>Ga0180886_114_pt1 | contig 151498 bp, 157 predicted proteins | sample Deesub1362A_J573_FD_124183 | JGI IMG/M metagenome (GOLD analysis project Ga0180886, IMG submission 124183) | Candidatus Hydrothermarchaeota archaeon JdFR-18 | reverse complement strand
CAACACGCCTTAGTAACATTACCCCAAGACAAAGGCGTAGAATTCGAGGCATTCACATTCAAGTTACGATGAACACTCTCATTCACCGCAGAAAAATTAACGAAAATATCTCTTGATGGATCAGCGTGGCATGCGCCACAGTCTCCAGTATTGTGGATGCCGTCTCCAACAGTTGCTTCAACATTAAGATCTGTATGGACATTTAACTTGCCATTTATCCCATGACACCCAGTGCAATTTAGACTTTGATCTATATAGGTTCTGTTGTTATGGCAGTTCAGGCATGTTGTGTTCGTAACATATCCTCTAGTAGTAACATTGAAGGGTATTAGCCAAGATGAATTACTTGCATGTATATTCGTATCTATAGTTATAGGTCCCAAAGTCTTATTACTAGACTCGCTATAAATAGTCTGGTTGTTGTGACATGCTTTGCAATTTAGATTAGAATGACTACGGTTTATCTGAGTCAGATTGCTTGCCATGAGAGAACTACTTGCATTACCATGACATAAAGTATTATTACATCCCTGTGTCTCATAGTTGGTATTTCTATATCCAGGAAAATGATAGCTAGTATCATTATGACAGAAGTTGCAGGAGAGATTGCTTCTATTTCCTCTACCAAGGTCGCCATGAGTCATGTTATTTGTCTGTGAGCTTATCCAGTTGGGTACACTCTGATTTGCTCTTGCTTTTCCCCAAGTAGAAGTAGTGTTGTGACATTTGCTACATGCTGGTATAGAGGATACGTTATGAGCAGACGAAGTATAAGAATGGCAATCGGTACAATTGGGCGGTGACGAGAAGGGGTTTGTCACATTATGTTGCACTACACCTACATTTCTCGGAGAAGGCGCCCCGCTACCATGGCACGTATCGTCTTGACTCCCGCAGGTAGTATTCCACCACAGAGAGGGAGTGCTTTTTGGTGTGCTTGTTATATTATGGCCATGACCATGACAATAGCGGCAGTCTCTTCCAGCATGTAGATATGAAGTGTTTAATGGAGTAATTACAGAAGATTGATGGCAAGTCGAGTTTGCACAATAATATACTGTTATATTAGTAGAACCATCTAACTGGTATTTGGAAACACTACTATTATAGTATGCATTATGGCATGATGTGCAATTTGCACCTGCAACACTACCATGCTTCGTATTGGTGCTTTGAACGGTTATAGAGCCATGACAATCAGTACAGTTCACATTATCGCTTCTCGGGTAATCTCTAGCTAGAGTATCTCCTAACTCTCTAGTACCGTGACATCCTAGAGATTCTTGATCGGGGAAAGGCTCTGCAACACCTCCCAACGCTGGTTGTGCGCCATACGTACAGCTTTTTGGCATTTGAGGATTATTTCCTCCAATATCGTAGGGCTGACCTAGAAAAGGCAAGGATTCATATGCGTCTCTATCTGCATCATAATGCGTTCTATTAAATGCCGCGTCAAAGCCAGATCCTATCTGCGCATCGCCATTACCTTTCGCCAAACTACTTACCCTTGGAGACGTTATATTGGCCAGTCCACTAGCATCGTTACCGGTCGTCCCTGTTATATCCCAATACCACTGCGGCCAATTGCTACCGCCATGATGCATATGCACCCAGTCTGGAAAAAAACCTGCTACATCTCTATTAGCACCTGGATGAGTTACCCCACTCAAATCTGTTGTCCCTCTTTGTTGATAGTCTCCTGTACCAAAATTATTGTCCCTAAGATGGCATGAAGAATTATCTACACTAGTGATGCATCCCCGCGCTGTTGAGTCAAGTTGATTTGCAGTAGTAGAGCCTTCTATCTCTAAATTAGGCTTAGATATGTTATATCTCCCGGTATCTATAGCACTTACCCCTCCGACGAGAATCAGCAACGCTATAATAAAAAAGATACTAAACTTTTTTTTTGTAGAACTCCTCAACAGCCAAAAAACGATAAATAATCCTATTATTCCCCTAAAGAGTGACCCGAAAAATGAAGATGGAAAACTACCTGTGACTGCTATTTTCTGGCTTCCTCTGCCATCAATCCACTTATTATGGCCATCTGTTGCTTTGACGACAATGATATAATCTCCATAGGTATTTGGGGTGAACTCTCCGGTCCAGTAACCATCATCATCTGCATCCGAAAGGGCAACCTCAGAATTTTCTCCTGGCCCAACAATATACGCTGTAACCTGCCCAGAACCAAGAGAGGTGCTCCCTACAAGAGCGTTTGTATGATCTTTAAGGGTTGCATTGATTAGCAATGTATCTCCAACTCTGGGAGATGTGGAGTTTACTGATATCGCAGTAACATTCAACTGCCCACGCACAAATATTTTGAACTGAGCTACTATAGACCCCGTTGGCGATGATTGGTTTCTAACTAGTACTGTCCACTCTCCAGGCGTTTCGTTAGAGCTTGATCCCCACGTATAATTGTATGTGCCCAAGCCTCTTGTAGTAGAAACGCCTAGATCAGGACCAACAACAACATTGCTAGCATTATCATATATTGTTATATAGATGTTTGGAGATGTTCCACTTACATACCACCATCCAGAGTCGGTTGACCAATAGTTTTCATATCTCCCTGAGATCTGAATCTTTTTGTATCCATAGTCGTAGTACTTCCTATCTGCAGAACCTGTTATTCTGGTAGCAGTTACCGCAGTTGTTTTGGCACCTGGAGGGACATCATATACCTGCTGCCAGCCATAGCCTCCTGGACCGGTAGATTCATTAATCTGAGCTGCATACGCATCTCCAGCCGATAACAGCAAAGCAAGGATAACTAATATTGCGGCTATTTTGATTATAGACATCCTTCCTCCAAGTATAGTCTCTTATTCTAAATATAAGAGTTTCTTTTAAGAATTTGTAAAAACGAACAATAAGCTTGTTTTGTATGTTGCTAAATTTTTAGAAACCGTAGTGCTTATATTAGATCTTGTGTGGCAGAATATGCATGTTACTCTATAGTTCTTTAAGTAATTCGGTATCCACGCCCACTAATACTACTTTCACCCCTCTAAGCGAGGAAAAGTATTCTTTCACAGCGTTAGAAGGGCCAGTGGGATCGACGTATATAATCGGAGCTCCATAGATATAGGATATAAAGGCTGCGTCTGTGCTCGGGAAAGCAGCGCTAGTAATAACTATAATACTGGAAGAAGATCTCTTTGCAATCTCGATTGACGTTTCAACACGGTTCTTCCCTTGGATTCTTTCTACTTTAGCGATAGACGCTAGTGCTGTTTCAACTTCCTTAGAAACAGCAACTGGGCCCCCTACTATTATGATCTTTTTTGGATTTAACTTTGATATCGCACTAAGGGTACTTCGAGGCAAATCGGTTGGACGAGTTAGTAATATCGGGATTCCCGCAGACTTAGCGTATGCGATAGCAGCCATAGAGTCAACTTCTAGGTCTCCTCTCGCTAAAATTAGTGAGTCAGTTGAATCGAATTTTTGTAGGACTCTATAGGCAGATATGTTGTATACATCTTCTCGAATTTTTTCTGAGGTTTTTGCCATAGCCCTTAATGCTCCAGGATCCTCAGGATTTGGATACATTCCAAGTAATATAAGGGGACCAACCAGGGTTTTTGGCCCATCAAAAGTATCTGCATACCTTAGGTTTTTTTCTATAATAATCTGCCTTAGAAGTTCCGTAGTTAGGATGCTAACTCCGCTTTTAAAGGGATCAGATTCAACGGTAGCTGGTGATCCCCCTCCTCCTATGATAGGTAGTGAGGTCTCTTCGGACTGACCTTCTGCCAGTTTAACTATAACTCTGTGAAATGAAATAGGCTTAACCCCCCTCTCAACATGACAACTATAACAGTCTGTGTTATCCGTGGAATTATAATGATCTCCTAGAAAACTCGCATTCCCCCACGCTATTCTTATGGTTTCATTTTCCTGCCTGTGACAGTATAAGCAGTTATTAGTATCTGGGAGATGCTCTTTTACAGTAAAGGTATAGGGGTCACTTTGATTAAGGGTTTTACTGGTGTCAAAAGAATAATATCCATCAATAGGATGCGCACTTGATATGCCATGACATCTACCCTCGCCGGTATTATTGTTGTATCCAAAACATGTTGAAGAAGTTACGGCTGCACCGCTTATCCTTTGAGATGGAACACCTACCGGTGCACCAAAATAATGCTGGTAAACTTTTCTAGCATTATAATCCTCTCTGAGCCTATACTGGAAGTGTTCCCCTGTCCCAGTACTATTAAAGGGCCCTAATCCGCCTTCTAAATGGCAGTCTTCGCATATCCGTGTTTTACCAGGCCATATTCCGTTTTCATGACATGCGAAACAGCCTTCCCATTTCTGAGGAGGGTCAACTCCAATAGTGCTTGTATCATTACCATCACCCTCCCAGTCATAATCTAAATGCACCCAACTTGCTGCACTAACTCCGGAAAAAGTAAGAGTGAGGATAAGAATAGGGAGAAAAATATTACTCTTCACTCACAACACCTACCTTATTTTTCTTAGGACCTCATATTTATTTTCTTCACAAACTTCTCTTGTTGCCCACCGATCTCTGCCCGCGAGAAGTATTACTGTTTGGAAGTCTTCCCAAACGTTATCACTTATATACAGCTTTTTTTCTCCTTTTCTAATGGCTTCCTTCTCATTTTCTGTTAGAATTCCGCTAACAATGTCTCCCACTCCTTCGTATGCATCTGGCCCTCCTAATATAAGGATATACCTCCTTTTTTTGAATTCCGAGAAATTGGATGCATCTACGTGTATTATTTTTACTCCATTTTTTTCTAAAAATGAAATGAAGCTCTTGGAGATATTTCCGTCAATAGAATTTGCGAGAAACACTACTGGTGGACGTGAATATCCACTACCGCTATTGTACCCCTCTGTTATCGGATCCCCTGCTACCCCGTAAACAGAAAAATGAGACAAGTTTGCCCAGATATAGTTTTCAGCTTTATTAATACCACTGCTGTAAACATCGGGAGCTCCTTTCTCAACTAGCCCTACCTCCTGACTTAGCGGTATCCATTTTTCTTCGCTTTCAGAATACCAGTATAGCCGGAGAGAATCTTCACTGATATCCCCAGATTGCCCTCCTTCACCATCCCCTGTTCTATCCAAATCTTCCTCGCTGTAATATATCTTTAGAAGGGCCCATGAGACATTAGCTCCAGAGCCGTCGTTAGTCTTGGTTATATCTACTTTGACAAACTTGTTGAGAGAGTACTGAGATTCTAACCCATATGCGGATGTCATCGGTCTTGCTGAGAGGTCCGAAGGCTCTCTTCCAGCTTCTATTGTTATATTTAATAGGGAATCAGTCTCCGGCATAAACTCTATTAGAGTACTCGTGAGGTTTCTAACATCCACTTCGAGGAATTCCTTTTCACTAGCATTTTTTAGAAAACTCGCATACGGCGCCAGTACTTCAACTTCTACCTCCTTTGTAGATGAGTGGCCTAAAGCGTCGGTTGCAATTATTTCTATAATGTTTTTTCCTAGGGAATAGCTTACCTTCTCAAGGAAAGTGCCTGGCGTGTTCCAAGAATCTACCATATCCCCATTGAGTTTGAGGGTTATATTATCAATTCCGCTTCTATCGCTAACTTCTCCCTTTACCGTGTTGTTAAAGATATTAATACTTGAGCCATTAGAAGGATTAAAAACTCTTATAACAGGCGGTGTTAAGTCTATTGATCCCCTCGTTCCTGTGATTTTAACAGATGCTTGATTGTTTGATTCATTCCCCTCATCAATTACATCTTCTGGATCTATGACTATTGATATTTCTTGTTCTCCCTCTAGAACAATCCAACTGAAGCTTGTTGTAGTATTTGAATTTCCAGATACAGATAACTCTTTTGTAGCTTTAACTATGTTATCTACTCTTAACTCGGCGATGAAAGAGCTGACATCAGTCTCGTTTTCATTTATTATGGTTGCCTCTATGCTTATATTATCCCCCTCCACGAGATTAGAATCTTTAATAATTATGTTCTCCGGGTATATTGCAAGGTCAGGCTTAGCTTTAACATACACCTCCTTTGTAGCAAGATTGTTCTCACTACTTGTTTCGTAATTGGGCGCCACTTGGTTTGGATCGGCATAGAGAGTGATGGTATGGTTTCCATAGCTTGGGGTCCAATATACAGATACATTGGTTACTGAATATGGCTGAAGAGTGAAAACCTGCTTACCGATATACCCTCCACTAGTGATGTTTCCATCATAGAAGAAGAGGTAGAGTTGAGAAGTACTTGCATTTCCCAAGTTGCTTACGGTGGCTGTTATCAATACTCTACGTCCATCTACGAGAGAATCAGAGAAGTATACCTCTGAAGAATTCAAAGAAATGTCCGGTTCGGTTACAAAAACCACAATACTCTCGCTAGCAGAAGCTCCATTACTGTCTGTGACTGTTATATTTATAGTATGGTTTCCGGCACTTTCATAGCTCCAAGTATAGCTATAGTTTGAGTCATTTGAAATCTCAACCCCGTCTAGCATTATACTATAATTCAACTGGTCTCCATCAGGGTCTTGGGCTGAAGACACTATTTCTATTTTCTGACTCTCAATGTAATAAGAATGATTCGTAGGAGAAAGGATCGTGATAATTGGGGGACGGTTCACATTTAAAACCGTAATATTCCAGGAAACATGTGCTGCCAGTGAAATGTCATCTACAATTGCCTTTACCTCATGTACGCCACTACTATTGTAATCGGATTGATATGTCCAAGAGCTTCCGGATGCATCAGCGACCTTCGAGCCATCTAGGTACCAGGTATAGAATAAGGGGTCTCCATCAGGATCTATTGCCGTTACATTAAAAGTGAAATTCTGGGTTTCATTGATAGTTGGATTATATTGTGGATAATGCTGAGTTATGTTAGGAGGATCATTGATGTTTGCAACTCTAAATAGTATCTCTTCGAAATCCCATTCTTCGCCATCTGTAACTGAGATATTTATTGAATATATCCCCACATCACTATTATTGGGTGTGAATGATATTACTCCTGTTGATTCATTAATATCAAAAAGAGTAGTATTATCATAGAAGGATAGTACATCACCATGTATGATATCATCGTCTGACGCATTCACATCATAGTAAAAAGGTTCATCTTGAGTTGCATTTAGCTTTCCAATCTCCTCGAGCGCAGGGGGATCATTTACGTTTACTATTTCTAAGCTAGCTGTATCCGAGACCGTTACTAGGCCATCCGATACTGAAACGTTAACAGTATAATTCCCCACATCCCAATTGTCTGGCGTGAAGGATATAGCGCCAGTAGCATTGATATTAAATTTTGTGAGGTTTGGGATTATAGTAGCGCTGAAGCTAAGCTGGTCTATATCACTCGCATTTACATAGAATACAGAAAAGTTGTCTTCTATAAAGGTCATGTTGCCTAAATATAACGTTGGAGGCTCGTTACTAACTTCAACTAAAAAGGAGCCTATACCTGCCCCTCCCTCTTTATCATAGACAGATAGAGTTACATTTTTAACACCAAGATCAGAAGATGTGTTAGCTGTGAAAGTATGTACTATATACTCTCCTAACCCTCTGCTACAGTCGCCTAAATTCCAAATATACTGTAGCTCATCTCCTTCCGGATCATAAGAGCCAGATCCATTTAGGGTTAATGGCCTATTTCTAAGAGTGGAGTTATTGGCTTCTATTAACGCAATAGGAGGCTGGTTGAAATATGTTGAATACTCATAAATATTCAAGCCCTCTGCCGGTTGCAATCCACTATAATTAACTTGGTAGCCAGGGGCCTTTTTCTCGCCATTTTCAATAGTATCAAAACGTATTTGGTAGAATCTATCAGAGTTTGGTGGAGTTATATTTTTTAATATCCATGTGAGATTTCCTATCGCATTTGTAGAGGCATTATAGGCGTTAATAAGAGGATATACTTCAAGCTCCTCTACGTAGGTTTCCGAGCACCACCCATATGCGCCCCCATTATCAGTTATACTTATTTTGACCCACCTACCAGACACGCCAGGCGGAAATTGATGTGTTGATGAATAAGTTGAGCTTCCTACAACGGTAATCACTGTTGTATATGTGATATCATCCTCACTAACTTGTATAGTATAGTCCTTAGGATGAGAATATCCCTCCCATCCTATGATTTTTACGCTAGACAAATCTCTCTTTTCACCTAAATCTATTTTTAGCCAGTTTTCACAGCCACAGCTTCCACAGTCAGTTCCCCACATAGTATTTTTATTTCCATCAACAGCTCTCCAAGGCTCATAGCCTCCCCCATAGCTAGAGCTAGCGGTTGCCGTTTTACCTAACGCTATATTAGTTGCCCCAGGTTCCCCTGTAGACTTTTCAAATAAATACTCTACTTCTGCTACTTCATTTCCTTGTGAGTCTACCTCATATATCCTTATGGAGTTATTGTCGAACGTCCCAGAGCCACCTACACTAGATATTTCATAAGTAAAGTTTAATTCCAGCTTAATGGGTGCATTCTCCCTTTCACTCGTACCTGAATTTACAGTTACGTTCTTATAATAGTGCCATGTAGCCGGCGGGAGTGCCTCAAAGCTTAACGTCGCTTCACCTGAGGTATAGTTCGACTTATTTGCGTATATAGTTAGGGTGTAGTTTCCTTGGATGAAAGAATCGTCTATTATGGCTTTATAGATGTTGTCACCGACTCTAGTAAGATTTTTCCAAACTTCTCCACAAGGAGTGGTTATTATAGCCTGTACTATGTCGGCAGTTGCGTTTTGCCCATAGTAATTAGTAACCGTACATTCTAGAGTTACATTTTCATTGACATAGTAATTCTCCTTATTTAGTGAGCATGATACATCAAGCTCTTTTATTTCATAATCTATGAAAAACTGGACTATCTCATAATCTACTGCCCCACTGCTATCTCTGACCGAGATGTTCACGAAATAGGTATTTCCTGCCTGAGATAACGTGGGAGTGAAGTTTATTTCTCCTGTGGTAGAGTTAATGTCGAACAGAGGAGTATCATCCGAAAATATTAAGGTATCATTGTCTCCTTTATCTATATCGGACGCATTAATTTTCAGATAAAAAGTGTGGTTAGTAATTGCAGTTTGGGGTCCAATATGCTCTAATACTGGGGGATCATTAGTGTTATTCACGTAGACATCGAATATGAGGGTATCGCTTTCGCCTTCACTATCTTCAACTGTTATGTTTATAGTGGTATATCCTACCTCGCTATTACCTGGTATCCATGTAGCAAATCCAGTGGAAGGGTCTATGCTGATTTTTGTGTTGTTTACATACCATGTAAGGGTATCCCCATAACCTGCATCTACATCATCATCTGTGGCATTGAAATCATAACTCCAAATGGTGTCTTCATTAACTATTGTCTGGGGAGAAGTGGTATTAATTAGTGGTGGATCATTGGTGTTAAAAATTGTCAGGTAAAATGTCTTAGATCCTAGAACACCTTCGCTATCACTAACTGTTATATTTATCCCATAGTCTCCTACTTGCCAGTTATCTGGAATAAAGCTGATGTACCCTGTAGAAGAGTTTATTTCAAAGAGGGAGGTGTTATCAGAGAAGTTCACCTGGCCATTGTAAATAAACAGGTCTCCAGTAGCACTTCCTGATGAGCCATCGTCAGTAGATATCGTTAAAGTAATTCTATGATATCCTCTTTTTAAGGTTTCAATTATAAAGTCTGAAGAGTTTCCTATGCTTCCATTAATATCGGAACTCCAGTGATAAGCTAAAATTTCTCCATTCGGATAAAAAGCAGAACCATTAAAAGTTACAGCACTGTGATAGGGGAAAGTAATACTGGAAAGATTGAGGGAAAAAAGGGAGTCCTCATATGCCCCAAACCATCCAATAACCTGAGGAGAGATTATTTTAACAATAGGATGGACTGAAGCTGTCTGCGCTGGGTTTTGCCGAAACATTGGCCAGAGAACCTTTGACTTATTATAAACTCCTGTCTCCCAAACATATATCCAAGCCCCCTGAGTGGTAACAATGACTTCCGTTTTATTATCCAAGTCTGTATCCCCTATCGCAGGAGATGATCCAACTTGACTATCAACCTGAATCGGCCAACCTTCAATATTAGACCCATTAAAACTCCAGGCATACACTTTACCGTCAGATGAACCTACTACTACATCCACACTTCCGTCACCATCCACGTCACCTAGAGCAGGGGATGAATCCACATTACCTTCGGTCGATTTTGGCCAGCCATCTAATAAGGTACCATTATAATTCCAGACATATACACTGTGGTCTCTACTACCTACAACTACCTCTAAGTATCCATCCCCATTCAAATCACCGCAAGAGGGAGAAGACTCTACATAATTATATGTTGTAACAGGCCAACCTGCTAGAGCAGTTCCATCATGCCGCCATGCATATACTTTAAAGTCCTCTGAGCCCGTTATTATCTCTGGATAGCCGTCTCTATCTAGGTCGCAGGTAGCAGGGGATGCTACCACGGGCCCGCCCGTATCAACAGGCCATCCACTAACAGGGGCTCCATCCCAATGTAATGCATAAACTTTACTATCACCAGAACCTGCAACTATTTCTATCGCACTATCGCCATCTAAATCAGCAACCGAAATTGAGTATATAGCTCCACCGACAGATTTAGACCACATTAGGCTTCCATTACTATACCAAGCCTGTAAACTGCCATTTTCTAGACCTACAAGTATTTCGAGCCCATTAGAAATATTACTATCTAAGTCTACTAAAACAGGAGAGGACTGAATATTGTTACCAGTGACAGTGAAAAGCCCGCTTTGATTTAAAACTCCAGAACCATTGTAATACCATGCATAGATTTTTCCTAAGCTGGAACCCACAACAACAGATAGTTTACCATCGCCCATTAAGTCTCCTACTGCTGGTGGACCGATACTTTCTCCATCGGTAGATACCTCAAGATAGCCGGAGGGGAATAAAGTCTCGTTGGTATAGTAGAAAGCATATACCCTCCCTCTGCCCTGGTGGATTCCTGGGCCTCTTGAGAGTACTATCTCAAGGCCAGTAGACAAATTGCCATCAAGATTTACTATTATCGGAGAACTAAGACTATTCCCCACATAATAAGGCCATCCCGTCTGGTTTCCTAAAGCATATACACTGGGGTAAAGATAGATTAAGCAGATTATCGCTATGAGATATTTTATAGCTTTTAGTCTATTACATGACATCTCTGACAGTTCCACATCATGTCAACTATAGTTGCGCTATGGAAATTATCTGGAGTCTCGATACTTTCTCCAGGTTTTTTGTTCTCGTTTGCACTCATATGGCATGTCCAGCAAAGTGTCTCATCGCACTGACCCATGGTAACGATCGGCGGGTTACCCCACTTTGCTCTCTCAGTTGCACTAGATGCTTCTGCGCATCCGTCTACAGGATCCTCGGCAAGAGTCTTCTTATGGCAGTTAATGCACTTAGTAGTATTATAGGTTCCTCCAGGCTTAAGACTTTGGTTAGTGCCATAATGAGAAACTAATGCAGTCCAGTTGGTAGCTGTGTCTCCAGTATTGGTGATCATGCTATTGTTATGGCAGGACTCGCATTCCGCAGTTGTAGTAACGGCCGAACTGGTTGGAGAATGCTTATAGACAACTGGCGCTGAAAAGTTACCCTGATCGTGACACGCTGGACATGCTTTAGGATTCTTCAGATTGGGCCATGTAGAATGATTCATATCACTCGACGGTGCCGTGCCATTACCATGGCATGCCCAACATGGTGTATTTTCATCTCCACTTTCAGTCCTATTTAATAGCCTATGTATCGAATATGTGGAGTTAAAAGCGGTTCTGTTAATCGTTTTTGGAGCAGCTCCGCTTCCTCCTTCTTCGGGTAAAGCATGACATGAGGTGCAATTTTTCGGATTGCTTCCTGAGGCCTTACCAATAGAGATATTATGCATGAATTCATCCAACTTATCCCCTAACGTATTATTTCCATGGCAAGAGAAGCAGGCTGAGTCATTATAGCTTCCCAAGCTATGGTTAAAGTATCCGGAGACAGAGCCCAGGAGCCCAGTGGCGTTAGTTATTTCCGGCGGAGCTGGAGAGAACAAGCTGCCGATATAATTCGAGCTGCCATTATAGTGGCAGTCCTGGCACCATGTTGAAGTGGTATTTATGGTACCATTTATATAGTCCCAAGCCTGTTGGGCTCCTGAGCTTTTTCCAAGGGCGGTAGAGTTGTGTTTTGTGTCTCCGTGACAGTAATAACAGGATGAGTTTTGCATGCTTCCGGCACTGTCATTCCAATACGGGGTGGAACTCCATTTTGAGCCGTTAGAATGGTTTAACTGAGGTACTCTCGGTGGATCTAAATTGTTAGTTCCGGTTATAGCTGATGTTGTATGGCAAGTGGTGCAATTAACGGCAGAGGAGTTTGAAGTTGAGAAAGTGTTGTTTTGCAGTAGATATTTGATTGGATGAATATCTATATCCTTTGAGGTGTTTGTGTGGCATTGAGTGCAATTAACGCTTCCAGCATGCCTCTCTCTACTACCATGACAAGTAACGCAGATCGTATCATTAGATATACTTAAAGTCGGCTTTTGCAATGTGGAGTCATGAATTCTGCCCGAGTTGTGGCAGGTTGAATTAGTGCAATTGATTTGTTGTCGTGTAGTATGTTGTTCTATACTCTTCAGATAACTTTTGGTATCTGTGAAATCGAAGCCTGTTGAGGAATTCTGATGACAATATGAGCAGTTAGTGTATCCGCCCGCCGTATAAAGCCCGTCTCCACTCTTAAACCTTTTCTTTCCGTAGTGATAGAAACTGTAATTCCCACCAGTCTCACTTGGTCTTACACCATCTCCAGTAAAGCTACCGTAATCTGGGTCATTAACATTTGGTATAAGCATCTCTGACATGGGCTGCGATATATCATCGCGATACTCATGGCAATTTAGACAGGATTCTAGGTCTGATGCCTCAAACGCTGTTGCTTGAATATCTGATCCGCTCCTATAATGCTCTGAGACATTGCTTAGACCTGCAGCGCTCCAGTTGAATACGCTGTTCATTGCTCCACTCGAGAGATGGCAGTCAGGGCATGTCCATGGTGACTTATACTTGGTTTTGTTATGACTGTCTGCAGGATTAGTGCCATTACTGTGGCATGCCCAGCACCTGCGGTTATTCCAGTCAGAGCCTGATGTATCAGTAGTTCCAGGATCACCAGAGCGATTATTAAGCATGTAGTGGGCGTTATCTGAGATATTCATTGCAGAGAGATTCAAATGTTTAGGAGCGTTGCTACTGCCTAGATAATGGCACGAAGTACAGTTTCGACCTCCAGCTACACCAATTTTTACATTGTGTACAAACCTGTCCATACCAGGATCATCTTCACTACTTGCCTTATGACAGTTGGAACAAGTGGAGTCATTTCCGAGATAACTAGAACCTGTGTGTAATTCATAGCCGCTTGGGTTACGGTTGTAGAATTCTCCTGTGTCGTTTGTTATCTCAGGAGGACGTGGCGAGAAGTTATTTCCTTTATAAATAGAGGTGCTATCATTATAATGACAGGAACGACACCATTGAGAAGTACCATTTACAGAACCATTTACATAATTATTATCTACGTTGAGGATAGATACATAGCCAAGGGCAGTAGCATTATGCTTGGTATCTCCATGACAATAATAGCACGAGTCATTACTCAACACAGAGTCTGTATCATTCCAGTAGTCACCCCAAAGCTGCCCAGCAGACTCATTATTGCTGTGTCTCAGGCTACTTCCTATATAGGGAGCTGAAGTGCCATTAATCACTGCTGTAGAATTAGTGTGACATGAAGTGCAATTTACCGCAGTCGTATTGGCTCCGTATGAAGCAAGATCTTGTTGTAAGTAACTATTGTTGATTCCATGAATCTGCTTCTCGCTGCTTTGCCAGTTTGCATGGCAATCTGTACAGTTAAGGTTATTTGAATCTGCTACCTCAGGAAGATCATAAGAGGCGTGTTGCTGCCGATCTGAGTGGCACTCTAAGCATAGGCTATCATTGAACATAGTAGCCGGTTTTTTAATGGAATCTGTATGCAACTTTTGACCACTGTGGCATGTTGAGTTAACGCAGCTTGGACCCGTTGCCCTTGGGGTATGATCTGTAACATTTATCGTAGACCAGCTGCTTGAAGAGTTATGGCAAGGAGCACATCTGTCTACGTCGCTATTAGATGGATTAAACTCGTATATTGTCTTTACCTCGAGAGTGTCGTTGTGAAGCATTGTAGGCGTACTGCCTGTGCCATTCCAATGACAACCACTATCAGTACATTCTCTACTTATGTTAATATCACGTCCATTAGCAGCTGCCGCTGTAGTATGCTCATATACATCTACCGCTGATACGCTGTCACTAGCACTCTGATGACATTCTGTGCATTGGGTCTCTGAAGGCTTTATTAGGGTAGAGTTATGGAGATTATCCCCCGCTGTAAATGCAGAATAATCGGTCTTATGGCAACGCCCACAGTCTGAGCCGTTTACATTCAGCGTGGAAGAGCTGCTATTTGAGTGAGCATATATATCTCTTGCGTTATAATCGTCTTCGGCGTTTTGATGGCAGTTGCTACACTGGTAAGAGCTAGAATCGTAGGGTTGCTGTAGGCTAGAGTTGTGAAGTATGAGATACGATCCTCCACTGCCCTTAGCGTTACTGTCATGGCAATAGGAGCAATCGGTGATGCCTGAAACAGAGGACGTATGATTATAAATTACAATGGAAGAACCTGGACCAGTAGAGTTATGACAGGGAGCGCACCTGTCGTTTGCGCCGGATGTCCAGGGTGCAATATCCGTTCTAATCTTTAACGTAGCATCATGAATCCTGCCGCTATTGTGGCAGTCAGAGTTGACGCAGGTTTTAGTTACTGAAACGTTCACTCCCACTTCAGTATGTTCTGTAACGTCAGGCGCTCCAAAGCTATCGCTCGCATCTTGATGACAATACGAGCAGTTTGTGTAGCCATTAACCACCAAGTCAGAGGTTCTGTTCTTTCCGTAGTGATAGAAGCTGTAGTTTCCGCCTACTACTCCATCCCCATCTGTATCACTAAATCCTCCAAAATCAGGGTCACCTACGTTACCATTGTATAATATCATCTCTGATTTGTTGTGGCATGATAGGCAAGAGGTAATATTGTTTGGATAAGATGTTGCTGCTTGTATGTCTTCACCTTCCTTGAAATGCTCAGTGACATTTCTAGCTCCATAGAAGACACCTGCCCTGCTCCCTGACTCGAGGTGACAGGAGGTGCAGTTATATGGGCTCTTATAGTTCGACGGATGCTGGCTTCCAGGAGACGAGCCATTACCATGGCAGGCCCAGCAGGCATAGTTGATGGTATCTGCTGAAGAACCACTGTTTGGACCGAGATCGCTGGAATAATTATTAAGTCCAGCGTGAACTCCTTCTCTAAATGCTGATATGTTTAGCAAGCTAGGAGCAGATCCCCCTAGATCGTGGCAGGTTGTGCAGTTCTCTCCTCCAGCCCTGCCTTCCGAGACCTTGTGCAAAAAGACATCTATTTTCGGGTCCCCAGTCAAAGAGCCTTTATGACATTCAAAGCACTTTGAATCCGAGCTATCTGATGCAATGAAGCCTGTGTGATCTATTGGGCTTCCTGATGACGGATAGTAATTTCCTGAAGCATTTATGGTGGGCGGGATTGGATAGAGAGTATCGCCGTAATAGTTAGCATAATCTTCTCTATGGCAGCCAGAGCACCAGTAGCTGGTTGTATTTATGCTTCCATTGACATAATTAGTATCAACTAGGCCCTGACTAGCGTTGCCTAGGGCTGTATCGTTATGAGTCGTATTCCCGTGGCAGTAGAGGCATGCTGAGAGATTGTTGGTTGCATCCCAGTATCCTGGAGAAGTATTCCACTTGCTTCCATTACTATGGGTAATAGAAGAGGGAATCTGCGGCGTACTTGTTCCATTTACACTTGCTATGTTTCCTTGATGGCAAGAAGTACAGTTGGCTACATTGGAACTGTCATAGGGAGTAGAATAGGTGCCATCTTTTCTTATGTATCTTATACCGTGGATTTGCTTTTGAGGATTAGTTGAGTAGTTTATGTAGAGTTTTGGCCAACCGCTCTGGCTTCCAGCAATGGTGAAGTTTTGATCTGCGTCTTCGTTTAGTTCTGTTATCACAAAAGCCACGAAACCTTCGCCCTCATTTACAGCGGCCTGAACTGCCTCAGTGATTGTGATGTTTTTGAGACCCGTGGTACTTGCATCGAATGTTCCTCCACTGCTCTTTGTTCCTGAGCTATCAGCCCATACCGTGTCGTTCCCTGATGTACTGTCGTAGTCCCCTGTGGTTCTATTTACAACACCTATCGCCCCAGATGCTGCTCTAGTGACATTGACTGTGAGATTTGCTGCGTTAACGGTGGCGCCTTGGGGTATGCTTGAGATATCAAATTTGACATAGTAACGGTATATCTGCTTATAGGTAGGAGTGTAAGCTATAGTGACCTCACGGTACTCGCTAACGTTTATATTTCCGGAGGAGTCATTAGCGTAAACACGGTAGCCATAGACACCATTTGAGAGGTCGGTTTTATTACTCCAGCAGTATACGGAGAGGCCGCTGCCATCTATCGTCATAGACTCGTTGGTTCCATTCCATTCGAGCAGGCATGTGTCAATGCTGCTAGAGGCATCCTCAACCGTTACGTTAATAGTCGTCCAATTTTGAGTAGAGGGTAACGTTGTAGCATTATCAGGTGTGGGGGGTATGAAGGAGATGTTATAAGGTGGAGTATTATCAACTGAAGTCACTGTTAAGCTCTGTACGGTGGTATTACTCCCGATGTTACCTGAGGTATCATTCGCATAACTGGCATTAAAGTAGAAGGTCCCTTGAGTTGAACCCACATTTACTTCCGCACCATAGGTATCTCCGCTTGCGCATGGCACTCCTGTATTAGCTAAGCTTACGTTTTCTGTTGTTCCGTTGGGATAAGTTAAAACAGACCAGACCTTATCTAATTGCCAGTTATCTGTAACCGTGGTGTTAATGCACACATAGGTGTCAACAGTTACTGATCCGCTCTCGTTTATAGACTTGGACGTTATCACTGGCGGAACCTCATCAACAACATCAAAAGTCATAATATCTGTGACATTCCACTGCGGCGTAGTAGCATTATCCTTATACCATATCCTCCAGCCAATACTCGTACCGGGTCCTATTGAAGAATTGCTCCATGTAAAGTTAGTCCAAGTCCAGCTTGTTACATTATTAAGAGTAATCGGAGAACCATAGGTGCCATCGGTTATGTTAGCCCATGTTCCTCCTGATTCATTTGTTTCGAGATAAGCTTGCCACAAGCCATTATCATCATTTCCTTGGGCCGAGAGATTAACCGCGCCACTGACATTTATAGTTGAAACATTTTGCATCTGGTTTCTCCATGTGGGTGGATTGTCTGCGGCAGCAGGAGTATATGATATCTCCACATAGAGTTGAGTAACCCTTATTTCTCCACCCCAGCCTCCAGAATTTTTACTCCTCACCCCTGCTTCTAGAGCATCTATATCACTCCAAGTCCATGCTAGGCTATCTGAAGGATCAGTCGTCCAACTATAGCTATAGAGAGTATAAGAAGTGGATATTGTAGGAGTATTCTGACAGTATGTATTATCCCATATACATACCTGGAGGTACTCATTACCAGTCGTTTGTTTGGCGTAAATATACACGGTTACATTGTCTATAGTTCCGGTTTCTGTAGTGTGATCCTGAAGATTGAAGAACTGATCAAGATTCTGAGATGTCGCATAGACATAGTCGGTGTCATCATTTTGTGTTGTTTCATCTACGGCCTCCCACCTGTTTGCTGGTGGTGAAGTGCCTCCTATACTCCAGTCGTTTAACGTTCCATCTGCATTTGGTCTTATAATCAAAGTGTTAGGATCAGCCACAGTTACTCTCCACTTATCACTAGTCCTGCTCCCCCCGTCGTGACTCAGCTCAGAGTAGAAATAGTACTTAGTTGGAGGTATAGTTCTCTCAGGAGAGTATACAGTATATTTCTTAGAAATGCTTTTATTTACCGTGCCAACCTCCCATTCTATGACATTGTACTCAGAATTATACTCCTTTATCGTGCCTCCATAAGTCTTTATAATAGTGAAGTCTTTTGGCACATAGTCTCTAAGAATTGCATTTTCTACCGTGCTGGAAACTGTCGCTGTTATTGTAATTTCTATTTCAGTAGTAGGTGGCACTTTATGCTGCCCTGTCTTCAGGCCTTCTAAGCGCCTATCAAAGTTTACTTCAGGTTCTACATAGTTATATGCATAGGCGTAATTCCCAAATTTTAACTCAACCGTGTGCTTGCCTGTGGTGAGGGGCTTGAAGATGGCTTTACCTTCACCGTGATTCCATTGGGCTCTAATAAGGTCGCCAGATATTTCAATTGGCACGGGTATCCATTGATCTCCTATTTTCTTATAGAGCAGGGCTATGAAGCCCACTTCCTCTGGGAAAGAATGATCTCGTATTTCTAGCACCCCTGAACCCTTAGTCTTGAAATAGACCTCCCACTCGCCACCTAATCGAGGTCTTGATTCAGGGTTTACTATTTCTATTGATGGTTTGAATAGCTCTTTCTCAATGTTATCTAATAGAGCTTTAGCTGAGTTGATGCCCGAAGAGAACCATTTACCTATTTTATCTAATAAACCTCCTGTTTTAACAGTTGGCTCAATATTAGATGATATTTTGGCACTTGCAGGGTCACCGACCATAGCTTCTGAGGGCGAGCCGTTACCACTATACGAACCATCAGTATCTCTCATGACCACCCTATCATATGAAATACTGAAATACCCTGCTCCACCGCCTGACGCAGAGTAGGCGGTGGGATTAGCATGACAAGATGCACACTCCAGCGTATTAGCATTTATATCTCCAGCATCCGCATGCACTCTTCTGTTAGCGTGACAGCTGATACAGAGAGTACTATTATACATGCCGCCAGACTGATGAGTAGAGTTGAGGTAGGGTTTTGTTAGGATAGCATCATGTATCCTACCGGAACCATGACAAGTAGAGTTCGTGCAATATGGTCCCCCCGTCCTATTGGTGTGGTTATAAAGGTTAATATTATTGAGGTTTTCCATAGCGTCTGCGAAGTTGGTCGCAGTATTTTGATGACAATATGAGCAGTTAGTGTATCCGCCCGCCGTATAAAGCCCGTCTCCGCTCACGAATCTTTTCTTTCCATAATGTGATGCACTATTATTGCCACCATTATAGCCTGAGTAAATGGACCATGATACGGTATCTGGATCATTTATTTCGCTGGCTGATAGAAGCATCTCTGACTTCCCATAATGGCAATAGGCACAGGAGGAGTCTACATCTCCTGTTAACTTAGAAACGTTGACATCTGCTCCATTATTATAATGCTCTGATACGTTCTTAGCGTTCGGATACTTCCCATAATTTGCTCCTCCTTGTACATGGCAATCAGAGCAGGTATATGGATTCTTATAGTTGCTTGGATGACTGTTTCCAGGATCTGTGCCGTCTCCATGGCACGCCCAACATGCGGTAGTTACATTGGGAATCCCTGAACCCGGATCAGTATTGTTGTTTAGATTGGCATGGATGCTCCTGTTGAAAGCGGATACATTAATGTGTTTGGGAGCTGAGCCTCCTATATCATGACAGTTTGTGCAATTCCGTCCTCCTGCCACCCCGATCTGCACATTATGCATGAAGGCAGTAATATTTGTAGGCGTAGGAGATGGCGCATGACAGTCATCGCATTTAGTATCATTATAAGTGTCTGTGAATGAGTGATTATAATATTTGGATGGGGCCTTATTGTAGAATTCGCCTGTGTCGTTTGTTATCTCAGGAGGACGTGGCGAGAAGTTATTTCCTTTATAAATAGAGGTGCTATCATTATAATGGCAAGAACGACACCACTGCGAGGTAGAGTTTATGCTCCCATTAACTGTGCCTGTGATTATGGAAACATTTCCAAGTCCAGTGGCATTATGCTTGGTATCTCCATGACAATAATAGCACGAGTCATTACTCAATACAGAGTCTGTATCATTCCAGTAGTCACCCCAAAGCTGCCCAGCAGACTCATTATTAGAGTGATTCAAAGGTGAAGGAATCCTCGGTGGCGTATTAATTAATGATGGAGGAGTATCGGTCTGATGACAGGTGGAGCAGTTAACAGCGGTAGTATTAGGACCATATGTATTACCTGTGTTCTGAAGATAGGTGCCATTAATACCGTGAATATCCCATCCTCCCTTAGAGGTGTTGGTGTGGCATTCAGTACAATTAACACCTCCAGTTGGTTTAGAGCCACTATGATTATATCTGTCTGTATGGCAGGTTCTACATAGGGTGGCATTAAATTGAGGCTTGGTTAGAGAGACATCGTGGATTCTACCTTGATTATGGCAGGTTTCATTAGAACATGTTGGAGCCCCCATCCTTGGTGAGTGATTAGACATAGAGATATGCTCTGTATTCTGCATGACATCTGAAAATGCAGTACTGGAGTTCTGATGGCAATATATACAGTAAGTGACATTTTTACCGTTCTCGATATACCTCAAGTCGGTCCTCTTCTTTCCATAATGCGAGACATTATAAAAGGAGGTATTCCTACCTTTAGTGGTCGTAGCATTTTCCCAGAAGTCGAGAAGCATTTCCGTTTTATTATGGCATGTTACACATGAAGAATTTATATCACCGCTTAATAGGGAGATATTAAGTTCTGAAGCGTTATTATAGTGCTCTCTCACAGCTGGGGCATTACTGACATTACTATACATTGCAGTACCATTGTGGCAATCCCAACAGTAAGTATACCTGTTGTGATGACTTGCTTCTCCATTTGTAACGTGACATCCTCTACAAGCCCTATTGATGGATTCGTTCTCATCTATTCCTGGCTCGCTAGCGTTGTTTATCCATCGATGTATAGACTGGTTAAAGACTGTGATGTTAACATCTGGCCTATTCTCATTGCTGCCCGTCCAATGACACTGCGTACAATTAGGTCCCCCTGCATCATGTCTCCCATCACCCAACTTGCCCTGTTCTCTAGAAGCCACCTCCATGTCGCTGCTGTGGACAGTGAACTTGCCTTGAGATGTATCTGTATGACAACTATCACAACTTAGGCTTGGGTCTATATAGCTGCTATTATCATGACACTTAGTACAGTCAGATTTTTGAATTGGTGAAGAGATATTGAAAGGAGTCATATTAGCTCCAGATGTGCTACGCTCAGTAGCGTGGAAATTAGTGTTAATGGTTTGTAGATTTCCGGAATAGCTCTTTATCGTGTTATTGTTGTGGCAATCTGTACAACTAAGATTAGAATGCGTCTGAGTTATAACCTTGGTTGCACCGCTACCATGACAACTACTATTATCAATCCCGCATGACTCTCTTTTCACCGGCCTAGAGTGGGGAGAGCTTTGATGACAGTCACTACACTTTTTATCTGCCCCCCCATGATAAATAGCATTCGAAGAATCCCAGGCCGGTATTGCACCTGTTCCATTTATTCTAGCTGCGCCCCATGTTGAGGTAGAGTTATGACATTTATTGCACCCCGGTATCGTTATATTATGGGCGGTGGATGACCCATGACAATTAAAGCAAGTTGGGCTAGGCGTAGAGCTACCGGTTTTATTGTGGGTAACTAAAGTAGTCTGAGGCTTTGTAGATCCGCTACCATGGCAAATGTCATCGTTATTTCCACAAGTTGTGTTCCAGTTAAGTTGCCTTGTTATGTTATGTCCGTGACCATGACAATAGCGGCAGTCTTTACCAGAGTGGGCGAAAGTTGTATTAACTCCAGAAGCCCCAAGTTTTGTACCTGAGTGGCATTCCCAACATTCTCTGACCATGGGTATAAACCCTGTTGTACCAGTAACGGTATTATCTGCAAGCTTATCCGCTGTTGGAGATTGAGAGGCATTCTTATGACAGTCCCTACAGAACTGGGCATTAGTAGCTGATCCATGCTTGCTGTTAGTGCTGGTTACTGCGCCAGACGTTATCGTGGTATGACACTTCGTACAAGCTGGCTCGTCTGAGCGATAATTGTCCGCTTTCGCCTTGTAAGGCTCATAGATCCCGTGACATCCAACGGTATCGGTTGTGTTTTCATAAGAATTCCCCTGACTCCCGTAGGTACAGGAAGGTAGGCCTGCTGGAGTACGGTCTTTGTCAGCAGTTGGATAAGCTATGAAAGCTAATGCTAAGATTTGATTTGGGTCCTCACCAGACATTATTATGGAATCGCCCTTTATTTTCTTCCCCCAATATGGTCCCACGTTATTTTCAGCTTGCGCTGGAAATCTCCTATTCCCCTGGTCATTACCTATATTGTCTCCTACGTCTTGATCTCTTTTGCCAGGGGCTGCACTTGCAGAATATAATGACGAATTAATCCAATTAGGGTCAACTGTGTAGTTAACAGGATAATTAGGATTCAGATTCCACGTAGGCCAATTACCCAAACCATGTTGCTGGTGTACCCATAGAGGAAACATTGAAGCAGGCCCCCGCTCGGCACCAGGATGCGCAATAGAAGTATCCCCTCGGGTAGCCCCATCGCCGAGATTGAACCAAGTTTTATGATCCCAAGTACTTGTTATGGAGCCATCTCTAGCAGTTCCTGCTTTGCTCGCCGGGAAAGTCGCATTAAGCAAGTGACATGTAGCAGACACGCCATTACCTTGAGAGCAACTAGGAGTAGGATTTGGTTCTATCTCAAGATTAGTGGGTCTAGAAAGATTGTACCTTCCTGAAGTCGCTACCGAAGCGGTTGCTGTAGGCGAGAGTACTAATAATGCCAAGATACCTACTAGCACTGCAATGCATAGTCTTGTTGAACTGCAGCCCTTCATTTACCTCTCCTTTCCTTCAATAGGTAGAGAAACCTCCTTCTTACGCTATTATTCACTCCAAATCCTAAAATCAAAGCAATTAAAATCGCTAACCTGAGTAGCGAGTTACCTCCAATCATGCTAGCAGGGAATGCACCTCCAACCGAGATGTCCTTACTTCCCCTCCCATCCACCCACTTATTATGACCGTCAGAGGCCTTAACTATAATCTTATAGTCTCCCGGGGAAGGCGGAGTAAACTGTGCGTTCCAATACCCCCCACTGTAGGACATCGTTGTACTATAAGTGTATCCTGTACCACCTGTAACATAGAGCACTGGGGTAATCCCGCTTGTCACTTCAATGCCGCTTCTTGCATCCTTTATTGTAGCATATACTGTCACGGGGCTATTAGCCGTAGGACTAGCGCTGGTTGTTATGGATGTGACATTCAATTGCCCTCTCACGAAAATGTAAAAAGTCGCTGTCTGTGTGCCGTCACTAACATTAACCGTCCAAGTACCAGGCTTCTCTGTTCCGCTGATATTTGTCCCCCAGTTATAAGTTATGTAAACCGTTGCATTTGTCACAGTAAATCCGCTGGTCTTTGAATATACCAATCCAGATCCATTATCGTATATTTTAATGGAACTAATAGTAGGGTTTGTAACATACCACCACCCGCTATCCTGAGACCAATAGTCTTCTTGGCGAGCATATATCTGTATGCTCTTATAACCATAATCGTAGTATTGTCTATCTGCAGAAGCTGTCAGCCTGTAAAAGTTATATGGAGAAGTAGTATTATAGAAAAGCTGCTGCCAGCCGTAGCCTCCTGGACCCTGAGACTCTATGAAGACATCAGCGAAAACTATGTTTACTGAGGATAAAATAAATATGGATAATACTATAAATTCTACCGCCCTTCTTATTATCATTCGCTCTCCATAGTATACTAAGTTCCTACATGGGCTTATAGATTCGGGAAATATTCTATATATGCATATATACTCTAGGAGGTTTGAATAGAATTCCTTAAAAGCTCTTGGTGAAATTGTCCAAATGCCTAATAAATTGCTCCTCTCCTTCATTGGACGGCCTCATACCTATTAGGGTGGCAACTCCTCTCCTTACTACTATCCCTCAAGCGGGTTTCAAGAAGGACCCTACCACCCTAAAGTATTGCTATAAGTTTTATGTATATATATCTTATGTTAGTGCTAATCTTATTAATTCGAGTTTTCTACTTAGACCAGCGTAGAGTAATTTTTTATGAGACTTTTCTTAAGACCAGATCCTTTTTCCCTGGACTAACCTCCGAGCCGGAGCGTATATCTATCTCATCTCCTTCTTTCCATCCGACTAACCTAATCAGATCTCTTGGTATTATCAAAAAGTACTGGTCCTTACTTGTTCTTTGAAGTTTAGTCATATACTTTGGAGGGAAAAATTTGTCGAAGTCAAGATTTTCTACATCAACTAATGCAGGCAGTAAAAGAGATCATAAAAGAGATTAAGAGAAATCCTGAGCAAGATTTACAGAGATTAAAGATGAAAATCGCTAGGAAATATAGATTAAGTAAAATACCTAGCAACTCTGAGATCCTAGCCAACGCACAAGAAGCGGATATCCAAATTCTACTTCCGCTATTAATGCGTAAGCCTGTTAGAACCATCTCCGGAATAGCTGTGGTCGCTGTAATGGCCAAGCCTTATCCTTGCCCTGGAGAGTGTATATACTGCCCTAGAGGTGAAAATGCTCCCCAGAGCTATACAGGAGAAGAGCCTGCTGCCTTAAGAGCTAAGATGGCAAATTATGACCCGTATAAGCAAGTTGAAAATCGTCTACGGCAGTTAGAACAGATTGGACATTCGATAGATAAGGTAGAGCTGATAGTAATGGGAGGTACCTTTCTGGCTCAGCCAGATGCCTACCAAGAATGGTTCTTAAAAAGATGCCTGGAGTCCATGAACGATTATAAAGAGAAAAAGAATGATAGACCGCAGAATTGGGAGAGCGTGGAAGAGGAGAATGAGAGGTCACGTGTTAGAAATGTAGGCATCACCATCGAGACACGGCCTGATTTCGCCAAGGAACGTCATGTAGACATGATGCTGAACAGGGGAGTCACCCGGGTTGAGCTTGGGGTCCAGACCATCTACGACCATGTGTACGATAAGGTGAAGCGGAGACATGGGGTTAGTGATGTAATTGAAGCAACAAGGATAATTAGAGACTCCGGGCTAAAGGTTGGCTATCACATGATGCCGGGACTTTTTTCAGACTTTAAAACTGACTTAGAGATGTTTCGTAGAATTTTTAGTGAAGACGGATTTAAGCCAGACTTTATTAAGATATACCCTACCCTCGTAGTTAAGGGCACAGAGCTTTATGAGCTGTGGAAAAGAGGGGAGTATACTCCATATTCAGATAAAGATGCCTTGCCGTTGATTTGTGAGATTAAAAAGATAATGCCAAGATGGGTCAGGACTATGCGCATTCAGAGGGATATCCCAAAATACCTTATAGAGGCGGGAGTGAAGAAAGGAGATCTAGGTGAACTTGTATACAGACGGCTTAAAGAAGAAGGTATGAAATGTAGATGTATAAGGTGTAGGGATATAGGGCACCTTTCTTATCGCGAAGGGATAGAGTTCAGCGGAGACGTGAAATTGGAGGTAGAGACATATAGCGCATCTCAGGGGATTGAAAACTTTATTTCAATAGAAGATGAAGAGAATGACGCTCTTATAGCCTACCTAAGACTGCGATTTCCATCTCAAAAAGCTCATAGAGAGGAAGTTAGAGGAGCATCCATCGTCAGAGAGCTGAGAGTTTTGGGAACCTCTGTGCCTTTGGGTAAGAGAATAGAGAAAGCATCCCAACATAAAGGATGGGGAGAACTCCTCCTTAAGAAGGCAGAAGAGATCTCTAAGGAAAAGAACTTCAATAAAATATTGATAACAAGCGCGATAGGTACTCGGGAGTATTATAGAAGATTTGGCTACAAAAGAGTAGGTCCTTATATGGGGAAAATAATTTAAAACAATCCCTACTATTTGCCTTTATAGAAGTTATAATGTGAGGATGAAAATGGATACTACGGAGTTATTAATGTTTGTTCTCATAAACAGCTGAGCTGTGGTTCTCTCGATGCGAGGAGTGTGATGAATTGAATATTTCTATTGTAGGCACGGGATATGTGGGACTTGTCACAGGCGCTTGTTTCGCAGACCTCGGGCACAATGTTATATGCGTTGATGTTGATGAAGAAAGAATTAGAAAAATCAACCAACGTATACCTCCTATTTACGAGAAGGGACTAGAAGAGCTTCTAGAGAGAAACGTTAACGAAGGTAGGCTTAGGGCAACTAAAAACCTCGCAGATTCTGTAAGAAAAACTGATATATCCTTTATCTGTGTTGGAACTCCCTCTGGTCTTTTAGATTATATTGACTTAAAATATATCGAAGAGGTTAGCAAGGGGATTGGAAAAGCTCTAAAAAACAAGAACGGATATCATCTCGTGGTAGTAAAAAGTACTGTAGTTCCGGGTACGACCGAGCACTCTGTAATACCTCTGCTTGAGAGATACTCAGTTAAAAAAGCAGGACCGGACTTTGGTGTAGCAATGAATCCGGAGTTCCTGAGGGAGGGTAACGCCATTGAGGACTTCATGAACCCTGATAGGATAGTAATAGGGGGGATAGACCGGCGGTCTAACTACTATCTACTCGACTTATATCTTGACTTCCACTGCCCTATATTGTTAACTAATCCTAAGACTGCAGAGATGATAAAATATGCTACCAACTCATTCTTGGTTACTAAGATAAGTTTCATTAACGAGATAGGGAACATATGCAAGTCCCTTGGGATAGATGTATACCAAGTAGCTAAGGGTCTAAGTATGGACTCTAGGATTTCTCCGAAATTCTTAAACGCTGGAATCGGTTTCGGAGGAAGCTGCTTTCCAAAAGATGTAAAAGCATTAGTGGGGAAAGCCAAGGAGGTATACTATCGGCCAATTGTGCTTAATGCAGCCCTCGAATTGAATGAATCGCAACCCTTGAGACTCGTAGAGCTTTTAGAGAGAAAAATAGGCTCGCTAAAGGACGTAGACGTGGCGGTCCTAGGACTCGCATTTAAACCGGGAACAGATGATATGAGGGAAGCCCCCTCTATTAAAGTGATACATAACTTGCTTTCTAAGGGCGCTGTCGTCCACGCTACTGATCCCAAGGCCATTAACGAAGCTAAGAAGATTTTTGGAAAACATGAACGGCTGAAATTTTATACTACGGCAGAGGACGCCCTAAAGAAATGTAGATATGTGCTCATAGTGACCGAATGGGATGAATATAAAAAAGAGGACCTCTACAGAGGTAAGATAGTTATAGATGGGAGAAGAATTGACGAAGCGAGGGTAGCAGATTATTATGAGGGGGTATGTTGGTGAAGGCTGTTATCCCTGCCGCAGGACTAGGAACAAGGTTTTTTCCAATTACAAAAGCCCAGCCAAAAGAGATGCTTCCAGTTTATGATAGGCCTACCATAGAGTATGTTGTAAAGGAGGCCGTTGATTCAGGTATAGATAACATATTAATAATAACAGGCAGAGGAAAGAGGGCGATAGAAGATCACTTCGATAGGTCTTTTGAGCTGGAGAATACTCTAATAAAAGGAGAAAAGTTTGACCTTATAGAAGAACTTGAAGCCAGTGCTAATATGGCGGATATCCACTATATTCGGCAGAAAGAACAGAAGGGCTTAGGAGATGCTATATTCTGTGCTAGAAAGTTCGTAGGCAATGAGCCCTTTGCTGTATTATTAGGGGATACAATAACAATTAGCGAGACTCCCTGCACAAAGCAGCTAATCAAAAAATATGAGGAGTATAAAGCTTCAATCATAGCGGTTGAAAAGGTCAACAAAGAAAAGATCTCGAGCTATGGGATAGTTAAGGTGACCCCTATTAATGACGTTTATCGCATAGAAGACCTAGTTGAAAAACCTAGCCCCGAGGAAGCCCCATCTGATTTAGGAATAATCGGCAGATATGTTCTTACTCCTGAAATCTTTGAGTGCATTAGGAAAACTAAGCCGGGAGTTGGTGGGGAAATACAGCTAACCGATGCTATACGGCTACTGAAAGATATCCAAGCTGTCTATGCATATAACTTCCAAGGAAGAAGGTATGACATAGGAACAAAGATTGATTGGCTTAAGAGTACGATAGAAATAGCCTTGAATAGCGAGGAAAACGGTCCTGAGCTTAAAAAGTATCTCAAAGAACTTTTAAACAAGGTGTAGACAATTGAACGTCATCAATGAAGGAGTCAGAGAGATCGTATCTTCATTGAAAGAAGAGGGGATAAGTTTTTCTGATTTACATATCCTCATTACAGGCGGGGCAGGCTTTATAGGTTCTTGGACATGTGACGTACTCATAGAGATGGGGGCCAGAGTTACATGCATAGATAGTCTAGTCAGCGGCCAAATGTCCAATATAGAACATCTGCTGAATAACGAGAACCTAAATTTCATTGAACACGATATTTCTAAACCCATATATTTCAAAGAGAAATTTGATATAGTAATGCACATGGCTAGCAGAGCTTCTCCCTTCGAGTTCGATAAGTTCCCGATCCAAATTCTTAAAGCTAACACAATGGGGATATGGGTGGCACTAGGAATAGCCAAAGAGCACAATGCAAGGTTCCTCTATACATCAACCAGCGAGGTATACGGAGATCCTGATGAAAGCTTCATACCTACACCTGAGACTTATAACGGAAATGTGAACCCAATTGGTCCAAGAAGTTGCTATGATGAATCAAAGCGGGCAGGCGAGGCCTTTGTGAAGGCCTATGAGCTTCAACACGGTCTTGACACACGGATAGTTAGAATTTTCAATAGCTACGGACCTCGTATGCGAACAGGAGACATATATGGTCGTGTAGTGCCGAGATTCATAGACCAAGCGCTAAAAGGAGAACCAATAACAGTGTTCGGAGACGGCTCACAGACTAGGAGTTTCACATACATCACAGACCAGATAGAAGGTATTCTAAGATTGACCTCAATGGATGCTAAAGGAGAGGTTGTCAACATTGGCAACGATAAGGAAACATCTATACTTGAATTAGCTGAACTGGTTAAAAGACTGACCGGTTCTCAATCAAAAATCACCTTTTATCCCCTCCCAAAAGACGACCCAAAAAGGAGATGCCCGGATATCTCTAAGGCTAAACGCCTCCTCAAGTGGAAACCTAAAGTATCCTTAGAAGAAGGGATAAAGAAGACGATAAAATGGTTCACGGGGGCAAGATGAAAGTACTAGTAACAGGCGGGGCAGGCTTTATAGGTTCGAATACTGTGGACCTTTTGATATCTGAAGGTTATGAGGTAGTAGTAATCGACGACCTCTCTACAGGAAAAAAAGAGTACATAAATAGAGAGGCAATCTTCTATAGGGCTAGCATCTTAGATGAGTTAAACGACATAATAAAAAAAGAGGAAATCGACTGCGTATTACATATGGGGGCCCAAGTCCAAGTAAGAAAGTCGCTTGAGGATCCTGTATTCGACTCTCAGGTAAACATATTGGGGTCGATAAATCTAATAGAAAACTGCCTTGACGTAGAAAAGTTTGTATATGCCTCATCCGGAGGGGCCATATATGGAGAACCTGAATATCTACCTGTGGACGAAGAACACCCGGTTAAACCACTGTCGCCCTATGGAGTATCTAAATTTGCGGTAGAGAATTACTTACACTCTTTTAGTAAAACATATGGTCTGAAATATGTGTCGCTGAGATATGGAAATGTGTATGGACCGAGGCAAGACCCTTATGGCGAGGCAGGCGTTGTCGCAATATTTGCTAAAAGGATGCTTGACGGAAATAGGCCTAAAATCAACGGAGACGGAAATCAAACCAGAGATTTCGTTTATGTTAAAGATGTTGCGAAAGCAAATCTCATGGCAATTGAAAAAAAGGTGTCAAGCCAAGCTTTTAATATCGGAACAGGCAGGGAAACCTCTGTTAACGAGATTTTTAATACTATCCGCTCTATACTAGGAAAAAATATTACGCCTATATACGGGCCTCCTATAAAAGGGGAGGTGTATCGTATATGCTTGGATATAAAAAAAGCCAAGAAAAAACTTGGATGGAGACCAGAAATAGGATTAGAGAATGGTATACGTGAGTTACTAGAATATCTTACTTCTTAATCCTTTCAGGATACTTAATTTTCTTCTTTTTTTCTTTAAAAACTGATGAAAGGCTCAGAAGATATCTCCCCTCCTCACCTGCCACAATTATTGGCTCCTGTTTCATAAGAGAAGCTATGTCTATTTCGTAGACACCATTCTTGACCTTAATATTCCAGATGTCCTTACCAGTTATTTCTTTAATTTGCTCCTTGGTCTTAAATTCTTCAGCTTCCTTATCAGTTATTCTCCGGTAATACAAAAAATATCTATTCCCACAGCTGCAACCTTTTAACAATGCCTCAGAGCCTTCTTCATAGGTCTTGCCACACCTAGTACATCTGTGAGGCATTATTTTACACCTTTTTTCTTAGATTTTCTCTTCTTTTTCTTCTCAGAGCTCTCCTCTTCAAGCTTAGCGAGCATAGATATATAATCTGGTTCTTTTCTTATTGCTTCAACAATCCTAGCAGAGCCCACTATAGTTAGCCCGGACTTCCTACCTGAAATATAGTCCGCGATTTTGTCCCGCAACCTAGTAGTTTTATGATCCATTCTGTAGAATTCTATCCCATGAAAATCTTCTGTATCTATCTCCCGCATAGTTGCCTCAATCAGTTCTGTTTCTTCAACTGGAGTGAGCCCGTCTTCAAGCACCACAATAACATTATTTTTTATCTTCTCCAAGATCATGTTTATTTTTTCTACAGAGCCTTTACTTCGCAGCGATTCTGAAGATATGAAGTCAACTTGAATTCCCATCTTAACCACCACTACGTAAGATGCTCTTGAATAGCTTGATAAAGCTTGTCTAGATTCTCACCAGTCCGCGCAGATATAGGAATGACAACATGCTGTGGAAACGCATTTTCTATGCTTGAAGGCGATGCTCTTTCGTCGTCTATCTTATTGGCTACAATTATAGCAGGTATCCCCCTCGCCTCTAGATTTCCAATAATCGTAACATTCACCTGGGTATATGGATCCTCCGTTGAGTCCATCACAATAAGTACTGCATCAACATCATCTAACCATTTTATAGCTTCTATCACTCCCTTCGTAGCTTCTTTTGCCCTTTCCTTAGCATCCTCCTCGCTCATACCGTACTCTTGGAAGCTCTTAAAATCAACTTGCGTGGCTATTCCAGGCATATCAATTATATTCATTCTTAGCTCCCCATTGTCGGTAGCCACTCTCACGTTCTCAACCTTTTGGACATGCCTGGTCTCATGCGGAATCTCAGAAACTGTGCCCACCTCTGTTCCAAGCCAGTCAAGAGATATTCGATTTGCAAGGGTGGTTTTTCCGGCGTTTACTGGTCCATAAAAGCCTAGCTGTATTATTTTCTTTCTTTTAAATAATCTCAAAAGCTTTTTCCAGAACCGTTTTCCAAAGCCGTCAAACATTAGGACACCTTATTTCTTCTAACAACAGCGGATGGCATATATAAATTTTGGTTACACAAAAAACATTTTAATTTCTTATATATTTCTAATTTTTTGTTATGGTAGTTATGATTATAGAACATTGCGAACCTGCAGTATCAGAGTGGCTATATTTAGAATACAAGAATACATCTGAGATATGGGATAATTTGATTTTCACCGGAGTCAAATCTCAAAAAGACAAGGAAATCCTCTCAAAAATTGGAAGGGTCGAAAAATCCTCTTTTTATGAATTATTTAAACCCAGTGAGCTAATCATACTTGACCCCCTAGCTGATAGAGAACTATGCACGGAGGACTTTGCCTCGGCAAAAGCCCTAGTGGTAGGAGGCATACTGGGATACTTTAAACCTAAGGGAAGGACAAAAAAACTAATTACCACAAAATCAAAAGGGAGCAGAGCGAGGAACCTAGGTAAAATCCAACTCTCCATAGATTCAGCTGTATTAGTATCAAAGATGATTTACCTTGGAATGAAACTAGAAGAGATAGAGATAACCTCAGAAGTGGAGATAAAGAGTAACGAAAACGAGTCAATTGTCCTGCCTTATGGATATGTTGTCTTCAATGAAAAAGTACTCATAACCCCTGGACTAATAGAATATCTCACTCAGTAACTCTCTCTTTTTGGACCAAAGCTCCTTATACCATTCCTAAGGAGTTGAACCTTCAACTCCGTGGCATATTTCTCAGATATCTCCTTCCTCTCCTTCATATAGTCTATAATCTCTAATCCCTGCTCTTCAGTATCACATCTCCTAAGAAAATCTATAACAGTAGGATCATAGCCCTCAAGTCCATCCCTATATGCTTTCTCAGCCTCTAATGAATCCGTCCTAACGGCTTCTATCTGCATCCATTCCCCCTCTAATTCCTTAGCAAGGTGCGGAAACATTTTTTTGAAGTCGCTCCAACTAATTCTCATTTCTAACCACACTATAACAAGAGGTAAAGGAAGGCTTAGCAGACACCGCAGACCCTGCAACCTTCTCTGCAAATGCTCGTTACCTCTCCTTTAAAAGATTTCTTAAACTCCCTAATTAAAAAACTTTTCTTTACTCCGACATCAATCTTTTCCCAAGGGAGAATCTCAGATGTATCTCTTCCCCTAATATAATAGTCAAACTCTACGCCTTCTTCTTTGAAAGCTCTCCTAAAAGCTCCTAAGCCCTTTCCATAGAAGTAAGCTTTTTCAAGGATATCCGAGAGTCCTTCGTCCCCTAGGGATATAGTAGCTTGAATATGTGCCATTTTTAAGTCCTCGACCTCCATCTGTACCCGGGCTTTCTTTAGTACCTCTATTTTTTCTCTTAAATCGCTCAATTTTTCTAAACCAAGCCACTGGAAAGGCGTATGAGGCTTAGGTATAAGTGGATTAACGCTAAGTCTTACTCTACCAGATATTTTCTTAAGTTCCTTTATCAAGCCAACAAGCTCATTTAAATCCTCGGAAGTCTCAGTAGGTATGCCTACCATCAGATATAGCTTTATATTCTTTATGCCCCTATCAATTGACATCTTATAAGCTCTGAGTATATCCTCATCTTCGATAGGCTTGTTTACTAGAGTCCTCAACCTCCAGTTAGATTCTGGAGCGAGAGTAAGGCTTCGCTGTCCTGTCTTAACAAGCGCCTCAACTATTGGCTCTGTGAGAGAATCCGCTCTTAATGAGGGTATTGATAGCCCTACGCCCCTAGCCGAAAGATACTCACAAAGATCTTCTATCCGGGGGTAATCCGAGGCACTGGCACCTATTAATGAAATTTTCCTTGACGCGCACGCTTCAATACCTCGATCAGCTATTTCCTGCAACCTTTCAAAACTTCTCTCCCTTTGAGGTCTAAAAGTGTATCCACTCATACAAAATCTACAGCCTCTGCCACAGCCCCTAGAAACCTCTAGTAAGAAACTTTCTCCCAATGCGGCCTCAGGAGACATTATTTGCTTTATTGGATGATATCTATCCAAGTCACTTACGTAAACCTTCCTCGTATAATTATCCAACTCAGAGGAGTAGACTCCTTCAATTTTTGATAGAGAATAAATATCACCCCCCCGAGAGAAATCGTTTATAAAAGATACAAGATTCTCTTCTGCCTCACCGATGAAAAAGAAGTCTACAAATTTTTTCAGCGGGTAGGGGTTTACTGCACAAGGACCTCCTACGATAACCACTTGCTTTCTCCTATCTCGCCTGAGAGGGATTTTATTCCTATATAAGATATCAAGTATGTTAAGAGCGTCTAGCTCAAACTGCCAGGTAAATGCGATGATTTCAAATTCCTTAAGTTCAGACTTTGTTTCTAAACTTTTGTTAAAATCAAGGAAAAATCTCTCTGCGTAAACATTTTCCATAGAGTTTAGTAAGTCATATAAAATCCTAAACCCCAGATTAGCCATTCCAATAGTATAGCTATTAGGATAGACCAATGCAACCCGTATTTTATCCCGAAAATCTTTGAATACCACATTTCTCTCAAGCATACAAAACTAGGTTTTAATGACTACAAGAAAAGAATATGTTTTTTTAGCTGATATGACCCTCTATATCGGGTGCAATATCTGCCTCGGCGGTTTTAAGATCCCGGGGAGTATCAATCTCTATCCATGGTAACCCGCCAGTAGTGGTATAGTTTACTTCATAGCCCATGTCGATCAATCTCTTAAAAACTTCCTCATAAAAAACCCCTTTACCCTCATCTGCTATAACTTCAGAGAGGACTTCATAGAATATGTGAGCAAAATTCTTATCTACCCTTGCAATGCCTATGTACTCGCCGTCTGACTTGTGAGGGGGTAGATCTTTTCCGATGCTCTCTATTTTATCTTCCTTAATTGACACTTTCATCTCTTCCTTGCCCAACTTTTTTTCTACGTCCACCGATAAGATAATTCCCTCTTTTTTATATTCGATGAGCCTTTGCAAGATAGATGGGTGAAAATATACATCAGAATTGAGGATAAGGAAACCATCTGGGAGGACAGCTTCCTCGGATAGCCTAAGGCTGTATATGTTGTTTGTAGAATCATAATCCGGGTTATGAGCATAGATTACATCTAGATCTGGAAGGGAGAATTCCTCTACGGCTTTCTTTATCTTATCTTGCTGAAAACCTGTAACTATCACCAGCTTTTTGAAACCATTAGAGTATATACACTCTACAATATGGAGTAATAGAGGCTTACCGCCAACCTGTAAAAGAGTCTTAGGTAGGTTCTCTGTATGCCTCCCTAACCTATTCCCCATTCCCGCTGCTAAAATCACTGCCTTCATTTTACTTTAGAGACAAATTGAACTATAATAAGTTTTGTTGTAAGTAATTTTGTCTGATAAATAGGGTTTAGTTGGAATAAAAGCAAAATAATAAATAAGAAAGAGGAAAATGCGCGGAGTCCCCTTTTAATATTTCGCGTAGTAACTTTAAAATAAAAATGATAGAGCTGAAGTATCCTTTAACAAATTATGTTTACAGGAGATTTTCCATACCTCTCGCTAGGCTGCTAATACCTACGGGTATCTCCCCTAACTATGTAACATGGATTGCTACATTTTCGGGCTTTTATGCAGCATATTTACTTTCCAAAAATAATGCGATAGCCGGGGTAGTTGTATTGCTATTCTCTCAAATACTGGACTGCGCAGATGGTGATTTAGCGAGGTTGACGGGTAAGGTGACTAAAAAAGGCGCATATCTGGATAGAGTATTAGACCGATTTGTAGACGCAGGACTGATAATCGCCTTAATAGCGCTTAATCCATTTAAATACTGGCTGGTGGGTACTCTCGCCATCGTTGGAACTTTCTTGGTTAGTGTATCTAGGATAATGGCTGAAGCTGTAGATGCTGAATGTAAAGTAGGCCTAGCAACCCGAGACTTCAGAATACTGGCAATAATAATAGGAGTGCTTATAGGAGAAATTTACTACCTCTTAGCTTTCCTAGCTCTGCTGGGATTTATTACAACATTTCATAGAATGATATACTCAATGAAACAGATGTGATAAATATGATGTTTAAACATTTAAAACAGATATCCCTGCCTGTTGATGTTAGGGTATATAGGGGCGCTATAGAGCATGTAAAAAAAATCGCTAGAAAGTACGATATAAACTTTGCAGTATTATTGACGGGAGCTAAAACAGATAAGGTGGCCGGTAGAAAAGTTCAGAAACTTATGGAGTGTAGAACTAAAAAATTTATTGTCAGAAACGCTTCACGCCAAGTTGCAAAGAAAATTGAGGAAGAGATAGGAGCCGGCTTAGGTGATGCTGATGCTGTTATTGGCGTTGGCGGTGGAAAAGTGCTAGATGTCGCTAAGGTTGTTGCCTTTCATTCAAATGCTCCTCTAATCAGTATACCTACGAATGCGGCCCATGATGGAATAGCTTCACCATTGGCTAGTTTTAAGGAGAGAGGAAAACCTATCTCAATCAAAGTCGGATCCCCTGTTTCTATTATCGCAGACCTTGAAATCATTAAGGACAGTCCTGTTAGACTTCTAAGATCAGGATATGGGGACCTTATATCAAATGTCGTTGAAGTTAAAGATTGGATGTTAGGAGTAGAAAAGAGAGACGAAGACTACGATGAAATAGTCGCGAGCATATCTACAATGCCTGCGATGCTGCTTTTAAAGAGTTCTAGAGAACTAAATTTCCAAAATACCAGCTCTCTAAGGCTTCTAGTGCGTGGACTGATATTGAGTGGACTAGCGATTAACATGTATGGGTCATCTAGACCGGTATCTGGCTCAGCCCATAAGTTTAGCCATGCTCTAGATTACTTGGGCTACGGCGACGGAACTCATGGAGAACAAGTTGGTATTGGCACCATAATAATGGAATACATGCACCAGCAATGTTATGGAGAAGGGGACTGGGAGATACTTAAAAACTCGCTAGAGAAAATTCTTGCCCCAACCACAGCAAAAGAGATTAACTTAAACAAAAAAATGATGCTGGAAGCTCTTATGTATTCGAAAACTATCAGACCCCACAGATACACGATTATAGAGGATCAAGATCCGCAGAAAAAAGACTTCGAGATATGCCTTGAAAAGACCGGTGTAGCAAAATAACTACCAGATTGACAAAGTTTATCAGGGGTAACATAATCAAAGTGAAATCATGGTTGCAGTAAAAATATGCGGAAATACCGAGCCAGAACTTGCAGTTAAAATAGCACAAATGGGAGCGGACTATATTGGCGTCATTGTAGAAGTGCCTGTGAATACGCCAAGAAAAGTAACCGCATCTAAAGCAAGAGAAATACTCAGAGCAGTAGAATACGAGGCCTCCGGCGTAGCTGTAATAATGCCTACGACTATTGAAGAAGCTGTTAGACTGTATAATACAGTGAGACCTGACTATCTACAACTACATGGAAATGAACCCCCAGCTTTCGTTAAACAGCTCCGAAGCCTCATTCCTTGCAATATTATTAAGACGATACATGTAGGAGAAGATGCAATCAAGAAAGCAAAAGATCACTCCAAGTTTAGTGATGCTATCTTGTTAGATACAAGCTCTAAAGAAATGGGCGGCTCGGGGGAAACGCATGACTGGGAGATTTCTAGAAGGATAGTTGAGGAAGTAGAAAAGCCTGTATTTTTGGCAGGTGGTCTAACCCCGGAGAACGTCAAAGATGCTATTAAAGTTGTTAGGCCTTATGCAGTTGATGTTTCAAGCGGTGTGGAGACTGAAAAAGGGATAAAAGACCTAGAGAAGGTAAAAAGATTCATAGAAATGGCTAGGACTGAATAGTTTTCACAATTTTTCCGAAAGACCTGGCTACTTTTTATTCTTCGGTTTCCTTTGGCTTTCTTAACTTTAGCCAAGCTATTAAACCCGCTAACAACACTACAATTACTGCGAGATATTTTAAGCTTATATTTTCAGAACTTCCTTCATTAACTAATAATGGCACCTTTAATTCTTGAGTGTAAACATTTGTATCTCCTTTTTCAGTGTCTCCTGTACATCTAACTATAATCCTTAAAAGGTATTCTTTTGGAATTGCATCTTTCTCAACATCAAATTCTAGAACCGCTGTACCTGTCTCGTTCGGTTTCAAAGTTCCAATAAAGTCACTTCTTACATCATATCTGAAAGGCTGCCCAGTCTCTCTTACTACTCTTACGTCAACAGCTTCTGCCTTCTCAAATCCTATGTTCTTCAAATTTATATAGAGAAGCGAATGATCTCCAGGCTTTAGAGTAGAGGGCTTCAAATTGGTGCTAGAGATTTCAAAATAGGGTTTTGGTTCTATAATAACCTCTACGCTATCTTTCTTTGCATACCTGTCGTTTCTTTTATCCTTGTAAGTTATCTCGAATGGTATAGAGTATTTTCCTGGCTTTACGTTTTCGTCGATATCTATATAAAAAGTCACTGACTGCGCTTCACCTGGTCCTAAGCTCCCTATATAGGCCCTATCACCGTGAGAATAAGTAGTGGAAAAAGGTGGCGCTAGTAGTAGACGGATCTCAATATTTTGAGCTGCAGCCTCCCCAGTATTCTCAAAGGTGAATGTTACTTTAATATCCTCATCACCACTCCTAATCTTAGATGGCTCGGTAGAGAATGAAGTTAGTCCAATATCAATCTCGCCTTGAACAAGTAAGTTGACATATAGGGTTTGAGACTTGTCTTCAAGCTTCTCATTTTTCCATTCTACTACCAGAGGGACATTGTATACACCTTCAGCTGTGCCGGACTTGGTGTAGATAGGTATTGACAAATACAGCTCCTCATATTGCCATACGGCCCCAAAATACTTCTCATCTCCTGACGCTTTAACAGCCTTCTTAGTTAAGAAATATTTTCCAGCCCCCAATGGGTCTATAGGGGCTACATCTTCAGGATCCAGACTCGCTTTCACATAGCTGGCTAGCGCGGGAGCAAGATTCTTAAGGGTTATGTTCAGAGTTGTATTCTCACCTGGCACAACTTTTTGTGGACTGATATCCATAAGATAAAAATCAGCCTCTATAGCATAAGAAGCCGGGACAAGACACAAAACCACTAATATTAATAATATTCTCATTTAAACCACCTTCTCAAATTTTTCACTTATAATAAGGAGAGATGGAACTAATGTTAGAGCGGTGCCCATACATGCGAGTACCCCAAGAGACATAACAGTTCCAAGATCTCCCATTATCGTTAGTTTACCTAAAGACATAGCTCTAAACCCGATTAACGCCGCTAGAGTAGTTGTACTCATAGGAATAAAAGTGTTCGAAAGAGCTTTTGCTAGAGCCTCTTCAGGCTTTTTCTTCTGGTTATCGCTGAAAAGCCCTTCTTTCTCCAATCTGAACCTGTTTACAACTTGTATAGCGAAATCTATACCTATCCCCATGACCATCGAGCCAAACCCCGCCATATTAGAGCTTATTCTTATTCCAAGGACCCCCATTAATCCAAAAGCCCACAAAAGTCCTATAGCCACACTAATGATAGGTATAATTCCATGCTTTATCGAAGCAAATAACAAGATTGCTACGACCAAGATTCCTATAAAAGAATACATAGTAGTCCTCGACATATCAGGCCCAGTTGACTCTTTGAAAAGCACATATATTACAGGAGAACCTGAGATTTCGGCCTTTACGCCAGAGGGGGGCGTAGTCTGAGCTATAATTTCCTCAAGATCAGATACTAATACTTCTTCCTGGCCTTCAATATTACCTAATCTAATCTTAACTAAGGTTGTAGAATAGTCTTCGGAAACATAACTTCTACTCCTCTGTGAGGCTTTAAGTAAAGAGAGAATCTCTCTTTTAGAATTCGGTAGTATGCCATTATTCTCATTCCTTAATATATCAGCTATAGACGTCACTTGTAGAACATTCTCTACATCCCTACTTTTTTTACTTAGTATATCAACAAATCTCAAAACTTCTGGATCACGGATATCCATAATCGAATTATAACCTGTTTGTTCCGGATCAAGATGGACTACTATATTCACACTTTCTGAGCCTCCGAAGTTATCCTCAACTACCTTCATGGTCCTTTTAACTTCTATATCACTAGGAAACATTGAACTAAAGCTCATGCCTCTCATAGAAACCCTAGAAGCACCATAGAATGCTCCCACTGTGATCATGATCACAAACACTAAGGATATAAAGGGATAACGAGCAACTAATTGGCCATACCTCTCTATAAGTCTAACTGGCATGCCTCAGCCTCCTCATAAAATTTTCTTCTAGTACGATAAAAGAGGGATTCACTATTACTGCAGCGACAAAACAGTAGAATATACCGAGGGCTAAAGTACTTCCCATGTGTTGAATCATAGGCATACTTGCTAGAAGCAATGCGAGAAAACCTATGATTGTAGTGGTAGCAGAGCCAGTAATAGCGGTGCCTATGCCTGAAATAACCGTCGTTAAAGCCTCTCGCTGGCTTCTACCTTTACGCCTCTCGGCCTCATAACCCCTAACAATAAAGACCCCATACTCAACTCCAAGCCCAAGGATCATAGCACCAATACCCACCGTAGCTATGGAGAGGGGGATATTCAACCAACCCATCGTTCCAAGGGTCCAGGTAAGCCCATTTATTAAAGGGAGGAAAATAAGGAAACCCCGAGTGAAAGGTCTACTCATGAAAATAAGCATTATCAGTATTATGACTGCAGACAAAAATATAGTGTAGGTTGCATCACTTACGAGAAGCTCCATTAGAGTGGTTCTCATTAAAGGGGTACCCGTAAGCCTGATTTTAAGACCGGGTATCAATGGTAGGGACTCAATATCCTCTCCTACTAACTCGGCTACTTCTTTAATTCTTTCCTCTTTACCCCCTAGATCAACTGTTGCGAATATAACAGTAGAAGAATAATCTTTGCTAAATTCCCCATTTGACGCAAAAGATATAACCTCAGCGATTTCTGCTTCTCTCCTAAGCTTATTTTCAAGCTCCGATATAATGTATAACGCTCTGGGGTCCCTAATGTCAACGACTCTATCCGGGTCTTTTGCTTCTCTGTCTACTTCAAATAAAATAATAAATAGGTCATTCCCTCCAAACTTTGAGGCGACATCTCTCATTAACTCTATAGGCGGTGCATCCTCTGGCAACTCCTTTGATAGATCTGTTTGTAGCTTTATCTTAGTTACTCCAACTCCCATAAAGACAGTAAACGCTAAAGAAACCGCAAATATCGCTGCCGCATGTTTTGCTTGAAATTCGCCTAGCTTCCACAGCCAATATCTGAGTCCCATGGGATCATTCCCCAATTATAGACATCAAAACCTCTCTTGCAGGCTTTTCAAGTATCTCCCTAGATCTCTTTAAAACGGCTCTGCCTTCCTCAGTCGCTGAGTACAGCCTCTTTCTCCTACCGCCAGCCTGTTTCCATTCAGATTTTATGTACCCTTTTTTTTCAAGCCCACGCAACATGGGATAAATGACACTCGAAGGATAATTAACATAGAACAAGTCTTCGAACTTCTTTTTTATTTCGTAGCCATGCATAGGCTTCTGTGTTAAGAAGAGAATTATAATTAATTCCCGAAATCCCTTGACCATCTTTTTAATAGCGAGATCGTCTTGCATCCTTCTGATATGTAGCTTTTTTTATATATAAGAATTACTACATAATTGTGAATCGGTGTGAGAATATGGCGGAGAACTCACGCAAAGAAATACCAAGTCCTTATCTCCTATATTTTCAATATAATGAATCATGCCGGGAGGTATAAGGATAGCGTCAAACTCAGAAACCACCGCAGTTTCCTCACCGACCGTGACCCTTCCTCTACCTTCTAAAATATAGTATATTTCCTCAGATCTAATGTGCTTGTGGGGTAGAGTGGATCCCCCGGGTTTTACAATAGCTTCTGCGAGACTTTGGTTTTTAACCTCTGAATTTTTAGGATGCAATATTTCTCTAATGAGGGACTTATCTTTAGTAATGAACGCCCTAATTTTATTCCTATTAACCACTTTCATAATTGAAGGAAAACGTCACTTCTCATAAATAAAAGTAGAACTTCTATTAAAGCAAGCGGAGCTTGAAAGATGCTCATACGATACTTCGACCCATGGAAAGGAGATCTGTGCACGTGCCCAAAGAAATACTCATTTAATCCTTACACTGGATGCGAGCATAAATGTGTATACTGTTATATTACTTCATACATTCCACGGGGACATGAGGGGAGAATTAAAAAGAATCTGCTTAAGACCGTTATGAAGGAAAAGAAAAAACTAAATCCAAACATACCTATATCCATGTCAAACAGCTCTGATCCTTACACTCCCCTAGAGAAGACTCATAAGATTACGAGAGCCTGCCTAAAAATATTGAAGGACTTTAAAATACTGATAATAACAAAATCCGATCTCGTTGTAAGAGACGCAGACCTATTAAAGAACATGCGGACTAGCGTGAGTATGACGATAACAACACTAGACGAGAATCTAGCGAGGAAGTTAGAGCCGCATGCACCTACACCTGAAAAGAGATTGCGAGCGATTCACGAACTTATTGAAAAGGGGATACCTGTCTCGTGTAGAATAGACCCAATAATACCAGGACTAAACGAAGATACAAAGAGAATAGTCAAAGAACTTTCAGATATCGGCGTCAAACACATAGTTTCCTCTACATTTAAACCGAGATATGACTCATGGAAAAGGTTTTCCTCTACATTTAGAGACATCGCTAAGGAGTTAGAGGAACTTTATTTTAAGAAGGGATCAAAACATAACAACTCATATTACCTCCCAAGAGAACTACGAGTTAAGCTAATGCAACAGGTAAAAGAAAACTGTAGACACTGGGGCATCACGTTTGCCACCTGTAGAGAAGGCCTCCCCAACGAGGTCACATGTGACGGCTCTCACCTTATTAAAGGATAGAGTCACTCCTTAACAAATCTCTTCCTGAGATTTACAACTTCCCCAATTATCGTTACTGCTGGCGGCCTAACATTCTCTGATTTTGCAACCTCCTTAGCTTCACCTAAGGTGGTGATTATAGTGCGCTCTTGAGAAGTTGTCCCTTTTTCTATAATAGCCACCGGGGTTTTCGGGCTACGGGTTTTAAGTAAATCATCGATTATAAGGGGAAGATTCTTAACGCCCATTAAAACAATTATCGTATCAGCTTTTAACTCAGAGTAGTTTATTAGACGCTTCCCTCTAGCACGATGCCCAGTTACGACAGTGAAGCTAGAAGAATATCTCCGATCAGTGATAGGTATCCCTGCAAGTGCTGGTAGCGCTATAGGTGTCGTGATGCCTGGAACAATCTCGTAGTCTATACCTTTTTTTACTAGGTGCATTACTTCTTCCCCGCCTCTACCAAAGACAAAAGGGTCCCCTCCTTTAAGTCTTACAACCATTTTCCCCTCTCTCGCTTTTTCCACTAAGATCTGATTTATCCTATCCTGCTTAATTGTATGAGCACCAGCTTTCTTTCCCACATAAATTAGTTCCGCATCAGGTCTAGCGTGTTTTAAAAGCTTACCTCCACCTCCAAGCCTATCATAGATTATAACATCCGCTTTTTTTAACAACTCCATGCCCTTAACTGTGATTAGTCCAGGATCACCAGGGCCTGCTCCAACCAAATAGACCTTACTCATACGCCAATCGATTTCTTCAATACTCCTATATTAACTTCTCCTGCCTTCCTAGTTTTTCCTGTTTTTAAATTTTTTAGTGTTACCTCGGCTGGTGCAAAAATAGCCGGGTTAATCTTATAGAAATCGTATCCTGCTTCTTTGAATATCTCTTCAAAAGGCTTTCCATAGGCTGGAGAAGAATTCGAAGGTACTTTTTTAATATCAATATCCTCTTCAGATTCCAAATAAACTCTGGCTCCGTAGATTATCATATCATTCGTGATACCCATCATTTTAGAATCCCCTCCGACTATTGGAGGCACAGGAGCAGAACCTTTGCCTCTTACTACCGATTTTAAATTAAGTCCCAGATGGTCCATTTTATAAAGACACGTCTCTAATGCTCTTGCAGAAATTTGAATGGTTCCTGTCAAAGAAGCCGTCCTAGCAACTAAAATGTAAAGATTTTCAGGGGCTACATTACAAGCGTTTGCAATTTCGTCACATACTTCTGCCGGAGGATATTTACTGCATTCTAACGCTAACACAGCTTTTTCTGATTTTTCAGAGTATCCTATTTTCTCATAAGTGTCTTTAGGCTTTTTAGCTAGTATCCTTGCAGGCCCAGAGCCTAGAGCAAAGAAACCATCACCCTTTATATTCCATCCTGCTTTCTGAGATGAAAGACATGCTATAAGCGGATATTCTGTCGCCACCACCACTTCTTTCATTGAGAAATCGCCATAGTCTATTTCTCCCAGCTGAACATCGGCAACCCCTCCCAAACATGCTAAAGTGTAAAGTCTCCCAGCTTCAAGCGAGCCTTCATATTTTATACCGCAATCTACTATTTTACATCCATTTTCTAGCTCAGTAAATCCTACTTTCAGCTCGCTTTTTTTTAAGATAAGCTCCTCAACTATTTTAACTGCCTTCAAATTTAGATTCATTATTCAACCACTCCTTATGTATCGCCTCTCCAATTTATAACCAACAGCTACATTAGAAAAGTTTGGCCCGATTATAGTCCAAAAATTATTTGTTGGATATATTAAATTTTTGATACTATGATAAACTACGAGCCTATTGGAGTTGTAAGATCAGATTTCAAATCGCCAGAGCAAAGCGACTATTACGAAAGAGATGGAGAAGGCATAGTAGAGGTTTTTTCTGAATATGAGAGAGGATTAAAAGATATCGAAAAACATTTCTCCCATGTAATTATTGTATACCACATGCATATGGCTAAGAGAGCGGATATGATAGTAAGACCCTTCAACGATCCCAGATTCCCAAAGATAGGAGTTTTCGCTAGCGGCGGTCCATTCCATCCTAATCCTATAGGCGTAACTCCCTGCAGGATACTGAAAGTTAAGGGAAATAAGCTTTATTTGAAAGGCCTAGACGCTATGGACGGCTCACCTGTGCTAGATATCAAACCATACTCCCCTCAGCATTATACGGTATTAAATCCTAAATATGCCGCTTGGGAAGACGAACATCATGGAAAAGAAGCCAAAGATCACTTATAAATATTAAATATGATGTTAGATAGAGAAATGCTACCTAATATGCCTTTAAAAGCATTTTTACTGGGAGTTGTCCTCCTTCTATTCGGTGGATGTATAGGCTCAAGCAGCGAAAATACTCTTAGCGAACAAAGTGAAGTAAAAATACCTGATTTTAGCTTCTACGACGTAAAATCTCAGACTCCTGAATTCATAGGATACTTCCACTCTATAAAACTAACACCAGAGCAAGAAAAAATAAAATGGGAAGTCCTAAAATCTATCCCTGCCCCATGCTGCTCAGACTATCCAGTTTTAACCTGCTGTTGCGAATGTAATCTAGCTAAAAGCGTATGGGGTCTCTCGAACTATCTTATCGCCGAGCACAATTATAATGCCGAACAACTCGAGAGAGCTGTAAGAGAATGGATCAAGTTCACTAATCCTAGTGGGTATACTGGAGATGCATGCTATTCCCCGGGAGGATGTTACAGGTCATTTGGATCCAATGGTTGTGGTGGCATGACTGAGGAAAATCTGATACTTTAATTCGAAAGAAAATTATAAAATAAAAGCCGCATACTTACTATGGTATATGTCGACGACATAGGCAGCTTTCCTCTCCCTCAAGAGGTAACTAAAGACGAATTTAATAAGATATATCCCCTCGCTCAAAAAGCATACGCAGAGGGTAAAGACCTACATGAGCTATCTGAGTTAAAAGCGTTTTGTCTAGCTGTTGAAAGTTCATTGAGATATAAGATCAATTCAGGTTTAGATGTAATTAATTATCCACAGCATTATGATATGCATAAACAGTTTTTAGATGCTATAGAGGAACATCAAAGAGAGCCCTACTTAATAGAAAGAAAATATGCTGTAATTCCAGAGCTTTCTATCGTCGAATCAGAAGCCAAAGGATATTATGAAAATAAGGAAGAAAAGTTAAAGCTAAAAGTATGCGTAACTGGATGCATTGAACTCTATCTTAAAACCCCCTTCGGATATCACATCTATAAGGATGTTTTAGACAATCTAGCTAAGAGCGTAAACCGTTTTCTTAAAAACTCTATTTTGAACACGAAATATGTAAAAACTCAAGCAGTAGCTATAGACGAGCCTAGTCTGGGAATAGTCGATCTGTTAGATGTCGAAAAGGATGACTTAGTATCCTCTATAGAAAAATCTGTTGAATCTGTCTCTACAGATGTGCAAATACACTTACACTCTTTGAAGGCCGCAGAGTTACCTCTAAGAGCCTCAGGAGTAGACATATTAACCGGGGAGTTTGCATCTTCACCTATGAATATGGAGTTAATTAAGAAAAGTGAGCTAGAGAATTATGATAAATTTATAAGAGGAGGCGTTAGTCGGACAAATATCGATTACATAATCGCAGAACTGATGGAAAAAGGAATTACCCCAGAGGGAAACAAATTAGTAGACGATGTAAATGAAATAAGAAAAAGGTATATTAAAGCAAAAGAATTTTTTGGCGACAGAATGTTATACGCTGGTCCTGATTGTGGATTAGGCGCATGGCCAGATCAAAAAGTTGCTCAATTATTGCTTAAAAGAACAGTCAAAGCTGTTAAGGGAGTACACTAAAATCAATATCAAAACACCTGAGATTTCAGCAAAAAGAGTTTATAAAAAATAAGAAAAAATAAATAATAATGAAATCTCTCGTGTCGATCCTGCTTCTTTTATTCGTAAGTGGATGCTTAAGCGGACCTACTACTCCCCCAGAGGATACCACAGAGACTCTAATAAAACCTACTGAAGTTTTCCTCCCAGGAAGCCAGCCAGAAGAGGGGTTACTCTTTGAGACCCAGCTCTTTTGCTATTTCTGCCATGGAAACTATTCTAACTATAGCCCGTACGATACTTGGCGGGGATCGATGATGAGTCATGCAGGAAGAGACCCCATATTTCTCGCAGCATTAGCGATATCAAATAAGGATTTCGATGGCATTGCTGAGGTAGGAGATTACTGCCTAAGATGTCATACTCCCAAGGCTTGGCTAGAAGGCCGCTCTAAGCCGGTAGACGGCTCAGCTCTTAGCGAGGCGGAAAAAGACTTTGACGGAGTTATCTGTGATTTTTGCCATCGGATGGTTGATCCATTCACTGAGGAAGGTAAAAAGCTTCAGACAAATGGTACAGTTGACGCATACCACAATAGCCAGTTTATAGTGTCACCCCAATCAACTAAGAGAGGACCATATCAGCCTATAGCCACAGGCCACGTAAGCGAGTATTCGGATTTCCATACAAGATCCGACTTTTGCGGTACATGTCACGACATTGATAACCCCCTATACGGGAATGAGCCCCTCGAAAGAACATATACCGAATGGAGATATAGCGCCTACGGACTATACGCTTCCGACGGCAATCAAGTATCATGTCAGGATTGCCATATGCCCGCCGTAGAGGATGGATTCGCATGTGCAATAAGAGAGGCTCGTGTACTACGAGATAAGGTCTATAGACATGATTTTGCTGGAGGCAGTACCTGCGTCCAAGATATGTTAGTTTATCTCTACGACATAAAAGACCAAACTACCCTTAAAGCATTACAAAAATCGAAAGAAAATGCAGAAAAGATGCTCCAGAGCGCGGCTGAGCTCGAACTCTCAAAAGACGGAGGGAATCTGAAAGTAAAAGTTATAAACAGAGCTGGCCACAAATTACCTACAGGGTATAGTGAGGGGAGAATCATGTGGGTTAATGTTAAATTTTATGACTCTAATGGAAAAATAATTAAAGAATCTGGGAAGTATGATCCCGAGGAAGCTAGACTGCTAGTGGACCCAGAACTTAAGACCTACGAAATAAAACCAGGTATAAAATATGTCGGCATAACTGAAGCTCTCCCTGATCGCCTTGGAATTCCGGAAGGGCCAAGCTTCCATTTCGCAGCAAATAATTACATATACTATGACAACCGGATACCGCCCGCGGGATTCAGAAATAAAGATTACGAAGAATATAAAGCATATATAAGAGGAGCATCCTACGCTGATGGCCAGAATTGGGATATAACTCTATACTCAATACCCCAAAACTCTGTTTCTGCAGAGGTACGGCTCTATTATCAATCTCTCAGTAGAGAGTATGTAGAGTTCCTCTATGCCGAAAACTTAAACAATGATATAGATTTTTTTAAGGCTGGTGAGAAGCTTTATGAAGCCTGGAGAAATACCGGCATGTGCAAGCCTATTGAAATGACTAGAGCGATTATCCAGTTTTAATGTTTAGTACAAAGATGAGAATACTCTCAGATGCCTCTTATTCTATCTTCTTAAACCGCTTTCTAGGCGCATTGCATATAGGACATCTTTCAGGAGGTTCACCATATACGGTATTACCACAGATTTGGCATACATAGATATCCCTCTTAGGCAAATCTTGCCCCTTCTCTACCGCTTCTAAAGCCTCTTTGTAGAGATTGTGATGTATCTCCTCAACTGCATTAGCGTTCTTAAAACTTATTAACGCAGACTTATTGCCTTCTTCCTCAGCGTCTTTTATGAAACTAGGATACATTTCTTTAAACTCGTGCGCTTCGCCTCTTATAGCTGCTTCTAGGTTTTCTTTTGTAGATTTCACTCCTCCTATAACTCTTAAATGAGCTTGAGCATGTACCGCTTCAGCTTCCGCTGCTGCCTTAAATAACAAAGCAATATTTGGCAGCCCCTCCTGCTCGGCCTTGCTGGCAAATATCGTATATTTCCTATTGGCTTGACTTTCTCCAGAAAAAGCATCCGCCAAGTCTTTCATTACATCTCCCATTTGATATGCCTCCTTTTTATTTTGCTCATACGATATGATTTAACCTACTTGAAATGAATATACTTTTCCTGTGCTCTTACGAAAAAAGTATATTTGTAGAGTTTAACTATAAATAGCATGAAGGTAAATATTTTTCCGATATTCAACCACTTTATAAGGGGGCAGCCTTATCCGCTTTTAGGGTGTATAAGATATGGATATAGCAGATATAATTAGGAAGATTTCTGAGGAAACTAATATAGAAGAAAAAGAGATTAAAGTAAAAATAGAGAATAAACAGAAAGAGCTTGGGGGCCTAATTACAATAGAAGGGGCCGCCCATATAGTTGCCAATGAAATGGGAATAAACTTGTTTGAAAGTATATCTAAAAAGCCTGAGTTGAAGATAGAGAATATCATTCCAGGTATGAACAGCGTAGATATCATTGGCAGGGTAATGCGAGTTTTTGAACCTAAGGAGTTTGAAAAAGAGGATGGAAGTAGGGGAAGGGTTTGCAGTATAATATTAGGAGACGACACTGGTACGATAAGAACGGTTTTCTGGGGAAAGGATGTTTCATTAATTGAGAGAGGGGACATTGAAGAAGGAAAAATTCTTAGAATTAGAGACGGGTATACTAAGGAGAATATTAACGGAGAACCAGAACTACATATCGGCATAAGAACGAGAGTAATACCTAACCCAAAGGATGTCGATGATAAGGAAATACCCTTACCAGAGGAAAGAAAGAAAAAAATTGCAGATCTAACAGAAGATACGAGTAGCGTGGATGTAGTTTGTAAAATTATAAGGATCTATGAACCTAGAGAATTCGAGAGAGATGATGATACAAAAGGTAAAGTTGTAAATCTTATCGTAGGGGATGAAACGGGGAGAGGGAAGCTTGTGTTGTGGGACGAAGATGTAGCACTAGTAGAAGAAGGTAGAATAAAAGAGGGAGACACTATAAAGGTAAAGAGAGGATATGTAAAGATGAGATTTCAGGAGCCGGAGATAAACGTTGGAAGATACGGCAAAATAGTGCTTAATCCTGAAGAAGAAATTGGAGAAGTTCCAGAAGAGAGTCCTGCAGAGATCACTAGAAAGAATATGAGCGACCTTTCAGTTGGCGAAAAAGCTGAGATTAGAGGAGCTTTGGTAGAAGTTTACGAAAACCTCAAAATCTTCGACAGAGATGATGGAAAAGGAATGGTAATAAATGCAGTGATAGATGATGGTACAGCTGCTATGAGAGCAGCATTTTACGACAGGATGGCTGAGATTCTTTTAAATATGCCTCTAAAAAAAGCTTTAGAAAGCGATATTACAGAAGAGATCTCCCAGCGAAGAAAACAACTATTAGGCAAAGAGGTTATCGCAATAGTTAGAGTAATTCATAACGAATTTTCTGGCAGAGCTGAGTTGGTTGTGGAAGATATAAACCTTAATCCAGATCCGAAAGTTGAAGCTGAAATTTTATTAAAGGAGGCTAAACAAAGAACTAAGGAGGAGTAATTAGATGGAACTTGAAGAATTACCTGGGGTTGGGGAAGCTACTGCCGAAAAATTAAGGGAAGCTGGTTATAAAACCGTAGAATCTATAGCCGTTGCCAGTATTGGAGAGCTAAAAGAGATTTCAGGCATGGGGGAGGGCACATTAATGAAGATAATAGATGCAGCGCGCAATACACTACAGATGCGTTTTATGACCGGTACCGAAGTTATGGAAAAAAGAAAGAATATGCGGAAGATTACACTTGGCAGCAAAAAACTTGATGAACTCCTTGGAGGGGGAATTGAGACTCAAGCTATTACTGAACTATTTGGAGAATTCGGTTCTGGAAAAACTCAGATCTGTCATCAGTTGGCAGTAAACGTCCAGCTACCAGAAGAAAGAGGCGGATTAGAGAGAAATGCGCTGTATATTGATACTGAAAATACGTTCAGACCAGAGCGTATAATTCAGATGGCAAAAGGTATGGATCTAGATCCCGACACAGTTCTTGAAAATATAATAATTGCTAGAGCCTACAATAGTGATCATCAGATCCTTATTACAGAGAAAGCAAGCGAACTTATTAAAGAAAAAAATATAGGATTAATCGCGGTTGATTCACTTACTTCACACTTTAGGTCGGACTATACCGGCAGAGGCATGCTCGCTGACCGGCAGCAAAAATTGAATCGCCATATGCATGATCTTCAACGGTTATGTGACATACATAATTTAGCGGTGGTCGTTACTAATCAGGTAATGGCCAGACCTGACTTCTTCTTTGGAGACCCTACTGCTCCTATTGGGGGACATGTCGTAGGACATTCATCTACTTTCCGGATATATCTCAGAAAATCTAAAGGCGGTAAGAGAGTTGGCCGGCTGATCGATTCTCCAAACCTACCTGAAGGAGAAGCAATATTCTCCCTATCTGAAGTGGGCGTGAGAGACTAAGAGACAAACGTGACAATTTGAGCTTAGTTTGCTATAGGTCTAAATTTGTACCCATAGTAAATGAGCCCTGCGTCTCCATCTTCTTGTATCCTCCTAAACACCATCTCCACTTTCATTCCTATATCAATTTCAGTAGGATCACAGTCTACTATCTGGGCTGTAAGTTTGGGGCCCTCTTCAAGCTGGATTATTGCCATTATGTAAGGAGTCTGTCCTTCAAATCTCTTAGGTGCCGAATGAATTATTGTATAAGTTAAAACTTCTCCTCGTCCCTTAAGCTGCACATCTTCTATTTTACTCGCTCTTCTACATTTTGGACAAAGCTGTCTAGGAGGAAAATAGAGCTCATTACAGTTTAGACATTTAGTACCTATCAAATTATATCTGCGCTTTAAGTTTCTCCAAAATCTTGGAACGTTACTCATCTTTTATCCCTTCTCATAAATATGCACCACTGCAGTTCCTCCTGAGCCGCCCACATTGTGCGTTAATCCTATATCAGCATCAACTTGCCTACCCTTAGCATCTCCTCGTAATTGTAGTACTATCTCGACTGCCTGAGCTACACCCGTAGCTCCTACTGGATGACCTTTCGCTTTAAGGCCTCCTGACGTGTTCACTGGTATTTTACCACCAATCTCAGTCTCCCCTTCTTCTGTTGCCTTCCCTCCTTCTCCAATATTGAAAAACCCTAAATTTTCTATTGCCATTATCTCCCCAATGGTAAAAGCATCATGCACTTCCGCTACCTGAATATCTTTTGGACTTTTCCCTGCTCTCTTATATGCTTCCTTTGCTGCATTAATTGTGGAATCCACAACCGGGATTTGCTTCCTGCTATGTAGAGATAAAGTACTTGTTGCCTGACCGCTACCCGTTATATATATCGGAGAATCAGTATATTCCCTAGCTTTACGTTCTGACGCTAACACCACACATGCTGCACCATCTGTGATTGGAGAACAATCAAGCAATCTTAATGGATCTGCTATTATAGGGGAATTTAATACATCGTCAACCGTTATCTCAACATGATACTGAGCATAGGGATTATGAATAGCATTCCTATGGTTCTTCACAGACACAAGTGCAAGTTGCTCTCGAGTAGTTCCGAATTCGTACATGTGACGTCTCGCCATCATTGCATATAACCCGGGGAAAGTCATGCCTAAGAATGCTTCCCACTCTTGATCTGCTGCCGTAGCTAAAGTCTGGGTTGTACTCTCCGTCATAACGTCAGTCATCTTTTCTACTCCACCTACAACTACTAAATCATGAAATCCGGATAAAATCGACATAATACCTTGTCGTAAAGCATGACCTCCAGATGCGCATGCTGCCTCTATTCTTGTAGCGGGTATAGGGTTTAATCCGGCTTGATCTGCAATGAGACATGAGATATGCTCTTGATCAACAAATCTACCTGCAGACATGTTTCCAACAAAAATTGCCTCCACATCTTTACCGTCTACTCCCGCATCCCGTAACGCATTTGCCCCTGCTTCTACAAATAGATGACTAAATGAGGTTTCCCAGAGCTCCCCAAATCTTGTAAGCCCTACCCCTATTATCGCTACTTTCACGAGATCACCTTTATTTTTCTTCTTAACTTGGCGTAGGTTGCATAATCCAAGTATTTTTTCCTTTTAATGTAATCTTCAACTGATGGAACCTTTCCTCTAATTTTTTTTATACCCTCTTCAACAAGTATGCTAAAACTATCACTCCCCGCACCAGAACCAAATGATGTGAGCATTATTCTTTCACCAGACTCTGCCTTATCTAAGACCGCTGCAAGCCCCATAAGAGAGGACCCAGAGTAAGTATTTCCTATTTTATCAACGAGTATACCCTCCTCTATCTGCTCTATTGTAAAGCCTAGCATTTTTGCAACTTTTCTTGGAAACTTTCCATTTGGCTGATGGAATACCGCATAATCAAAATCTTGCGGCTTAAGATTCAAAGACTCCATCAACCCTATTGACGCATTATACACGTGCTTAAAAAATGCGGGCGCACCTGTAAACCTTCCACCATGCCTAGGATAGGGCTGGCCTTCTTTTCTCCAAAAATCAGGTGTGTCAGTAGTATATGAGTATGTACCCTCAATACTTGCAATTAGCTTATCCTTACCTATTATATACGCTACCCCTCCTGATGATGCTGTATATTCCAAGGCATCTCCTGGAGCCCCCTGAGCAGTATCGCTTCCTATAGCTAATCCATATTTTATTATATTTGAGGCTACTAATCCCATGCATGTTTGGATTCCAGCAGTACCCGCCTTACAAGCGAATTCATAATCTGCCGCCGTGAGTTCTGGGGAAGCCCCTATGGCCTCAGCAACAATCGTTGCAGTAGGTTTTACTGTGTATGGATGGCTTTCCGATCCAACATAAATTGCACCTATGTCTTTTGGATCAATACTCGCCATCCTAACAGCGTTTCTAGCAGCCTCAACTGCTATCGTAGCTGCATCTTCATCGTAATCTGCTACGGCCTTTTCAAATATTTTAAGACCATTAGAAATGCTTTTTGCGTCTCCACCCCATATTTTTGCGATTTCTTCGACCTTTATCCTGTATCGGGGGATGTATACCCCATAACCTACTATTCCTACTCCCTCAAGCTTCATGAAGTGTTTCTCCTCAACTCCTCTATTAACACTTGAACGTCATCAATCTCGGAAATAGCTACTGGAATCTTTTCTTTTAATGCTATTTCCAATCCTAAAGAGTCAACATCTTTCAATCCATGCAAAATCACTAGCCCAGGTTTTATACTAGTAACTCTAATTGCGACAAAGGGGGACCTCCCGCTAGCAACTTTCGTGAATATAAGCGCTCTCTCCGAAGTAAGGCCATACACCTTTAAAAACTCATCGGAAGACATCTCAAGTATAGCTTTAAGGCTGTCTAATACTGTATACCCATATAGCTCTTTTCCTAGCTGATCTTTATTGACTAGAACCTTGCCTCTAGCTATATCGCATATATCTCTAGCTTTGAGTGGCATTGAGAATTCCTTAATATCAAGTATAGCTCCTCCTCGAGTTACTCCTATACACCTTTCATAACTCTTTAGGACTGGTCTACCCCTCTCAATGTCGCTCTCCAATAATGCAGATATGATTTTTTTAATAATCTTGGTTCCAGGAGATTTCCGCCTCCCTTTCTCGTAGTCGCATATAACTGAAGGTGAAATTCCTATGCGCTTTGCTAAATCCGTCTTAGAAAGACCGAAAGTTTCTCTCCATTTTCTTAGTGTGTTGCTCGGATTTGCTGACAACACGATTTCACCTGCGATCATTTTGGAAAATTCTTCCTCAAGAGTCACTAATGCCACCTTTCATTGCCTTCTTTTAATCTCAGATATATATGTTTTTCGGCATAAATCTAATTAAAATTCGTCTATAGTCGTAATAGAAAAAATTTAAAGACCAAGTACCAGATATTCATTAAAAAAAGGGGCCGTAGGGTAGTTTGGTCTATCCTCGTGGCTTCGGGAGCCATGGACCTGAGTTCAAATCTCAGCGGCCCCACTATTCATTATTACCTCATTATCTTACTACTGTGAAAATAGCAGCTGAATGTTGGGGATACACTTCTTTTTCATCCATCTTAAAACCCATACTAATGAACGTCTTACTAATTCTATTTTGCCAAAATTCATCTAGATCGTCCTTATATTTAAAAAATGGAAATATAACTAATAAGCCATCCTCTTTTAATACTCTTTGAATCTCAGCAGCACTTTTAGGTATACCCCTACCCGAGAAGGTAGGGTTAATAGTTTTGCCTTTATACCTGAATTCTGGGACCCTTGCAGGGAAAGTAACATGAACAAGGTCAAAAGTTTTATTCTTGAAAGGTAAAATTCTGCTATCTACTACGACGCAATCAATTTTTTTATGCTCCTTTACTTCCTTGAGCTGGGAAGATACATCGGTTGATACATAAATTATAAAATTTTTCTTCAAAATTTCTGCTGGGTGGGTCAGTTCCTTAGGGTTGGCTATGGCGCCTTCAAGTTCCAGTATTTTGGAGTTTACGTCGAGGTGGCCCTGAAGTATACTAGAGTATTTTGTATATATTGCATTCCTATTCATTTTCAATCATTCCACTATGTCAAAAAACTATCTTGAAAGTTTCTTTTTTGAAATAAAAAGTATTAAACATAAGTAACTCTCTTTGTGTTTTTATGAAAATAGTAAACGGTGTAGATGTAGATCACCTCAAGAAAGTTGTAGAGTTAGTTAAAGAAAATCCAGATTTAGGAAAAACAATCTGGAGAGCTAATACAAAGTGGAAGAGCGGATTTAAATGCGAAGCAAGAATAAGAGACTTTGTCGTTAATATGGATGAACCTGAAGACTTAGGGGGAACTAATACGGCTCCAAATATGGTGGAGATGGTTTTGGGTGCTTATGGCTGTTGCCTCATAGTGGGGTACGTTATGAATGCCGCAGTAAGAGGAATAGAATTAGCTAAAGTTGAAATAGAATTAGAAGGCAACATAGATCTCCCAGGCTTCCTTGGACTAGAACCCCCAGAAAAAGTTTGGCCTGGATTTACAGAAGTTCGAGCAAGAGTTTTTTTGAAAACGAAAGAGCCGCTAAGTAAAGAAAAACTTAAAGAACTAAATGAAGCAGTTGTAAAAACCTCTCCAGTAGGAAGTATCCTGAAAAATCCTGTGAAAGTTATAACAGAGCTGGAAACAAGAAGATTTGTGTGATATCAAGATTACTCTGGTTGCCACTCAGCTAAGCACTCGTCACATATTTGCTCGTCAATGTCCCCGCAGTCTGTACAGTAAGGCATCCCACAACTCATACATGTATAGAGCACTTCTGATTCTTTTTTACATACATGACATATGGGCACTTTCTACCTCCCCTAGGAATTCAAATTTATTTAAGGCTTCCCACGCATGAAGATTAAATATACAACCAGCATCTGGAGCTTTAAGGTCATTAAAGTAACTTAATGCCCTAGCCCGACATCCGCCACATGAGGCCCTAAATCTACATTTCCCGCAATGGCCTTTCAAGTCCTCTCTGTCTCTTAAGAGATTTAGTAATGGAGAATTCCTCCAAATAGATATAAATTTCTCTTTCCTCAAGTCTCCTGCTTCAAGAGGAATGAAAACACAGGGAGTAACTTTTCCATTTGGCTGGATAGCACAATAAGTCCTTCCCGCACCACATCCTCCTAAGAAATCCGCAATAAATTCTGCCTTGTTATTTCCTTTGTCATTTCCTATTCTGCCAAAATGTGCTACCCCAACCGTTCCTCCGCCAGCTTCAATACATACTCTAGAAAACTGTGGAGCCGTTGTTAGTACATCAAAACCATTGGAAAGTTCTTTTTGAGCTTTTTTCAGTATAGTTTCCCTCATCTGTGGACTAAGGTCGTTTTTCACTATATCCCTCCCTCTACCTGTCGGAATAAAATTGTATATAGTTAACTTGTTAACCTTTAACTTTTTAGCTAATTGAAGTATTTCATCAAAATGGTGATAGTTGTAAGTGGTTATAGTAGTAGCTATTGAAACAGTAAGACCTTCTTCAACAGCATTTTTTATACCTTTAATAGTTCTTTTCCAACATCCCTCTACCCCGCGAAAGGAGTCATGAAGCTCAGGAAAAGCTCCATCTACACTAACTTGTATATAAGAAATCCCGGATACCTTTAGCCTCTTCACTATTTTTTTGGTTAACAATGTGCCATTTGTAGCGATCGAAGTATAAATACCTAGAGAGGAAGCCTCTTTAGCTACAGGGAATATATCCTCGGATAAAAGTGGTTCACCTCCCGAGAGCGCTAAATAGGGTAAGTTTGCTGAAGCAAGTTGATGCACAGTATCAAGTTTTTCTTCTAAACTTAGCTCGTTATCTAATGCTTTGCCAGCGGATTGATAGCAATGTTTACATTTGAGGTTACACCGGTTGGTAAAGTTCCATACAACCAAAAAGGGAGAAATAAGCTTTTGTGGTTTTGTTACACCATATTCAGCGACACTTTTAGCAGCGATAAACAGAGCCCTCCTATAGGCAGGGTTCTCCAGAATCCCCTCTACCTCCTCCTTACTTACCCTCATTCTTCTTCTTACAAATTCCTCTAACTCTTTCACAGGTAGAGAATATAGCTTTCCCAAAGAAGAACCATTATCTGATCCAAGGTATCCCGCAACTACATGGTTTAAAAAATGCCTACATGCCTTGCTTAGTAAGCGAGACATGTTCCATCACCTTTCTAGCACTAAGTATCCTTGATAACACTACGAAATTCGTGAAAATTGCGAGAATTAAGAGAGTCAGAAATATTTGGTTAAAGAGGCCCCCTATCATTATTATAAAGAGTCTAACATCTCGCGTCATAAATCCCGCTATACCGCCAATAAACCTCTTGTTTGCTAAAGTCTCCATCCTTGAAACGCTATAGCTTATAGAGTAAGTACCCAAAAGAGCTAGGCTTCCTATAAGCCAGAGCTTGTCAGGTGCTGTGGCAATCATGCCAAGGATAATAGCGATATCCGCGTATCTATCTGTGATAGAATCAAAATATGCTCCAAACTTTGATTCCGTGCCCTTTATTCTCGCTATTTCGCCATCGCATCCATCTAATATTGAGGTAATCTGTGCGAATATACCGGCATATATATTTTTATTCAACCCAAAGAGAACTGCGGATAGGATGCCGAAAAAGAATGAAACAAAAGTCATTTGATTCGGAGTTATCCTAGTCTTTACGAGCAATCTTGAAAGAGGTATAGAAAGCTTCCTGTTAATATGCCTCGAAATAATGCCATCAGAAGGTTTCACCAACGATTTTAAAATAAAATTCTCTACTTTTATGAGTTCCTCTTTTGTATCTATATCACGCCAAAAGAATCCTGTTACATCGCATGCCAATAGTTTTCCCTTTTGAGATAGTTTACTCATTACATCGGTCACAGTAAACTTACCCTCAAACTCCCCAGCGATCTCGGTTACTTCATTAGTGCAGAGAAAAATCCCTGTGTCTATAGCATTAAATTTCTTTATATTTTTTCCTATACTTATTATTTTAGAGCCTTCCACTAGAACTTTAGTTGCTTCATCCAAGTCTTTATCATAGATATCCTTGTCAATACAGAGAGTAGTGCTTTTTGTGTTAGAATTTAAGAGTCTACTAAGAATTTCTCTATCAAAAAAATGATCTGACATTAAAAGTAGAAATGGACCGCCTCCAGATGCTTTTGCACCTAGTAAGAGAGAATAACCTTCTCCTCTTTCAACATGCGGGTTGTAGACGGTTTTACATCTGCTCCGCACAAAATCTCGAACTCTTTCATCATGGTATACAACAATTATCTCGGAAATACCAACTTTTTCTAAGCTCTCTATTATATACTCTATCAATGGCTTTTCAAAGAGTTTCGCGAGAGGCTTAGGCAAACTATCCCCGAACCTCTCGCCTTTCCCGGCAGCCAGTATGACCGCCTTAATTTTTAAACCCCCCATTTTATTCAACTCAGGGAACTTCAATCTCTGGAGCAACTTTTGGAGAAACACTGTATTTCTCTATAAATTCTTCGACCATTTGTCTCGCTATCCTATCTGGATACTGGACCGGTGGATGCTTGAAGAAATATGCTGAAACGCCCTCCAATGGTCCTGATACGCCATTATCCAACGCTATCTTTACTGCTCTTATCGCATCCACAGATACCCCAGCGCTGTTTGGAGAGTCTTCTACTGACAGCCGTAGATCGATAGTTAACGGCACACCACCAAACTTCTCCCCCTCTACATGTATAAAGGCCTGTTTATTATCATTCAAGAAAGGTACATAATCGCTTGGACCTATCCTTGTTGGAAAATCGTAGTCTAAGATAGAGGTCACTGCCTCTGTTTTGGATATTCTCTTTGATTTCAGCCGGGACTCTTGTAGCATATTCTGGAAATCGGTATTTCCTCCGATATTAAGCTGATAAGTCTTCTTGACCTTAACTCCCCTATCCTTCAGCAACTGAATCAATGTTCTGTGTAATATCGTTGCACCGACCTGACTCTTTATGTCATCGCCTGCAACAGGGAGCCCTGCCTTATCGAACATGTCCGCCCACTTTTGGTCGGAGGCTATAAATTCTGGTATACAGTTTACAAAACCACATCCGGCATCTATGGCTGCCTGTGCATAGAATTGTGTTGATTTAGCGCTTCCTACCGGTAGATAATTTACTAATATATCAGCTCCAGCATCTTCTAAGACTTCCACCACATCCACTGGCTCTTGATGCTTGTCTATAGGAACGACCCCCCTCAGGTATTTACCTATTCCATCCATTACTGGAGCTTTTTGAACTTCTACTCCTAAATAGGGAACTTCTGAAAACTTTGTGGTGCAGTTGGGTTCAGTAAAGATAGCTTCGCTTAAATCTTTTCCTACTTTATTTGCATTTACATCAAAGGCTGCAACGAATTCTATATCAGAAATGTGGTATCCCCCAAAATTTACGTGCATAAGCCCGGGTATAAAGTCCTCTGGGTCTGCGTCTTTATAGTATTCCACACCTTGCACTAAAGATGAGGCACAATTGCCCACGCCAGCTATAGCTACTTTTACCTTTCCCAACGCCTTCACCTCCTACTTATTATTTAAGTATTAAAAGTAAGAGTCAGCACAGAATAACTCTGGTAATTATACTTCGATAGTCTTCCCTGATTAATTAGAGGTAGTACTTGATACAAGACCCCTACTATACCCTGCTTTAAATTTTTACCCCGACCATTCACCAGAACCTTCATGAAAGTACCTCCAGAATTTTTTAGCTACTTCAAAGAAGGCCTATCAACATCATGTTAGATGTCGCAGACCTAGATTTGCAACATCACGAAAGTTCTAGTGCCCACCTTTTTTCTACAAAAAGTTACTAAATTATCGTATAAAAATTTTATTGTAGTGTCATTTCAAATATGGGTTGTCTTTACATATTGCATCCTAAATCCATATATACTATAAATTTTACATTAATTCCATGAACTTCAAACTCATCATAGGCCTAATAGTAGCTTCCTTTCTATTCATACCGGCATTAATAGGATTCTACGTAGACTACTTGTGGTTTACAGAAGTGGGGTATCTAAGCGTTTTCTTAACTATTTTAGAAACTAAAGTAACTCTCGCCATTATATGGGGCGTCTTATTTTTCGTATTAGCCTATATAAATGTGAAATGGGCGATGAAAGCCTCATTAGGAGAAGGCGCAGGCTTTACCCCTATAACTTTAACCGTTATTCTAATTTTCGCTATTTTCATGGGACTTGTCTCCACCGTAGGATGGGAGACGGTTTTAAAGTACAAAAACCAAGTCCCCTTTAATATCGCAGACCCTATTTTCAATAAAGATATAAGTTTCTATGTTTTCACCCTTCCCTTTTATTTTTACATTAAAAACATCCTCCTTTTTGGGATAGGTATAGTTGCCCTAATGTCTTTTGGTTTTTATATGCTATTTAGCGGCGCTATTGTGAAAGACGAATATGGAAGGTACGGAATAGAATATCCGAAGCTCGAAAAATCCGCATTAAACCATCTATATTTATTGGTTGGCATAATATTCCTCCTGATATCCATCGGATATGTACTGGATAGGTATTCCATACTCTATTCAACTAGAGGCGCAGTTTATGGTGCCGGTTATACAGATATAAAAGTCCAGCTCCCTCTTATAACCTTCACAGCGATCCTTTCTCTATTTGTGGCTCTGGCCTTCTTCGCAACCATGAGAGTTAGGAACATTAAAATCCCGGCTGCTGGAATAGCCCTCTTAATTGTGGTTGGGATAATAGGTAATAGTATCGCGGGGATAGTTCAACAATATGAGGTCTCACCCGATGAGTTTAATCTCGAGAAAGAGTATCTGAAGTACAATATTGATGCGACAAGATATGCATACGGTCTTACCGACATCGAAGAGATCGAATTTCCAGCCGCTTTAGATCTCACATACGAGGATATTGCAAATAATTCTCAGATAATAGATAATATACGATTGTGGGACTGGCGTCCTCTCATGAGAACCTATCGGCAGGTCCAGTTGATACGAACTTACTACGAGTTCAACGATGTAGACGTTGATAGATATTACATTAACGGAGACTACAAACAAGTTATGCTTTCAGCGAGGGAGATTAACCCAGAACTTCTCCAAGAGAGGTCGTGGGTTAAAGAAAGACTTACTTTCACTCACGGATATGGACTTGCGATGAGCCCTGTGAGAGAGGTTTCTAGTGAAGGATTGCCAATTTTTTATATTAAAGATATACCTCCAGTATCTCCCTACTTCAATATCACAAGGCCGGAAATATACTACGGAGAAATTGTGAAAGATTATGTGATAGTTAAAACGACGACCGAAGAATTCGACTATCCCAGAGGAGATCTTGGAGTCTATACAACCTATCAAGGCACAGGAGGAATTCCACTCTCATCTTACATTAGAAAAATGGCTATGGCATTTAGATTCAACACACTCAGGATTCTCGTAAGTAACTCCGTAACAAGTGAGAGTAGGATCATTTTCAATAGAAACATAATGGAAAGAGTTAACGCTATAGCTCCATTTTTAGTTTATGACAGCGACCCCTACCTAGTTGTGTCTTCCGATGGGAGATTATATTGGATGCTAGATGCATATACCGTTACAAATAGATACCCCTACTCTGAGCCTACTGGAGGATATAATTACATCAGAAACACAGTAAAAATTACTATAGACGCATATAATGGAGACACAGATTTCTATGTTGTTGAAGAAGATCCTATTATAAGCACCTACATGAACATATTCCCAAAGCTTTTCAAGCCATTTTCTGAAATGCCGAAGGATCCCAAGATGCATATAAGGTATCCTGAAGATTTATTCAAAATACAGGCAGAGAAATATGCTGTCTACCATATGAAAGATCCTAGAGTTTTCTACAATAGAGAGGACGCATGGGATATTCCTGAAGAGATATATGAGGGAAACAGGATCAAATTAGAGCCGTATTATCTTATAACGAAACTACCAGGGGAGGAAAAAGAAGAATTTATAATACTTACACCCTTCACGCCGAGAGGAAAAAACAATATGATAGCTTGGCTAGCGGCTAGGGGAGATGTGCCTAACTACGGCCACAAGATTGTTTATATTTTCCCCAAAGGTAAGCTCGTATATGGTCCTATTCAAATAGAAGCAAGAATAGATCAAGATGCTGAAATATCACAAAGATTCACCCTTTGGAGCCAAGCAGGTTCTAGGGTTTTGAGAGGTAATCTTCTTGTGATACCGGTGAAAAAATCATTGCTTTATGTCGAACCGATATATTTGAGAGCTGAACAAGAAGGCTCGCTTCCAGAGTTAAAGAGAGTTATAGTAGCTTACGGGGATAGGCTAACAATGCAGGAAACCCTCGAGGAATCATTAGAAGTTATTTTTGGCAAAGCGCCTAAGAAAGTTGTAGTCAAAAAGATGGGGGAAAAGACCGTAGAAGAACTGATAAGTGAGGCGCTAACACATTACGATAAAGCCAAGGAATACTTGCGGGAGGGTAACTGGGCAAAATATGGAGAAGAGTTAACTAAACTTGAAGAGATATTAAAAGAGTTGAAGGGGAAATCCTGATGGTCATGTTTCTCCTAAGATTGATCCCATTGATTTTGGGGTTGATACTGCTTTTTTTCATTTTTAAGAGTTTTTTTGACGAAGTCAGATTTAAGTTAGAAGAGGAGATAAACAAGAGGAAAGCTAAAAGAATCGGTCATAAGGAGGTTGTAGAGCCGCATTCTAAAATCCTTAGAAAAAATCACTCTATAGTGGTGTGGGTAAAAATACCTGAAGTATCCCTAAGAGATGTTGATATTAAGAGACTTGAGAACTCACTGGAAGTTAGAGCCAAAAAAGGGGATAAAGTATACTTCAAGCTCTTTGCGATACCAAAAGAATATAGGATAGTAGAGAAACGGCTTGAGAATGAGGAACTCGTGATAATGCTGGAGAAATAAAATGACACGATGGTATAAAGATAAGAAAAACGAATACTATTATAAAAAGGCAAAAAGAGAGAGATACCGTTCTAGAGCCGCCTATAAGTTGAAGCAGTTAAACAGAAAATTCGATTTAATTAGGAGAGGCTATAAGGTCGTTGACTTAGGAGCTGCCCCGGGGGGATGGATGCAAGTTACTAGAGAGCTGGTAGCTAAAGAGGGCTTCGTGTTAGGAGTGGATTTGGAAGAAATAGAAGAACTTGGATTTGATAATGTCATAACACTAAAAGGCGACTTCACCAATAAAGAGACGGTACAGAAAATAATTGATACAGTAGGATATGTCGATGCTGTGATATCTGATGCCTCACCCAATATCTCAGGGGTTTGGGATATCGATCACTATCGGTCGGTAGAGTTGTGTAGAAGTGCCTTAGAGATTGCAACTATGGTTCTCAGAAATAGAGGAAACTTTCTAGTGAAAATATTCCAAGGGCGGGAAGTAGATGATTTCTTTAAGGAAGTAAAAGACAATTTTACGTTAGCTAAGAGAACTAAACCTAAAGCCTCTAGGGGAAAAAGCGCTGAGATCTACATAATTGGAAAAGGATTTAAATATCCAAAAGAAGTAGGTAGATAGCATGAAGGAATGTGGTATATGCAACGATAAAACAACGATATACAAGTGCTCACAGTGCAGTATAGAGTTCTGCGACAAATGTGGAGACCCTGTTGAAATGCTCTGCGAGTATTGCTTAGAGGAGGATGAAATTTAATTCCTCAATTGGAGCATCTGTTTTAATGCTCGTCGGAGAAAAATGAGTCCTAGAAGCTATGTATCCTTTACTTCTCAATTTTGAAATGATCTTGTCTATCGGCGGTGCACTTCTTTTAAGAGATTTGCAGAGCTTGTGGATATCATAGTAGAAGGGTATTTCTACTTCCTCACAAATTAGGGTAAGGAGGTTATGAAGTCTCCTGTCGTTTAAATACTCAGATTCTTTTAACACGGCACTGCTAAACTTTTGGTCTTTTATTTTTCCTAACCAAAGCGGACCGCCTACTTCGTAAGATCTATCACAGTTGCATTTTTTAGAAGATGGAAAAACTCCTTTTTCATACTCCCGGATTTTGCATTTTCTGCAATAATACACATAGCCTAAATTTTCCAAGGCTTTTTTTGCTATTGTGTTTCCTTCAGATAACTGCACGTATATCCTAAAGTAATGGTCAGTAGAATGACTGATAAGACAATTAATCCCTCTACCATATTTTGCAGCGGTCTTAGCTATATATCCAAGTAATATCCGCAGACCAATCTCATGGCAAAACTCTGATCTAATGGGAATCGCCCCATATTTTCGATAACATGTCTTAGGGTACACCCCACAAAGTGGTGCTGTATCAGTCGCCGTTACTCCGAGATATCCGGTCCTTTTGACCCTCATAACTGCAGCGTCTAAGAAAGGAACCGGCGTGCCAAAAGGGTCTATGTCTATAAATTCAAATCTCCCTTTTTCGTGTAGGAATAAATTAGCTTCTTTATTTGAGATATATACCCGTAAATTATTAAGTTTCGCATTTTTTAGAATTAGATGATAAGCCTCAGTATTTGCATCATTAAGATGCACCTTACATCCAGTCTCATTAGCAACTCTAATACCCTTGGCTCCAGTACCTGCCAACAAGTCAGCGAAGGTGATATCCTCCTTTTTCATTAGAACTTTTACAACAGAACAGCAGATATCTCTATTGAGTTTCATTCGTGGATTATAAAAGACGGGAGGTTTCTCTACTAGGGGTGACTCTTTAATTGGAACCAATAACCTAGTTTTACCTTCTTGAATTTCTTTAAACATATATCAGAAAATAACTCTATGAATATATAAAAAAAGTAAGGAAGGAGAGGAGGGGAAGGAGGAGAGAGGAGTACTATCTGGGCTGTCCATCCCCTCAGAATTATCTCAATATATTAACATATTAAATACTTTTAGTAAAAGAGATATATTGAAATACGCCCCTGCCAAGAGTTAATCTTTGAGTATAAAGATGCCTTCTGCATGGGGATCCCCAGAGTCTGAGAAGATCCCCAAGTCCCCCCCAGCTTCTCCATCCGCTTAATCCTAGTACTAGCCATCATACTCTTTAAGAACGGGTCCATTATTATAATCTCTATCAGCTCTATGAGATTCTCAACACTGGGATCGTGGCCCTCACATTTTTTGTAATTGACAGGTTTCACATCCATCTCGCCTGCCGTAAAGACTTTCTTGAAGTCCTCGACTGCTGATAGAGCTTCTTCTCTTTTCAGTAAAGGACCTGAATGCCTTAAGGAGGAGTCCCTTTTCTCCTACAAACCTGAAAGTAAGATCAGTGCTGTTCTTCTCTGTGCCTGTCTTTCCTATCATAAGTAGTTCCTTAAGAGACTCTAGATTATCCTGAGCCTATGTATCTCCCCATTCTCCCACTCATAGGCTCCGATCACACACTGAAGAACCTTCTCGACCTCAGTTGGAGATCCTCCATTTTCGGGCCTTCGCTCTCTCGTCAGTGAACTCCCTACAGTCTCTATATTTATTCCTTTAGCCTCCTGCATGCCTCCTTGGCGGCCAAGACGACAAATAAAAAAAATATTTATATATACGAAATTAGTCTCGTATTCAATTGAGTTTCTTTTTCGTTATTTAAAAGGTATGTAATATGAATAAGAAGATTATGCTAATAGTAGCAACATTATCTTCGTCTGCCTATGTGTATTTACCATTTCTAGGAAACTTCGATACTATTTTGAGGTATTATGATGGCCCTCTTTATGTGATAGTGGCCCAGAATTTTTATCATATCCAATCAAACCCTTTTCCCCTGCCTGAATATTATTATTCAACCCATTTGATAGTTTATCCTCTGCTCATACGTATTTTCTCCCCAATAGGATTTTTCAATTCAATGATTCTTGTGACCTTAATTTTCTCAGTTCTGTCGGTTTTGATGTTCTACTATCTTCTTGAAGAATTTAATTACGTAAAGAATCCGTTTTTCATCGCCCTGCTTTTCATATTTCTCCCTCCAAGGTGGCTAATATACCATTCCGTTGGAGCATCGGAGCCAATATTCCTTTTCTCCTTGCTTCTTTCGCTGTATATGTTCAAGAAGGAAAGGCTAATGGTTTGCTCTCTCTCCGCGGCATTTGCGACAGCCACTAGAATTCATGGGATAGTCCTTTTTCCAGCCTATGCTATCTTAGCTTTGAGGAGAGGGCTTTATAGAAAAATTCCTCTCTTTTTAATTATCCCAACATCTCTTTTTCTAAATTTCTATCTACATTACCTAGCTTTTGGAGATTTATTTTCCTATTTCAAATGGAATGCAGGGTTGGTTGCTTTTAATTATCCTTTTTCGTCGATTTTGATATATGGGGAAGATCATCTCTTCCAGTATTTAATTTACGCTCTTGCAGGAGTAATCCTTTATAGGAGAAGGTATCTAGACCTCTCTATTATTACCTTCTCTCTCTACCTCCCCCTACTTTTCGTAGTTCACCCTGATCTCAGCAGATATTTGATACCGCTTTCCCCATTTGCACTAATAGCCTTTGAAGACATTCTAGACTCCAAAGAGTTCAAACTGATATCGCCTTTGTTAATAATGCTCATCTACTTTTACGTTTGGTCGGTTATTCCAACTAATTTAGTGCCGCAGGAAGGATTTGAGAAAATCAAAACCTTTTCTTAATATATTACCCTAGCATGGTAATTCATTCTTACTTCCCAGGACAGTATACCCCTTCTGGACCATATGCCTGCGAAGAGTTCCCCTGCCTCCATAGGAAGGAAGCTCGATCTCCTCCCCTCCATTCTTATCCTTTTTTTATTTTCTCTTTTATTTCTTCCGTTTCTTCCCTTTCTTCTCTCCCCGCCTCTTCAAATGGCATTTCTAGTCTTTTCTTGAATACAGATTCACTTCCGATTCTTCCGGGTTTTTATCTCCCCTTTCTACCTCCCCCAGCCAGCTCCCAAGCTTCTGGCGAGGAAGCACCTGAACTTGGGTCCCGTCTAGGGACGGGGTTGGTCTTCTTCAGTCCCTCCTCTACTACCCTCAGACTCCCACTATAGCCGTAGATATGTATCCTAGGCATCATAAAAAACAATAATTTAGAAATATATTTATTACTTATGGTTTAATGCCCCTGCCGGGATTCGAACCCGGGTTAGGAGCTCCGGAGGCTCCTGTCTTATCCAAACTGGACCACAGGGGCAAACTAGAGATCTGATGAAAGAACTCCGCCGATAGCCCAATTCTCCTTTTTTACATCTTCGAAAATTATGTGGACATGCTCAGGCGAGGTTTTTGCTATCCTTACTAAAGCCTCTGTTATTACCCTTGCTAATTCCGCTTTTTGCTCTTTTGTTCTACCTTCCCACATTTCTATCTTAACTACTGGCAAGATATCACCCCCTTATATATTAAAGTGACAGCATATTTACACTTTTCATCTCTAAAGTACTATATCTAGCCAAAATTTATTATTTTAAAGAATACCCCATAACTAAAAAAAATTTCAGCGCTCTGCAGAGAAATATCGTTATAAGATACTAAATAAGGGGGCGCTAAGAAGATAAATCATAATCTTCCAGAGCGAACAATCGTTATAACTAATATTGCCCCAAGTATTCCTGCGATAGTAAAGCCTAAGAGACTAAAAAATGGAAGACCTAAGAATAATGGGCCCTTACCGGTCTGCATTATTAGCGCTGATGAAACAATTATGGCCGAAACTATGAGAGCTAAAGATATCCTATTGCCTGTTGCATTTAACTCAGAAATAAATCTGTCAAATCCTCTATGCTCTAATACGAGCTGATCTTTCTCTACCTTTTCAAGAACGCGTTCCACTTTCTTAGGGATAGTGATTGCACTCTCGCCAAGCTCCGAAACGCTTTTAAGAAATTCAGACGCAATGACTTTTGGATGAATCCTACTTTTTACCATCTCTTTTACGAATGGTTCAGCCACTACTGAAAGGTTAAACTCGGGGTCAAGTTGTCTGGCAACCGACTCTACAGTAGCAAGACTTTTTATAAATAGTGAAAAATTAGAGGGTATTCTAATCCGATACTCCATCGCCATATCCATGATTTCCTTCATCAGAGCTGTCGTGTCTATTTCCTTAATAGGAACTCCATAATAATGTTCTATGAGTTCTTGCGCATCTAACTTGAAATCTTGTATATCTGTGCTAACGTCTATTATGCCAATCTCCAAATATCCCTTAACTACCTTATCTATATCCTTTCTAACTACAGCTATGAATATATCAGCAAGTTTGTTCATTAAGTCTTTATCCAGCCTCCCTATCATCCCAAAATCAATGAACCCTAAGGACTCATCTTCGAGTACCAGTATATTCGCCGGGTGGGGATCTCCCTGGAAGAATCCGTCAACATAAACCTGCTTTAAAAACGATTTTGCAAGATTTTCTGCTATCCTTTTTCTATCATAGCCCCTACGCTCTAACTCTTCAATGTCTCCTAATTTTATCCCTTCTAGATACTCAAGGGTTAGGACCCTTCTGCTAGTATACTCCCTATAAACTTTCGGAATTCGTATGTATTCTATTTCTTTAAAATTCCTTTGAAATTTCTCTGCATTTCTTGCTTCACGTGTGTAATCTAACTCCTTCCGGATGGTTTTTGCGAATTCCCTTACTATGCCAGTAGGATCATATGGCCTCGTTTCTGGCAGATGTCTTTCAACTAGTTTCGCCAGAGTATAAAGGACATTAATATCCGACTCTATGATATCCTCTATTCCGGGACGTTGTATTTTTACTACAACTTTTTCTCCAGTCTTTAAACATGCTACATGTACTTGTCCTATTGAGGCCGACGCAAAGGGTTTTTTATCAAAGAAATCAAATAACTCGCTTATAGGGGCGCCGAGTTCATTTTCTATCTGTTTCTCTACCTCTTCATAACTGAAAGGGGGTACCCTGTCCAAAAGTTTGCTAAATTCGACCACATATTCTCTAGGTATAAGGTCTGGTCTACTGCTTAAAATTTGCCCAAATTTAATGAAGGTTGGACCTAACTCTTCTAGTATTTTTCTAGCCGTAACTGGCAACGGCTCGACTTCTACCTGTTTCGGCCCAAAAATTCTTTTCCTGAAGGGTATAAGTGAATGTAGCTCTATCCTTTTTGCGAGATAACCCAGACCGTGTTTTATCAGGACATCCACTATCTGATGGAGCCTCTGTATCTCTTCATATCTCCTCAGCAAACCAATTCGCATATCACTTTGATAATTTTTCAAGAGCTTTTTCAAGCTTAGCTATCCTTCTGTTCAATTTCTCCAAGTCTTTCTTAGTCGCTACATCTAACTTTTCTAAAGCTTTTGTCACTTCAGCTGCTACCTTTTTTTGTATTTCCTGTGCTTTCTTCTCTCTTTCTGCTATAGCTTCCTCTGCAATCTTTTTACCTTCCTCTTTAGTTAACTCTCCTTTTTCTTCTAGTTCTTTTATCAACTCTTGAAGCTTTTCTTGCGTTAGAGCTGCAAGACCAATACCCAATAGTCCGAGCTTTTTTAAAGACTCCATATTTAGAATCCCCCAGTTTTATAGAAAATATGTAAAGATAGAATATAAGATTTGTTATGTCAAGTATCTTATTATATAGAAAATTACCGCTCCTACTCCGCAAACTATGCCAGCGGTAGCAAAACCCGTGGTGAAGCCATAGCTTGATATTATTTTCCCACCTATGATACCACTTAGTGCGAATCCCCCATACAGCGAGGTGCTGAATCCCCCGAGAGCGATGCCTCTATTTTCCTTCTCTGCGGTCACTGCGAGAGAAGTAGTAACAGCCATTGTTGTAACCCCCATAGCTAGCCCGGCTATGCCTACTGTAACCAGTATAGGATATATAGTTTCCAGCAAACCAATAATAGAAATGCAGAACGCAAAAATTATCATCCCAGCTAGGATAAATGGATACCTTCTACCTATCTTATCAGATAAATAGCCTGCTGGAATTCTACCAAAAGCACTAAAGACCGCATTAACCCCGAATATTATACCGATAAAGAACTCGGTGATCCCTATATCTTTCGCATATAAAGGAAAAAAAGGTTGAAATACTCCAAAGGCAAATGCTACAAAGAAAGTAGCAAGCCATGCAGCAATTATTTTACTGTTTTTACTTAGCTCGAGAATACCTCTACTAATTTGATGTAAATTATAAACACTGCTCTGAACCGATAACTTAGGTAATCTGGTAACAACGATTAACCCTAATAATGCGATTAATCCGGAGAATAAGAATACAGCCTTATACCCTGCATATCCAGCGATAAATCCTCCAATACTAGGGCCGGAGGCCATGCCAAGTTGCATCGAAGCTGTATACCACCCATACGATCGCCCCATACGTTGCATTGAAGTTATATCCCCTACAAAGGATGCCATTGCCGGTGCAAAGGAAGATGCACCTAGTCCGGCTAATCCATAAATTATCATGATTTGAAGAGGGGTATTAGTTAAAGGTAAGAGGAACGAGGCTGCCGCAGTTAAGATAACGCCTATTGAGATTAAACGCCTTCTACCTAGGTTATCAGAGAGAGAACCTAGAGGGATAGCCAGAGACGAAGCGATGATCATAAACGAAAAGGCAATTAACCCCACCTCCATCGTTGATGCTCCTATAGACTTCGCATAAAGAGGGATTATAGGGATCCTCATGAAAATCCCTACATATGTTATGAATGTTAAAAAACACGCCATTACAAAATTCAAATTCCTCATAAAAGCTTCTCCAGCTCTCCAATTATTCGTTCAAAGAGAAGTTTCCCTTTTTCTTTTGAAGCCTTAGTAGGGGTTCCAAAAACCCCGCTTTTCGTTTTTTTCAGCTTATCCCCCTCAAAAGCTATATCCTCATTTACTGCCTTTTCTAATTTAACCTTCTGAGGGAATAGGTATAACATCAAAGAAGTCTCTGCCTCGCAAGCATGCATTGGCTTGGTTTCTAATATATCAGAAAAATCGATTTTAGAAAAATCGAGTAGCTTAACCCTGATACCTCTGATATTTTTTCCTGCTTCAACTAACGCCGTGATGTGCTCATTGCTATAATGCCCTGAAACTATATAAACCGTCTTAAAACCGCTCTCCTTTAGCCCGAGGAGTACTCCAAAAATATAATTTTTCAGCTCCTGAATTCCTACCATTATCGTGCCTGGATAACCTCTAGTGGAATTAGAATAACCATACCAAATTATGGGAGCTACCAGTATGCCTGTTTTCTGGCTTAGAGTATTGCAAACTGCTAGTGCAATATCGCCATCTGTCGATAAGGGCAGATGATAACCGTGCTCTTCTACAGATCCTATTGGCAAAAAAATCGCAGTTTTATATTTTAAATACTCCTCAATCTCCGTCCAAGAAAAATCCAAAAGGTTCATACTCACATTGATAAATAACAGAATAAATAAGACTTGCGATAAAAGGAACTTGTATAATAACTTTCTCTGTGAGGAGTAAATGATTATTCTAAAACAAGATCACGTCAAGAAAATACTTCAACATGCACGCAGTGAGGCGCCTAAGGAGTCCTGTGGTATATTGGTGGGGGAATGGGGAGATGTCAAGATTGTTAAAGAAGTCCACCTGTGCACTAATGTTGATGCTTACCCAATAGCGAGATACACAATCGACCCAAAAGAGATTCTTAAAATCATGGATCATGCAAATGAAAAAGCTCTTGAAATTGTAGGCTTTTTTCATTCACATCCATCGGGAGGTAGCTACCCTTCTATAATCGACTCTGAGAGAGCCAGCTGGAGTGGAGCATCTTATATTATAATATCAGTCCCCAGCGGAACGATCTCGTCTTGGATATGGGATGAAAGAAAGGGAAAGTTCATCGAGGAGGAACTTAAGGTTACATGAACCTACTTTTTCTTTGAAGTAGATTTTTTCTTCGAAGCGGGTTTTTTCTTTGCGGTCTCCTTACTTTTTTTACCTTTTTTTGGTGCCGTCTTTTTCTTTTTAGCTTTTTCTTCTTTCTTAGGTTTTGGAGCTTTTTCTTCTTTTACTTTAGATTTTTTTACTTTAAGAGGTTTCTCAGGGGCTTTTTCAATTTTCTCTTTTGCTTTAGATAGCTTTGAAAGTTTGAGTTCGTCTCCTAAAGCATTTCCAGGCAAGCCTTTTCTAAATTTTGCTAAGAGATTGCGAGAGCCATGTTGCCGTAATATTTTTCCGATTATAGTTTTCCCGGTAGGTGTGGTCCAAACCACCTTTTCTCCAATGAGATCTACTGGATTTTCATTTTCAACTTCTAAAATTCCATAATCATTATATACCCCTCTCCGGGAGCCTCTAAAGCCTACAAGCTTAATCTTCATTTAGATACCTCACTATTTCTTTCCTTATAGTGTTCCTATTATTCTCATTCAAGATATACAAAACATCGCTTTTTTTCTTTAAATCTTCAATGAATGGATGCTTAGACTTGAAATGAATCGTTGCTATAATATCTTTTCCAGAGTCAAATGCTTTTTCAACGGTCTTAATAAATTTTTCGCTATGCAATTCCATAGGGCCTATTTCATCTATTACAATTACTTCCCCTTCTTCTATCGCATTTTCTATTGCTTTTATGCCTATATCATCTAAATCAGGCAGATTTACTCGATACTTACCTACTCTAGGCCCCTTTTTTTGTTCTACATGGGATAATATCCCCTCACTATTAGTAGATAAATCAATCAACTTAAAACCTACTCTCACCCCCCCGCATCGGATTTCCTCAGTAATAATTCCGCCTACTTTTTTTTTAGAAGATGCTATTACGTTTTTTACTAAAGTTGTTTTACCGCATCCTGGAGGCCCTGTAACCAATATTTTCATAGTATCCTTTTTGCAACTTTTCCTTTAAAAATATGAAGAAAAATGTTATTAGCTTTAAAACAATCTTAGAATAAGATGAATAAAGTAGTAGTTGTGGGCAGGTCAAATGTTGGGAAGAGCAGTGTTTTAAAATTGCTTACTGGGGAAAAAATAAAAACTGGAAAAAGGCCTGGAGTGACGCTAAAGCCCTACTTTATCCCATATGGAGATATAATACTCGTAGACATGCCAGGGTTTGGATATATGCCGGGGGTTAGCAGTTATAAGCAGGAAAAAATAAAAGACTTTATAGTTAAGTTTATAGAAAATGAGGAAATTCTTTTCGCTATACAAGTTATTGATGCGAACTCTTTTATTGAAATTGCAGAGAGATGGTATAACAGAGGGGAAATCCCGGTAGAGATAGAGATGTTTTATTTTCTTAATGAAATGAAGCTTAATCCTATAGTCGTAGCTAACAAAATCGATAAAGTTAAGAATAAGGACGAAACTCTTAATAAGATAAGCAGCCTTCTCGGGCTCTCCCCGCCATGGTGTAAATGGGATAGCATAATTGTTCCATTTTCTGCTAAAAATGGAACGGGATTGGAAATTCTAAAAAATCTTATAAATGTAAGAAAACAATAATTTATTGAGTGGGGAATTCTCACTTAGGGAAAAGGTGGTGAAATGAGTAAGACCGTATCTTTGTGTCCTGAATGCCTTAGTCGAATAGATGCTGAGGTCTATGAAGAAAATGGCAAAGTAATGATGAGAAAGATATGTCCAGAACATGGAGAATTCGAAGACGTTTACTGGAGCGACTCCAAACTTTTGAAACGCTTTATGAAATACGACCATTATATATTCCCCCTGAAAAACCCTCTAACTAAAACAGAAGAGGGATGTCCCTATGACTGTGGCATCTGTCCTGAGCATAAATCGTCTACAATCTTATGCAATATTGATATAACAAATAGGTGCAATCAGCGATGTCCGATTTGCTTTGCTAATGCCGCTGTTCAAGGTTATGTCTTCGAACCTTCAAAAGAGCAGATAAAAAAAATGTTTGAGGTGCTTAGAAACCAAAAGCCCGTGCCCTGCTCTGTTATTCAATTCTCTGGGGGAGAACCTACCGTGAGGGAGGACCTACCAGACTTAATTAGAATGGCTAAGGAGATGGGCTTCTCACAAATACAAGTCGCCACCAATGGAGTGAGAATCGCTGAAGACATAGAATACCTAAAGAAACTCAAGGACGCAGGTCTTAATACAATATACCTCCAGTTCGATGGCATAACAGAAGCGCCTTATATAGAAGCACGCGGGTATAATGCTCTTCCTAAGAAACTTAAGGTCATAGAAAACTGTAGAAAGATAGGCTTCGATAGTATAACCCTTGTACCCACTCTTGTGAGAGGTGTTAACGACCATCAAATTGGTGATATGATTAGGTTTGTAGTTGAAAATAGAGACGTAGTTAGATCTCTAAATGTTCAACCGGTGTCCTTTACTGGAAGGATTTCAAAAAGAGAACTTAAAGAAAAAAGGATAACCATTCCTGATTTTCTCCAATTAGTTGAAGAACAAACAGATGGTCAAATAAGAAAAGAAGATTTTTATCCAGTACCTTGCGTAGGTTCCATAGCTAACTTCATCGAGGCTTGGAAGAATGAGCCGGTAGGATTTCCCACCTGCCATCCCGCATGTGGAGCAGCTACATTTGTATTTGTAGAGGATGGTAAGCTTATACCTATAACCCGCTTCATAGACGTTGAAGGGTTATTCGAACTCTTAGACGAACTCACAGGTGAGATAAAAAATAAAGGCAAGATAGGTAAGATCACCTCGCTTGCTAAGCTTTCCAAAGAGATTCTAAAGCTAGTTGACCTTAAACAAATGCCAAAGTCAAGTAACATCCCACATCTTGTCACTAATCTTTTGAAAGAGGGGAAAAGGGAAGCTCTGGCAGAATTATTTAAGAACTCGATATTTATTGGTTGCATGCACTTTATGGATCCATATAACCTTGATAGAGAAAGGATTCAAAGATGTGTTATACACTATGCTGTTCCTGATGGGAGAGTTATACCGTTCTGCACCTATAACACTATTCATAGGCAATCTGTAGAACGAAAATTTGCTAAACTACTTACAAAGGTGCCTGGAGATGGAATTAAAAACCGTTAGAATAGAAAAACCTAAAGAAGCTAATATAATTCTCGGGCAAGCCCACTTTATTAAAACCGTGGAAGACCTATATGAAGTGCTGATTAACTCTGTTCCAGGTATAAAGTTTGGTCTTGCATTTTGTGAATCCTCAGGACCCTGTTTAGTTCGGGTGGAAGGTAATGATGAAAAATTGGAGAAACTGGCAGGGAAAAATGCGCTAGCGCTGTCTGCAGGTCATAGTTTTATTATAATATTGGAAAACGCATATCCTATAAATGTCCTAAATGCTGTAAAGGATGTACCTGAAGTCTGCCGAATATACTGTGCTACTGCAAATGATGTGGAAGTTATCATTGGAGAAACCGAGCAAGGCCGGGGTATTTTAGGGGTTATAGATGGGCATAAATCAAAGGGCATTGAAGGGGAGGAAGACACTCAAGCTAGAAAGAAGTTCTTGCGAGATATAGGGTATAAACTAGGGTGAGACGGGAAGAGGGAACATAGTAACGGAACGATTGCAGTTGCTTTGACGTCATACGATAGTCGAGGGTAAATTTATGCTGCGAACCAAAGTAGTATGAGGGATAAGCAAGCATGCAACTATTTCTCTAAGTCCTCTCCACCGAAGAATATCTGTTGCACCGCGTTATAGAGATCCTCCATGCCGAAAAGAGATTCACTCGATACGGGCGTCAATCCTCTGAAAGCCCCGCTTGATTCTAATACTTTGAAAAGTTCATAGCTCATCTGTGTTTGCATTGTAGTTGGGGATTCCATGAGTGCACGTTGGAGTTCCTCGCCCTCTTGGCTCCATCTTATTATCTTTTCCTTCTCGTCTTCATCAAGTAAGTCTACTTTACTCAATACGTTAACCGTGGGCAACTCTAGTCTGAACTGGATTGAGCAACTCAGCAATGCAAGGGAAATAAATCCGGTCGGAGTTTTAGCCAAGGCCGGGTCTATTAGGAACGCTATCATTGAGTCCCTTTCGCCGAAGGTCTCTATCACCGTCTTTGATGCGTCACGGTACGCAAATAACTCAACCTGCCCAGGGGTATCTATGAGGAAATAATCTGCCTTGAACTCATCCATCGCTTCCTTTATTTTGACGGCGTTCAAAGCCAGCATATCAGCGCATATTATCTGCGCTCCATTCGGTCCTAAGCTATAGCGATCCATCACTTCAGGCAGTGACACCCAGTCTCTCACATCCACGTCAGCAGGGTAAGGTATCCTCTCTGCCCCTGGATCTAAGTTGACGGTTATGCTGTCATATCCTGCCTGATTCATCCAAAGCTGAAAAGCGTAGGTTAGAGTTGTCTTCCCACTCCCAGCTGTGCCCATGAAATAGAGGTAGACCATCCGCTTTTAATATACTATGTGAATAGATAAAATTTACTATCCATGAAGTCTTACTAAAAAATAATATGATAAAAGTTGGTTGCTGCGGATTTACCAAGGGTATGGAATCCTATTTCAAGAGTTTCAACTTGGTAGAGGTTCAAAAGACTTTTTATGATTTGCCAAAACTAGAAACCGCAGAAAAATGGAGGAAGAAGGCGCCTGAAGATTTTGAGTTTTCATTGAAAGCATGGCAACTTATTACCCATCCCCCAACAAGCCCTACCTATAAAAAAGCAAGAATAAAGGTCGATAATGAAGATAAGGAACGATATGGATTCTTTAAACTCACCGATGAAGTATTAAACGCATGGGATGAGACCAGAAAGATATGCAAAGCATTAAACACTAGAGTCGTAGTTTTCCAATGCCCCAAGAGCTTTAAACCAATCGAAAGGAATATTCAAAATATGATTACTTTTTTCCAATCAATAGATAGAGATAATCTGATACTAGCGTGGGAGCCTAGGGGAGAGTGGAACTCTGATATAGTCAGAGAACTGTGCGATAAATTAGAACTAGTACACTGCGTTGACCCACTCCTAAATCTTCCATCAATAAAGACAAATATCTTATACTTTAGGCTTCATGGTGCATATAAAAATAATAGAATAAACTATAAGCACCAATACACCGATGAGGAACTTCAAAGACTATCAAAAATATGTAAAGAAATTAGAAGCGAAGAGATTTACGTGCTTTTTAACAATGTATATATGGATGAAGATGCCAAAAGATTTTCCAGAATTATTTACCACTGATCTTCGATAGCTCTTAGCACCTCTAACGCCCCTGCTGCCACTCCATCAGTTTCCATCCAGCCTTCTGGTTTGATAGCGTCCCCAACATAGTATAGGCCTCTTAGAGGAGATACTGGGTCTACATAGACCCCAGAGGGCGCCCTATTAACAGGCCAACCTCCCCTATAAACTTGCACAGCTAAAATTTTGCAGACTGAATCAAAGTCGGGAAATAGGTTCCTAAGATCCTCTTTTGCTAGTCTAACCTCTTCTTTAATGTTTTTACCTGGCTTTAAGGATTGGTGAGACATTAGTAGATGCTTACCCTCTGGTGCAAGCGAGGGATCTACGTTTGTTACTTCATTCAGCCCATCAATACGTTTAGCTTGGGGCGTGAAAAGGACACCAGAATGTCCAAGCATGGGCTTCTCACATGCTATCGATATCTTGATACCTGCTGCCTCTCTTATACCCTCAATCTTTTTAATATACAGCTCATCGAAGCATCCTTTGTCGCAAAGCCTTATCGTCGCCTTTGGGCCTATATTGCTTATAATTATATCGTACTGATGCTTTTCACTCGCGATAATACCCTTAGCTTCTCTTGACTCTGTGATTATTCCTTTAACCGTTTCTTTATATCTTATCCTACCACCTAAATTCTCAAACTCTTGAACCAGAGCATTTGTTACTCCTCCGCATCCTCCTAGCGGTATACCAGGTCCCCCCCGGCGATAAATGTTCTTAGCTATAGATATAAGCTCCCTCGAAGAAACATCTGAAGCTGACAAGCTTAATGACCAGCCGCAGAAAGAATCTGCTATTTGAAATACCAGAGGGTTATTAATTTTATTCTCTAACCATTCCCGATAACTCTCTTTTCCTCCTCTACTAAATTTTAGGAGCGTGAAAATTAGGCTCGTTCTTATTCTATCAGGCAGAGAAAGCAAACTCTTCAGCTCGGTAAATAGATAGTCTTCTCCATTAATCCGGAAGTATCCTTCCGGCTTAGAGGGTATTATTTCAACATCTGCATCTAAACTCTTTAGCATTCTTCCAAGTGGCCCATTTTCACCGTGTGGTATCATATGGAGTGCTCCAGTAGAGAGCTGGAATCCCTTGCATTCATAGTTTGTGAATCTTCCCCCAGGTTGTGAGAGTCTTTCAAAGATCACCACATCAAATCCTTTTTTTTGAAGCGCTACTCCAGCAAGGAGTCCACCTAATCCTGCTCCGATTATTCCGATTTTCAAGACTTTATCCTCCGATTAATAACCTTTAGACTTGGATTTTCACGAAAATAATATAAATATTGTGAAATCAAAAATAATTATGCAGCCCTTATATCCCTTGATTCTAATGAGGGAGAATCCGTTAATGTTTTTTTCTACCCTTGCTTTAATGATAGTTTTGTTTACCTTATTCCTACTTTTCGGGGCTACTGCCGCAGGTATTTATGAAGTAACATTTACTAAAGTATTATTAACTGCCACAGCTGTGATGGCTGTCCAATGGATTGTGGTTTTGGTTTTATCAGTTATACCTGTAGTGGGTGGTATCCTTGGATTCATTCTAGGAATTTGTGCCATGATCTACGTCTTGAAGATATATCTCAATACCACCTGGCTACAAGCCTGGAAAGTATGGGGACTTGCACTACTAGCGCAGATTGTTACCGGCTTAATCTTAAAACTCTATCTGGGTGTAGACTTGATTGAGTTCGCAAATAAGCTCTTCTTTGTTAGCTGAAAATGATCGTTGATGATGAACTTAAGGAGAAATATGACATAAGAGTAGTATCTGCTGAGATAGAAGGAGTCAAGATAGAAAAATCTAGTGAGGAATTCGAGTTATTTGAGTCCCAGAAAATAGAGGAAATTAAAAAGAAATTCGATTTAGAGAATTTGAAAGATAATCCCATTATACGGAGCTATAGAGACTTCTATTGGAGAATAGGTATAGACCCGACTAAGATTAGACCCTCCTCAGAGGCACTCCTAAGAAGGGTGCTCAGCGGTAAGAAGATACCGAGAATAAATAACGTCGTCGATTCCTACAATCTCGCATCCATTTTGACGCTTATCTCTATGGGCGCCTATGATCTAAGCAAGATAAACGGGGAACTTAGAATTCGAACCTCCCGAGGCGAAAAATTTACTGGAATTGGAGGAAAAGAGCTAGTAACGAACGGCGAGATAGTAATGGCAGACAAAGATAAAATATTGAACATATATCCTTACAGGGACTCTGAGCTAACTAAGATCACAGAGGACACTGAGAACGCTATGCTCGTTCTCGCTGGAGTAAAGGGTATTCCACTGGATTATCTCAAAGATTCTGCTCAGGTAGCGGTAGAAATTATAACGAGGTTTTGTGGTGGGAGTGGAAAAATCCTTGAATAGTGTTAGCCTACCACTTCCAAAGTTTAAAGGTATCGCTGTAGAAGAAGCGATCTCGAGAAGAAGGTCGATTAGGAGTTTCAAGAAAGAACCGATTACCCTCGGAGAAATATCTATGATCCTCTGGGCTGCCCAGGGGATAACCGGTGAGGAATGGGGGTATAAGCTAAGGTCCGTTCCGTCTGCAGGAGCGTTATACCCTATTGAAATATACTTAGCTACAAAAGATGGTATATTTCACTATCTCCCAGAGCCGCATAAGCTTATAAAAATATCAGATAATGACGTGAGGAGAAGCCTGGCTAGGGCTGCTCTCGGTCAATCTTTCATAGAGGAAGCGCCGCTGGTGTTGGTAATAACAGCTGTCTTTGAGAGGACTATGGCTAAGTATGGGGACAGAGGGCATAGATACGTGTATGCAGAAGCGGGGCATGTTTCTCAAAATGTCTACCTCGAGTGCGAGTCTCTGGGGCTTTCGACAGTAGCGGTAGGAGCCTTCTATGATAAAGAAGTCCAGCATGTACTAGAGATCCCGAACGATCATAAGCCTATATATATCATGCCTATCGGACATAAGAAGCATTAGAATTCTGGCCTTCTTCTTTTCTTTTTAATAACGAAGGTTCTCTGATCGTCATTGATCTCAACGTAATCGGTGAGAAAATCATAAAACCCTATCTCGTCTCTCCATTTCCTCTCCCACTCTTCAACTATTCGAAGGAACATGTCCTTAATAGGTTTCCCCATACTCCTTTTTTTGTTATTTTTACTATATATACTATGTTTAGATTTCTGGAGAAACTAGGTGTCGAAGAGGGCACTTGTGTTGAGTGCGGCAGTAGATCGCCCCTTATCTCTAAGCATTTAAGAGTTTGCGGCCAATGTATAAAAAAGGGCAGAGGAATGTCAATAGTTGAAGAGATTCACGCAGAGAGTAGAAAAAGACACTCTTTGCCGCCTAAGCCGCCTAAAGACTTTAACGGCGTTAGATGCGGGCTATGTGTTAATGATTGTAGGATACCCGAAGGGAGCAGAGGCTACTGCGGTCTAAGAGAAAATGTAAATGGCAAGCTAGTACACCTTGCTAGAACTCCTGAAAGAGGAATAGCTGAATGGTACCACGATCCCCTGCCTACTAACTGTGTCGCAGAGTGGTGCTGTCCAGGTGGCACAGGAGCTGGGTATCCTAAATACTCACATGCAAAAGATGGCCCAGAATACGGGTACAAGAATCTAGCGGTGTTTTATGGTGCATGCTCTTATGACTGTCTATTCTGCCAAAACTGGCATTTTAGAGAGAACACTAAGAGGATGAGCCCTATAATTACTGCAAGGGATCTAGCGAGCAAAGTAGATGAAAAAACCTCATGTATCTGCTATTTTGGTGGAGACCCTACTCCGCAGATGCCTCATGCTATAAAAACTAGTGAGTTAGCTCTTAGAGAAGCTGAGGGTAGAATACTAAGAATATGTTTCGAAAGCAACGGGTCTATGTCACATGGTATGTTAAAAAAAGCTGCAGAGCTTTCCTTAGAAAGCGGGGGCTGCATAAAATTCGATTTGAAAGCATGGAATGAGAACTTAAATATAGCACTCACTGGAACAAGTAATATTCAAACCCTGAAAAACTTTGAATGGCTAGCTGGATTTGGGGATAGGAGAGACCCTCCTTTTCTAGTGGCAAGCACTCTCCTTGTACCTGGTTATGTTGACGTAGAGGAGGTTAGAGCGCTAGCTAAATTTATAGCTGGTTTAGACGAGGAGATACCCTATTCCCTGCTGGCATTTTATCCTCATTATATGATGGTTGATATGCCTACTACGAGCCGCAAGCAAGCAGAGGAATGTCTAAAAGTAGCGAGGAGATACCTTAAGAGAGTGAGGGTAGGTAATATTCACTTGCTCTCTTAAACCTATCACCTCCTATAAGAACCGTAGATTGGTATACTCTCACCACACTTCGGGCATTTCTTCTTCTCTGTTATCTCGTAGCGTAGCACAGTATAACTCATTCTTTTTATCAGCAATTTTCCACAATTAGGGCAGTACGTGTTTTCAAAATCATGACCAGGAACATTACCCAAATAAGGGTACATAATACCAGCATCTTTAGCCAAGCTGTAGGCATTTTCTAGAATCTCTACACTAGTGCTGGGCTTAGTAAACTTGTAAGCTGGATGATATCTAGTGAAATGTAGTGGTATCTCTGGTCCGAGATTTCTAAGATGTGAATTGATTATCCAGTTGATGCATTCCTCGTCATCGTTTACATCGGTTACTATGAGGTTTACCATCTCTACGTGCATTCCCATTTTTTTGGCTTCAGCAGCATTCCTCCAGACCACGTTTACATCAATTCCCCCACAGTATTTGGTGTAGACCTCTCTATCTCCTTTTATATCGATATTAATAGCATCCATGCCTGCATTTCGTAGCATTGAGAGAGCTTCGGAGGAAAGGTATCCATTTGAAACGTAGCAGTTGTATAACCCCCTAGATTTTGCCATTGGGAATATGCTTACGGAATATTCAAAAAGCATAGTTGGCTCCTGAAAGCTTACGCATAAACCGGAATCGCCATACTGGACAGTCATTTCTATCATCCTTTCTGGGGGGATATAGTTTGCTCTCTTGGGATCTGGCTCCTCTCTAGATAAATGCCAGTTCTGACACCAAGGGCACCTGAAGTTGCACCCCCAAGTTGAGAAGGTCAGCGCAGTTGAGCCTGGATAAAAATGAAAGAAAGGCTTTATCTCTATGGGTCTGCTTTCTACTGCACTGATATCCCCATAGGCTAAGGTATATAATCTTCCTGAGATATTTACTCTAGTATTGCAAAAACCTTTTTTCTCTGGAGGGATTATGCACCTTCTCTCACAAATGCCACATTTGACCCTGTCCCCCTTCTTCTCATATAACGGGGATTCAACTACAGTGGAGTACTGCATCGTAGATAACTTTTATTTATCTAAAAAATATAAACTGTTTCTTATATGAAGACCAGGGCTCATGTATACATCTCCGGTCGAGTGCAAGGAGTTTTTTTCAGGGCTTATACAAAAGAGGAGGCTGTGAGATTAGGAGTTAAAGGCTGGGTTAGGAACCTGCCTGATGGTAGAGTGGAAGCAGTATTTGAGGGAGAGAAAGAAAAGGTAGATGAGATAATAAAATGGTGCCATAAGGGCCCCTCATATGCCAGGGTTGACCGTGTTGACGTTAAGTGGGAGGAATACAAGGGAGAATTTGATAGCTTCGAGATAAGATACTTCAGATGATATACGCAAGCCAAGGGTTAGGAAGATACAAAAACATAAAAGCGGTTCTTGAAAATATAAGGCTCCCTAAACGAAAGACTATTTTGAAGCCTAATCTGGTAACTGGGGGACTTGCCGCTACTCATATAGATGCAGTAAGAGCTGTGGTTGATTCGATAGATATAGATATTATAGCAGAGGGTAGCGCAGTGGATACCGGAGAACTCTTCTCCTCTCTAGGTTACAAAGCAATTGCTAAGGAGTATGGAATAGATTTAGTGGATATTAATCATACTTCTGATTGGAATGAAATTGAATTTCTGGACATATATGGGCAACCACAGAAAGTAAGAATATCAAGGCTAGCCAAAGAGCAGATTATATCATTAGCTCTGCCTAAAACCCATGACCATGCTATTGTAACTCTGACCCTTAAGAACATGCTGGGATTTGTGCATCCTAGGGATCGAACCAAGGTTCACGGCTATGTATCCCTCTTTTCAAAGGCAATGGCGATAAAACCCATAAGGAAAGTAGCCTCCCATTTATCAAAGTTTAAGGTCTTAAGGAAACTGTACTCTTCAACAGAAGTAGAAAAAGAGAGGTACATACTGGGAGCAAAAGTCATCCATAAGAACCTCGTAACCCTCATAGAATACTCTAAGCCGGCTCTTGGGGTTATAGACGGCTACGTGGGCATGGAAGGAGCCGGTCCTACTGGAGGAGACCCTGTGCCGTGGGATATGGCGCTAGCAGGCGATCCTGTAGAATGTGATGTTATTTGTACTAAATTAATGGGTTTTAATCCTAGAAAGGTAGGATACCTTTACTATTTGAAGGCTCCCTCTTCCGAGGATATTGAGATATCCTGTGAAATCATTGAGAAGAAATTCAAGCCTCATCCAAAGTATCAGTTACAGTTGATGTGGTGATTATCGGTATTCTAAATACCGAAAAACATTTAATTACCGGTATTCTAAATACTGATATGGATATAGGTATCTTAGTTGAACAGAATGCCTGGTGGAAGGATAAGAGATTAATAGAAGAGGACTACGATATTGTCAAATGGAAGGAGAGGAAATATCATTGGACACCTGAATTAGTAGGAAGTATTACGCTAGAACCTTTTTCACTTCATATCCTGCTTGGTCCAAGACAAGTTGGAAAAACAACGACATTAAAATTGTTAATTAGGAAGCTTCTTGAAGATAGAGATCCTAGAAGCCTGTTTTATTTTAACTGTGAAGAGCTTGCCGATTATAAGGAACTTCTCGAAGTATTGGAGACTTATCTAGAACTAAAAGATAAATCAAAAATAAAAAGCTCATGTATTTTCTTAGACGAGATAACCTCTCCTGCTGAATGGTATCGGGCAATAAAATCTTTAGTAGACAGAGGGAGACTAAAAGATGATGTTGTAGTTTTAACCGGCTCGACCAGTATTAGTGTAAAGAGGCAGACAGAGCTTTTTCCTGGAAGAAGAGGTAAGGGACGTGACTATCTCCTTCTCCCTTTATCCTTTAGAGAGTTCATTAAAGTTATGAGCCCTCAGCTTTATGAGAAGATATCCCCTGTTGAAAGAATAACAACTGAAGAATTAGAGGAAAAATCGATCCAAGCCATGGTTTTTATTAAGGAGCTTAATTCTCTTCTTGAGAAATACTTCAACTATGGCGGCTTTCCTTTGGCTTTAGAAGAAAAAGAGGAAGCGAAGAAAGCATATCTAAGCTGGATAAAAACTGGGATTCTTAAATCAGGGAGAAGTGACATCATCGCAAGAGAAATCCTAAAATCCCTTCTTGAAAAATTGCAGACACCAGTAAGCTGGGAGGGCATATCCAAGGAAATAGAGATAAAATCACCGAAGACTGTTGCTAAATATGTAGAGTTGCTTCGATCTATGTTCGCACTTATCGTCCTTTATCACGTAGACATTAGCGCTAGAACTATAAAATTTGGAAAAAACAAGAAAATACATTTCATAGACCCCCTCTTATTAGAAATATTTGAAGAGTGGTGTATGGTAAGATTGAAAAACCGAGAAAGCATACTCGCAGAGTCCTCAGTCGCCACGCATTTAAGTGGAATTGTAGAGAACATATTCTACTGGAGGAATTCCAGCGAAGTAGATGTCGTCATAAACGATGAAGACGGTTTAAAGGGATTTGAAGTCAAGTGGAGTGATAAATTCACAGCCTCTCGCCCTAAAAATTTGAAAGAGTTTATCATAATCTCGAAAAACAAATTCTCTACAAAGCCTTTAATAATACCATTAGCAACCTTCCTCGCAGTAATAGAGCGCTGAAAAACCTATCCATTACTCATTATCACTTCTAAGACTTTGTACTCGCATCCTATATGCTATCCTCCTCCATTAAACAGTCCCAGTGATCCGGTCCTTTTCGAGGTCAAAAACAACCTCCTTTTTTCGTCCATCGGATATTATAACTTTCATCTCTCTTTCTACTCTACCTACTACCTCCGCATTTATTCCTTCCTCTCTGAAAAGCTTCAAACAATGGCTAATATTTTCTTCACTAGCTGTCAAAATGAATCCGTATCCAGGGTAAACCTTTAGCCAATGAGGAATATCTATTGTAAAGGGGCGAGGGACCCTGTTGATGTTCACTATTGCTCCAACTCCGCTTGTTTCACAAAGCATTGCTAGAGTGCCTATGATTCCTGGATTGCTAATATCTTTACCTGCGCTTACAAGCCTAGCTTCTCCGAGCTTTTCCATCAACCTAATTAGTCCCTTTATTTCATCCTTCCTCTTATCTGTGATGCTATCCCAGTTAAACTCAAAATCAGGGTGCAATTTTCCTCTCAAATCTATAGCCATTATGATATAATCACCCTCCCTAGCAGTGTGGCTGTAAATCACGCTGTCCTTATCTGTCTCTCCAATGATAGCTGCTGATATCATGTCATACTCTGTGTCTGGATGAAAGTGCCCGCTCACGATGGGTACTCCATATTTTTCTGATGCGTCTTTTAATCCTCTCGCCATTTTTAAGTAGACTTCTTCTTTACTTGACGCTATCACATCAACTATTGCTAAGGGCTTTCCTCCCATAGCCAGTGTATCATTAACATTAACTATAACAGAACAATAACCAGCCCAATAAGGGTTCTTTTTAACTATCTTATCCCATATTCCCTCAGCGGAAAATAGTATAGCCCTATCCCCAAGCTCTATTACCCCTGTATCTTCTCCAAAGCTTGCTAATACCGCGGGGCTATCGACTTTTTCGATCTCCTTTACTAGGGTTCCTATTCTCCTCTTTCTTACTACCCCAATGTAATTCCTTAATTCTTGGGCTAAGGAAACCAAATCCATCGGTATCTATTTCTCCCTAGGATATTATAATTCTATTTGCGAAAGAATTAAAAAGAAATCCGGGTAACAAGAAACCATGAAAGTAAGTCTCGACATGGTCCTAAAGGATATTCCAGGGCAGCTAGTTAAAGCCCTAGAGCCTATTTCAGAATACGGCGGGAATATCATAAGCATCGTTCATCTGCGGGAAGCCATAAAAGGGGGTAGAGTACCTGTACATATAACCTTTGAGGTTAAAGACCCTGATAGATTGAACAAGATAGTAAACGAGCTTGAAAAAAGAGATATTTGGGTTTCCAAGCTTGGTGAGGTAAAAAGAAAGGAGAAGATAGTCGTAGTAATTACTGGACATATTGTCGACACAGACTTAAGAGATACAATAGATCGGTTAAACGAAATCGAAGGCGTTATGGTTGCGGATGTAGCTCTAGCTATGCCGGATCCAGAAAAAGAGTCATCTGCTAGGATGGAGATAGAGGTTTCCGGACATGCGAAGGTAAAAAAAGCCTTAGAGAGGCTAGAGGAAATCGCAGAAGAAAAAGACCTGTTTATTATAAAGTCTCTATGGGGAGGTAGACAATGAAGGTTCAACTTGTAGGGTTTGGCAACATCGGCCAAGGCTTTGCTCAGGTATTACTGAAGAAAACAAGGAGCCTTAGGGAGAGGTATGGTATAGATCTACAAGTCGTTTCGATATCCGATATAAGCGGCACCGCAATAGACGAGAAAGGACTAAACTTACAGAAAGCGCTTGCAACTATGGAAAAAACAGGCAAAATAATAGACTATCCAGGAGCTAAGAAGATTTCGGGTCTTGAGGCAATAGAAGAAGTACCCGCAGATGTTGTGGTAGAAGCGACTCCCTCCAACATAGAAACCGGAGAACCTGGAATGAGCCATATGCTAAAAGCCTTTGAGATTGGAAAGCATGTCGTGACCTCAAATAAGGGCCCCCTCGCACTTAGCTTTAAAAAATTGAAAGAGGCTGCATCTAAAACCGGGGTAGAATTCAAATATGAAGCCACTGCCGGAGGAGCCATGCCTATAATAAATCTCGCCAGAGAATGCTTATCCGGGGATGACATAATCGCTATCGAAGGAATTCTTAACGGTACCACAAACTACATTTTGACGGGAATGCACAGGAAAGAAAGCCCTTTTGATATAGTCCTAAGGGAGTCTCAGGAGCTAGGAATTGCTGAGGCAGACCCATCTTACGACATTGATGGCATTGATACGGCTAGCAAGCTCGTTATCCTAGCGAATGCATTAATGGGTATGGATGTCTCGTATAAGGATGTCCGAGTGAAGGGGATAAGAAGGGTGACTTTGGAGGCCGTCAAACTCGCTAAAGAAGAGGGATATGTAATAAAACTTATAGGGGAAGTTAGAAACAGCAGGTTAGAGGTCTCTCCTAGGCTAGTTCCTGTCAATCATCCGTTAAATGTAGATGGTGCCCTTAACGTAGCAATGTTCGAAACAGACATAGCAGGAGAGATCACTATAGTCGGGAAAGGCGCAGGGGCGATTGAGACCAACAGTGCATTGCTTAGCGATATAATCAGCATATGGAGAAAAAGGAGCTAGATTTCTATCGCCCAAGAAAAAATTTTTAACGTCAATCTTTTCAGTTCTTGAGCCATGAAATACCTTGTTGTAGTTGGAGACGGGATGGCAGACTACCCGATAAAAGAGCTTGGAGGTAAAACCCCGCTTCAAGTAGCTAATACACCAAATATGGACGAGGTCGCTGCAAGAGGTGTAAGCGGCACCCTTAAGACTATACCTGAGGAGATGGGCGCAGGCTCTGATGTAGCTAATCTTTCAATTCTTGGTTACGATCCTCGAAAATATTATACTGGGCGAGGCCCTTTAGAGGCTGCGAGTATAGGGGTAAAGATGGGTTCAAAGGATATTGCTTTTAGGTGTAATCTTATAACCGAGAAAGACGGAAAACTAGCAGACTACTGTGCTGACCATATCTCCACTGAGGAGGCTAAAAAACTAATCGATACACTCAACGAATCTTATAGTGAGATTGGAGAATTCTACGCAGGTGTAAGCTATAGACATCTCTTTTTATTGAGAGAGGCTGATGAGGATCTAATATGTACGCCTCCACACGATGTAATTGGAGGAACGATTTCCGATCATCTCATAAAACCAAGAGATAACCCCATCGCTGAAAAACTAAATGATATGATTCTAGATTCAAAGAACATACTATCTAAGCACCCTATTAATATTGAAAGGGAGGAGAAAGGTAAAAACCCTGCGAATATGATATGGCTGTGGGGACAGGGAAAAAGACCCCAGATGGAAACCCTATTTCAAAAGTATGGTGTGAAGGGAGCCATAGTTTCGGCCGTGGACCTTATCAAGGGGATAGGCGTCTACGCAGGCATGAGTGTAATAAATGTTCCCGGTGCAACAGGATACTACGATACAAACTATGAGGGAAAAGCGGACTACGCCCTCAAAGCCCTTGAAGATCATGATTACGTATACGTTCATGTTGAAGCCATTGATGAAGCGGCTCACGCAGGGGACTTAGAGATGAAAATCAAGACAATTGAAGATTTTGATCGCAGACTATTAGGCAGGGTACTTGATAAGCTAGAAGGAGAATATAAGATAGCGGTTTTACCTGATCATTTCACGCCTATCAAGGTTAGAACTCATATTAAAACCCCAGTTCCTTTCTCTATATACTCTTCTATTAATGAGAAGGATAGTGTTACTGAATTCAATGAAATAGCTGCTAAGAGCGGGAGAGCTGGTTCTCTGGTAGGAGAAGAGTTTATGAAACTTCTTTTGAAGAAAAGACCTTAAAATCCTGCGGTAGCTCTAAAGCGACACCTTACGGTTCCACCTCTTCTTGGTTAAGATTATATGCTTCGGAGATAATACTCTTATTTCAATGGAGAAACATGAGATAAAGAAAAAATTAGATTATATCGAGGGCGAGGTCAAGAGAGGTAACTACCAAGTAAAGGAGATGGGTTTCTATAGGGTAGTATCCTTAGTCAAGAGAAACCCAGAATTAATCGAGGAGTTTGCGGACCAGATAGGCAGGATAGACGCGGCGATTTTCCGAAAATGGGCAAAAATTACTATGCCACTAAATATTGGTCATGCAATTGAAATAGCGGCCACATTAGCTTCTATTACTCTAGTTTTTTATACAGCCAAAACCCCAGGAAATATCCCGGGTATTGGCCTAGTAATAGGAGCGTTTGCCTTAATGACAACACTACATCCTTTGGTGCACTATCTAGTAGGAAGAATATTCGGAATACGGTTCCTATACTATTTTCCAGACGGACCTGCCTTAATAGAGCCTACTCTAAAAACAGATTACTCGACCTATCTGAGGGCTGATCCTCTCCACAGAGCTATAATGCATGCGACCGGACCTATAATAAGCACTCTTGTCTTTTTGCTTTTCCTTGCTATGGCATATTTATTGGGAGCCCCTAGCTGGACTCTTATAGTACTGGGCGGTTTCCTTGCGTTTAATACGCCTTTCGAAGTACTGCCTCTATTATTCGTGAAGGCCGGATTGCGCTCATTTTCGAAATCTGACTCGTATAGAGCGTATCGGGAGTGGAAGATATACAAAGCAATAAAGAAGTAGCCTACGTATCCCTAGAGGGACATAAGTCATATAAAACGCATTTATCATGAGCCGGATTCCTTGCAACGCAAACCGCTCTACCATGCGCTATCATAAGATTTGTTATATTAAACCATTCTTCTTTAGGTATTATTTTCATAAGGTCTCTCTCTATCTTGTTCTGGTCTCTGTGTTTTGTCAAACCTAACCTTCTAGAGAGCCTTGTGACATGGGTGTCTACTGCTATCCCCTCTACAATACCATATGCGTTCCCTAAAACTATATTCGCGGTTTTTCGTGCAACTCCGGGCAAAGTAAGGAGTTCAGCCATAGTTTTTGGTACTTTAGAACCATACTTTTCAACTATCATCCTAGCCGTCTCTTTAATGTTCCTAGCTTTGTTCCGGTAAATACCCAACGATTTAATGTCTTCTTCAAGTTCACTTAGAGGAGCATTTACGTAGTCCTCAGGCTTACGGTATTTTTTGAAAAGCTCTTGAGTTACTTTATTTACCTGCTTGTCTGTGCTCTGAGCAGAAAGCATAGTCGCAACAAGTATCTCGAAATTGTTTGAAAACTTTAGGGAAGTCCTAGCATTCGAATATTCCTTTTTAAGGCGCTTTATTATTTCTACTGCCCTCTCATCCTCCTTCAATGCTTCACCCCGGTTATAATCCTGCTCTCTTTAAGCTGATACCTGCGTAGATCCCTGAAGCCTGCTTCTCTAAGCCAACCCTCTACCTCACTCCAAGAATAGGTCCTCCCTTCATCAGAATTTAAAAGCATATGTATAGCAAATATCGTTGCAAATCTAGGACTTGTCATATCATCATTAAGGAGATAATCATGTATAACCACCGCACCTCCCCTAACAAGCGCTTGGTATGCTCGCTTTATTAATAGCTTATTCTCCTCGATGCTTTGAAAGTGGATTATGTTAGAAATAAGAGCAATATCATAGCTTTCTCCAATAGGGTCTTTTAAAAAATCCCCCTCAATAACGTCTATGTTTTCCGCATTTTTTTCTTGAAGGATTTTCCTCGTAAAATCAGCCATCTCTGGAGTCTCAACAATAGTTGCCTTACCTCCCCGTTTTTTAACGAAAACCCAGGAATAAGCTCCAGAACCACCGCCTAAATCTAGTAGGCATTTCCCTTTTAATTCTACCTTATCCATTATTTCTTCTGCCTTTTCAATAGCTGTATTATCAAGTGCCCTAAGAAACCTCTCCTTCCAATCTTTTCTCACAGGCTTGCTCTTAAATACCCTCTCTTCAAGACGGCCCCAAGTAAGGTATCCATCATTTGCGTGTCTTACCCAGTCTCCAATATAATCAGGCGTATTTTTAACCAAGTATTTTTCAGCAACCTTAGTGTTTGAATATTTATCACGATTCTTTTTCAAAAACCCCATGGCGACAAGAGAGTTCATCAACAATTCCAATGCCCTAGTGTCTGCGTTAACTAACTCTGCCAGCTCTACAGACATTAACGGTCTTTTTGATAGAATAGTGAAGATATCATACTCATTGGCAGCAAGGAGGATTTTAGACTCCCTATATGCGTCAGCAATTGCCATTATCGTATCCTTGTCCATTTAAATCAACCTACGTTGGAGGTATACTCAGAAGATTTAGAAAAGACTTTCGATATATTACAATAAGACTTTAAAAAATAAGAAGTGAAGTTAAAAATCCGGCCTCATTTTGTATGCGGATTAATTTATCCTTAAAAAATCCAAAAAAGGAGGTAAACGATGGTTGTAAAAACATTTAAGTCAGACGTGGTAACGATAAATATTGACCACGATAAATGCAAGGGACATGGCGATTGTGTCGATGTGTGTCCTGTAAGTGTATACGAGCTTGTGGACGGAAAATCTACCGCCCCAAATGTCGAAGAATGTATAGAATGCTGTGCCTGCGTTGAAGCTTGTCCTGAAGAAGCTATTGTTCATAGCTCCTGCTAATTATTTTTGCCTCAACCAAGCTCTTTTTTTATTTTTTATATACCCTAAAATCAATAATTAGGGGCTACCATCTTTTTAAGGTTATTTTCAACTACAATTATTTTATCCATCAAAAATTTGGACTTATGAACGGAAGATAACCTCATTTTCCCCTTTTCTTTTTCTTAACGTAGCTTGAGGCTTTTATCCCCGCCATAGCCCCCTCACCCGCTGATGTTATAGCCTGCATACCCCCACAAGTACATTCTCCAGCGGCAAAAACTCCCTCAATGTTTGTTCGCTGATTCCTATCAACAATAATGCACCCGCCATTATCTACATTTATTCCCGCATTTTTTATCACATTGGACATCGGAACCCCTCCAAGCGAGATGAAAACGCCTCCAACGGGTATTTCCCTACCGTTATCGCCATTTAAATCCTCTACTAAAATACTGCTAACCATCGAATCTCCCTTGATTTCTCTTACCCTTGTATCCTCCAAGATACTCACGTTACTCTTATTCTTTAAGTCCTCCAATAACGCATGTTCCATTTCAAGTTCCCCGTTAGGAATAATAATTACCTCTTTTGCAAACTCCGATAGGATGATAGCTTCTTCACCCGCCTCCTGCCCATTTCCAACTATCACTACAACTTTATCCCTGTAAAACGGGGCATCACATATAGCACAGTAAGAAACCCCCGAACCTAAGAACTTCTCTTCACCAGGTACTACCAGCTTTTTCTTATTAGTTCCGATTGCGACTATAACTGCCAAAGCCTTAAAGGCATTGCCACTATGGGTGCGGACAATTTTTTCATCTCCAGCCAATTCCAACTGAACTACATCTTCACCAGACCGGATCTCAGCTCCAAATCTTTCAGCTTGCTGTTTCATAGTCGCAACAAGCTCCGGGCCAGAAGTTTTCATAACGCCAGGATAATTTTCTATTTTAGGAGCCTTTGCGAGTCTCCCACCAGGGAACTCTCGCTCCAATATCAAGGTTTTTAACCCTGCTCTTGCAGTATAAATTGCTGCACTAAGCCCTGCAGGTCCTGCTCCTATAACTATAACATCATATGTTTCCATTTTCCCCTGCTTTTTTTATTATTATTTATACTTAAAGTTTAGTGATTTCATTATTTCATTGAATAAATGCAGCCACAGTATTTTTGCCTATATAATCCTAGTTTTTTACTAATTTCTACACTCTTTTTAAATCCGTCTTTCTTTTTAAAATCACTCTCCAAGTAGTGGATACCATACTTTTCACCTATTTCTTTACCTAACCTGTTTATTATATTGCTATTCTTATGGGGGCTTATTGTGAGAGTAGTGCAGAAAATGGAGTATCCTTTTTCTTTAGCAAGTTGAGCGGTTTTTTCCAAACGAAACTTGAAACAAAGCTCACACCTTTTGCCGCCTTCTGGCTCGTTTTTATACTGAGCAGTGATGTTAAACCAGTCCTCCGCGTTATACTCCCCTTCCAATAATGGAATCCCCCAAAGCTTAGATAATTTTCTTGTTTCACCTATCCTTTTATAATACTCTTCCTCTGGATGGATATTCGGATTATAGAAGAAAGCAGAAACACTATAATCCTCCCTTAATAAAGTGAACGGATGCGTTAAATCCGGAGCGCAACATACGTGTAGTAAAAGGCGCATTCTCTCATTACCCTTTACTCCGCCTATTTTTTGCCCTCTCTGCAAGCTTTTCAAATCTCTGGGAAACGCTTTCCGGGATGTCATCATAAGTTTTAGCTAGGAGATTGGAGAGTTCACTTGAAAGAAGTAATACGGCATATTCATGTTCTTCTTTCGTCTTATATATATGATGAGAAAATATTCCAGCTTCTAAGTATTTTTTGAAATACTCTTCGGAAACCCCTTCCCGGGTCATAAACTTCATAATGAACTCCAGTAACTGATGAAGGTGAATAAGCTCGTCTTTATACATAGTATTTTGTCTTCTCTTTTGCCTTAAATTTTTTACCTTAATGGATGCGCATATGTAAGAATAATTTTTATATTTGAAATCTCACATTAAGCTTAATAGCTTTTATTAAAAAACCCAGATGACTCTGCAAAAAATTTATAAGGCTATCCATATAGTTGTGAGACAATGAGAATCAGCGTAATTGGAGATTTTGACACGATAGTAGGTTTCAGGTTAGCTGGCATAAAAGACGCACATGAAGTAGTAGAGCCCAAAGATGCTGTTCCAATTTTAAAAGAGCTAGTAAAAGATAAAAACGTGGGCTTGATAATCATAACTGAAAAAATTGCAGATGAAATAAGGAGTGAAACAAAATCTATATTCGAATGTCGAACTATGCCCCTCCTAGTCGAGATACCAGACAAAGGAGGTCCCATTGAAAAGAAAGTTGATCCGATTAAAGAACTTATCAAAAGAGCTGTAGGTGTTGAGATAAAATTCTAGCGGGAGTGAAAGAATGGCAGAAGGAAAGATAATTAAAATAGCAGGCCCGGTTATGATTGCAAGCGGGATGAGAGGCTCCAAGATGTATGAAGTGGTTAGAGTAGGTGAAGAGAACCTTATCGGAGAAATAATTGAACTTGAGGGAGATAAAGCCACTATACAGGTTTATGAAGAGACTACTGGAATTAAACCCGGAGAGAAAGTTATTGGAACCGGTGCTTCTCTTTCAGTAGAATTAGGACCGGGGATCCTAAAGATGATTTACGACGGAATACAGAGACCCCTTGAAGTAGTTAAAGAAACAACCGGTACCTTTATCTCTCGAGGAGTAAACGTTCCATCCCTAGATAGGGACAAGAAGTGGGATTTTACACCTCTCGCAAAAGAAGGCCAGAAAGTAGTTGGGGGAGACTTCTTAGGCGAGGTTCCTGAAACCGAGCTTATAATGCATAAAATAATGGTTCCACCTGGGATCGAGGGAGAAATCGTAAGTATTGCTAAAGAAGGAAAATATACAGTAGAAGACGTTATTGCAACCATCCAAACCGATGAAGGTGAGAAAAAAGTTCAAATGATGCAAAAATGGCCTGTCAGAGAACCTAGGCCAATAAAAGAAAAGCAGGATCCTACTATCCCTCTTATAACTGGCCAGCGGATCCTCGACACATTTTTCCCTGTAGCCAAGGGCGGAACCGCCGCTATTCCTGGGCCATTTGGAGCAGGAAAGACCGTCACTCAGCATCAGCTGGCAAAATGGAGTGACGCGGATATTGTCGTTTACGTAGGATGCGGCGAAAGGGGAAATGAAATGACGGAAGTGTTAGAAGAGTTTCCGCATCTTACTGATCCTAAGAGCGGTAAACCGCTTATGGAACGTACTGTGTTAATAGCAAATACTTCGAATATGCCTGTCGCTGCCAGAGATGCAAGCGTTTACACAGGTATAACTCTCGGTGAATATTATAGAGATATGGGTTATGATGTAGCATTAATGGCTGATTCTACATCCAGATGGGCTGAAGCTATGAGGGAGATCTCAGGGAGGCTTGAAGAGATGCCCGGCGAGGAGGGTTACCCAGCATATCTAGCATCAAGGCTGGCGGACTTCTATGAAAGGGCCGGTAGAGTAATTACACTGAGCAGTGATAATAGAAGTGGCTCACTAACTGTAGTAGGAGCCGTTTCTCCCCCGGGTGGTGATTTCTCAGAGCCGGTTACTCAAAACACGTTGAGGATTACAAAAGTATTCTGGGCGTTAGACGCATCTTTAGCTGATCGACGGCATTTCCCCGCTATAAATTGGCTTAGAAGTTATTCTCTTTATCTCGACGGGGTAGAAGGATGGTGGAGTAAAGAAGTTTCTTCGGAGTGGAAAGAACTAAGAGCAAAAGCCATGGCGTTGCTTCAAAAGGAATCTGAATTGCAGGAAATCGTGCAGCTTGTAGGGCCTGATGCTCTACCAGAGAAGGAGAGAATAGTTTTAGAGGGGGCTAGAGTTATTCGTGAAGACTTTCTACAACAGAACGCATACCATGAAGTCGATACTTACTGCAGCGCAAAGAAACAGTTCGCAATGCTCGAGGTTATGCTTAAGTTTTATGATAAGGCCGTAGACGCAGTAAACCAAGGTGTACCAGCGAGAGAGATTGCTGATATAGGCGTTAAAGACGATATTGCAAGACTGAAGTACGTAGAGGAAGATAAAATTGAAGAAGCTATAAGGGAAGTCGAGAAGAAGTTGGATAATCAACTTAAAGAATTAATAGAGAAGTCGGGGTGATATAAGTGATTCCTGAACTTAAGATCAAAGAGTATACATCTGTTAGCGAGGTAGCCGGGCCCCTGATGATTGTGGAAGGGGTTGAAGGCGTAAGCTATGGTGAAGTGGTAGAGATTGAAACTCCTTCAGGCGAGAAACGCCGAGGACAAGTCCTCGAGGCAGCTGAGAATATGGCTGTTGTCCAGGTATTTGAGGGAACTAGAGGTATAGACACCTCAAGCACTAAAGTAAGGTTTACTGGAGAAACCGTTAAATTGCCTGTTTCAATAGAAATGGTTGGCAGGATATTCGATGGCACAGGTAGGCCTATCGATAAAGGCCCAGAGATAATTGCAGAGGATAAGTATGACATACATGGTAACCCCATGAACCCTACTGCGAGGGAGTTTCCGAGAGACTTTATTCAAACAGGTATTTCGACAATAGACTGCATGAATACTCTGGTTAGAGGTCAGAAGCTGCCAATCTTTTCTGGTTCAGGACTCCCACATAACGAGCTGGCTGCACAGATAGCAAGACAAGCAAAAGTTTTGGGAAAGGAAGAAGAATTTGCAGTAGTTTTTGCGGCCATGGGTATAACTTATGAAGAAGCTTCATTTTTCATGCGGGATTTTGAAAAAACTGGAGCTCTTGAAAGGGTAACGGCCTTTCTTAATCTTGCCGACGATCCTGCGATAGAGAGAATAATTACTCCAAGAATGGCCTTAACGACCGCTGAGTATCTCGCATTTGAACATGACATGCACGTACTAGTAATAACAACCGATCTCACTAATTACTGTGAAGCTCTAAGGGAGATAGCAGCTGCTAGGAGTGAAGTGCCAGGTAGAAGAGGATATCCCGGATACATGTATACAGACTTGGCAACAATTTATGAAAGAGCTGGCAGGGTTGTAGGTAAAAAAGGATCTATCACTCAAATGCCGATTTTAACAATGCCTGACGACGATATAACACACCCTATACCGGACTTGACTGGTTATATAACTGAGGGACAGTTCGTTCTATCAAGGGAGCTTCATAGAAAGGGTATTTATCCTCCAGTGGATGTACTTCCATCACTATCAAGGCTAATGAAAGGAGGAATCGGGGAGGGCAGAACAAGGGAAGACCATGCGAACGTGAGCGATCAGCTATACTCAGCATACGCAGAAGGTAGAGACTTGAGAGACCTTGTAGCAGTTGTTGGTGAAGAGGCTCTTACCGAGAAGGATAAGAAATACTTAGAGTTTGCTGACCGCTTTGAACGGGAATTCGTCAACCAAGGAAAAGACGAAGACAGATCAATAGAAACCACGCTTGATATAGGCTGGGACCTTCTTAGCATTCTACCTGAGAGAGAACTCAAGAGGATAAAGGAAGACTACATCAAGAAGTATCATCCCAAGTATAGGTCAAGCTGAACTGCGTAGAGGATTAGAATGGTTGAGAAGATTGAGGGTGTAAACCCTACCAGGATGGAGCTCCTAAAGCTCAAGAATAAACTCAAGCTGGCAAAAAAAGGCCACCGTCTCCTCAAAGAAAAAAGAGATGCCCTGATAATGGAGTTCTTCGCAATATTAGAAGAGGCTAGAGGGATTCGAAAGAGAACTGAAAGAGAACTGGCACAGGCTTTTAGAGCACTAATACTAGCACAGGCTACACTTGGGGCAACAAAAGTTAATGAGGCCTCCTTAGCAGTTAAACCGGCTGAAGAAATCGAGACAGAAACGAGAAGTATAATGGGAGTAAAGGTACCAGTACTAAAGCTTGGAGAAACAAAAAGGATCCTTCTCGAAAGGGGATATGGACTGACCGATACTTCTTCTCAGTTAGATGAAGCCGCTAGGAGATTTGAAAGGGCTCTTAACGTGATAGCTGAGCTGGCAGAAGAAGAGAAGTCCATAATGCTCCTCGCTGAAGAAATTGAGAGTACTAAGAGGAGAGTCAATGCTCTTGAGAATATTGTTATTCCTAGGGTTAATGGAACAGTAAAATATATAGAAATGCGACTTGACGAAATGGAGAGGGAGAATTTCTTTAAACTCAAAAGAATAAAAGCTAAAATGAAGTGATGGATAGGACGAGTAGAATCTTAGCCAAGCAGCTTGACTTGATGAATAGGCACTTGGCAAAAAAGAAGATAGACCTAAAAAGTCTTTTGAAGGAGGAAAAGCCTAAAATTGTTCTTAGAGACGAGACTGCACATTCTATTGATATCAAAGAGTTAGAAAAGCTTGCAGAACTTATCCCTAAAGAGTATCACAGTAAGCTTTTCCTGCCTATCTACATAGAATTGAGTTCTGGGAAATACGGCCGTGGAACAGCTAGAATAAGTGGTAAGATAGAATGCATGGTCGTAGCGAAAATTCTCGGGAGAGAAAGTTATAGAGAAGACGAGACATTCATATACAGACCCGATCTAAGGAAATTGCGTAGAGAGCTTCCAACAACAACTCAATATATGTTTTCACTTTAAAATCGCTCTAAGCCTTAGGGCAACATTTTCCTCGCGGAATCGACTTTCCATGCGGACATTCTTTAGGATGATTTAGGATAGTGCACACGGCATCAGCGATCTCCTCTGAAATATGATGTTCAAATCCGCATACAGCGTCCTCGTCTATCTTGGTCCTGATAACCTTCGTAAGCAGAAGCTCAGAAAGCCTATGGTTTCTAATTATCTGCCTTGCGATTTCTCTTCCTTTTTTAGTTAAGGTGATACCTTTTCTAGCTTCATAAACAACAAATCCCTCATCCGCCATCTTTCTCAGCATCTCAACGGCACTAGGTGCAGCAATATTTAAGCCATTAGCTATCTCGTTTATCTTTGCGGGTTTTTTTCCCTCCTCTTCAAATATCCATAAAATCTCAAGATACTCTTGGATGTTTTCGGAAACCTTCATTTTTGACCTTCAATCTTTTTTACGTATATATCCTTTGCTATATCATCTTCTACAGCCAACTCTGTTTCTCCAATTTTTATAACATATGACGGCCTCTTCTGATGTAACTTTATAATGCTACCGGGAGTCACTCCTAATGTGCCTAGCTTATCCAATCTAGTATGATCCTTAGGTACAATAAACACTATTCTTCCCTCATCCCCTGGGCTTAATTCTCTAAGAGGCACTACGAGAGGCTTAACCTCTCTTTCAAACTTACTGCAACAGTTACCCCTAGGTATTGGATTTCCATGAGGACATGCAGGTGGATGTCCTAAAAAAGTACAAACACTATCAGTTACCTCCGGGCTTAAAATGTGCTCAAACTTACAAGCCTCTGAATGAGCATATTTTTCCTCAAGCTCAAATACCTCTGAGAGAAGTACTTCTGCAAGACGATGCCGTCTTACTATTTCCTCAGCTTTCTTTTCACCTTCATCAACAAGTCTAACTCTGCCCTCTCTTACTACTATTAAGCCTTTTTTCTCTATTTCTTCTAAAATATCTTCAGGACATTCTTCATCAGATGCCTTTATAATATCCTCTAAGAGTACTGTTCCTTTCTCCCTCATCGTCCATAAGAGTTCTAATATTTCCTCGATCCGAGTTTCATCAATTTCCCTGCTCTTCATCCTCACCACTTTAATATCCTCCTTATTATACTTACAATTTTAGATTCTCCTACGTATTGATACCTGCAGTAAGGGCAACAAATCATTCTACAATTCGAATACATGCACCCCTTGCAATAGGTGACTTTATTCTCATCAAATTCATTACCGCATAGTTCACACTTCATTTTACATCCCTACCTATAATTTTACTCCGAGATAGCGGAGTATGAAATTCAATATCCCTCCGACTATGAATGCAAAGGGAAATATGAAGGAAACGATGGCTAGTGCTGTCTTTAATCCTCTTTCTTTTATAATAATCAAAAAGTTAGCTATACACGGGACAAATAGCGTTATAACTACCAAACTAACGACCATTTGAATCGGGTCCAGAGCGCCTTCTCTTGCTAAAGCAAAGAGCCCTGCCGCACCATAATCCCTTCTTAAAAATCCCACTAGGAATGCCTCAGTAGCCTTAACCGGCAACCCAAGAAATCCTACCACCACCGGAGACGCAACTTCCTCTAGCAATCCTAGTAGGCCCATCTTATCAGAAACAAATAGTACCAAAGTGCCCAATACAAAAAGCGGGACAGCTTCTCTAAGATACCATTCTATTCTCGCCAATGTCTTAACCATTATGTTAGAAAACTGAGGAACTCTTATAGGAGGAAGTTCAAGAATAAAATCCGACCTCTCTCCTGGAACAATGTAGCTCGCTAGCATTCCCACAAAGAATATTACACTTATCACTACTCCTCCCCATATTAGCGCAGCGGCTCCTGAAAGGCTTGAAAGCATTCCTAGGATTACACCAAGCTGCGCAGAGCAGGGTACCCCCAGCGCTAGTAAAAGTGTAACAATTATTCTCTCTTTTCTTGTTTCCAAAATCCTAGTTGTCAGGGTTGCCATCGTATCACATCCCAGGCCTAAAACCATTGGGAGAACAGCTTTACCATTCAAGCCCATTAACTTGAAAATTTTATTTACCATGATAGCAAGCCTAGGCAAATATCCTGAGTCCTCCAATACTCCAAACGCCAAAAAAAAGGTCCCAACAATTGGAAGAACTATGGCTATGGAATAAGTTAAAGCCATGGTGATGATCCCGTACTCTCCAACAAGAACTTCCTGTATTATTTTAACCGGTATTAGTTTCTCCACAACGCTAATTGAGATCGGGTTAAGATATCTCCCGAAAACTACGGACTCTAGAAAATCAACTAATACACCAGCTCCAAATTCACCAACAAACTTATACATCAAAAACAATACTATAAACAAGATTGGTATGCCCCAGAGGGGATGCATACAGGCGTTTCCAATCCTTTGAGAAAATGTCTCTCTTTTTACTTTAGTCGTTGTGACTACTCTCTTAAGGATTTTGTCAGCTTGGCTTATACGCTGGGTATTGATTAAATGACCCAGAGGATCTGGATACACCCTCTGAGTCTTATTCCTAATCTCCTCTATCTTACTTATTTCCTTTGAATCCAGATTCCTATGAAGCCAGCTGCGGAGACTTTCATCACCTGCTAATAGCATCACAGCTAAACTTCTCTTGGAGATTCTAGTTTCAGGTAATATTTCCTCAATCTCAGAGATAGCATCTTCAATATCTGCACTATATTCAGGTTTTACTTTTGATTTTTTTAAATAAGATATGCCGCTTATAAGGCTACTAATCCCTTTTCTCTGGGTAGCTATAGTTGGAACTACTTTTACTCCAAGGATTTCTTCGAGCTTCTTGTAATCAATAAAAATACCCCTACTCCTCGCTTCATCCTCCATATTCAAGTTTATTATAAAAGGTAAACCCATCTCAGATAGTTGGAGAGTTATTAGAAGTCCGCGCCTAAGATTCTTAGCATCTATGACCTGGACAACCCCTTCAATCTCCTCATTAAGTAATATATCCCTCGTGACCTTCTCATCCTCAGACATCGGTATTAGGTTATTTACTCCAGGAGTATCAATAATCAAAATCTCTCTATCAAATTTCGCATACCCCTGGGCCAGCTCTACTGTGGTGCCAGGGTAATTAGAAACAGTAACATATCTTCCAGTGAGAAGACTGAAAATCACGCTTTTACCAACATTTGGGTTTCCAACTAGCACTATTTTTTTCCCTATCTTAATGACTTCTTTATGGTGTTGATGCACGAATATCTCTCCTCTCCATTAACCTATATGTAATAGAAGCTTTGAGGAGCCTTAGGAGACTCCTCTTTCTAGTTTTATTATGCCGGAGCTAGAGCTTCTTTTTCACTATACTTGTACGAGCGCATCACATAAGTACCGATGATGAGCCAGTATCCTAGGTAGGCAAGTACTTCTGTCAGAGAGGGATTCCCATTGTACCCAAAGAGAGATTTTAAAATCGAACCAATAGCTCCTTTTTCATGTAGCAGTGGATAGGTTCCATCAGGATTTATAGGGGGATTTATATCCCAAACATGTTCAATCACTGGGGGGATGACCCCTGCTTCATTAAGCTCGTGCACACCATATGCCGTAAGTCCTGCTGCAAATACTATTAATATAATGCTGGTATACTTGAAGAACTTTCTTATATCGAGCCTATAGACTCCCTTAAACATCATGACAGCAAAGCCTACCGCCACAGCTACTCCAAGAATTAATCCTGTAAAAGTCCCTATAGGGTCTTGGAAAGCTATCGCACCAAGGAATAAAACGGTTTCAACTCCTTCTCTGAACACTGATATGAATGCTACTCCGACTAGTCCCGCAACAGCTCCTGTGGAAATAGCTATGTCAACTTTTCTCTGTAATTCTCCTTTTATTTCTTTTGAATGTTTAGCCATCCAAAAAATCATGTATGTTAGAACCGCAGAAGCTGAAAGAGTTGCTATTCCTTCAAAGAGTTCCCCAGCTTCCCCGCTTAATCCTCCATAAACCAGTGCAAATATCCCTGCTACTACTATACTCGCCATGACCGCTAATCCCGTACCCATGTATATGTACTTGTTAAGGTCTCTTCGACCAATTTTCGCTAAGTAAGCGGCCAATACTCCTATTATTAAAGCAGCTTCAAGTCCTTCTCTAAGTGTTATTATGAAACTTGCAATCACTTATCATCACCTCATTATTAGGTTTACCTAATTAGGATAACCTAATAAAAAATTATTGTATTAAACTAGAAAAATATTTATTAGATTCCAATAAACCATTGAACATGAAGCTCTTATACAAGGGGAAAGCAAAAAGTGTTTATGAGAGAGACGAGGATACATATTTGATAGAATTTAGAGATGACCTAACTGCTGGGGATGGGGCAAAGAAAGATACAAAAGCAGGTAAAGGAGCCCTAAACGCAGAGATCTCAGCTAAGTTTTTTGAAATCCTAAAAGAAAAAGGTATTGATACTCACTTCATCGAATTTCAACCTCCAAATAAACATCTTGTAAAGAAAGTTAGGATAATACCCTTAGAAGTAATCTGTCGAAACATTGCTACTGGCAGTCTGATAAGGAGGTATCCTTTTAAAGAAGGGCAAGAACTCTCGCCACCGATAGTGGAGTTTGGATATAAAGATGACAAGTACCATGACCCTATGGTTAACGACGAGATAGCAATTGCCCTTGGCGCCGTAGAAAAAAAAGAAGAGTTAGATAAAATGAGAGAGATAACTCTAAAAGTTAATGATATACTAACAGAATTTCTTAAAGACAAGGGGATAATACTAGTAGACTTCAAACTGGAATTCGGGAAGGATAAAGAAGGAAATCTCCTTCTAGCAGATGAAATCTCCCCAGATACATGCCGATTTTGGGATGCTACAACAAAAGAGATACTAGATAAAGATAGGTTCAGGAAGGATCTAGGTAATGTGCTCGAATTTTACAGAGAAGTCAGAGAAAGGATACTGGCATAAATGAAAATATGAAAAGCTTTTATAAATGCGGTTAAGATAAGAAAAAATATTTTTTGTAAAAGAAGTATAGACCATTTTATATAATCTTTTTAAAAATAAAGTAGTATGAAGCGAATCAATTGCTTCGCACTCCTACTTATAATTTTAATATCTCTTTTTATGAGGATATGGCTCTCAAATTTTTCTCCTATCCTCTTAGACTATGATGCCTTTTATCACGCAAGAATAGCTAAGGGTATATATGAGGATTACAATATTCCCGAATGGGATACTCAGGAGCTGGGGGGTATCCCATATTATTATCCTCCTGCTTACCACATATGGATTGCGATAGGGAAGTTTATTTTCCCTACGTTTGATTATATTACAATAGGAAGTCTATTAAACGTCTTATTTGGTATTATAGCACTCTTATTCGTGTATTGCCTAGGTCGTACGCTAAATAGACACATTGGCATTATTTCGGCTACCATATTTTCGGTTACTCCAGTAATTCTACTACGAGCAGGACTTTGGGCTCGACCGATAGGATTATCGATACTATTAGCAATTGCCCTTGTATACTCCCTGTATAAGCTGAAAGATAATATAAAATGGGGAATCGTAGCGTCGATTATAGAAATTATATACTTTCTTGCTCATAGCTCTGTGATAATAGTTTTAGTTTTTATCATAGTATCCTCTCTAAGTGTAAAAGACAAGAAATATTTAAAGAATATACTCATAACCCTAATTATTCCGATTATTATAGCAGCGTTATATTACTCCCGGTTTATACCCTACCTCAACTTTTCCCTCGGATATACTTCCGAATATAAACCGCTAATCTCCCCCCTTAGAGAAGTCCCATCAGTAGACATTTGGTGGGCTTTTTCCGTGCTACTATTTTATTTCTCCGTATTCAACCTAACAAATTTTCCATTAATACTCCACGGCATTTACATTTTCTTCAAAAAAAACACTCAACTAGCTCTATTTTCGTCTCTTTCTCTGAGTCTGATTTTTTTCAAAGCTAATTTATTTGTACTTTTCGTTTTTATGATTTGTATTTTGATCGCCACGTCATTATACTCTATCTATAAATTAAAAACCAAACAAGGTATAAGTTATGGGATGCCTCTATCCCTCTTTATTTTTTTATCTTTAATCTCTTTAAATCTCCTCATGACGTATGAGATGCATGGAGAAAAGGTTGATAAATACGTCTCTGTGGTTCAAGAAGTCCTTTTAGGCGCTGAATTAACAGATAAGGATCTAATTCTAACTAATAACCCCAACATAGGCCATGCGATAGCTTATTACTCAAACGCAAGCACTTTTCTTAGCGATTTGACTGATACAAAAAAATGGACTCAAAACAAAGATTTGTTTAATAAACTTATGAAGGAAAGCAACTTCACAAATGCTAAAAAAATAATGTTAAACAATAACATAAACTACTTACTAATCGTGAATAGCACAGGAGAAAGAATGTTTCCTTTTATAAATTGTAGCGAATTAGAAATCATTAAAATATCTATGCAAAACAACGCAACTGCAACTCTGCTTAAAATAAAATGGAAAACTGGGTAATTAATTACCCAGTTAAATTCTGTTGATTAATTATATTAGCCATTTCTTCAGCTTTGGCTCCAACAGACTGATTTAATTTAGTAGCTGCGCTTTTCGTCATGCTTGAGTATATAGCGAATATAACTACCGCAGCCACAATGATACCACCGGCAAGCAGAATGTATTCAATGGCTCCTTGAGCTTTCTCCTCTCTTAAAAATTTTCTAAACATTTATCAGCCTCCTTTCCCCTTATTTTGAGGACTTAATATATTAGGATGTAACTATAATAAAAAGGTGTTGTTAACAAAATTGTTAATAAAAGATAGACATATTTGTTTTGGTCCTTAAAATGCTGCAACCATGCCAGGCATTATGAATTTTATAAGGTTATAAACAATAAACGCTGCTGCCCCCATCGGTATCATGAACTTAAAGCCCTTCTTAAAGTCGCCATACATAACTACACCCATCATTATTGCAGCACTGCAAGCCTGCGCCACCACATAAAATGATAGTGCATTAACCACAGTATTTACCTCATCTATAGGGAGACTCAATCCAACTCCTATTCCTGCAGTCGATTGAACCATAATATCCGGTAGAGAAGCTACGACCCCCATCACGAAGGGACCCGCCATAAGCGATGCCATAGCAAGGAATGACACTTGCTGCGAAGTTGCTGTTTTCCTTTCCCTTTGAACCATCCTAACTGCTCTCATATCCTCTGATACCTCATCCAACACCTCAGAAATTGGACCCCCGGACTCCACTCCTTCCAATAAAAGCCTAACCGCCCTCTCAACTTCTTTAGAACCCGTCCTCTTTGAAAATGCTAGAAGAGCATCCTTTAAGGGCCTTCCTCTACGCATCTCCAGTACTATCTGAGAGAACTCATCAGATAACGCTCCATACTCGGCCTCAGATATTTCTTGTATCACGCTCTCAAGCACTAATCCTGTCCTTATTGCAACAGACATATGATGTAGAGCGTCTGGTAATGATTCTTCTATTTGCCCCTTCCTTTTATCAGCTTGTAGTCTGGGGATGATTATCATAAGCCCCATACCCACACCGAAGAGAATGACACCAACTAAAAGAGACGCTAGCAATGACCCTAGAACGAATAATATAAAAGATGTTAATGCGAATATCCCCATCCACTCCCGAGCTGAGAAAGATATCTTAGCGTTAAGTAAGAGTATATCCATACGTCTAACAAACCTTGCAGGCACTAGGAACTTCGGAACCCTTATCTTCTTCAGCATGTTTGAAAGCTTTTTAGCCATATTTTTTACACCTTAGGCTCGAATCTTTTAACCATAAATGACATGTAGAGGGAGATGCCAAAAAATACAATATATAGTAGCCACATCATTTGAGGAGGCATAGGTAACCCACCCATCGCGATGCCCATTGCGATAATCAGAGTTGTAATCAATACCGGGGCAACAACTACAATAAACATATACATCATCGAAAAAGTGTTAAGCATCTGAATAAAGTCCTTAAGTTTCATTCTCATCTCAGTCGCCACTTCCTCTGCTATGATCTTAAGCGTATTCGCAAGGTTTCCTCCGGTTCTAAGAGTAGAAATTATCTGCCTTGAAGCTTTTTTCAGCCCTGGTGAGTCAATACGCAGATTCATTCTCTCATAGGCCTCTTCTACCGTGGCTCCTCTCTCTATTTCCATTATAGCCCTTCTGAATTCCTCGCTTAATACTCCATAATCACTTTGGGAAACAGAGCGCATTGTTTCCAGCAGTCCAGAACCCGATGTCAGTTGAGTTGCCATATGTCGTAGAGCAAAGGGTAATTCTCTGCTAAATGCATCCGATCTCGATTTTACCTTTGAACGAGGATATATTTTGCAGAACATAAGAACGAACAAAAAAGTTGGAAACCCAAGCACGAGTCCTAACAGCCAGCCGGAGATATTCCCTATTATACTACCTAATAAAATTGAGAATAAAACAGCGCTACCAATTCCTACTATGATACTTATTCCAAAAGAGAAAGCTATGTATTTGGATGCCGGCATAATTATGTTTGCCTTATATAGGTCTTCTTGAATGTCTTTAAAGAAGGACGCTGGTGCTTTTGAGTACTTGGAGAATATATCGGATATCACGTTCACCAGCCTTGCTGAAAATGGAACCTTAAGTTCTTCTCTTTCAATCAGAAGTTCAGGTTCCTCTTCCTCCGTTTCAAAAATCACGGCATCTTTTATCTTTGACAATCTATCCTCGAGTGCTTTTTTCCTTTCTTCCTCCTCTTTTTTTCTTTTCTCTAATAGTGTTTTAGCAGCCTCATCTTGCTCCCTAAAGACTAAAGAAAGCTCGGCTGCTCTTCTATATGCTCTTTCAGCTTCGGTCAAGGTTTTCTCGCCAAGCCTGTCAATTATCTTTAGTAATATATTTTCAGGCATTCTCTCCTCCATCTGCTGTGGCTTTTATTGCTATTTCTTTTAGTAAACCTTCTGGATCAGAGTAATATTTGTTATATATCTTTGAGTCCTCTCTGATATTATTCTCCACTATCCACGTCAAAACTTTCTTTCTATTTTCAACTTCTTTTTCTAATTCGTCTAGACTTATTCCCTTAAGCTTCGCAAGCCTTTGCTTTATAATGCTAGGCAATCCCGTAGCTTTTAAAGAGTCTGCTTTCGGATCCCATTTAAACACATTATTTAAGGATATTTTCCCCTCTTCTCCACCCGACACCTCGGCGACCTCTGTAATCCTTCTAATTGTTTTGCCTTCTTGGTAAATCTTGCTCTGCATCAAGATTAAATCGAGGGCAGGAAGCATAATCTCTGGTACACTCATTGGGGGATTAGTTAGCCTAATTATCGTCTCTTCTGCAGAGTTAGCGTGAAGAGTGCCCATACAGCCATCATGGCCTGTGTTCATTGCAGTAAACAGAGTTCTAGCTTCTGGCCCCCTTACCTCTCCAACTATAATCCTATCAGGCCTCATCCTCAAAGTATTCTTGACCAGATCATCCATAGTAACCTCACCCTGCCCCTCTACATTTGGTGGTCTAGTCTCAAGCTTTATACAATGCTCAATCGGCAAGTTAAGCTCGGCTGTATCTTCTATGGTTATAACACGATCTGTATCTGGAACAAATGAGCAAAGAACATTTAGAGTTGTTGTTTTACCGCAACCACTCCCACCAACAACAAGTATATTTCCAGGTTTTATTCCAAGGCCTTCTACAATAATCCATAGGTAAGTGGCAACTTCTAATGTTATAGTTCTAAATTTCACTAAGTCAACTACTGTTAGTGGGTTTTTCCTGAATTTTCTTATAGTCAATGTCGGCCCCATAATGGATATTGGAGGTATTGTTGCGTTGACCCTGCTACCATCAGGAAGCCTAGCGTCCAGGAGGGGAGTCGCTTTATCTATTCTTCTACCCACAGAGCTAGCTATCTTCTCAATTATTCTCATTATTTCTTCATCATTGCTAAAGGAAACATTAGTCTTACATGTTCCATATTTTCTATGGTTTACATAAACCGGTCTGTTTGGAGAAATAACCATTATCTCCTCCAAAGCATCCTCCTCCAGTAGTGGTTCCAGCAAGCCGTAGCCAACCATGTTCTGTACAATAAGTTCAGCAAGTTCCTTCCTTCGAGAAGAACCTATACCCGGATATTCTCTTTTCATTACCTCTAGTACCTTATTCCTGAAAAGTACTCGAGCTTCTTCTTTATCGAGATTAGAAGGATCTTCCTTTATCTCGTTAATCGCTTTCTTTTCAATCTCGGCCAGTATCCTCCTATCTCTTGAAGTAAGGTGAGGCAGTGGCACAATATATTTCGGATTTTTTTCTCCCTCCTCTCTAACAATCCTATAGGTTTCCCCCTCTTCTACAATTTCCTTAATTTCTTCCTCTTCCTCAAGAACTTCTCTTAGGAACTCATAGCCTTTATTACTCTTACGCTTTGCTTTATCTTTTGTTTCCCTCCCCTCTACTTTAGCCATTAGTCTCTCTGGTGAAATATAATACTCATTTACTAATTTTCCAACATCAGTAATGCTTCTTATGCCTTCCTTCATTAGATATCTTAATACTTTTTCTCTTCTCTTTATTTCCTCAATCACATCGCTTACTTCAATGCCTCTCAGCTCAGCAATCTTTCTTAACATTATGCTTGGAGAACCTGTCGGCTTCACTGTATCATCTACAGGGTCCCACTCATATATTATGTTTAGCTGAACTCTATCTCTTTCAATACCGGAAATTTCTGCGATTTCCGTTATTCTCCTAACTACCTTTCCCTTGTAAGTAAACCTATTTTGCATGAGAATTAAGTTTAGAGAAGGTATCATCACAAGGGGGACATTCATAGGAGCACTCGTAAGTCGAGTAATAGTTTCTCTCGCAGTATTAGCGTGGAGAGTACCTAGACACCCGCTCTGGCCTGTATTCATAGCCGCAAGAAGTGTTAATGCTTCACTACCCCTTACCTCGCCAACTATAATCCTATCAGGCCTCATCCTCAAAGTATTCTTAAGGAGCATATCCATGCTGACTTCGCCTCTCCCCTCTATATTAGGTGGCCTCGTCTCCAACCTTACCCAATGCGCAACGGGAAGCTGGAGTTCAGCCGTATCTTCTATGCTTATAACACGATCCGTAGGAGGTATAAAAGAACCTAAACAATTCAGAGTCGTAGTTTTTCCTGATCCAGTACCGCCTGACACCAAAATATTCGCCGGCTTCACTCCAAATCCCTCTACAACCAACCAAAGAAAGGCGGCCAGCTCAGGTGTCATTGTTCTAAAATTCATTATATCAATAACAGTAAAGGGGTCTGCTTTAAATTTTCTGATAGTTAGAGAAGGGCCTGTGAGAGAAACAGGAGGTATTGTTGCGTTGACCCTGCTACCATCAGGAAGCCTAGCATCTAATAAGGGTGCACTCAAATCTATTCTTCTGCCTACAGATCTAGCTATCCTCTCTATAATACTGGTTATTTCTCTATCTTCTTGGAATATAATGTTCGTCTTGCACATACCGTGCTTCCTGTGATAAACATAAACCCTCTTCTTCGTGCCAACAATCATCACCTCTTCTAGATTGTCGTCTTCAAGCAGGGGCTCTAGCAAGCCGTAGCCAACCATGTCCTGGACTATTAGCCTAGCATAGACCTTTTTTTCATGTTCAGGCAACTCTGAGAATTCTTTTTCGATAAGAGACCGCACCTCCCTAGTAAAAATCTCTTTCCTCTCCAAAGGATCCTCTATACTCTCGGGCTCTATGTCTATCTCGCTAATAGCTCGCCTCTCTATCTCTTTCAAAGCTCTTCTACGTTCCTCATCCATTTCAGGCAAGTAGACTATATAATAAAGTGTCTTTTCTCCTTCTTTTTTTACAATACTATATCCCTTTCCTCTCTCGATGACCTCGCCCTCTATCTCGGTTTCCAGCTCCATATCTATGGAGCTTAAAGTGTCTTCTTCCCTCATCCTCCTCTTCATGAGCTTGCCTAGAAGGCCGCCAATCTTTTCTTCTCCACCATTAGTGTAGACGTTTTTACCTTTTTTTCTTAAAAAGTCGTAATTCATTTCTATCCCTATTATTAAACCTTAAAATATATTAAATTATTCGCTTCTCTATTAGGAAAATATAATATAGAGGAAAAAAATAAACGATTCCGGTGGAAAACCTTGGAGTTCGCTACTATTGATGAACAAGATCTTGAGGATAAAAAAATACTGGTGAGGGTAGATATAAATTCGCCAATCGATCCGAAAACGAGTGAGATACTGGACGATACTAGGATCCGAAGTCATATTCCTACTATAAAAAGCCTGAGTATTGGAAAAACAATTCTAATTGCACATCAAAGTAGACCCGGACTAGAGGATTTTACTACTCTTGAGGCTCATGCTAGGAGACTGCAGGAGATAAGTAGACTAAAAGTTAGATACGTAGATGATATCTTCGGGTCAGCTGCTAGAAAAGCGATCTCTGAACTAGAAAATGGCGAAGTCCTGATGCTCGAGAATGTTCGACTATGTTCTGAAGAAGTAAGCGACACAGTGATAAAAAAAAGCCCTAAGGAGCAAAGTAAGACATTAATGGTTAGAAAACTTTCCTCATATGTTGATTTCTATATCAATGATGCCTTTGCAGTATCCCACCGCAATCAGCCAAGCATTGTTGCTTTCCCATATGTCCTTCCTAGCTGCGCTGGAAAGCTCATGGAAAAAGAAGTTAAAACCCTCTCAAGAATTTTAAACAACCGTGAAAATCCGGTCTTTATCTTTGGGGGAGCAAAGGTAAAAGATTCTTTGAAGGTGATGGAAAGATTACTTGACAACGGGAAAGTAGAGAAGATATTAACCGCAGGGCTGGTGGCTACGGTTTTCTTAGCAGCAAAGGGATACACTATAGGCAGTAAAAATAAGAAAATATTGGAGGAAAAGGGTCTATTAGAGCTGGTAGATGAAGCTAGAAAACTTTTAGAAAAGTATGGAGAGAAAATAGAGATACCTGTCGACCTTGCTTTATTAAAAAATGGAGCGAGGTTTGAGGCTCCAATGGATAAGCTTCCAGACCTTAAAATAATGGATATAGGTATTGAGACTATTGCTAGATATTCAACTATAATAAAAAAAGCTAAGATAGCTGTATTGAATGGCCCAAGCGGTATGTTCGAAGTAAGCGACTTTGCTCTAGGTACAGAAGAGCTTGTTAAGGCTGTTGCGAAGTCTCGTTGTTTCTCAGTCTTAGGAGGAGGCCACCTCTCTGCAGTAGCAAAGAAATTAAAGCTAATTAATGATATATCCTACATTAGCACGGGAGGAAAAGCTACCTTATCTTTTCTGGCCGGGGAAAAGCTTCCCGGAATAGAGGCATTGAGGCGCAGAAAATGACCAGGGTGATAGTAGTCGCCAGCGGGAAAGGCGGCGTTGGGAAAACTACCTTGGCTGCGAATATAGCGGTTGCATTAGCGATGCTAGGGAAGAGGGTTGCTGTGCTTGATGCAGACATCGTGATGGCGAACTTAGAGATTATAATGGGGCTTAAAAATCCTCCTGTAGCATTGATAGATGTTTTACAGAATAAGTTGAGCATAGAGGACGTTATGTTTGAGGGTCCGCGAGGGGTTAAGCTGATACCGGCCGGTATCACTCTGAATGGGTTTAACGAAGAGAATATGGAAATGCTTAAGGCGGCATTAAAAGAAGTTCCACGGGATATAGAGATACTTGTAGTAGATGCTCCCGCGGGGAGAGATGCCGCTATGGTAATGGACGCTGGACAAGAGGTCTTAATTGTAACATCTCCAGAAGTGAGTTCAGTGTCTGATGCTTTAAAGATGAAAATTCTGGCTGAGAGAATGGGAGCTAAAGTTATAGGGGGAGTTATGAACATGGTTGAGAATACACCCCAAGAGGTAAAAGTTCATGAAGTCGAAGCTACCTTGGATGTCAATGTGATTTGTAAGATTCCCTATGATAAGAATGTCAAAAAAGCACTGCATTATGAGACTCCCTTCGTTATAAAATACCCTAGATCCAAGTCCTCCCAAGAAGTAATGAAGCTGGCTGCAGGCCTTATAGGTAAAAGATATTCTCCAAAATATTCTCTATTATCACGTTTCAAAGAAATCTTCAGTATATAAGGATATATATACTACGTACATAATTCATATAACCTACCTGCCCATAGAGTTTCTCAAAATGTTATTACCGGGGCAAAGTATATATATGCGTGAAATAAGAATCGCCTTGATGAAGTAGGGAGGAAAAGATGGCCGAAAAGGAACCAGAAGATATAGTAGGTAGACTAGAGGCCCTACGGAAGCGTGCACCAGAAGAAAAGCCTCCTCCCGAAGAACCGTCGCCTGAAGATGAGAGGAGAAGGAGATTGGCGAGGGGGGTTGGAATATTAGTCATAGTTATCATAATAGGAGTTGTGTTTCTAGCAGGATACACCTTCCTCTATAAGCCAATGCAAGAGGGGAAAGAAGCTGAGCTAGCGGCTAAAAAAGCGGCCGAACAAGCTTTTTTACAGGCTAAGTCTGAAAAACTGAAAGAAATAAATAACGCCTTCTTGGGTTTACCATCCGTATATATTACCGCAAAAGCGTCTTTACTTGATGAACTGAACAAAGCGAAAACCACTGCCCAGATTAGTGCAATAGATGTCGCCACTCCTGCCACAGAGGCTTGGCGGTCATATTTGAAAGATAAAGTTGAAGAGCTGATGCCCGCAGAGAATATAAAGATAGAAGTCGAGGGACAGATTTATAGAGGATATACCACGGTTTTGGAGACAATAGATCGGTTATCCTATATACAGCTTAAAGATGCATCTGTGGGCAAGTTTTATAGAGAGTATTTCCCAATTAGGTTAACCAGAGAACAAGCTGGAGGATGGGCTGAGCCAGGGAACATCGTGAATATTTGGCTTAAAGAAGATGAGAATGTTACTTTATTAGCAAAAGATGCTGTAGTAACTGCTATTATGAGGGGAAAGGAGAGTGGGGTGATATCTCTCACGGAAAGAGAATCTAAAGCCGAGGCGGGTGGAGGAGCAGAAGGAAAAGGGACAATGAGTACATTTCCTTTACCACCATTATCTTCAGGAGGCTGGGGAACCCTTCCAGGGAGCTTTGCAGGGAGCGCGGGGGGAAGAAGTATGCAAACTGAAACAATCTTCAGCGTAGATGTTTCTGAGATTCAAAAAGTTATAGCTGCTGGGAAGGTCTCTGAAGAAGACTTGGATGAAAGCCTAAGAAACTTTGGGTACGAATTGAATAGGATAGAAAGCGAAATGGGGATAGGTGACCTCGAGGCAGAGTACCTTATCTTATTTGAGGTGAGTGAAGACGAAGTCCCGGACCTAGTGTTGAAGGCTTCTCCTACTTCACCTGAGCGGGAGAATATTTTTGTGACTATATCCAAAAAATAGGGCTAAGGCGGTAGAATTGAAATGGATTATTCTCGCCCTAACGTTGTTGTTAAGTTTCTCGATAGTTACTGCAGAATCTGGATTTGAAATGCTGGAAGTGCCTGATGGATCTATTAGCAAAATTAACACAAGGATAGAGGCAAAGATCGAAAACTGGGGATATAATAAGATTTTCATTGCATTGCCCTCTGGCTGGACTCCTGAGGCCTCTGGTACTTTTGCTCAGTCCTATGCTGTAAGAGAATTTGGCCTTTGGAGGATCTATGGCTTACCCTACGATAAGCAATCATTACTTGGAAGAGGAGAAGTTTTTACTGGCCGAGGAGCAGCGGAAGCGGGTAATCCTATAAAGCATGTGATTAAGATAGGGGATAGGTATGGATGGTGGCTGAAGCCTAATGAGGGGGCGATCATCAAGGTTACGGTTAATGATATAGGAGGGAGCGGGACTATAGACCCTCAGAAAATTGAAAAAGAGAATCCAAGCATTAAAGTGGTGAGATGGTATCAAGAATTCACTTTAGAATTATCTTCTCCAGGGTTTATTACCGCCCCGTGGGTTGTTGAAGGTGCTGCTCTTATCGAGGCTTCTCCGGCTCCATATTCATCTGAGCTGGGTAAGGAGAAGTTATATTATGAGGACTATAAGAAAGAAACTGATCTTGAGGTACCTGACTGGGATGAGTGGTTTACTTTCCGGAACTCTTTGGCTCCTATATTTTCTAAACGCTCCGTTGTGCCTGTCGAGATGAAATATTTAAGCAGTATAGAAGAGGCCGAGCCTCAGCTTACTCCTGTGTGGAAGGTGGATAAGGTAAAGGATATTATTTACGCCTATGAATGGAAAAGAAGCGAGAAGGTTAAGGGGATAACTTTCTGGAGAGATAAGATCATATTAGAGGGGATACCTGAGTGGTTTGCGTGGTTCTAAATCGGAAAGCTTTTTTATATTTGGGATTTGAAGTAAGAATCGATGTTGAGTATCGCTCTACCAAAAGGAAGCCTTGAGGAGCAGACATTATTACTTTTTAAGCAAGCAGATCTTGAAGTAAAAGTTGGGTTTAGGGATTATAATCCCAGTATAGATGATCCTAGGATTTCGAAGGTGAAGATTCTGAGGCCGCAGGAAATACCGAAGTACGTGGAGGAGGGATACTTTGATTTAGGTATCTCCGGGTGGGACTGGGTGCAGGAAAGCGGCGCAGATGTAGAAGTAATCGCTGACCTCCCGTATAGTAAGACTGGCGAAGGAGTAGTTAGATTAGTGGTTGCTGTCCCAGAAGACTCGAGCATTGATAGCCCTAAGGATATTAAGCCTGGCAGTAGGATTACAACTGAGTTTCCTAATCTTACAAAAAAGTATTTCGAGGAGCTAGGGATACCCGTTAAGATATACTACTCTTATGGTGCATCTGAGGCTAAAGTTCCTGAGCTTATGGATGTGGTGATAGATCTAACAGAGACGGGTACAACTCTGCGGAAGAATAGGCTTAAGATAATAGGGACTATACTTGAATCTTCTACGAAGTTGCTTGCGAATAAAGAATCCTGGGCTAATCCGGAGAAGAGAAAAGCTATAGAAGAGATAAGAACCCTTCTTCTAGGGGTAATTGAGGCTAGAGGAAAGGTTTTACTCAGCATGAATGTTCCTGAAGATAAATTAGAAGATGTTATATCTATGCTCCCAGCGATGAAAACACCTACTATCTCGAAACTATGGAACTCGGGGTACTATGCCTTAGAAACAGTAGTGCCAAAAAAAGATGTGAATATATTAATCCCGAGCTTGAAAAATGCGGGTGCGGAGGATATATTGGAGATAGATATTGCTAAGATAGTAAGGTGAGAAAATGAGATTGTCGAGACGTAGATTTTTGCGTCTTTGCGCTAAGGCGGGAGCTTTAGCGATGGTTGGTAGTTTAGGCTGCTTACAGAAGGAGACTGTGCCTTCAACTGAGAAGCCTGCTATACCTCAGGTTAAGGGAACCTTTATAGAAGGTACGTCTGCAGGGGATGCCGAGACTTTGAATTGGATCTTCGCTGCTGATCAGGCTTCATTCAGCTATGTCGGCTACACGATGGATGGCCTTATTGCATATGATAATGACCTAAATATAGTTCTACGCTGGCTTGCTAAGCCTATAGAGGTCTCTGATGATGGCCTGGTGTACACTTTAACCTTGAGAGACGACTTGTACTGGACTGGTGGTAAGCAGGTTACTGCGGAGGACTTTGTTTATACTTATAAGAACCTCATGTTTGCAGACTGGATGCCTTTTAACTATAAAGATGACTATAGGGAGGATGTAGATGGTAAGAGGGAATTCGTCGAGGTTAGAGCTGTTAATAAAACGACCTATCAGTTTATTAGGCAGACGGTTGATCCCGAGTTTTTGTATACTATCACAGATTTCTGGGCGTATCCTAAGCACATTGTGAAGAAATATGAGGGGGACCTTAAGGCTTTCACTCAGGCTGAAGAGTTAAATAACCTGTCTTATACTGGGAACCTTGGACCCTACAGATTTGTAGAATGGGTTAGAAACGATAAATTCGTCTTAGAAAGAAATCCTGATTACTATTTAGGAAAGGAGACAGGAGCACCATACTTTGAGAAGTACATAGTAAAGATACTTGGTACGCCAGCAGCGAGGCACGCTGCTCTCGAAGCTGGAGATATAACCAGCACAGTGATTGATCCTCTGCAAGTGAAGAAATTCAAGGAGATGGAGCATATTAAAGTGTACACTAATCCAACGGCAAGCTATACTATGTTGCTATGGAATCTTAGGAATAATGGATGGGAAGGATTTAAGAATAAGAGGATAAGGCAAGCACTCGCTATGTCAATAAGCAAGGATGCCTTAATACAATCCATCTACCTTGGATTCGCTGATCCCGCCTTTAGCTTCATACCTAAGCCATCGCCATGGTATGTGGAAGAGGGACTCTCCATGTATGGTGTAGGTGGCTTGTATGATAAGGAAAAAGCCAGTGAGATTCTTGCTGAAGAAGGCTATGAGCAAGAGGGGGGTAGGATCTTGGACAAGAATGGGGAACCTCTGAAGCTTACTATTATCACTAACTCTGGGAACAAAGTTAGAGAGTCTATATGTTTCTTAGTAAAACAAGAATTATCTGATATCGGTATTGACGTAGAGCTGAAATTTTTGCCTTGGGCTACCGAGTTGAATCAGTACCTACGAAATAAGGTACCTGGGAGCGATCAGCCCCCTGCCTTTAATAACGGCCCAGACGCAGTTTCAGAAAAGCCATGGGACTTGCTGGTTATAGGCTTTAGTACCGATCCCTTAGCTCCTTCAGGCAGTAGCACCTTCTTCAGCTCTGAGGGAGGCCTGAATATAGAAGGCTACTTTAACCCTGAAGTGGATTCTTTATTCCAGAAAGTCAAAACTAGGGAAGCTTTAGATGAGGCGGAGAGGAGAAGGATTTATGGCGAGCTTTCTAGGCTGTTGTCTGAGGAACTTCCTGGGGACTTCCTGGCCTTCCCAGCTAGCAATGTAGGCTTTCAGAAAAATGTTATGGGTATCGAGCCGGGTATAAGTATGGGTTATAACTATCATGAGTGGTTCTTCGCATAGACTTCATTAGTTAATATTCTATCATTCTACTATGCCGAGAAAGGCTTCAATGCGGGAATATATTCTTAGAAGAGTTATATATGCCATTTTCATAGCATGGGGGGTCTTCACCCTTACCTTTTTTTTACTTCGCATTGGACCCAGCTCTCCTGCTGATAAGTATTTAGCTACGTTAGTTGCGAAGGGGGAAAACGTTGAGGAGCTTATAGCTGCGGTTGAAGCACGGCAGGGACTTGATAAGCCTCTTTATATCCAGTATCTTGATTATATTAATAGCCTACTTCATGGAGATTGGGGGTGGTCTTTCTCTACTTCTATGCCGGTGATGGAGCTGATAAAGATCCATTGGAAGTATTCTTTTCAGCTTATTCTTCTCAGCATGCTTTTCGCTGTTTTTCTTGGTATATTAATAGGGGTATACTCTGCAGTTAAACAATACACTAAGGCAGATTACATAGCCACGTTTTTCTCATTCATCGGAATCTCTATACCAAACTTTTGGCTGGGTATAATGCTGATCCTTGTGTTCTCGGTTAAGCTAGGGGTGTTCAAGACCTATTATGACACCTCTTTACCCATGTTCTCATTGGCAAATTTGAAGGCGTTAGTATTGCCAGTGATTACCTTGGGCACAGGTTCTATGGCGGCCTACACTAGGTATGTGAGGGCCTCTACTCTAGAAAATCTTAGAAAGGATTTTGTCAGAACCGCCAGAGCCAAAGGGCTGCCAGATAGGGTTGTTATTGGAAAACATGTGTTGAGGAACGCTATGCTACCTGTGGTTACGATAATAATGTTCGACCTCAGCGGCGTAGTCTTCGGAGGTGCATACCTTACTGAGATAATATTTGGTATTCCTGGTCTAGGCCAGATATCTTTTAACGCTATATTCGCTGATGACTATGGGGTCGTTGTTGCTGTGACCCTTATTGGCGCATTGGTTACCTTATTCTTTAACCTGATAACTGATATCGCATACACCTATCTCGACCCGAGGATTAGGTATGAATAGGCTTGTGAAATATTATTGGAAAAGAACCATGAGAAGCAGGCTGGCGGCTTTCGGGCTAGTTTATATAATTATTCTCGTTATTGTAGCCATTTTCGGACCTTTTTTCACGGGAGACCCTAACGCTGTTAACTTTGCAGAGAAAAACCTTCCTCCCGTAGGATTTTCTATAGAACATTCAGTTTACGATATTAAAAGCGGCGAGTTTACTACGGTAGTTGTGAAAGGCTCACTTAAGCATCCGCTTGGTACTGATGACAAGGGCAGAGACCTCCTTGCGATGCTTGTGAGCGGTGCTAGAGTCTCTCTCTATGTAGGTATTCTTGCTACTGGACTGGCATTGATCATCGGCTCGGTGATAGGTGTCACTTCAGCATATTTTGGCGGAGTCGTAGACAACGCTCTAATGAGGTTCACAGATATTATGATGACTTTTCCCTTTTTCCTTCTTTTAGTTCTAATAGTCTTCATTTTCGGTCCTAGCTTGAATCTCATAATAGTGGTAATAGGGTTAACCGGGTGGACGGGTACAGCGAGGATGGTTAGGAGCGAGGCTCTTTCATTGAGGACAAGAGAATTTATTCAAGCTCTAATTGTTCTTGGAAGTAGTAATAAGCGTATAATTTTCAGGCATTTAATACCGAATGTTCTGAGTATTATTATCGTTACCGCTACGATATCCATTCCAGGAGTAATACTTGCAGAGGCGGCACTAAGCTTTATAGGACTAGGTGACCCATCGGTTGCTAGCTGGGGCAGAATTCTTAATGCTGGTCAGGATTCTCTTGATACTACGTGGTGGGTGGCTGTTGAGCCGGGTATACTGTTATTTCTAACGGTGCTGGCCTTTAACTTTTTAGGAGATGGTTTGAGGGATGCCTTTGACCCTACCAAATGAGCTGCTTAGCGTGAGGGGGCTTAAAGCCTATTTCTATACGGAGAGCGGTATTGTTAGGGCAGTTGATGGGGTTAGTTTCACGCTAGATAGGGGAGAATGTCTCTGCCTAGTAGGGGAATCTGGGTCTGGAAAATCTACAGTTGCTTTATCCATATTGAGACTGTTGGATAGCCCTCCAGCTAGAATAGTTGATGGCGAGATATTATTCAATGGAAAAAACCTGCTAACCCTACCAGAGAAAGAGCTTTTACAAATTAGGGGAGGCAGGATAGCTATGATATTCCAGGACCCACAGTCTTCTTTGAACCCTGTGCTAAAAATAGGAGATCAAATTATCGAGCAAATAATCCAACATAAGAAGATGAAGAAAAGTGAGGCTAAGAAGAGAGCCATTGAACTTTTAAACGATGTCGGAATTCCGGAGGCTGAAAGGAGAGTAAACGAGTATCCCCACCAGTTCTCAGGGGGAATGAGGCAGAGGGCGATGATAGCAATGGCTTTATCCTGTGGTCCTGAGATTATAATCGCAGATGAGCCTACTTCTGCTCTAGATGTTACGGTGCAGGCACAGATACTGGAGATTTTCAAAGAATTAAAGGATAAGGGCCTCTCTATTCTTTTTATTACTCATGACCTCGGAATCGTCGCTGAGATAGCAGATAAGGTTGTGGTAATGTATGCAGGAAAGATAATGGAGAGAGGCGTGGTTAACGAGATATTTGATAAGCCCTTGCATCCCTATACGAGGGGTCTTTTTGAGTGTCTTCCAACTACAATGAAAGCTAAAAAAGAGTTCCCATACATACCAGGAACTATTCCTAGCATGATAGACCCTCCTAAGGGCTGCGTATTTCACCCTAGATGTAGATATAAATTCGAGCCCTGTGATAAGGATATACCCAAAGAATACCCTGTGTCGGATACTCATACCGTGGCATGCTATCTATATGGAGGGGGAAAATGAGTCTTCTCGAAGTCATTAACCTACGGGTGTATTATCCGATTACTTCTGGTTTGCTTTCTAAGCGCATTGGAGAAGTGAAGGCGGTTGATGGAGTATGTTTTAAAATAATGGACGGAGAGAGCCTTGGTCTAGTAGGTGAGAGTGGATGCGGGAAGACAACTATTGCAAAGGCCATTGTTAAGCTGGAGAAGCCAACTGGTGGCAGGGTAATCTACCGTGGTAGGGACATAAACTCCCTGAGCAAAAATGAGGAGAGGGAATATAGAAAAGAAGTTCAGATGATATTCCAGGACCCTCATGCTTCTCTAGATCCTAGGATGACGGTTGGAGATGCCGTTGAGGAGCCCTTGATTATCCATGGAGTTAGAGACCCTGAGGAAAGAAGAAGACGGGTAGAGGAGCTTTTCGATGCAGTTGGCTTGGAGCGAGAGCACATGAGGAGGTATCCGCATGAGTTCAGTGGAGGACAGAAGCAGAGGATAGGCATAGCAAGAGCATTGGCAGTTAAGCCGAGGCTAATAATTGCTGACGAGCCTGTGTCCGCCCTCGATATTTCTGTTCAAGCACAGGTATTGAATCTTTTTATGAAACTTCAGAAGAGCTTTAACCTTTCCTATCTCTTTATAGCTCATAATCTCTCTGTGATAAGGAATACCTGTGATAGAGTAGTCGTTATGTATCTGGGGAAGGTAATGGAGATGACGGATACAGAGGAAATCTTTAGAAATCCTTTACATCCCTACACCAGGATGCTGCTTGAGGCTATTCCTATTCCAGATCCACAGAGAAGAAAAAAGAGGACTTTCCCTCCAGCGATTCCTAGGCGAGTTATAAAAGGATGTCGTTTCTGGGCGCAGTGTAGTGAAGCCTCAGATAGATGCAGGACAGAGGAACCTGAGATGATTGAAGTTGGAGCAGGGCATTATGTCGCATGCTTTAAGGTCTAGAGTTTATCAAGTATATAGTCTGGCTTAATACTGCTTTTTTCTACGTCCTCTCGCCTAGTATGTCCGGTGAGAACTAGAGCTGTTTTCATTCCCATCTTTTTACCCATAGCGATATCAGTTTCAAGTCTATCGCCTATTAAAAGTACTTCCTCGGGTTTTGCTTTAACTTTTTCTAGAATAATTTTAGCCATTATATCAGAGGGCTTACCTACGACAATAGGCTTTTTACCAGATGCTTCTTCAACCGCTTTAACAATGACCCCTCCCCCAGGGAGTAGTGCTTTTTCAGTTATAAGTCTCCTATCTGTGTTGGTGGCTATAAATTCTGCTCCATCTAATATTAGCTTCATGGCCCAAGCAAGTTTTGCATAGGTAAATCCTCTGTCTAAACCTACTACTACGACATTGCAGTTTCTATGCCCAACATCGATCCACTGTTTTCTCAACTCTTTAACTAGTCCCTCTTCACCAATCACATAGGCCCTTGGATTTGGAATGTTTTTCCTTATGTACCATGCCGCCGCATATCCCGAGGTTATGATTTCTTTTTCTTCCGCAGATATTCCTAGTTTCCTCAGCTTAGCGACATAGTCCTCACTGCTGAGAGTAGAATTGTTGGTTAGAAAGTAGACTTCAGCTTTTTTCTTTATCTTAGATATTCTCTCATCGGCCCCCTCTATGAGTTCATTACCCTTGTAGACTACTCCGTCAAGATCTAAAATAAAGCATTTAAATTTCATAGTTAAGTGTTGGCCAAAATGATTATAATATTTTATCATTATGTATTCTCATGGAAGCTGTGATTCCTGCCGCCGGATATGGTAGAAGATTACCCGTATCGCCTAAGGCCTTGGCACAAATCGGAGGCGAGCCTTTGATTTCTCATGTAATAAAAGGGCTTAAAAGAGCTGGAATAGAGAAAATTACAGTAGTGGTAGGCTTCAGGGCAGAGGATGTTAAGAAACGGCTCGATAGTCGAGAGATATTATTTGTCGGTAATCCACACTACGATAAAGGTAGTCTATACTCCTTACTAAGTGTTGAAAAATATATTTCGGAGCCCTTTGTTTTTAACCCATGTGATGTTTTGATAGATAGCCAAGGGATTAAGAAGTTGATATCAGAGTCTGAGGGAATCTTTACTCTCGGAGTAATAGATAGAGAAAGCTCCACAGAGGTAGACATAGATAAAAGCAGGGTCAAAAAAATAGGCTGTGGAGGATATTATTCTACTGGCATAGCTGTTCTAGATCCAAGGATATTTGATATTGCTAAGAGGGCTTCTTTAAATACTTCCTCGCTGAAAGGCTTCCTTGAATATTGCATTAAAACTGGTATCGAGGTTAACGCGGTGTCGCTATCTGATTACGCTATAGTGGATGTGGATACCCCTGAGGATCTTGAAGCCGCGAGGAGAATTTTTGGAGACGGTTTATGAGATTTAGATTAAGAGGGCTATTTAATCCGGTCGTAAGGCTAATTGCATTGTTTTTAAATAGGATAGGAGTAGGGCCTAATGCTGCATCTCTCATCGCTCTATTTTTTGCCTTTTCATCAATCTACTTTTACTATAAGGGCAGTTTAGTTCCAGCTGCGTTATCTATTTTCTTTAATGGCTTGATAGACGGCGTTGACGGCGAACTAGCGAGGATAAGTGGACGCCGGTCAGAATGGGGTGCTTTTCTGGATAGCATTTTGGATANGTATGCTGATGCTGCGATAGTGTTAGGGGCCGCCGTATACCTAGATATCTACTCGACACAGGTCTTACCGATATCCCCCTATATACTGGCTATGCTAACAATTACAGGCTTCGTAATGGTGAGCTATACTAGGGCAAGAGCGGAGAAAGAAGGATTAGATCTTGATGTTGGTCTCGGAGCTAGATCTGAGCGCCTGCTTTTGCTTATAATTTTCACTCTTTTAGATCAGGTATATGTTGGGCTAATATTTCTCGGTCTAATATCAAATGCTACCGCTATTTACAGGCTTTATATAGCCTCCTTAAATATGAGTTAATTTTTTTCCAACATAATGGAGGCTTAATTAATTTTTGTAAAGAATTTAAAACAGATGGTATTGTTATAACAAAAGACCTACTCCAAAAAAGAGAAAATTATGGGAATGTTATACTTCTAATACCTCTGTGGATGTTCCTACTAACTGAGTATGGGGAGTAATATGCTCTTTTAACTTAAATAAAGAATCTTTATTAATTTTTATCAGAGAAAAAGGGCATTTTTTACCTATTTTCTACATCTTCTTTCGGTCTATGTTTTTTAGTTACATAAAAAAAATAAGCTTAAATCTTGCTCCTTTTAATGTATAAAAAATGATTTTAACATGAATGGGAAATTTGCCATGTTCTTATCGCAAAAAAATTTTTTAGACATCTGACATGCCTATCCGGGGCTTCTTCTTTTTAGGCCTTTCTTCAGGCCATACGTTTTCAAATGTTCCAGCCGGTCCTACTAAGCTTTCTCCGACCTTGAGTTTTTCTATATCCTCCCAGGTGATTTTTTTCTTTTTACATGGCATAGTAGACTATTTCACCTTCTTTTTATATAGTCTTTTCTCTTTATCATCGGCATCCCTTGCCGTGATTCCCTTCATGTTGAACTCCCTGCTCTTGTACGGCTCAGTGATCACAGCTATTATCCTGCCTTCATATTTGCACAGGATCTTATAACGGTTATACCGTGTTCGGAGTATAACAAATCTTCCTTCAATGGCCTTGTCAACTTGCGACTTAGTTAGCCCATGCTTGGCAATATGCTGCTCGGCCTTCCTAGTCCACTTAATCCTGATTTCCATCGCAGACTAAGAAAAGCCCATTAAATAAGAAAAAACATATAAAAACCGGATTAAATCTTTATATTACGCTATTAATGGAAAAATATCGGATATGAGTTTGATAGGGTGTGTTTGAAGGATTATTTTTGATGCTCAATGGTACGTAATCTTTTATTCAAAGATTATAAACCCTTTTTCTACCCGGAACTTCTTTGGAGGTAATATCTCCCTTATTTCTCCGTCCTTACCCTTTAGCCTCATAATGCCGCCTGGCTCACTGTTCACTTTTATCCCACCGGGTATTTGTACCTTGGAACTCCTGCTGAAGAGCAACTTATCAATAAAGCCGTCGAGGGAAGTAGTTTCTCTTGTAAGTCTTAGCTCCAGATATCTCCATATCCTTTCCAATTCTTCAGCTCCCTCAAAAGGTTGTTTTTTTCTAAACATGCTAAAAATTCCTTTTCTTACCTCTAGAGAGAGATGAAGGTCTGTGCTCTCACCCAAGTCTCTTAATGTAGCAACATATTTCCTATTCTTCCCTTTGCATGTGATTATATTACCGGATATTGTGCAGTCCCCAATTATCTCAAAAATGTCCTTAACAGCTTCTTTAATATCCTCTAGTGGCCTGTCAAAGGTTTTCACTGAATGCATGGAAAGTTATTTCAATCGGAGAGGATATAAAACTAAAGTATGGGAAGACCGAACAAGAGGGAGAAGGAGAGGAAGGGTGAGGAGAAAGCGCGAAATTTAGAAAAAAAACGTCTAAAAGAGATGTTGAAGGAGTGATCACTCCTCGTACCTCTGAGTTAGAACCCTCCGTATCTCCTCAGCCGTCTTGTCTCCAATGCCTTTTACTTTTTTTAAATCCTCTACACTTGCTGTGAATACCCCTAACACAGATCCAAACTCTTTAAGCAGCCTTCTTGCCAGTATGATATTAATATTAGGAAGTCCAGCTATCACCGACTCCTGCTGCTCTTTTAGGGTGGATATCCTCTTATCTGCTCTGATCTGTATTTCCCTTTTTTCTCTTTCCTCTCTCCTTAATAGGGCTGCTAGGAAGGCTGCTGTCTCCTTTTCATCCCTTGTGAAGAGAGTAGGGATACCAAAGTCAAGAACGATGCTTGCTAATGCCCCCCTAACTGCGTTAGGATGTATTCCTCTCTTAGAGTATATGCCCTCGCCCTCGATTATGAGAATCGGCCTTGAATATTCCTCTCTAAGTCTTTTCATCTGCTGCATGAGCCTTCCATCTACTAGACTCCCTAGGAAGTCCTCTGCGGTCTTTCTCTCTACGCAGGTTCTATCACTTATAATATAGTCCCCAACTTCTAGCATCTTAGGCTTGGATATTACCCCAAATTCGAGCAACTCTTTCGGCACATTTGAAGAAAGCTCCCTTGAGTCTACAACTAAAGAACTTTCATAGAAATCCCTTAGCTCTTTCTGCGCAACGTCTAACTTCGGCTTGTAGTATTTATCTTTTAGACCGTCTAATACCTTTCTCATTTTCCTTTCCTTATGGAAGCTACTCCAGTAGAATCCCTCATCACGGGTATTCTTGGTAACAAGAACGATTACTTTTCCGGCTCTGCTCCTTCCTGTTCTTCCTCTCCTTTGAATAGATCTGATCTCGCTTGGAATAGGCTCATAGAATACAACTAAATCGGTTTTAGGTATATCTAGGCCTTCTTCACCAACGGAGGTACTTACAAGAACATTGTACTCGCCTGAGCGGAATTTCTCTAGCACGGCGAGCTGTTCTTTTTGGGTGAGGCCCTTATCCTCAGAGCGTGAGGCTTGACCCACGAACCTAGCTGCCCTTATGCCCTTTATTTCTCCAAGCTTTTCTGTTATCTTTTGAGCGGAGTCCCGGTACTGAGTGAAAACAATTATCCTCTTTCCCCTCTCCTTTTTTATAATCTCTACCAGAGCGTCGAGCTTAGGATGGTGTAACTCCGATGACAGGTTTTCCGTGAGCCTAATGGCGCGCATTACCTTCGCATCGTTTATGAGATTTTTAGCTGCCTTAGTTGACTGGCTTCTAAGCCTATGAAAGTATTTTTGAAGAGTCTCTAGTCCCTGGGTTTCAAGTAGCTCAAGGGCATGGGATAGATTTATACATGCTGCGACATTTGAGATTCCAATATATATCTCCGGAGCTGCTTCTCCCTTAGCAAGTTCATTTTGAAGCTTCCCCCTAAGAGCGAGCAGGTCTTTTTTAGGTATGCTGACATCTGTGGATCTAATAAGGCCTATTTCCTTCAGGTTCTTTAAGCGCTGTTTCATAGCCTCCTCCAGCGCCTCTTTAATTCTTGAGAACTCCTCTGGAAGGTCAAGCATCCTCCACTCTATATCCATCCCTTTGATATAGGGTCTCACATCAGGNTCTGACTCGGTCCTGACTTCTATGTTTTTAATGAATAAGTTATCACAGACCTCCTTTATTCTAGTCTCATCCGCCCCAGGGGATGCTGTTAGCCCAAGTATCAAAGGATTCTTAGAGGTATTAACATACTGCTTTGCAATGAAGGCATAGGGGTAATCGCCACTTGTTCTGTGAGCTTCGTCAAATATTATTAAGCTTACATTCTCTAAGGTATACTTGCCCGAGATTAGGTCATTCTTGATTACCTGGGGCGTAGCACAGATCACCTTTGCGCTTTTCCATATTTCTCTCCTTTCCTCTGGTGGCGTATGACCTGTGAAAACCTTGATATCATCCTCGCTAATATTTAAGAATTTTTTGAAGCTGGCAGCATGCTGGTTTACGAGAGGCCTAGTGGACGAAATCATCAGTACCATGCTATCGGGGTATTTCTCTAGCCTGTGTGCGGCCAGCAAAACAGCTATGACAGTCTTTCCCAATGCTGTTGGAGCGACGACTAGTGTATTATCTGAGATCGCACTGCCTACTATAACCTGCTGATAAAGTCTTGCTTCCAAGGTATCTTCTTTTATGAGAGGGTGAGAAACGAATTCCATAGATAATCCTTATTTAAGGTCTTTTCTCAAGATAAGTATTTTCGAATAAGAAACCAAAAGTTACTCTTGATGTTTTTATCTTAATTCTCTCTTTCGGATTTATTTCCTAGGCCTATCATCCTTTTGTTGCCTTTAATCTTCTAAAGCCTGTTTTATTTTTGCAATCATCCTAGGGTTAAGAGATACCTGAGCACCATAAGAGGTGGGCTTAGAAAGAATATAGCCCCTCTTAATGAGGGATCGAACCGCCTTTTTTGCTTCACCACGCGTATGTTTAGGTAGACCTTTAACAATGTTATCCACAGACGTGTGCCTTCTACCGATATAAAAATTACGGTAAAGCTTGAACAGAATATGTTTTTCGATCTTAGATAACATTATATCACTAGCGAAATTATATTATATCATAAGACGACATTTAAAAGTTTCTATTCATAAGATTTAAATATACCAATATATAAATTAATAGCTGGTGGAATGTAGTGGCATTAAAAGACATCTTTGGAGAGACGCCTATAATAAAGATTCTAGACCATCTTATAGATCATAAAGGATTTGACTATACGAAGACAGAGATCGCAGAACATGCCGGTATAGGATGGAGCACTTTGAATAGGCATTGGGAAAAGTTAGAGCGTTGGAATCTCGTTAAGGCGACACGAACTATAGGAAGGGCGACGCTATATACCCTAAACATCGACAATCCAATAGTTCAGAAGCTGCTTAAATTCGACTTAGAAGCAGCGGACTACATGGCTGAAAAAATAGCCCAAGAAGAAATCACAGGGAAAGAAATACGAAAACCCAGATAAAAGAGCCAAGCTGTTTCACTATAATCTTTATCACAGCCACAGCCGAGTTTGAGATAAGGATAGATAAAGCTCTTCAATGAAAATTTGCATACATTAATGTAATTTATATCATAGAGAAAATAAAATCTAGGAATTTCTCTCAAAACACCTTTTGTTTTATAATAAATGTCGGACTACGGTGATAATGTTTTCTTTCCGGATTTTTTCTCTCTAAACAAGCCTAAATAAAATTAAGAAAGTAGTAGTGCGATAAGAAAAATTTAAATATGTAGAAATTATGACTTATTTAGCTAAAGAAAAGATTTTCGAACATATTTAGGAAAAAATAGCATGGAGGGTCCTAGGGAGATATGGCTTCTAGCCATGTAGAAAGGAAGGAAATATACAGGTATTTGAGGAGTCTTGAAGGGACAAGCGAGTTCTTTTCAGGATACTACCTCCACGGGATGTGGAACTACCTCAAGTACACTCTGCTCCTAGCATGGCTGCAGCTACAGAGCTATATGCCAGATTGACTTCAGAGCTGCTATTCGGATTCAATATAGAGTAGTGAAAAACCCGCTTGCCTCTGCGTATATAAAGTTCTCTTGGAGAAAGGGAGTTTTATATGAGATTGAAGCATGCTCTTTTCCTATGTGGGACTTTCTTCGCTCTAGGAGGAATCTCCGGAATCTACTTTACCTATGAGTATTTTGTACAAACAGGAGTCACGGGACATATTGTAGGGAAGGGTTTTACCTACGAGTACTCTGGCACGGTCACTAGGGTTATAGACGGAGACACTCTGGAGGTTGATGGAGAAAGAGTAAGGCTGGCGTTGGTGGATACGCCGGAGAGAGGTATGTCAGGCTTCTTTGAGGCAGCTCAGTTTACAGCGTCCCTATGTTCTGTTGGCTCAACGGCGTATATCGATGTTGATGACGGCCAGCCGAGAGATAAATACGGCCGGGTTGTAGCCGTCGTCTACTGCAAGGGTAAGAACCTTAACGCCGAGCTTTTGAAGAACGGGCTAGCCGAGATAGACGAGAGGTTTATACCAATATCGGAGTTCGACCCATCTTCATGGAGATAAAAAGTACTGGAAAGGACACGCCGGTGCATCTCACTATCCTACTTTTCCTGCGCACTGGTAAGATATATATTCTAGGCAAAATATTTTTACGGTAGGGAACAATATGGGGGTAAGAGAGATTAGAATTAAAAAGAAAGAATATGAGGCTTTAGATGGTTCTAGAAAGCTGTTAGTCCAACAGGTTGGTGACGGATCCATAATAAAGAGATTTGAAAAAACAGGCCCACCTAAAAATCCTAGAGACATTGTTTGCCCACATTTCCTCGAATTTAAGTGGGCGAATGGGTGTTTTTATGACTGTGCTTGGTGTTATCTTCAGGGTACTTACAGGTTCCATCCCGAGTGGAAGAATGGGAAGCCTAATATTAAAGACTTCGACGTGATCAGGAGGCATACCGAGGCGTTCTTAAATAATGGTTCACCACCTGAGTTGCTTAACAGCGGCGAGCTTGCCGACTCATTGTTATACGAGGGCAATGGGCATTCGTTTAGCAGGTTCATAATCCCCCTGTTCAATTCTCAGAATAAGCATAAGATCCTTTTTTTGACGAAGGGCTGCAACGTTAAAAATCTCTTGGAGTTGAGGATGCCACGGCAAGTGATTTTAAGCTGGACACTTAATGCCTTGCCCGTGGCCCAAAGATGGGAAAAAAGAGCTCCTAGAGTAGAACATCGGATCAGTGCTGCCAAAAAATGCTATGATGCAGGCTATACCGTCAGGGTAAGAATCGATCCAATCGTTCCCATTAAGAATTGGGATGTCCACTATAAGAATTTAATCGACATGATTTTCTCGAACTTCAGACCTGAGAGGATAACCCTCGGATCGCTAAGAGGACTTGTCACGACGATAAATAACTGCAAAGACAAGTCTTGGGTGCCCTATATGACCGAGTCCTCCGGCTGGGGTAAAAAAATAGACTTCCCAAATAGGTTTAAATTATATTCTACCTTGATCTGCTACTTGAGAAATCACTACAGTTATTCAGAAGTAGGGATCTGCAAGGAAACCATAGAAATGCATCGAGCACTGGGAACCGATTATAAGAATCCAAAGTGTAACTGCGTGCTCTGATAACCTCATTCACCGAAGGTTACTACAGCGTCGTCTGGAAAATATCCCGTTCTTCTTTTCCTCTTCGGTATTTTTACATCCACTATCTTCTCTTTTTCTTCAAGATGTCTTAGAATAGATTTTCTAAAAACATATGGGGTTCTAGTGATGACAAATTTTTCAATGATAGTAACGGGGATCGGACTAGGGGCTCTCCTATATGCCTTAAAAATTAGTTCTGCAGCTTTAGCGACCCATACTGCTTCAACACCATAGTCCAGCATTGTAGTTTGAGAAGGAGTAGTCCTGTCTGAAAATCTGTAATTGCCAGTTTTATCAACCCGGTACATCGCTTCTTTTATAGCTTTCAAACCTTTCCAGTGCTGGGTACCATAGACCAAGTGATATAATGGCTTGTTAAACTTACTTATCATTTCAAAACTTCTTACATAGTTGGCTCCCCCAAGTTCCATCAATTGTTCTTGATATAAATCTATGAGAAATCTAGTTCTCTCATCACTGTCCCTTATATCTCTTATTTTTTGCCATTTGTCTGTTCCATATAACTCGTTGAGAGCTCTTTCCCTTTCTTCATCATTAAATCTGTTTATAAAGTCCGTCATGAAAGTTATCATGACTTCACATTTCGGGTTTTTCATCATCCGAGAGATAAGTTCCATAGGCAATCCAGAAAAACCGAAAGGATCGAGGAATGCAAACGTTGGAGCAAGCCTAGTCCCCTCGCCTTCCAGCTTGTCTAGTGTTTTTTCAAGGGAAGGAGCAAACTCTCCACCTTCAACCTCATATACCATATTACTTGGCAAATCTGGGAATCGGTCTTTCAAGACCTCTTTTAGCTTTTTAGCACGGGCTTTGTCTTTCTCTATGAACCAGAAGACTATCTCTTTAAATCTATCACGGAGCACATGGTTAACGGCTGTCCTAAGAGCGATAATCGGAGATCCCTCTTCGCCGTTACTGTAAATTCCTGGACCTGCAAACCCGTCAAGGTAAACTACTCTGCCGGACCACTTTGTTAAAATAGGGAACCACTGCTTCAGATAGTATTCTAGGATTTCATGTTTAGCCTTAGTGTGCGGATCGAGTTTCCAAACAGTAGATTTAATAGAGGACATTCCCACTCTATTTTAACAGTATAGGAGCCATTCCTTAAATATACACTTATTTTTAAAAGTATACGGAAGTATTTACTTTGCTGTCCTCTGCAATATATGTTAACATTGCTGTCCATTAAATAAGCGAAATGGAGAAAAATCACCAACCTAACACTCCTCAAATGTGCTCGTACATAAGGAGCTTTATATAGAGACTATGACATTACATAGTTCGGATAATAAAATAATAAAAGTTTATACAATTCGTGATTAGAAGAATTTTTAATATCTCGTGAACGAGAAAGAAGTGGAGAGATGGGGGGAAACCTAGGTCTAACTGAGGCGCAAAAAAGGAATCTTAAGTTAAAGGTAGAGTTTAAGTGCCAGATATGCGACGGGAGATATGACCCTGAAGTACTTGATATCCCTCCTATCTACCCGGTTAAATATGGGGGAAGCGACAGGCCGCATAACCTCATCGTTCTCTGCCCAACATGCCACCGTAAGGCTGACAGAGGGCTTATACCCCGGGAGAGACTGAAAAGAGCCAAGAAAAAGAAGAGAAAAGGGATAGAGTCACAGATCTCCGACATAGTCTCAAGAAAAGATGAGAACAAAAAACAAGAGCCTAGCCAAGAAGGTAGGGGAAGCCAAAAAAGAACTTAAAGAACTTGTGAAATACGCCCTAAAGACCGGAGAAAAAGAAGATAAACAAGGCGATAAAAGAACTAGAACTCTACTACGAGATAGAGAAGTCGGGGCTATTCTAGTCGGGCTTCTCAACCAAGTTCTATATCCTAGATACATTCCAAGGTAGCCCACTCTATGATAAGCTAGAAAGACTTTTTATGCTTCCGGTTCCAAAGGTAGATGTATATCCTAAAAGATGAAATAAATTCCTTTATTTCTATTTTCCAGTAATTTAGATCAGAATCTATAAATACTCCTTTTTTTGATCCCATCAGTAGATGAAGAAAAATAGTAGAGAAACAGTTATAATGTTAGGGCTATACCAAAGAGGTACATTTAAAGCTGCTACCATTGACCTACCAGAATATCAGATTTATCTCTCACATGTATCCGTGCTTAATAAATCTGTTTCATTTCAAAAGAGAAGAATCTTATGACAAGAAGAGAATTAAATTTCGATCCTGAAAAAGAGTTTAACGCTAAGTGGGAAAAGAAATTAAAAGAGGCTATTATTTCTTTGATGTCTCTGGGCTGGGAGGTTTATTTCGAGCCCTACTACATTCAGGGCGAAGAGACTTTGACATTAACAAAGAATGACAAATATCTCCATCTAGCTTATGGGGACCTTGAGGATTTAAAGAATATTCTAGATGATCCCTAATGCAGAAGCGAGAGTTAAAGCTTTTTATACGGTATTTACCTCTTCCTAAAAACTCAATAACACCATGATCTCGCAAAACCTGCAACTGCTGACGAATCTTTGCGCAGATATGTTTATTTCTAGGATAGAGGTCTGATAACCGCTTTTCAAATGTATACACATCAGCGAGACTGAATTCCTCCCGCTCCAAGTCTCTAACACATGCAAGTACGTCAGATAACCATCCACTGGAGTAGATCGTTTGCTCACGTAGAAACAAAAATCGGCTCCATTCTCTTCTTACCTTAGATTTAGGAGTCTCATATCCATCTTCCACAATAAAGATATATGCATCCTTCGGTAAATTTCGCAAGAGAATGTTTGAACCAACCCAGCCGCTTCTCCTAGCGCCTTCTCTAAGTGGTTTTCGCTTTTTGATTATAGAGGGGTGATGAAATGCTTAGGCACCAAGAAAAGATTTTGGACTCTGTATACCCTGGGGTTATAGTGAAGAAAAAGGTAATTCGGATTTCTTCTCTCATATATGGATTTAATCTTAGATTCGTATGCAGAATTCGCTACACTAGACCCAAAGGGATAGCTTTGACTTTTTAGCTGATATTTTTCCCCACAATCAGGGCAAGTAAAATCGATGACCTTTTTTCTAGTTGGCACAGGTCTAAGTTATCTGACGGACAAGAGGGGCAGTACATATTTTCAGTAGCCCATGTCTCAGTCATTACTCTTGCTTTCTGAGATAAACTTTTGTAGTTAGCTGCTATTTCTGGTCTTAATTTTAAGTCCATGTATTTATTAACTCAGTTCTTCTATGCGATCTAAACTTTTCGGTTACTAGAGAAAAATGGAGGGGACGCAAGTACGACTTTCTGCTAATAGCCCATGAACACCTATACATATTTAGAAAACTAGGAGAGAAAGAGAAGCCAACAAAATTCAAGGAAAGCGTCAAATGGTGGTGATTATGCTTATCGTTTTTGAGGTCTGCCTGCTGTCCTTAATAGTACTTTGATGTCGGTAAGGTCATAAGCCAAGATTCCCTCCTCCCATAGATTCTTTTTGTTTTTTATCTCTCTGGCTATTATCCCGTATTTCTCCCTTCTCTCTCTATTGTACCATTTCATAAGCCCGGCTTTTCTGTGAAGGTCCTCTACAATTCTCCTCGCCTCCCCCATCTCAAGACAGCTCCATTTTACTTCGAAAAAGGCTATCTCTTTTTTTCTTTCATTTAGAGCCACTAGATCTATCTCTTCGCCTCGATGCCACCAGCTTCCAATACTGTAAAGAGGGAAAACTCTACTTAGCAACTCCCTAGCTATATCTTCAAACACTGCGCCGAGATACTTTTCAAAGGGCTTACGGCAGAGTTCGAACTTAAAATTCCCTATCTCAATATCGTCTTTATAAGGATAAACGAATCTCAGCCAGAAATTATAGTAGAGATCCTTCACTTTATAGACAAAATCCCTAGACTTTCTTTCTACCTTGCCGACGGGAAATTCCCTTTTAATTAGACCCAACGTCAAAAGAACTTTGAGATATTTGGGAATATTCGTTATATCCACCCTGCTTTTCCCAGCTATTTCAGAAAGCCTCGTTGAGCCCTCAGCAATAGCAGTTAAGATGTTAAGGTAAACTGTAGGTTGCCTAAGTTCCTCTCTGAGCAACCACTCGCCATCCTCATAAAGAATGCTTCCTTTCCTGTAAAATGTGTTGATTAGGTTTTCCTCAAAGCTCCTCTCCTCTGCGAATTCTGCTAAGTACTGAGGGACCCCCCCTACGCATGCATAAACCTTAACGAGGTCTTCTATAGAATAGGATGGAAGGAACTCCCCTATATCTGAAAACTTCAATGGAGCAATTTGCCATTGACCAGTACGCCTACCGTAGAGAGGGTTTTTATAGGAAAATAGGGATTCCATCATCCCCACACTGGAGCCACAGAGAATTAAAAAAGTCTTGGATTCACTGAGGATCTCATCCCAAATTAGCTGAAAGGTTGATGGAATTCTTTTGTCTTCTTCCATCCAGTGGGAAAACTCATCTATAACTATTATATGTCTTTTTTCGCCGAAGAATCCGGAGATTCTTTCGAAGAGTTCTTCGAAATCTTCAGCTTCAACATAGGTGTTAAACTTCATTGAAAATCTCTTTGCAAGCCTCTCAACCTCAAGCTCCAGCTTCTGTTTTTTGGCAAGAAAATAGAAGGAAGGTTTCTCTTTAATGAACTGTTTCACTAGCTCTGTCTTTCCAATCCTACGCCTGCCATATATCACCACAAGCTGAGGTTTTTTCTCCTTCCATTTTTCTTCTAGAAATGTCAATTCTTCCCCTCTATTCACAAATTTTAGTAACATGATACTTAGTATTAAGATACTAAATATAAAAAAATTTCGCTGATACCAGACACTCAATTATGAGAAATATCAAGAATGGTTTTTACCTTAAATCCTCTATAAGGGGGAGGTGATTTTATGATTCTCATGGTTCTCTTTAAGAGGGGGCTCCTCCTTTTTCCTTGATATATTTCCGATAAGATGCGTATTGCATCTTTGTATGCCTTTAACGCATCTACTTCTTCCCTAATTCCAAAAACCCAAGACTCGGGAAAATCTACTTTCTTAGCACCAACGCTTTTTAGGTATGCCTGTAGGTGGAGAAAATATTTGCCCACACTTTTCTAGAGTCCACGTGAACATATACATTACGTTTCTTCCGAAGGTCGTGTGCAATCTTTGCAGCCTCCGGTGTTATAATTCCTCTTGCCTCTGCTAACTCAATCAAACACTTAAAGTTCGAGTCTTTATCCTTTAACTCCACTCTTAATGCCCTTTCAACACTCATAGCAGAGAAAATTACACACCCATATGGGATACCATAAACATAGCATTGCCATCCCATTTCAAGAAGGTCTAAGATAATACCCTCAATTATAGGGGTTGAAAAACTAACAGATTCTGTTATAGCCACGGCTCTTTCCCTAATAGAGTCTTTAGGAAGCCTTTCATCAAGCATGCCATTATCCCTTCTGCTTCCTTTTCAGTTATCATTATCTTCACCTCCCTAATAACATCAAATTTATGCTCCACTCTAAACCATACCTGCTTTTCTCTGATTGTGTTCAGATATACAATTTTTTTTACTCCTATGTCGCAACCCAAAAAAAGATAATAGATATTATACCTAGTTGCCAATCAAACTCTCTATCTGGGCGTTTCTTAGACAGTTGCTCTTATATCATCCTAATAAACATTCCTACTCCCTCTAACATATAATCTTGGCTTTCAGTAAGATATTTATTTTTACCTTGGCTTATCTCCTACCTAGGTGTTCAGGTGGTAGAAAAGGAGGTGTACTCAGGGCAAGATGCTTTAAGGTCTAATATCCTAGCTGCGAGAGTAATCGCAGAGACCCTGAAGACCGCTCTTGGACCCAAAGGCATGGATAAGCTACTAGTTGATGCCTCGAAAGATATCGCAGTAACTGACAGCGGCTACACTATTCTTTCCCTAATACGCACTAAACATCCTGTTGCAAAGATGCTGATAGAGGCAGCTAATGTGCAGAAGAAAGAGGTAGGTGACGGTACTACCACTGCCGTTGTATTGACCGGTGAGCTGTTGAAGTATGCCGAGAAACTCATGGACTCTGGCTTGCATCCTGCAACTATTATACGTGGGTATATGTGGGCTGGTGAGAAGGCTCTCGAGTTCCTCGAAGAATTAGCATTTCCTGCTTCTAAAAGAGAACTCTTTAACCTCGCCGAGGGTATCCTCAGAGGAAAGGTCGGAAGTAGCGAGGCCGGGCATCTGTCGAGGATAGCAGTAGAAGCGGTTGAAATAGCTGGAGATGAGAAAAATATCAAGATCGAGTATCGCCCTGGCGGCAAAGTTCTAGACAGCTCTCTTATACGAGGCGTTGTGATTGACCTTGGGAAGAGGGTACACCCTGATATGCCTAAAAAGATTAGCGGGGCTAGGGTACTCTTGATTGATAAAGAGTTTGACGTGAGGAACCCAAGGAACGCTAAGATCGAGATTTATGACCCTGAAAAGATGCGTGCCTTTTCTCAGTATAAGGATAAAGTAATGCGCGTCGCCGTAGAAATGATCGCTAGAGCAGGAGCTAATGTGGTGTTCTGCCAGAAGAATATAGCTGATATCGCCATGTATTATCTCTCCAAGGCTGGCATCATGGGAGTTCGAGATGTAGAGAGGGAGACACTTAAACTCCTTCAAAAAGCTACTGGTGCAAGGATCGTAGGGAATATAAACGAGGTCAGCCCTTCTGTGTTGGGGTATGCGGGCTTAGTTGAGGAGAGCAAAATCGGGCTAGAGGAGATAATGTATATCACGGAGTGCAAAGAGAATAATACCGCTAGTATTTTGGTTAGAGGCGGCAGTGAGAATGTAGCTATGGAGGTAAAGAGGAGGATGGAGAACCTCATCTCGGTTCTTTCTAGGGTTAAAAAGGAGAATAGTGCGGTCGCTGGAGGAGGTGCGATTGAGCTTGAGCTAGCTAAGAAGTTGCGCGACTACGCAACAAGCGTGAGTAGTAGAGAACAGCTCGCAATAAGCTCTTACGCTGAAGCTCTAGAAGTTATACCTAAGGCTCTCGTATATAATTCTGGATTAGACCCGATAGACATGATGGTGAAGCTTAGGTCCGAGCATGCTAAAGGTAATACTATGACAGCCTTCGAGGCTATTAATGGTCGGTTAGAAGACGCTAGAGCTTGTGGGCTTATTGAATACGCTGGCACGAAAAAACAGGTCCTTAAGTCTGCCACTTCTTTGGCGTGTGCTATCTTGAGGATAGATGAAGTATTGATTAAATCTAGGAAAGAGGTTCCTCCCGCAAAGCCTGAAGCCGCCCCTCCCGAAGTTCTGGACTTCCCTGCCAAAGAGGGTAAAATCGATCTCGGGGCTATGCGAGGAAGATTATAGCTCGATTCCTGTTCTATCGAGAATGAATTTGAATATGATGCCCGCGATGAAAGCAATCCCCATATTTGAGGTCGCCAGCGCAATTGCGGCAATAGAGAATACTATGAAGAAATCATTCTTTGTTTTAATGTCTCTTACCAGCATAGCCAGCTCGATTCCTGCGTAGAAGAGGAGTATACCCAAGATAGAATTAGGTATCAGCGAGAGGAGAGCGACTGCCATCTTCCCGAATACTACTGCGATTATTATGAATATGGTGCCTATTATTATATTCGAACCACCTGTTCTAGCTCCAAATCTGTAGTGAGCGGCTAGGCCACCGGAGCCATGACACATGGGCATAGCGGAAATCGCTCCAGCTATGATGTTAGCTACCCCCATGCTTGAAGCGAGAGCTTTAAAAGATGCTTTCTTTGCCCTTTCTTCTCCGAAGAAGTGCCTAGCCGCATCTGATGTTGCTATAACCGCATTACCCAAGGTTAGCGGTATTTGAGGTATCACCAGAAGGAAGAAGGCATCTACGAGCGTTGTTTTAGTAGGAGAATATAGGGAGAATGGAATGAATCCCATTGAAAATTCTCGGATATTATATACGGATCCTAATGCAAGGCTTACAATTATTCCATATGATAATACGGCGATAGCAGCGGGAAGTCTTCTACTCTGAATTAAGAGCAATGCTAACAGGACCCCAACTATACCTATGGCAAGGTTCGTAGACAGCGTTATGTGAGACGGGAAGGTTGGAAGAGCCTCTACATTTATAAGCAGGTCTTCAGCGGTTATGAAAATTATAGCTTTTTGGAGCAAAATTAAGCCTAAGCCAAGCTGAATCCCTCGCACTATTGGCTTGGTGAAGTATCTCGCTAGCTTATCTATTAATCCCGTTAACCCTAGTATCATCAGGCTAACGCCGAAGAGTATTCCGGATGCAGCTATTGTGCTTGCATCCATGTGAGTAGCTATGGCTATAGCTGCAACGACCTTCAAAGGCTGTACCGGTAGAGGAAGCCTGAAGTATATCCCCGTCCCTATATAGAATAGGCCCACCATCAAGAAGACAGCAGTAGCGTTAAGGCCGTTCACTACTATCATAGCTATGGATAACGGCACTAATGTGCCCATATCCCCTAATGAGCCAGAAAACTCGCGTCTATCGAATCTGAAGTCCTTAAACTGCATTAGCTTTTTTTTAGAGTCTCTCTGGCTTATATTTTCTTCTTAAAATAAGGTGCCCTATTTTCAACAGCCTTTAGGAAAAGCTGGTTAAGCTCTTCATCAGTTGCCCCATTCCTCGCGGGAGTAAGGAAATCAATAGTGTTATCGGAGCGCATCAGGCAGGGCTTAAACTTTCCATCAGCGGTTATCCTTATCCTAGTGCAGTGAGCGCAGAATTCGCTGTTATGCATAGGCTTTATTACCTCTACCCTGGAGCCGTTTAGAATATATTTCCTCCTGCCCTGCATGAACCTCCTTATCACCACATTCTTAGCTTTTTTTTGCAGGTCCCTTTCGATATCATCTAAATCATAGAAGTACTTGGCAAAAAACGCTTTATCGGTATCCACTAACTCTATAAGCTGTATAACCACCTCCTCCCTCGAATACTCCTTAACCATCTGCTCTATCTCATCATCATTGACTCCTTTCATTACTACCATATTTAGCTTAACAGGTCTTAAGCCGGCTTCTACCGCCTTATCAACCCCTCTTACGACTTTTTCCAAGTCTCCCCCCCTAGTTATCCATTTGAAGGTCTCAGGACGGAGGGTGTCCAGGCTTATATTTATTCTATCTAACCCGGAGTTTTTAAGGTCTTCAGCTAACTTCTCCAGTAGCACGCCATTAGTAGTCATAGACACATCCTCTACCCCCTCTATGCTTGATATTCTCTCTACTATTTCACATACATCTGCCCTCACAAGGGGCTCCCCACCAGTTATCTTAACTTTCTTTATCCCATTTTGGACGCAAATCCTAGTTATCCTCTGGATCTCCTCAGGTGTCATCTCCTTGTAGGTTTTTTCAAAGACCCCTTCTCTGTGGCAATAAATACAGTCTAAGTTGCACTTCTGAGTTATGGATATCCTCATGCTCTTAAGGGGTCTACCATACCTATCGTAGATCATCCTCTGTCACCAAAAACCTGAGTTCTACCAAGCTCCCAGGCTTCATATCCACCTTTTTGAGAGTCTTCACCATACCCAAGGTAGTGTTTTTCACGAAGCTCTGAACGAACCCTCCCATAGGTATCTCGCTCCCATCAACCCTTAGCACCACTCTTTTCCCAGCCGCTAAAACTACGCAGTCCTCGAGTTTTACTTTCCCCTCCACTATCGCCTTCGCCATATCATCGCAGGAGTTAAATCCGCATTCCCTGCAATCTAATCCTGAAAGCTTCTTCCTTATTTCTTCAAATCTCAATTTCATTCCCTCGCATGTTTTACTAAGTGAGCTGCTTCTTTAATGATTATATCCATGCCTGTTTTCACAGCGTCAGGCGATCCCGGAAGACAAAAAACTACAGTTTCTCCCCACACACCTGCTATCGCCCTGGTTAACAAGGCAGCGGTACCCAGCCTTTCAAAGCTGATCTTCCTAAAAAGCTCGCCGAATCCTTCAACCTCCTTGTCTAAGGCATCTCGCAATGCTTCTATAGTGACATCCTTACTCGAGATTCCCGTTCCCCCTGTAGTGACGACAATATCCGGAGCATAGGTTTCTACTATATGATCAACCGTCTCAACAATTACTCCAGCATGGTCAGGGACAATCGTATAGAAAACTACCTCATGTCCTTCATTTTTTAATGTTCTTATAATTTCTTTTCCCGAAACGTCTTCTGTCTCCTCTAGCGTCTTGTTTTTGCTCCACAGGTAATCGTATTTTGAGTCTGATACTGTGACTACCGCGGCCCTAAGGACTTTAGGGGCCTCTTCTTTGTGTTTTTTGGTGGTTTCCATTTTTCAACCGCTCTTATGCTTCTCCAGCACCTTTATATCATTAATCCTTGTCACAGGGTATTGGCCCTTTTCATTTTTTTCAACCGATTTAACCATATCCCATATCGTGAGCAAGGCAGTAGCAACGCCTGTAATGGCCTCCATTTCTACGCCTGTCTTGCCCACCGTCGTAACCTTTACTACTGCTTCTATTTCTTCATCTCTTACATCAAAGTTCACATCTACGCCGGTTATTTGAAGTGGGTGGCACATGGGTATTAGCTCCGGAGTCTTCTTTACAGCCAGCGTTGCAGCTACTTGAGCGGTGGTTAGCACGTTACCCTTCTCAATAGTGCCCTTCTTAATCCCCTCAATGGTTTCTCTTCTAAGCCTGATTTTACCGCTAGCGATAGCAGTTCTCTTAATGTCTTTCTTATCTGAGATTTCAACCATCCTTACCCCTTTATCTGAGACATGAGTTAGCTTCAGCGTTTATACCTCCGGTTAAAGGATAAGTACATCGTTATTTATATTTTTAGGGGTAGGAAAGCGGAAATCTTGGAAATATTATAAATACTCGCCAATATAACTTAAAGACATGGTTTTGCAGGCCGAATTCATAAAAATGCTTATAATAGCAGCTCTAGTAGGTGGGCTGGTAGGCATAGAGAGGGAGATGAAGGAAAAAGTAGTAGCTGGGATGCGGACCTTCATGCTCGCCTCAATTCTTGGAGCTCTCTCTGTGGTTATCTCTGATGCATTAGAGGAGGAACTTTTCCTGATAATAGCCTTTTTCGGTATACTCCTTGTGACCCTTCTACTTGGTATTATCAAGAATATAAACCTCTGGGATATAGGTGTTACAACCCCGGTTGCATTTCTCTTAACATTTCTCTTAGGAGTCCTTGCTGGAATGCAGATGTACTTCGAGGCAGTAGCTGGCAGTGTGATTATAACAGGTATCCTGGTAACTAAGAAGTATTCTACCAGCTTTTCCAAGACACTTACCCACAGCGAGATTATTAATGCTTTAGAGTTTGGTATTATAGCGTTTGTCCTCTACCCTGTGGTGCCAGACTATCCCGTAGATCCCTTCGGACTAATAAACCCAAGGATGCTTGTACTCATCGTTATAGTAGTGACTTCCATAGGATTCGCTGGATTCCTAGCGCTCAGACAGGTTGGCGTTGAAAAGGGTCTTCCAATAGTGGGCGCATTGGGAGGGCTTGTGAATAGCGAGGCGACAACAAGTGCTCTCGCCATTAAGGCGAAAAAATATGAAGAGCTAGTTCAATCAGCTAAAACAGCAATCGTTTATACGAATTGTGTAATGCTAGCTAGAAACCTCGTAATAGCCGGTGTGATAAGCATTGAGGTACTACGCTTCATGGTCCTACCCCAAGTGTTAATGATAGCCGCAGGACTCCTATACTCTGCCACAGCTAAATATAAGGAGAAACCTAAAGAGATGGAAACCCCTGTTGAGTCACCTTTTGCGATTCTGCCTGCGATACGCTTTGCACTACTTTTTACAGCCATATCAATTATCGTAGACACGTTTAAGGATTACGGTGTCGGAGGAGTGTATATAACCGCTATGCTCGGAGGGCTTGTGAGCAGCGCTGCTGTTACTGCTTCTCTAGCTTCGCTAGGAGCTCTCGGCAGCCTTGACGCTTATACTGCCGCATCAGGATGTGTGATTGCTGCAGTAGGCTCTACTCTCGGCAAGATTCTAATTGTCAGGATAAGTGGTACAAAGGACCTTCTCAAGATCATCGGATTTCCTTCGACTTTGATGGCCGTGGTTGGTATTGTGGTGCTTGTATTGCAGAGTGCTATCTGAGGAGGAAGGCTGATAGGAGCTACAATTTTATTGGCCGGTATCCTCGGCCTCTGGTGGTCTTCTGATATAGCAGTTAACGCTGCTCGGAGAATAGCTCTGAGACTCGGGGTCTCTGAGCTGGTTATTGGTTTAACTATAACATCTATTGGCACATCTTTACCGGAAATATCTACTAATATAGCAGCCGGTTTGCTGGCTAGAAAGGGTCTCCCATCCAGCGGTATAGCTGTGGGGAATATAATTGGTTCATGCATGAGTCAGATAACTATAATACTTGGCATAGTTGGGTTATTTGCTAATCTCTATATTCAGCAGAGGTCGCTGAGGAGGGATGGGATAGCCATGCTACTAGCTTTATTCGTCATGTATCTAGCTGCGAGCGATGGAATGATATCCCGCTTAAACGGCGTTACTCTAGTTTTATTATATGTAGCCTACTTGGTTTTTCTAATAAAGCAGGAGAAGCCTATCGCAAGGGAGGAGACGCCTACTACTAGGGTTATTGGTGATGTTTTTTTAACCCTGGGAGGCATAGGGGTAGTTGTTTTCTCCGCAAGAGTTGTGGTTGAAAATGGAGTAGGTATAGCTCAGAACCTTGGTCTACCGGTTGCCTTTATGGGCATACTTGTAGGCCTTGGAAACGCTCTTCCAGAACTCAGCGTCTCTCTTAGGGCTCTCTCCAAAAAAGCTCATGCCTTGAGCCTTGGTAATCTTATCGGCTCTAATATCACCGACCCGCTTTTATCCATAGGTATAGGAGCTTCTCTCTACGGATTCGCAGTTGAACCTATACTGCTCTCCTACGATTTCGTATACTGGGCCTTTGCTACTGCTATCGCCCTCCTGCTACTTTGGAATAATATGAATCTGAATAGGAAGGAGTCCTCGGTGCTTATAGCACTTTATTTGATGTTTATTTATCTGCATATCAATTTCATCTGATTACAAAGCCCTTATTAGGCAGAAAAAAGAGATAAGCATTGGGTGTAAGAGGCATGTTCATAGCTATAGAGGGTATAGACGGCTCTGGGAAAGGAACTCACTGTAAGCTCCTGAACAGGTGGGTCAAGGATAAGGGTTATGATACTTTCCTCACCAAGGAACCCACAGATGGGCCTGTCGGTAAGCTCATTAGAGAAGCCTTGAAAAAAGGCGAGCTCGACTCAAAGACGGAGGCCCTATTGTTCGCGGCTGATAGAAGCGAGCATGTTAAGGTGATCTCAGAAAAGCTTGGAGAGGGTAAGGTGGTTATTACTGAGAGGTACTTTTTTTCTTCTATGGCTTACCAGGGCGCATCTGGTCTTAGCCTTGAATGGCTTAGGGAGATAAATAGGTTTGCGCCAATGCCTGACCTAGTTTTACTGCTAGATATTCCGCCGGAGGTTGCCATCGAAAGAATATCAACGAAGAACAGCCTGCGGAGTAGTGTTAGGGAGCGAGAGTACTTCGAGAAGAAAGAGTTTCTCGCCAAGGTGCGGGACATATATCTAGACCTCGCAAAAGAGTATGAGGTAATCTCAATCATCAATGCCACCGGATCTATAGAGGAGGTTCAAACCGCGGTTAGGAGGAAAGTCGGTAGGGCTATTAGCTCTTGGGAAGAAAAAAAGAAGAAGCCGTCCCAGAAGGATTTAGAAGAGTATTTCTGATCCTTTTGCACTATTTGTAAAAAGTTATGCCGAATTCTTTGAGCTTTTCGTAATGTTTCTTGTTGCGGGTTAATAAAGGAATGTTCTTAATCATAGCGGCTGCCCCGATAAGGATGTCCCTATCGTCCAAGATTTCCCCTTCCCTTCTGAGTGTAACCCAAATTTCTGATGCTTTTTGGATTATGGGGTTCTCATGGTATATGACGGAGAATGCCTCTTCAAGAAGAGCTTTTGATTTTGAGATGTCCCGAGATCCCCGTATAAACTCATAGAGGGTTACCTCAGTTATATATAAGGGACTATTTGGAAGTTCAGTTTTTTCATTTACAAAATCGATCAAAACATCTGTATCAACTAGTACTCCCTCGCCCATTTCCTAACCCTCGTCTCTTCTATAAGCAACTTCTTGAGTTCCTTTCTCACTCTTTCCCTCTTAATCTTCATATACTCCTCTGCAAGTTCCCTAAGAAGGATGTCCCATTTTTTCTTGCCTTTGATATTTTTAAGCACCTGTTTTGTGCTTTCGCTTATTGTAATTGTTGTGGGCATATAATTGTATAATTATTTAACAATAAAATAATTAATTATAATAATATCATTCTTTACTAAAAAACAATTAAAAAATATTTAGGAGGATTAGTAAGACTTACTTGGGTCTATTTGTCTTTAGGTTTTAAGATAACCCTAATTTAGCTAGCACTAGAATATTCGTTCATCATGGTCTGAAAATGTTAACTGTATTTTTCGTATATAAGGAGCTCAGCCAGCTACATGGCCTAGTTTTGTTATTTCTTCTCTTAGTTTTTTCTCTAGACCTCTCTTACCATCACAGGTTACTGTAACTGTCTTCTCTAATACACTTCCTTTGATGTCGTTTACTCCCTCTATTTCGGATAATCTTTTTGCGATAGTAGAGAGACATTTCTCGCAGTGCATAGTCGGGACTCTGAAAGTGACTTTTCTAAGTTCTTTATTAAATTTTCTCCGGGTAGGCAATAGTCTACCGCCAAAGGAGTTCAATAACACTGTGCTCACGCTAGCTACCATTGCAACCATCGCCCAGACAGGGTGTACTAGCCCTGTAGTAGCTGCTGGCACACCTATGCCGTTAAAACTAAAGGCGAGGATAAGATTCTGAACCGTCTTCTTATAGGAGTTTTTTCCAATATAATAGGCATCCACAATAGCGTTTAAACTTCCACCGATTAAGACCACATCTGCAGATTCTATAGCTATATCTGTCCCAGTTCCAATAGCAATGCCAATATCTGCCTGCATAAGAGCAGGAGCATCATTTATTCCGTCTCCCACCATAGCTACTCGGTAGCCATCTTCCTGCAACTTTCTTATTTTCTCCGCCTTTTCCTCGGGCAAAACTTCAGCTATCACCTCTTCAATGCCGACAGCATTTGCCACTACACGTGCTATCAGCTGATTATCCCCAGTTATCATCACAGGCTCTAAACCGGCTTCTTTTATTCTGCGAATGGCTTCTACCGCATCCTCCTTCAATGCATCAGCTACTGCTATGAGACCTACAAGTTCTCTGCCTACTGAAACTGCTATTACGGTTTTCCCTTGCTGTTCGAGAGCTTTAGCCTCCTGAGAACCTCTAGATATTAATACTCCCTCCTTTTTTAGATACCTTAGACTTCCTACTCGGATAACTTTCCCACCCATTTCTGCTCGTACGCCTTCGCCTGGAACAGCTGAAAATTTTTTGACTTTCTTTAACTCAACGCCTAGGCTCTGTGCGTGCTCCACTACAGACTTGCCAAGAGGATGCTCTGAATGCTTTTCAACTGATGCTGCCATCATAATTATCTCCCTATCTGGAATCTTACTTAAAGATACAACCTCAGTTACCTCCGGCTTTCCCTTCGTTATAGTGCCTGTTTTATCGAGTATCAGCTTTTTGACTTCTTTAAAAGCCTGAAATGCGTTGCTAGAGCGCATTAAGATCCCTTTTTCCGCAGCTAATCCGCCCCCACGGATCATCGCTAGAGGCGTAGCCATTCCAAGAGCACATGGATAGCCCATTATTAAAACGGCGAGTGCAGCAAAAGTGCCCCGGATAAGGTTTGTCTCTCCTTTGATTAGCCATGCTCCTACTGTCCAGATTACCATGCCTGCAGCAGCAAATAATAGTACTACTGGAACATAATACTTGAGTACTTTGTCTACTACTTGAACAATTCCTGGCTTCATTGCCCTGGCTTCCTCGATGTGTCTGGCAATTTGCTGGAGGAAGCTTTCTTCGCCTATCCGTGAAACCCTCACTAAGAGATTTCCTAGCTGATTATATGATCCTCCGATTACCTCGTCACCTAGTTTCTTATCAATGGGAATAGATTCACCAGTTACTATGCTCTCATCTACAGCAGAATAACCGTCTATTACTTCTCCATCGACAGGGATTCTTTCACCCGGACGTATGCTCACCAAATCTCCTTTCACTACCCCCTCAATCGGCACCATTTTCTCTTTACCGTCTCTGATTACTCTAGCCTTCTGTGGCTGAAGATCCAGCAATTTTCTCACGGCTTGCGAGGCGCGGGTACGGACGATCAACGATGTATAACCTGAGAGAATATGATAAGTTGTAATAAAAACAGCTACGGCGAAGAAGTCAGCAATTGGGAAGTCCTTTATGAGGAATCCCACGAATCCACCCGTTAGTCCCGCAAACGCTCCAAACTCTAATAGCACGTGCTGATTCAATATTCCTCTGCGGAGAGAGTAAAGTGCCATCTTCAAAATGTAAAATCCCGGGCCAAATACTGTCATTAGTGCCAGCCCCATCATCAGCCACTTGAACCAGAGGTGCTGGTATCCTAACCGCATGAGGATCATCAATACCACTGCTACGCCAGTAAAAACAGCCGATATAAGAAGCCTCTGTTTCTCTCGTTTTATTTCAACTTCTTCCTCTTCAAAAGTCCTCATTTTCCTTGGGTCACGGACAGTATACCCAAGTTGCATCAATATCTCATCCAATCTCCCAGCGTCAACCTTCTCTGGATCGTATTCTATAAGAGCCTCTTCATGGGCAAGGCTTACATTCACTTTGCTTACTCCATCTACCCTGGTAAGAGCTTTCTTGATGGTCTCTGCACAAAACGAACAGGACATCCTTCCTATCCTTATGTGATGTTTTTCCATCACATTCCCTCTAGAGCAGGATATCTGTGCTCCTGGAGAGCTTCCACCAATGCCCTATTTAGGATTTGGATTAACACGTACTCAATAAAGTGTTGGGTGCTGCAATAAGGGCACGGTTTCAGGTCCTCTGCAACTGCTTTTATTTCTTCACCATGTTCTTGAAGCAGTTTTGCCAGCAGGTGTTTAACTTCCTCTCTAGCTTTTTCAATAGATGTCTTCAGCCTATCATCGAAGTCTTCTGGAATTTTGTAGTTTAGTATTTTGGTGTTAGAAGCATAATATTTCAACATGCCTCCCCTTGCTTCTTTTAGTCTAGTAAGCTCTATGAGTCCTGCTTTTTTGAGAATTTCAATATGATGCCTAATAGTTGTTGGAGCTTTTTCGATCCCTCTCTCCTTTAGTTCCTTAGCTAGGTCTTCGATAGACATCGGTTTTTGTATGAGGAAGTCAAGTATCCTGATGCGGAGAGGATCTTCTAGTGCCCGAGCCTTACTCACATCCAACGCAATTAGATTTTTCACCTTAACCGGCTTTTGAAAGATTTCAGCCATATATACAAATAATTTATTACCGTTACGAAAATTTTCGTAAATGTTATCTAATCCGCTGATGATGATGTTAGCTAAACTATTTTCCCTTCTGCGTCGATCTTCAAGTGAGAGCAGAGAAGATGCTAAAACTCTGTCTGAAGGTTATCCACTACAGACAGTTAGTTTTAAAGTTGAAAATATGGCATGTGAGGGCTGCGCGAGAACCATTAAAAAAATTATCCTAGAATTCGATGGTGCTTATGAGGTTAAGGTAGATATTAAAACAAAGCTTGTAGAAGTTTCCTTTGATCCCTCCAAGACCAAAGATTCAGAGTTTAGGCAGGCCCTCCTCAATCATGGGTATATAGTAGCATGAAAAGAGAATATACTTTTTTATTAAACGTCACCATAGGCTTCGCTCTTCTTATGGTTGCAGGCTGGTATCTATGGAACAACTTTGTACTGCATGAGGTAGGAAGAATAAAGCAAAGTGATGCTTTTTTTCTCTTGTTTGCATTCCTCGCTGGTATAGCATCTTTTTTTGCTCCTTGCGCTTTTGCTCTTCTCCCAGGATATGCTTCCTATTACTTGGGGTTAGATACAAGAAGGAGTATAGGTCCTGCTTATTTGGGGCTGGCAACAGCATCTGGGATACTCTGTTTCTACTTGATTCTAGGAGTGCTATTCTCAATCTTAGGGTCTGCTATAAGCCCCCTTTTAGTGTATTTTAAGCCTTTTATTGGCTTTATTTTCATCTTTTTAGGTGTCCTACTTTATACTGGCTCATTTTATCTTGACAATCTTAGCTCTGCTGCTGGTAGATTATATTCTAAGAGTAAAGACGGTGGACCATTGCCATTCTTTTTGTTTGGGATAGCCTATGGAGCTACTGCGCTTGGATGTACTCTCCCAATTTTCCTAGTATTGGTTATCTACCCATTGTTTAACAGAATGCTCTCTATTGGACTCTTAGCTTTTTTAAGCTATGCTCTAGCAAAAGCGATCCTCATGGTGACGGTCTCGTACCTAGTAGCATACTCAAAGGACACTTTAATAAGGAATTTAGCTGTTTCAACTAATAGAATAAAGAAATTCAGCGGAATCATAATAGCTGTTGTTGGGATTTACCTAGCTTTTTCTGTGGTGATGACATGAAAAGAGTTATCTTAATCTTGCTACTATTTTTTATAGGATGTGTCGGCTCTGCAGAAACCCAGACTAAGGAGATACCGTCGAATGCCAGACTCCTCGAGCTTGAGATAGAGGGTATGACTTGTCCAAGTTGCGCTGCTACCATTCAGGCGTACCTGACGAATACGCATGGCATACTGAGAGCAGAAATAAGTCAGAAGAATAACTCTGGGACCATTATTTATGACCCTTCAATCATAAGTGAGGAAGAAATCCTTAACTTAGAAATATTTTCAGGCCCCTATAAAGCAAGAGTGTTGAAGAATTCAGAGTATATTTAATTTATTTAAATTATCGGTGAAGACAACGCAATCTCTCCGACAGCGTCTGCAATAACATGCAGTACGCACTTATCTTCCCTTCGCCACTCACATTTAGTATCACAAGGCTTGTTAAGTAGCGGACAGTATCTCAATTTTAGCTCACCTCCAGATAACTTTTAAGTGCTTCAGGATTCTATAACGGAGCCTAACCAAGCCATACCGCATCTTCCAGGTTTTCAAAATCTGGGTCGCCTGTCAACACCTTAGCATTCTCACGCCTGGCAGTAGCTAGCACGATAGCATCGCCCAAACCAAATTCCATATCGTGCTTAATCATTGCACTAGCTATCGCAATTTCTGGGTCAACATCTACCACAAAACACCTCTTTTTAATAACCTCTATCTTCTCATCTGCAGTCTTTTCACCATAAAACCTGAGAATCCATTGGTAGACCTCTGCCAGGTTTATCGTGCTCACGATGGACTCCTCATCGCCCTCGATGATTTTCCTCGCTTTAGCCCCTGCCTCCGAGCCTTTAAAATATTCTATCCAGGCCCAAGAGTCAATCAAAACGGTCAAGTTCCTCCCTCTCAAAGCTCTTAATATCCGGCAGAGTCCCAAAATGGGTTTTTTCCAATCTCTTCGCTCTCTTTAGTAGCTTCCTTAGCAACTCGTCATAGCTTTTTGCTCCGGTCTCCTTTTTCAATTTGTTAAGCATCTTCATGAGATCCTCACGAACCATTATTGTGGTAGACATAATCTTCAACTCTATAGATATATAGAGTTATAGAAAAATATCGTCTAACTAGATTTCTATATTGAAACCTTTTTGGAAGGAAAGTGAAGAAGTTATTTTCATCAAAATTAGAGTCTATTATACAGAAAAATTACGAAATTAACTTTTACAACCTGAATAAGCACTGGAGTTTGCTTTCGTTGACGAGAGCATTCCAATTCCTTTTACTAGATCGACTTCTGCAACGGAATCATAGAACTTACTGAGGCTATTAATAACCTCCCAGTATATAGCCTCAATCTAATAACTCCCTCTAGTATTTAACCTGCAAATTGGATACTTAGAATCAATAGATAAAAATAGCTAAAACTTTTTAGGCTTCGAGCCTGATTTCTCCAGCAGCGATTGGATAAGCCAAAAGTCTGCCTTCGTGAAACTCCTTCATTACCTTGTCGATCTTCCGCGAGATCCTTGGGGTGAAGTAGGCCTCTCCACACTCCTGACATACATAGGCTGGCACATCCTTAATAGAGAGGATCGTCTTCTCAACCTTTACTGTGAATTCCGTTTTTCCTTTTTGAAGTCTTCCCTTACACAGGCCACATTTCCTAGGCTTCAATTTCGGCTCCTCCTTTTCCGGTAGTCAACCCATTTATCCGCTTCTGGGTTATAAACTGTTATTATCCTAACATGGTCTAAGCATTCTGCCACAACAACATGGTAGGGAGCATCCTTTAGAAAACCTAAGATTAGGACCGAAGGACAGGGCTCGTCATCTGGGTACTCCTCAATTACTTCACCGAGGAGTATAATGCTTTTAATCTCATCAGTAGAGACATTCCTCTGGAACATTCTCGTTCTTGCGTGGCTCGAAATAACGAAGTCATCATTTTCAACGAGTTCTTTGATTCTTTTAGGCTCCATATACCATTCTCCTCTGCTAGAGTAGAAGATACTCTATTCATGATAATTAACTCCAACACTTATAACTCTACTCCACCCGTTTCAATCCTTGTTTTACTAGATCGACTTCTGCAACTCTGCCAGTTCAGATTGCAACGTTGAAAGGCTTGGCAGGGTTTCAATCCTTGTTTTACTAGATCGACTTCTGCAACAAAAAGACGCCAAGAGTTTGGAAATTGAAAAATGAATTGTTTCAATCCTTGTTTTACTAGATCGACTTCTGCAACGAGGATATTAAATTTGACACAACACGAAGCTACACCAGTTTCAATCCTTGTTTTACTAGATCGACTTCTGCAACTTACAAAAGATATTAGACAGAGAGTTGCAGAAAATCCCGTTTCAATCCTTGTTTTACTAGATCGACTTCTGCAACCTAATGAGCTAACAGCATACTGGTTTAATCCTGGATTATTTGTTTCAATCCTTGTTTTACTAGATCGACTTCTGCAACAAAAAAAATGTAAGGAGTGATGAAATATGTTTGAGGATCTGTTTCAATCCTTGTTTTACTAGATCGACTTCTGCAACGCTACAGAATGGTATGAAGAGCTGAGTAATGCCGAGCAGTTTCAATCCTTGTTTTACTAGATCGACTTCTGCAACTATTATAGATAAGTATGAGGCGGGCATCGAGCTAAGTGAGGAGTTTCAATCCTTGTTTTACTAGATCGACTTCTGCAACAGAAATTGGAATAAGTTCTTAGACGCTCTATATGATGTTTCAATCCTTGTTTTACTAGATCGACTTCTGCAACTGATAGAAAATTTGAGGTAATATCTGTTGATAAATATGTTTCAATCCTTGTTTTACTAGATCGA
>Ga0180886_105_pt1 | contig 194157 bp, 225 predicted proteins | sample Deesub1362A_J573_FD_124183 | JGI IMG/M metagenome (GOLD analysis project Ga0180886, IMG submission 124183) | Candidatus Hydrothermarchaeota archaeon JdFR-18 | reverse complement strand
ACGCCTTCGAATACGCTGCCAAGGTACTAGAGATAGCAGACAAATACAGCAAAGGCGAAGAATGGGAATACCTGCTGCCGCCAAAATTCGACCACGGCATACATTAAACAGTTTGATACCTAATGAGCGATAAAAGGATTATATTCCTATTGAAGACGGGCTTTAATCAACCGGGCATTACTAGAGCTGCCTTAATGTTTTCCTCTATTAGTGCGGCCATGGACGTAGATACCATTGTTTACTGCGTTCAGGAAGGCGCGGATATCTTAGTTAGAGGAGCAGTAGACAAGGAAGAAGCTAAGCCGGGTATCCCAACGATAAAGCAACGGCTTGAAGAAGCCATAGATGCGGGGGTTAGATTTGAGATATGTGACGCTACAGCTAAGGTTAGAGGAATCAAAAAGGAGGAACTAATTCCTCAAGCCAGGATAGTTGGCGCAGCCAGGTTGATAGACTTGGCCTTGGATAGTGATAAAGTAATTAGTTTTTGATATGGAGGGTAAGGGATAATGGTGACTGAGTATAAAGCCGACAGAGTACTTGACGTTAAAGGGCTCACTTGCCCGTATCCTGTACTGAAGACTAAGAAATTAATGGATCAAATGAAGCCTGGAGAAATCCTTGAAGTCATTGCTACAGATGATGGCTGTAAGACGGACTTGCCTGCATGGGCAAAGCGCACTGGAAATGAATTCCTAGGAATGTTTGAGAATACCAACTTCACTAGATTCTTTATTAAGAAAAAGTAGAATACTTCAATAGCCTCACTCAGAGAAACCATTATATCAAGCCTTATGGTAGATTTCACTCAGGTACAATCCTAGAGAATTCATCGAATTTATCATAGTAGGCATCCAGCACATATATTTCTCTTATCCCGTTTTCTTGCATAACCAGCACATTTACTGCGTCATCAAAATCAATTTCATATTCTTCAGCCATGAGTGCTGCATTCTCTATTAACTACCCTATCTAACAGAGGGACCCATTTAATGTTTAAGGATTTCAGAGCCCTCATGGCTAGAGTTAATCTATCTTATCAAAGTTTTCTCTATTTTCTAAGATGAAATAAAATACTGCGGATGTTAAGAAAGTAGTAGTAACTCTCTCTATGTTGATTTTAGGAGATAACCGTAAGAGCAAATTTTGCCTCCATGATAATATTCTTCTGGTTGCTTTAAAGCAACGCATAGGAAGATTCCTACATTAAAGAATCTCATATAAGCCTGATTTCCTTTCAAGAAACTTTTCTGCCGCCTTTTTCTTTAACTCTGTAACCTGATACCTCTCTAGTAGACCATCGAAAATCTCTACAGGATTTTCGATCTTTTAACGACTATCAATTTGATACCATCTTCTTCAGGTTTAAATATAACCTCATCCCCTTCTCTAATTAAGTATTTCTTACAAATCTCTTTAGGTATGGTAATCTGATATTTAGAAGTCACTTTTGATTTTCCTTTCAAAATAATTCTCCTTATTATAGCTATTGTCGATTACCGGGCAAAAATTTTATAAAATTTATGAAAATAATCATACTAATGACATATATCGCTACTCTTGTAGATATAAAAGAAGTAAAGAGGCTACCGCCTGAGATAAGGCCCTACGTTGAATTTAAAGCACAACTCGAGAGCCGGGAATTAACCGGCAATGAGAAAGTTGCCATATTTAATATAGCTACTACAACCGCTTATATCCCTGTGTTCCTAGATGAAGGTAAGTCTATAGAAAAAATTAAAAAAGAAATAAAGGAGGATGGACACGCATCAATCAACCCTGATAGTCTCAGAAGATTAAGAGGGCTTCTCCATTAGCTTTCTTTTACTCAAGAGCTTTCCTTCAGCAGAATGCGGTCTTCTTAGGACGTTATCTTCCCCCTTTTCTATCTTTCTTACCTCATCGCACAGAAGAGCAGCCGCCCTTAATAGTTCATGGGCAGACGCTACTATAGGAATATATTCTTCGGAATCTTTCACTATAAAGCAACCTTTCACATTAAGCTCTCCAACTTTTTCAGCCATTTCATAAGCTGCCATTGCCATCGACTTAGCATATGGATTGTTTATCCCCGATCTTTCTACTGCTTTTTTACTGTCAATAATAATTCTCGGTAGATATTCTTCCCCATTTTTTATTGCATCAATAGATTTGTCGATCTCTTCTTGTAATACCCTAAAGGCTCCTGTTATAGATAATACTTTCAGCATCTCAGCATTAAAAATCGCCATCTCTATAGGATCTAAGAATTCCCTCCTAGCGCCTATCATAGAATCGCCTTTCACAAAGACATATCCGAGACCCTCTTCTTCTAGTTTATCTTTTATTCTTATTCCCGGAGCATCTCCTATAATCACTGCCTTTTTCTTTGAGAGATTCTTAATTACCTTAGCCGGTCCAGGAGCTGAAGGGTTTGGAGTTGAATATAGTATAAGGTCTGGGTTTTGCTTCAGTACTTCACTCACAGGCTCTTCAACATCCTTCGGGCCCATCTTCGCCCCAGATGTCACCACTCTTACTTTTAAATCCTTTCTGTCCGCTCTTTCATCTAATAGAAGCTCTAACACTAGGGAAGAAGCAATATTCCCTGTTTTAATTACACCTATCTCTACCATATTTCTCTTACCTCCCACCCCCATCTGGGTCCACTAAATATTTAAATATAGTGGGCTACATCAGGATTTAATATGTGTTTAAACTATAAGGACGGTAACTGCATAGTGACGAATAAGAAGTGCAAGTTCGGTGAAGACGGAGAGGACCTTTCCATGGGAGACTGTGATCTTCACGGGGATTACGATGTCTGGGTTACTGATAAGAAGATAATTGTTGCCAAAACTGAAAAAGGGTCTAAAGGAGAAGGAAAAGTTTTAGGCTATGGATTGAATTTTTTGGTAGCTGATGAACTAGCCTATAAGAAGTCTAAAAAACTGGAATTACCCGTAGATTACATAGAATAGAGGTGAGACAAATGATAGGTTTTGTACAAATTGGTACCGAGCTAGGTAAAGAGAGAGAAATAGCAAATAAGCTCCGTAAATTACCTGAAGTTAAAGAAGTCTATGGTACTTTTGGACACTTCGACATACTGGTTAAGGTAGAAGGAAATACGCCTCAAGACATTGGAGAAATCGTAATCGAGAAGATAAGACGTATTTCCGGAGTAAATATGACCGAGACTATCATAACTGTGGAACTTTAACCTGAAAAACTTCTACCTGTACCAAGACAAAGAAATATATCATACCTACGGATATTGACAGTTGTTTAGATGAAAATAAAAGAAGGAGACTGGATTTATAGAGAGGGATATAGAAAAAAGATACTCTCAGACGAAAAAAATTTAGGAAAAGGAAACTTAGTTCAAATCGTAGAAATAAAGCCAGGCTGGAAAGTAAAGCCCCATTATCACCAAATACAAACCGAATTTTTCTATATACTTCATGGAGAAGCAACACTATCAATAGGTGGTGAGGAGTATATAGCAAAGCCGGGTGAATGTTATCTATGCAAGCCAGGCAAAATCCATTTCGTAGAAAATCATGGAGAAGACGACTTCATGCTTCTAGTATTTAAGACTAATTGGAGAGAGAAAGACTCCTACTGGGAAGTCGATCTCTAATTAATGAAGCCAGTTGTATAGGGTATCCCTCTGCCTAGGAACCCTACCTGCCTCAAGGATCATACGCTCAATTTCTTCTTTAGTTAGCATCCTAGAAGCAACCCCTGCAGCCCTAGATATGTTCTCCTCCATGAGGGTACCTCCAAGATCATTAGCACCAAAATTTAACAGCACTTGTGAGAATTTTTCACCAAATTTAACCCAAGAAGCCTGTATATTCCTGAAGTTATCTAAAAAGATTCGAGAGACCGCTATTATTCTAAGGTCTTCCACGCCTGTGGCACCTCCTCTGCTTTCTCCGGAGAGGTATATAGGTGCATTAAAATGCACAAAAGATAATGGTATGAACTCTGTGAATCCCCCTGTTTCGTCTTGAATATCCCTTAAAATGCTTAAATGTTTAACTTGATCCTCCGCTGTTTCAATATGGCCGTAAAGCATTGTCGCAGTAGTGGGTATCCCTAGATTATGCGCCTCTTTTATGGTCTCTATCCACTCTTTGGTAGTGAGTTTAGTTGGACAGATTTTTCTCCTCACATCGTCATCTAGTATTTCGGCAGCGGTACCAGGTATAGAATCTAATCCTGCGTTTTTTAATAACTCTAACGTTTCGTGTATGCTAATCCCTGATCTCTCAGAAGCATATTTTATCTCCATGGGTGAAAAAGCATGGACATGTACAGCTCCAATCTCTTTTATTCTCTTTATAATCTCGGTGTAGAATTCTACATCAATATCCGGGTGTAGCCCGCCCTGTATACATACCTCGGTTGCGCCCACCTCTAAGGCTTCATGGGCTTTAGCTACTATTTCTTCAAGTTTTAAAAAGAAGGCTTCAGCGTCCCCTAGTCTTCTTTTAAAAGCGCAGAAACCACAGCTTCCAATACATATATTCGTGAAGTTTATGTTCCTATTGACAACGTAGGTAACAAAATCCCCTACATTCCTCTCCCTTAACTTATTCGCTACAAGTCCAATAGCAATAAGGTCATCAGCGTTCGCGTGCATTAGCACTAATGCTTCTTCGGGAGTTATCCTTTTTCCGTCTAAAGCTTTCTCTAATATCTCTTGAACCTCAGGGCTTACGCTAACTAGCTCCATTTTACTAGGCCCTCAGAATCAGAATATGAATGTATCAAATCCTTGAGCTTCTCGGAATACCATCCTTTTGATATAAACCTCGGGTAAATGGGTAGCCTCTCTCTAAGCCTAACTCCGAGTTTTCTGGAAACCATTTCTAAATCCTCAATTTTTGGCCAATCTGCCTCAGGGTTTATATAATCTTTGGTGAAAGGAGAGATCCCCCCTAGATCATTAGCTCCAGCATCCAAATAGAGTTCTAATGATCCCAAGATTAGATTTGGAGGGACCTGTATACTCATAGTAGGCATTGTCTTTCTTGCAAGCCTTACAGCCTCCACCATATATCGTATAGAAGGCTCTGGGCGATTTTCCATAGGGGTACCCGGCTTTGGTTTAAAGTTTTGGATTATGACTTCTTGGATATGCCCATATTTATCATTAAGACTTTTTAATAGCTTAATAGAATCTAAAAGCTCGTCCCAAGTCTCTCCTATACCAATAAGCACGCCGGTTGTAAAAGGTATCCGCAACTTTCCAGCGGTTTCAATTACCTTAATCCTCTCCTTAGGGTTTTTTCCAGGACTATAATAGTGAGGCATGCCTTCTTGGCATAGTCTCTCGCTAGAATTCTCAAGCATTAACCCCATACTTGCATTGACCTCTCTTAGAAGCCTCATGTCTTCTTCGCTTATCACTCCCGGATTAGAGTGGGGTAGTAGGCCATATTTTATTGCATCCTCACAAAGCTTGTAAAGATACTCTATTATACTGGAATATCCCCAATGTTCTAGTTTTTTCTTTATCTGGGGTATTACCTCCGGTTTTTCACCGAAAGTAAAGAGAGCTTCTTTACACCTTGCCCTTCTACCTTTCTTAAGTATATCCACAACTTCCCTTTTACTCATTATACGTGGTCTATCAGAACGAAACCCACAATAGCCGCATCTATTCCTACACGCATTAGTCAAGGGGATGAATACATTCTTTGAGTAAGTTAGTTGCATAAGACTTTACCTATTCCTTTACACAAATTTAATTAACGCGTAAAAGCTAAGTATATATGGGATGAAATGTAAGATTTGTGGGAGAGAAAATTCCTGCTCTTCAATCATCTGTCCTTTAAGCGAGAGCAAAAAACAAGAGCAAGAAAAAACTAACTTAATTACTTTATGGTCTAATAAGCTCCCTACTGAAAGCAAAAAAGACCCCTGGAATTTCTTTTACTCTATCGTTGGCTTCTTTGTATTAGGATTTATGGGGTCTTGGTACTTTTTCAAGGATGGAGAGAAGATATTCAATGAGGACCTGGGTATAGTGCCAAGAGTTTTCAAGGCTTCAGCAGATAACCTTGCAAGAGGAGAGATATCTCTATACTTTGAGGTATATAACTGGAGCAAAGAAAAAGTCGTGCTAGAAGATGTTGACTGCCTTATCTCTATAAACAATACGCCAATACAACAATGTTCCGTAAAAATTGAATGCGAGATAGAACCCGGAGAAAACAAGGATCTAAAGCTAAAAGTTCCATTCTCATATGCAGAAGCGGGTAAAGCCGTGGTGGAAATACTATCCGCTAGAAGACCCCGGTGGAACATATCCGGGGTCTCAGAGTTCCGCCTCCCCAAAGGCAAAACAAAACTGGTTTTCTCTCAAGATATTTACGTCGATGGTTATGGCAAAAATATGTATATCTAGTATTTTTTGGGTTGAAGTATATTGAATTTTAATAATTTTTTATCAGAGGAAAAGGGCATTTTTCGCCTGTTTTCTAGCATCTTCATCCCTATCTATGTCTTTTTTAGTTGTATAAAAAAAATAAGCTTAAATCTGGATTTTTTCATGTTTAAATGATGATTTCAATGTAAATAGAGAATTTATCATAGCTTTATCTCTAATGCGTGCAAAAAAATTTTTTAGACCTCAAACATGCCTATCCGGGGCTTCTTCTTAGGCTTTTCTTTGGGCCATATGTTCTGGAAGATATCATCCTCTACTACAATGCCCTCTCCTACCTTAAGGTTCCACACGTCTTCAACGGTCACTTTCTTTTTACATACCATGATCCTTTATTTCACCTTCTTTTTATATAGCCTTTTCTCTTTATCATTGGCATCTCTTGCTGTAATCCCTTTCATGTAGAACATGTCTTTATAGGGTTCAGCGATTACAGCTAATATTCTTCCATAGTAACTGCACAGGATCAAGTATCTGTTATGCGTCGTCCTTTTAACGAACTTTTTACCTTTTAGAGCCTGGTTGACTTGCGACCTAGACAAACCATGCCTGGCGATATGCTGCTCGGCCTTCTTAGTCCACTTAACCCTGATCTTCATGAATACCCAAAGCAAAAAAAAGCCTATGAAATAAGAAAAAAACATATAAAAACCGAATTTAAATAGTTAGACATCTTATTTTTAGTGGGAATACCGACTCCTAAAAAAATCTTTAAATAACATGAAGATTAGTTCTTTCTGGGTTTTAACATGATAGTGAGAAAACTAAAAGAAGTGGATGAACTACAACAAATGCTACAAAACTATAAGAGAGTAGCAATAATAGGTTGCGCGGGCTGCTATGGAGAGGGAGGAGTTAAAGGAGTAAAAAATACAGCAGCTGCGCTCAGAGAAAGGGGGATAAACATAGTAGCAGAAGGATTTACGGGAAGACAATGTGCGTGGATGGAGTGGGCCTCAGAGAAAGGCTTGTCAGGTGAGGAAGCCATAACAAACCTTGCAAAAAACGTTGAATTAGAGAAGATTAAAAGCGCTGACGCCTTTTTATCCTTGGCATGCGCCGTAGGAGCTCAAACTCTATTGAATTTCGTAGGAAATAGAGCATTGCTTCCCGGTTTTAACACATTTCTCAAGGGGAGGAGAGAGGGAGAAATATTTAAAGAGCAATGCCTAGGGTGCGGCAACTGCATGATCCATCGTACAGGAGGCCTGTGTCCTGTGACAAAATGTCCCAAAAGCGACATGAATGGGCCATGCGGGGGAGTTAGGACTAATGGCAACTGCGAGGTTCACCCAGACAGAGAATGCATTTGGCTGAGGATATATAGGCGACTTAAAGAGATAGGAGAGCTTGATAGGTTAAAGGAGAGAATTCCCGAGAAGGATTTCTCCCTAAGGACGCATCCAAGAACCTTGCCTAGAGGAGGGTGGTGCGATGTATAGTAAACTCATGAAATCTCTAAAGGAAGAAGAATTTACTATAAGCGGGGAAATAGACCCTCCGAAAGGAGCTAACAGAGAAACTATAGTGCACCAAGCTAAGCTATTAAAAGACCATGTCGTCGCTGCAAATGTCACAGATAACCCATTAGGAATAGTTATAATGAACACACTAGTTCCCTGCCATATAATGCAAAACGAGGTCGGACTTGAGGCTGTTTATCAGATGACATGTAGGGATAGAAATAGGATAGCGATGCAGGCGGACTTGCTTGGGGCAGCTGCCCTTGGGATACGCAATGTCCTCGCTCTATCAGGAGATCATCCGAGATGGGGCGATCATCCTCAGGCAAAACCGGTTTTTGACCTCGACTCAGTACAGTTAACTGCGATGATCAGAAAAATGGTCGATGAGAAAAAAGACTGGGCTGGAAACGATCTTGATGTCGCTCCACAGATGCATATAGGTGTAGGACTCACAGCAAATATGGTATCACTAGAAGCCGAGATAATAAAGCTCGAGAAGAAGATTGAAGCGGGAGCCGAGTTTGTTCAAACCCAGCTTATATATGATACTAAAGTGATGGAGAAGCTAAAAGAGGCGACATCACATTTAGACGTTCCAATCTTGATAGGTGTTGCTCCCTTAAAATCCGTGGGTATGGCAAAGTTCATGGCAAAGAATGTTCCTGGAGTCGTAATACCCGACGACATGATGAAAAGGCTTGAAGACTCAAAGAATATAAGAGAAACGACAATAGATATAACCGCAGATCTTATCCGAGAAATAAAAGAACTAGGATTTGCAGGCGTACATATAATGCCCGTAGGGATGGAGGATGCTGTAGGGGAGATAATAAAAAGATCCGGAGTTAAGAAATAAACTTATTCCACTCTCTTCGAGTATACACGTAATATATCCTGCCTAGTGACTATCCCAATAATTCTAGAAGGATTTTCTTTATCCACTACAAAAAAAGTCTGAATTCCAGTGTTATCCATATTTTTTATAACATCGAAAAGAGAGCACTCGGGATAGATTATGGGGGGATCGCTAAGTATATCGCCAACACGAGTTTCACCCCACTTTTCGAACGGTATATCCATAATTCTCTTTAAGGTAACAGCGCCAATAAGCCTACCATTGTCAACCACAGGCAACGAATCCAGTCCATATTTTATATGAACTACCGCTTTGCTCAGCATTGTGTCTGGAGGAACTGAGATGAACTCCTGCCTGGTGGCCTCCATAACTGTAGGTATCTTGAGAAGAGACATGAAATACTCTCGCATATGAGCAGGAGAATCCAGTCTCGTCGGAACTTTCTCGCTATAAATGGATTTATCACCTGTCAAAATCAATGATCCTACAATAGCAACCATAGCTGGAAAAAGAAGCGAAAAGTCATTAGTCATCTCACTAACCATGATAATAACTGCGACTGGTGCTCTTGCCACACCACCAAATAAAGCCATCATCCCGATAACTACAAATGCGGGAATAGCCTCAATAGGAACAATTGCAGGGAAAAACATGTTAAAAACCGCACCAATCACTCCTCCTACCATCGCTCCAATAAATAGTCCCGGAGCAAATACTCCTCCACTACCCCCCGAGCCTATAGTAAATGAAGTCATAAATATTTTAGTAAAAAGTAGTATAAGCATGATCTTTATTGGGAGATAGTTATACATCGCGAGTTGTATAAAACCATATCCCATTGCTAGTCCACCAATCCCCGCTACACCACCATGTTCTGGAATTAATGTAGCTAGAATAACTGCTGAAACACCCACAATAGCCGCGCCTACAGCTGGCTTAAAGTGAACCGGTATTCTCAGAGCTTTAAAGAAATCTCTCGTTTTATAAAAAGAAAATATGTAAAGCCTCCCTATAACTGCACAAGCCACTCCAAGAATAACGAAAAGAGGAATTTGCCCAATATTCCACGGGTAATGCTCTGCATAGAACACAGGATCAAATCCCTCGAAGGAAGAGAAAATGCTAAAGCCAACTATAGAGGCTATAACGGAGGGTATAAGCGCCTCTTTCTCGAAGTCGTTCATATATAGTATCTCTGTACTAAGAAGTGCCCCACCTAAAGGAGCTTTAAAGATGCTTCCTACACCCGCACCTATCCCTACCGTCACAGCTAACCTTCTATCATGAGCATTTAGTTTCAAAATAGAGCCTATAATAGAGCCAAATCCAGCAGCTACTTGAGCAATTGGACCTTCCCTCCCAGCACTGCCTCCGGTAGATATAGTTAAAATCGATGCAACCATTTTAACAAGCGGTATCCGTTTCTTAATAACTCCTTCCTCCTTATGGAATGCCCGTATAGCAGCGTCAGTACCATGTCCTTCTGCCTCTGGAGCAATAGTGAATACAATCATGCCAGAAAGCAGGCCTCCTAGAGTCATTATTACTGGAATCGCCCAAAGTCTAGATGGCTTGTCCCAATTGAGAGTTTCGCTCAAACCTTTTCCGGACTCTGGAGGAAAAAATCCGGCTCCATATCCAAGAAAATAGTATGTTCCATATTTAAGACCTTCATAAAAGATTATGGAACCAATCCCTGCAACTATGCCGATAAGCAATCCTATGAGTGTCCATTTCTTTAGATAGCTTATCTCAGCACTTTTTAGGAGTTCATTAAGATGCATTAAAACAAGTCTATAATATTATTGATAAGATAAAAGTTTCCTAGCTACGTTAATTATAAATAATCTTCAGACCTAACGGCTGGTAATGATTGGGATGATCCTCTGTGGGGGCTATGGCAAGAGGCTTAGCCCTTTAACTGAAAGCATACCAAAGGCTCTAATAGAGATAAAAGACGGGTACACCATCCTCGATAAACAGCTTTTTGATTTTAGGAATGCTGGCGTAGACGAAGTTATTTTATTAACTGGGTATCTCTCTGAACGGATAGAAGAGAGATATGGAGATAATTATAATGGAATGAGAATCCTTTATGAAAAAGAGAATAAGCCCCTAGGTACTTTAATGGCTATAAAAATGGGACTGAATAGAGCTGGAGAGGATGTAGTAATCCGGAATGGAGATGTAGTTTCAGATGTAAATATTAGAAAGATGGCAACCAGAGCAAAACAGTCTACCTATCCAATCACTGTTTATATAACTAGGATGAGAAGCCCATATGGGGTTGTTGAGATAGGAGAGGATAGCATAAAATCCTTCGAGGAAAAACCTCTACTAGATTATTATATAAACGCCGGTATCTACTATGCTAAGCAAGAAGCCTTTGAACTATTTGAAGGATTTGACTCAGGAGATGTGGAGAAGACCCTGTTTCCCATATTAGCTAGAGATAACAAACTTGGATTCTACAAGGAAGATGCCTTCTGGATGTCCATCGATACCACAAAGGATCTAGAGGAGATCAGACGGGAATATGAAAATAGAAAAGACAAACCATGGGGATGGGAGAAGATCCAAATTAGTACCGAGAAATATCTTACAAAAGAACTCTATATAAAAGAAGGGTATCAAACGTCATTCCACTATCATAACAATAAAGATGAAACTATGTTTGTGATCAAAGGCTCAGGTTATATTCAGTTCAAGAACAAAAAAGAATATTTCAAGAAAAATGACAAACTTAGGATAAAGCCTAAAGTACCTCACTCGATTCATGCCTATGAAAATACGATAATTCAGGAAGTCTCTACGCCACATCCTCTAGATACCGTGAGAGTCGAAGACCTTTATGGCCGAGAGTAGAATTTTATATTATTTTAGCTTCTTTTCAGAGGACCCATCACTTTTCCTGCGCTCTAGGATAAGAGAGTTATAGGTAATAACTCACTTGTTTATGTAAGGTGTTTAGAAATGGAAGTAAAGCTGTATTGTATTTGGTGTGGTGGAAAACTAGGAGTAGAAGATGAACACATATTTTGCTTTAACTGCGATACGATATACTCTAACATCCTCCTATCTGAAAGTGAAGTAAAAAAAGAAAACCAGATAATATTTGAGAAAAGCATTAGCATCGATTGTTTAAGTATTAAAGATCAGAAAAATCCGTCTATTGAAAACCATACTTTCCTACTAGAATCAGCTGCAATCTATGAATAACGAGAGGGAACCTCCATCGCTAATACCCCCTTTGTGGCGGCTCCCTCTCTCATTTATTATTTGGAAATATTTATACATGCATAAAAAAAATGTGATATTATATGGGGAAATTTAAGGATATATTGGCGTATGACGAAACGCTTTTTAAAGATGAAAGAGTCTTCGATCAGGATTATATTCCCAAAGACTTTAATTACCGTGATTCTCAGCTAGAGGCTATTGCAGTATGTATCAGACCCGCATTAAGAGGAGGAAGACCAATAAATGCTAGAATATTTGGCCCTCCAGCAACAGGGAAAACCACCGCAGTAAAACTTGCTTTTAAAGATGTTGAAGAGGTTACAGATAAAGTTGCTTGTGTCCATATAAACTGCCAGGTACATTCATCAAAATTTGCAGTATTCTCACAAATTCATAAGAAAGTAGTTGGCCATGCTCCACCTGAAACGGGAGTACCTTTTCCTAGGGTTTATGAGGCTGTATTCAAAAAATTAGCGAGAAACGGAAAAAGTCTAATCGTAGCATTAGATGATATGAACTACTTATTTTATGATAGACATGCCAATGAGATAATCTATGATATCTTAAGGGCTTATGAGATATTTCCTGGCGCAAAAACAGCTATCTTTAGTATCTTATCTGAGCTGGAGTTTCCTTATAAGCTTGACTCAAAGGTAGCCTCAATGTTTAGACCCCAAGAAATATTCTTTCAACCTTACAAATATAGCGAAATTTTGGATATTCTAAAAGACCGTGCAGAAGTTGGGTTCTACCCCGGAGTAATATCAGAGGACCTCATCGAAAAGATAGCCGAATATGCTTTTTCAAATGGCGACTTAAGGGTAGGCATCGAAATATTAAGAGTGAGCGCCCTGATAGCTGAAGCAGAGGCCTCAAGAAAAGTGAAATTAGAACACGTAGAGAAAGCTCTCGAAAAATCAAAGAATCTCCATTTAAAAAATCTTATCAACTCGCTTAGTTCTGAAGAATTAGAACTCCTAAAGATATTGGCATCAGAAAAAGAGAATGAATCAGGTAAGGTTTATGAAATATTTAAAAAAAATACGGGTTTAAGCTATACGAAATTTTATAGGATTATAGAAAAGCTTGAGGGGATAAGACTAATAGATACAAAGTTTGCAGATAAAAGCGGGAAAGGAAGAACCAGGAACATTTTCCTTAGAGTAGATAAAAATGAGATACCATGATCGAAGTTCTTAGACTCGGCCATAGACCTCTACGGGACAAAAGAATCACTACTCACACGGGGCTAGTTGCCAGAGCATTTGGTGCTGACGGCATAGTGTTGACTACCGAGGACAACGCTGTTATAAATAGCATAAAAAAAGTCGTGAAAAACTGGGGCGGCAATTTCTATGTAAAAGTTATTAAAGACTGGGAGAGCTATATCAAAAATTGGAGGGGAGTAGTTGTTCACCTTACCATGTATGGTTTACCTGTAGAAGAGACTATTCGGGACTTAAGAGGCAAGGATCTATTAATTATTGTAGGCTCACAGAAAGTTCCAAAAGAAGTATTTGAGCTAGCTGACTTCAATGTATCTATTGGCACCCAACCTCACTCGGAGGTAAGCGCCTTAGCGATATTCTTAGATAGACTTTTTGAAGGTAGAGAACTCTATAAGGAATTTAACGGACATTTAAAAATTATTCCTTCTGAAAAATCAAAGAAACTCCAAAAAATTTAATAATAACCAGTACTAATAACATATTGGTGGCAGCCTAGTGAAATTTGTCTGGAGGCACTCTTGTGGATAACGGTAAAACAATTCTAGCGAATCCTGAAATAAAACAGTTAATTCTTGAACTTGTTGGTGAAGAAGGATTAGATGTAGTCAGAGTCTTAATGGGGAAAAAAGCAACAGATGAAGAAATTGCAGAAGAAACGGCCCTAAAAATAAATACTGTGCGAAAAATCCTGTATAAACTCTACGATTATAGACTCGCCAGGTACATTAGAACCAAAGATAAAGAGATTGGATGGTATATTTATACATGGGAACTCGACTTAGACCGGGCATCAGAAATAGTTTCTGCTAGAAAACAAAGAATTCTTGAAGAGTTAAGTAAGCAATTAGAATTTGAAATGAACCATGTATTTTTCAGCTGTAAAAACGACTTTTCAAAAATTCCTTTCGGAGAGGCAAGTGAAAACAACTTCAGATGCCCGAAATGCAATGGGATTTTAGAGTATGTAGATAATCAAGAGAATATAATGAAACTCGAAAAGGAAATAGAGAGACTTAAAAGAACTTTAAAACACTAATTTTATGAAAGACTTAGAAATTTTTAGAAAATTAAATTGCCCAGAAAATGTGATCCAACATTGTCTTGCAGTTTCCAAAAATGCTGTTCTAATAGCTGAAAAGGTAAGAATACCTATAGACAAAGAGCTGGTAAGACTAGGTGGACTTTTTCATGACATTGGAAGATGTAGAACCCACAGTATACGCCATGCCATTGAAGGAAGCAAATTAATCCGTAAACTAGATTTAGGAGAAGAGATTGCCAATATAGCCGAACGGCATATAGGAGCAGGCATTACACCAGAGGAAGCTAAAAAATTAGGACTCCCGGTTAAGGATTATACTCCTCGGAGTCCAGAAGAAAAAATAGTAGCTTATGCAGACAATCTAACTCAAGGGAATGGCATGATATCCTTTGAGGAGAGCCTCAAGAGATTTAAAAGGGAATTGGGGGAAGATCACCCCTCGATAAAGAGAATGATAGACCTCCATAAGGAAATACAGGCGTGGATTAATAGATAGTGATTTTTTTTATCCCTTCAAGGCTTTTTAATTCCTCAAGGAGTTCTCCACTTATCTCATGCTCCGTAATTACAGTAAGCTCGGGATTTTCTGTGAGATAGGGGTCATCTGCAATCGCCTGTCTTATTGAAATCCCATGCTCAGCGATCTTGCTTGCGACTCTGCCGATAATTCCAGGTTCTGATGCATCTTCAGGGGATATAACAACTACTCCTAGACCCAAATGGGGGGCTGCGTCTCTTAAAAAAGCAATTGAATGAAGGTTTTGAAAGACTTTTTTAAGATTTTCGTTTTTTATTATCCTTTCAACTGTCGCATCAACAGCCCGCCTGTCTACACCTAACTCATTAGCTATCTGAGCATGCGCGACCTCTATACCTCCTGCGGATATTCTCCTATTTTTCCCTATTTGAAATCCTTTTTTTAATAAGAATTGAGCTACCTTCATTTGAGCAGGATACCCTTTGAAATATTTCTCAATTTCCGCCCACATATACTTAGTTCTATTTAGTTATTTTTTCTTATAAATCCATGCATTGAGATTCATGCTATATGCTATTTTTTAATGAAATGTTATCTTAGTACTATAGTGTTACTATATAGGAAATAGTAATACAATTAGTATATAAGAAGAAATTTTTACGCAGAAAAGTATATATAGTATTATTTTTTTAAAAAAAGTGTTACTATGCATATTCCAGACGGCTTTATACCTCTATGGCAATGCGCGATATATTTTGCAATCGCATTACCTTTCATAATAAAGTCATTCAAATGGGCTCGAAAGGAGATGGGAGAAGCTAATCTACCACTCTTTGCTACTCTTGCTGCAGGCATTTTTGCAATCCAGGGATTAAACATCCCTATACCTTGGGGAACAAGTGGCCACATGGTAGGCGGTGTTATGACCGCAATCCTCCTTGGAAGCCCTTATGCTGGAGTACTTTTACTGACTATAGTACTGATGATTCAAAGCTTACTATTCGCAGATGGAGGAATCACCACATTAGGTGCAAACATCCTTGACATGGGAATAATAAGCACTTACGTGGGATTTTACATATTTAAAAGCTTAAAATATAGATTAAACATATCGGTTGCATCCTTTACTGGAGCATGGCTAGGGTTATTCTTATCGTCATTAGCTGTAGCCATACAACTTGCTATTGCAGGCACTTTTCCTTTAATTCAAGGGCTTTTTTTTATGGGGCTCTATCATACTATTATCGGCCTAATAGCTGAGGGAACTCTAACAAGCATAGTTATTACGACCTGCCTAAAAGTAAGTCCTGGGCTTTTCCCAGCCATATCGGAGGAGGCAATGCGATGAATATTAAAAGAATTGTTATTGTAGGTTTAGGGATCTCTCTTTTAATCTCTGTTCTATCCCCTTATCTAGCTTCAACTAATCCTGATGGGCTCGAAAGTACTGCTCAAAAATTTGAAGACGTTATAGGCAAGGAGTATCACGCGATACAATCGCCATTTTCAGATTACTTAGTGCCCCAATTCGGTGATAGCAAAAAATCAAGCATGCTAGCATTAGTATTAGGAACGCTAATAACTTTTGGAGTTGGCTACATTGTCGTTAAAGTCATAAGAAAACGGGATTTTCATGCAAATAATTGAAACCAAAAACCTACGATACGTTTACTCCGACGGAACAGAAGCCCTCAAAAACGTAAATTTCCAAGCCTACGAAAATGAGATAGTGGCTGTGGTAGGCGCTAATGGCGCGGGGAAGACTACTCTATTTAAGCATTTTAATGGACTCTTAAAACCAACTTCGGGTAAAGTCTTAATTAATGGAGAGGAAATAAGAAAAGATAATCTTCTTCAAGTACGTAAGACGGTAGGACTAGTATTCCAAAACCCTGACGACCAGCTTTTTGCACCAACCGTAAAACAAGATGTAGCATTTGGGCCGATGAATCTTGGGCTTCCAGAAGATGTCGTAACACATAGAGTTAGAGAGTCCCTAGAGCTAGTTGGGATGTCAGGATTCGAAGACAGGACACCTCATAACCTAAGTTTCGGCGAGAAGAAAAGGATTGCAATAGCAGGCGTCCTAGCGATGCAGCCCCGTGTTTTGGTGCTTGACGAGCCTACCTCAGGGTTAGATCCTCAAGGCGTGGTTAAGATCATAGAACTTCTTATAACACTCAAAAAATTAGATATTAGCAGTGTAGTAGCGACACACGATGTAGATATTGTCCCAATATTTGCCGATAGGGTTTATCTATTACACCACGGAGAAGTTGCCTTAGAGGGAACCCCGGAGGATATCTTTAATGAAAGCCTTATAGAGGAATCACATCTCAGACTCCCATATATAGCCCAACTTCTCAAGAACTTAAAAGAAGAAGGTTACGATATTGACCTCAAGCTAACTGTGTCTGAAGCGACAGACGAGATTGTGAAATTATTGAGGGAGATAAATGGAACTTCTAGATCTAGAAAGAGAGGCATCGAGAGACAGCACGATTCATAGAATAGATAGCAAAATAAAAGTTATTTCGTTTCTTTTATTAGTTTTTTCTGCTGTATTTATTGGTAGAAGCATAAGCTCAGATTTCTTAAGCCGCATAATTAGTTTAGCCGTATTAGAGGCTTATCTGCTAGTGATCGTATCATTGGCAAGATTGGATAAATCTTTATTTCTGAAGAGAGTTCTAATGATACTTCCCTTTGGAGGAACAGTAGCGGTACTAAAACCTTTTGTTGAAGAAGGGGTTCCGATATATACTTTTCCTTTAGGGATTACTGTAACCTACGAAGGTATTAGTGAGGCTATTCTACTCTTATTTATAATGGTGGTATCAATCTCTTCTATAGTAGTCCTTTCATCTACAACTACAATCCAGGGATTAATAAATTCGATGAAAAAAATAGGATTCCCAAAAGAGCTAGCTCTCCTATTCGGTATGACATTAAGGTATATCTTCCTGTATGGTGAAACTCTTCAGAAAATTTTAGATGCCCAACGGTCAAGATGCTTTAGCATTAGAAATAGGAGAGTTAAACTTAGGTACATATTAGAACAATTAGGCTATACCGTAATGATGCTTTTTATAAGGTCTTATGAACACGGTCTAAAAATATACCAAAGCATGATAAGTAGGTGCTACACCTCTGATTCTACTCTTCTTTTAAGCCAAAGAGGGGTTACTTCTAAAGATATTTTATTCGCAATAGTCAATATCTCCGTGATCGGAAGTGCAATTTACATTAGCAGCTATGGAATCCCCCCATAATATTAAGCAATCCGCTCTTTAGGATTATCGAAAGCCTATTTGATAAAAATAATTCCTCCCGAGGAATTACCAACACAGCACTTTTCATCTAAAAATCTCTTAACCATCAGCTAAGAGAGGCTTCCTTTATAAAAAGAAACTGATAAAAACTACTGGAGTGTCGATGGTGGTCCCGGATAGCATGGTGACGCCGGCACGGTGCTTAGTAGTGGGCCCGAAGGGATTTGAACCCTCGACCACCCGGTTATGAGCCGGGCGCTCTAACCGCTAAGCTACGGGCCCTTCTAACCTCAGATAAATTCATTCAAAAATAAATATATTTCGCCAGAATATTTTGATAAAATATTAATATATATTCTTTTATATATTATTGTTGATGACTAAAGAAAAGGGGGGAGAGGAATTTTTTAAGATACTCTCGCATCCTATACGCTTGAGATTAATTGAATTAATACATGAAAACATCCAGTTAAGTTATAGCGAGATCCTTAATACTCTTAAAATAGATGCAGGTCAACTAAATTTTCATCTTAAAAATATGAGAGAACTCTATGTAAAATCCAAGGGATATTATATGCTAAACGAAAAAGGAGTGTTTGCATATTCTCTCATCAATAAAGTAAGAAAAATGGAGAGATTAAGAGAATTTAGGATTTCCCTCAAAACTGCTCCGCTTTATAAGAGAGTTGTAGCCTCTCTCATCGACGCCGTGCTTTTCGTAGGTTCTCCAGTGACTGTGGTATTGCTTATAAGCCTACTTACACCGCCTAAAGCTCTTGATCCCATACTGCTAACAGTTTTCGCCATGCTTATAATGTTTTTATCCCTCCTAGTGCTGGCTCCTATGGAGGCTAGCACTGGGCAGACTATAGGAAAATACATCACTGGGATTAGAGTCGTAAAGGACAGCGGAAGGAAGATAGACTTGTCTGAGAGTACTATTAGAAATGTAGGGAAGATATATTTTCTACCACTAGATTTACTTTTGGGACTTATGGTTAGGCGGAAAGGTTATCTTAGATTTACATGTTTTATGACCAAATCAGTAGTAGTTGAAGTATAAATTGTGAAAATGAACCGGCAGTACTTACCCTCATCAAATGGAAGATTTTTTATAGCTATAAATTCCATAAAAGTAGTAAAACCAACAAAAGAGAGAGGTGGGTGAACTTTGAAATCCTGTAAAAATAGAAGGAGGGTTAAGTATGAGTAAAGAAGAGATTTTGAAGAAAGCAGCTGACGCTATTTTAAAACAAGACGAGAAGGCTGCTGTTGAAGTTGCAAAGGAAGCGTTAGAAGCGGGTTTAGACCCTGTTGAAGTGATTGAAAAGGGATTTACAGAAGGTATCAGAGAAGTGGGGGACCTCTTCGATAGGGGTAAGCTTTTTCTCCCGCATGTAATGCTATCAGCAGACGCCATGAAAAAAGCCATCGCAGTTCTTGAGCCTGCTATCGGCGAAGGTAAGGGAAAAGAAAAAGTGGGGACCGTCGTAATTGGAACCGTTGAAGGAGATATCCATGAAATCGGGAAAGGAATTGTTTCTATCATGCTTCAAGTGGCTGGATTCGAGGTCCATGACTTGGGTAGGGACGTGCCATTAAAAAAATTCATAGAAGCCGCAAAGGAAACAAACGCCAACATAGTCGGTGCCTCAGCTTTAATGACGACTTCCTTACCCGGGCAAAAAGAGCTAATAAATCTGTTGAAAGACGCAGGCATCAGAGATAAGGTTAAGATGATGGTAGGGGGTGCACCTGCCACTGAGAAATGGGCGCAGAAGATAGGGGCTGACGCCTACGCTGAGAATGCCACAGAGGCTGTGGCAAAGGCAAAAGAATTGGTAACATCATAAGGCCTTCAACCCCCAATCGCCGGTTCGAATGGGTCAAAGGGCCTTTGATGAGAACCAGGGTATAGGTTGAAGGAATATAAAAAAGGAATTAGGAGGTGAAGTTATGGATTACCGTGTTAGAATTGGAGACGGCTCATTAAAATACCTCTCCAAGAAAGAGATAAAGGAAGACATTGAAGACGGAACCAAGGACGCTGCTGACCGCGGAGAAATACCAGAACTAACTGATGACGATAAAGAGAGGCTACTTGAAATAGTAACCGAGCCTAATAAGATCGTCAGCGTTTCACCGGGCGAAGAGGTAGTTATGACAAATGACGTAGGAACACTCACTATCCAAGGTGACCAAGGGAACAGCGGGGTAGGACTACCGCTAGATCGTATACAATGTATACTTACTCAAGAGCGTGCTTTTGGATCTGACACAATGGAACTAGCCCACACCGATTACAGCTTCAAACCCGTTAAGCCCATCATAGCAATGGAACAACAAGCTCTCGAACAGGCAGAACTATTAACAGTGATACCAGTCTTCTATGGAGCAATGCCAAACCTTGGACAGTACTATGTTATAGACGGGCCTTTCCCAAATCCGAATGATCTATATAGAGATCTGAAAATAAAAGAAGCTCGCGAGAGCCAGGAGGAATGCGCTGAGCATGCCTCGAACAATATGAGTTGGATAGGTCAAAGACTTTGGGAGGTAGGATGCGAAGGACTAAACTTCGATACTACCGCCGCAGCCGGAGATACCGACTTCTATGCTACTCTGACAGCTACTGAAGAGTTAAAGAAGACTACCTCTGAAATGTGCATAGAAATGGGCATGGCCGCAGAATACGTGCTCGGGATGCATGGGGAGCTAAAATATGGTGGCGAGCTTCTAGCAGGCCTGTATCCACATCAGCAAGTAAAAGTCGCAGAAAAAGCAGGAGTAGATATATTTGGTCCAGTAGTGAATACCAATACTAGCAAGTCTTTTCCATGGAATATTGCAAGAGCGCTTACTTTCGTGAAGGAATGCGTAAAACAGTCCAATATACCCATACATGTCAACATGGGAATGGGCGTAGGCGGAATCCCCATGTACGAGACGCCGCCAGTAGATGCCGTTACAAGGGCTTCTAAGGCAATGGTTCAGATTGCCCACGTCGACGGTATATAGATGGGAGTCGGCGACCCGGTGGGCATGCCTATAAGCCATATAATGGCATCTGGCATGGGCGGACTTAGAACAGCGGGAGACCTAGTTGCTAGAATGCAGATGAGCAAAAAAATGAGGATTAATGAAGCCAAGGAGTATGTAGCGAAAAAGCTAAACTTAACTCCAAGCGAGCTCTCAGACGAGTATGTCATGAGAGAAGTGAGAGAAGAGCTGGATATAGGGATTATAACACCAGTACCGGGAGCAGCGAAAGGGATAGAAGCTAAAGTCAGGATCGCTGAGCTACTGGATATAACTATAAATCCGGTAGAGAGACTAAAAAATAAAGAAAAATTCAAAAGCTAAGTAACCCTCCGGCCAGTAGCTGGCTATGGGTTACTTTATATCCCCCCAAGCTCTTTGGGGGGATTTATTTTCTCTTTGTGTTAAACAACTTTTCCAAGCCATATCACTTTCTAAATTTAATGATGTTATAGAGATTTTATATAACCAGTATGTTAGAACTCTACGATAAAGTAAGGAAGGAAATTGTAGGCAGAGATCGAGAGCTTTTAAGAATTTTATCTGCTTTAGAAGCCAAAAAACATTTGTTACTTGAGGGACCGCCAGGTACCTCAAAGTCAACCATCTTGAGGACTATAACTAGGCTGTCTAATATCCCTTTTTATCTTTTAGAGGGTAATATCGATTTAACTCCAGCAAAGCTGGTTGGTCACTTTAATCCAGCAGAAGTTATATCTGATAATTATAAACCGGAATACTTCAATAAAGGCCCCTTAACAAAAGCCATGGAAGAGGGCGGATTCCTTTATATTGAAGAATTTAATCGAATGCCGGCAGATGCTACAAATGTGCTATTAGTAGCTATGGAAGAAGGAGAGATAAATATTCCCAGATACGGTAAAGTAGTAGCCAAACCAGGTTTTACCGTGATATGCGCTCAAAACCCTCTTGACGATGTAGGTACTCTTCGTGTGAGCAGAGCATTTCTAGATAGAGTATGCAGAATAAAGCTTGACTATCAATCCGAAGAAGAAGAAATTAAAATCGTAGAAGAGAGAACAGGAACAAAAAATAAAGACTTAATTAAATTAGCGGTTAAACTGGCAAGAGAAACTAGAGACCATCCCGATTTGAAATTAGGAGTCTCTATTAGAGGACCTATTGATATGGTTCAAATAGCCGAAAAGATGCTTAGGCTTGATTTAGATGAAAGGGAAGCTCTTTTAGACTCGATGATGCTGGCTTTCAGCGGAAAAGTATGGCTTGATGAGCTTTCTGAAAAATCTCAAGAAGAGGTCCTAGAAGAAATATTTAATCAAATATATACTCCCACGGGCGCTACTAAAAAAAAAGTAAGCCTGGAACTAATAAGAAAGGAGAAGAACTAACGCAACTTGAATCTGATGATAGCGAAGAAAAACCAAGCATCGATATAGAAAAAGAATTCGAAAAATCCCCATATCATCTCGCGAAATACTTCAATGCTAATCCTGAAGAACTAGCGAAGGTATTCAGTTCTAAGAAAGCTCTTAAGATATATGGCGATATTTCCAGCATGCTTAAACCTGAAACAAAAGAAATAGCAAAGAAGTATATTAGGAGGCTCATTATAAAACTTGGAGTATCGCTGGCCAATCCAGGATATCAGCGAGATAAGATTGTTCCCTTGAATGATATAACACTATCAGACGATATCGAGATAGATAGAACAATCGAGAAAATTATACAGGCCCCGGAACTTCCCTTAGAGGATAACATCACCGTTTTAGGCAGAAAGAAGAAGAAACAAGATATCGTGCTAATGTTAGATAGGAGCTTTTCTATGAAGGGGATCAAAACCGTCTTGTCAGCTATAACTGCCTCTGCGATTTCTTTACATTTTAAGGGGAATGTATCTGTCCTATTTTTTAACGATAAATCAAAATTCATTAAAAAAAGAAACCAAAAGATGGTTTTAGATTCTATAGTAGATAAGATTCTCGATTTAGATGTAGAAGGAGGAACAAATATAAGGAAAGCCCTTGAAATGGGCCTACAAGAAATATCATCCTCAGACAAAAAAAGAGGACTACTTCTTACAGATGGTAACTGGACGGTAGGAGCTAATCCCTTAAGTGTGGCACAGAAGTATGATAAGCTAGACGTAATCTGCTTCCCACCAGCTAATAGTGAGAAATCCAAGCTTTTAGCATTAAAAGGAAACGGAACCCTAGAATATGTTGAAAGGGAAGAGGATATTTTCAGAGCAATATTAAGCTGCCTACGGCTAAACTAGTTTTTCATATTATATCCGATGAGCAGAGTACCGTCCTTGCTTTTCTCGCAACCCAGTAAACGCTTCAAGTATTCATCAGAAGGTGTACAAGGGCTACCTGATACTATATCTTCAAGCTCTTCAAATTCCTGGAGCTCTGGAAAAGGAAGAGGCGGCATAAGAAAATAAGGCTTTCCTTTTGGAAGTTTATTCTTATACAGTACAAAGTCAGGACCCATAAAAATAACATCTTTCCTTTTTTTCATTTCTTCCAGCTTTTTGGATCCAACCCATTCTCCAAGAATCTCCCCATCTTCGTCAACCATTACCACCCACGGGCGGGAGGGTTCCCTAAATGTTTTATCAAATAATATCACCCATGTCTCGTCCCTTGATAAAGCCTCGAAAGTACCCTCGTTTAAAAAGTCCATCATGCCTTGTACCGCCCCTCTCTCCTGTGCTTTCTTCTCAAGCCTCAAAATCTCCTCTTTTTCATCCTGGGTAAGAAGTCTTACATCCAGTACTCCTTTAAGGTTCCTAAGCCTAAACATTATCCTTTCGTGGAGGTCTTTTGTTACTCCACTAGTACTAGGCCGTTCCATCTTACATTCTCCTGCGAAGATAATCCTAATGGCATGCCTATGTTTTTACAGGTCCTATAAACATCTATCCCTACACCTTCTAACGAGGGTCTGGCCTTAAAAGGTTGATGACATAACTCCCCTTTTTTAGGGTCAGCGCACTCCTCGCAAAGCTTACAATTACCGCCAATCAGTCCCGTAGCAAGATAGTAGCCCAGCTTAAAAGCTTCTCTTTCGACTGCATTAACTATCTCATGCAACTTAAGCTCATACTTCTCATAAACCTCTTTCTCAAGTTTATCCACAAGATTTTTAGAAATAGGCTCATTTGACTTATCTAAAGAATCAACGTTCTCCATCTCAAGCTGAATGAATATTGCCTTTTTATACTTTGATAAAATCTTCCTAAATTCATCAAATGGTATGGAATTAGGAGGACAGAAATAATATCTATTATATCCATCGCATGGGGGTACCTGACACTTTAATAAAACCCGCCTATCCATTACTATCGATCCCACATCAATAATCTTCGCCCTAGTAGCCCCTTCCCTTAGACTAACCTCTACGAGCTTCTCAAGCTTATTCATTGAATCCCACCTAAATATTATTTTCCGAGTCCTACTACTCAGATAAACATTAACAAGCCTAAAAAAATTTTCTAGAAACAATTTTATTTTTCGAAGGCAATATTCGATGCTGATAGTTTATGAAGAGGTACGGGATTGCTTTGGATATGGGCACTAGCGGTTTCCGCGCCCAAGCGATAGATTTGGATGAGGGGGAAATAATCTCAACATCAATTACTCTGCGACATCCTATACCCGGAGCTAACGTTATGGACCATGTGACTTTCGCAATAGACGTTGGAACTGATATAACCCACGACCTAATAGTAATGACAGTAAACAAGCTAATAACAACCCTAAAAATTGACCCGACAAGAGTAGAAAGACTAGCGGTATGTGGTAATCCCTTTCAGCTTTCACTTTTCCAAAAACTTGAGATACGAGACCTAGCATACGCGGGGGAATCTAAATTAAAGGCTTTAGGAGTAAAACCGCCTAAAAGAGATGCGACCATAATGGATGCCGAAACTATTGGACTCAATATAAACCCTGAGGCAAATGTGCTTATACCCCCAGCGGTAAAACATGAAATAGGAGCAGATGCCTTAGCAATGATGCTAAAAACAGATTTCCTCGAAAATTCGCCAAGTATAGTCACAGACTACGGAACTAATGCAGAAATGGCGCTAAATGTAGATGGCCAGATATATTCAGGATCTGCTGCCGCAGGTCCTGCCCTAGAGGGACAACAAATTAAGGAGGGCATGCTAGCTGCTCCAGGTGCTATATCTGATGTAGATCCTGAAGACTCAAAATGGCGTTGCTCCGTTTTAAGTAAAGAGCTAATGGCTGAAGAGGGAGACCTAATAGATCCCCGCACTGGAGAAATATTTAAAAAAGGGGTCATGCACGGCAAAGTAAAAGGAATAACCGGTACTGGCGTTATAGCTGCTATCGCTAGAGGACTACAAGAAGGGTTGGTTGTACCACCAAAGATTAAGACTCCAGACAATAAGGTCCACCTTCAAGATGGTATTACGATAACTGAGGATGACATAGTCGAGGCTGGAAAAGCTATAGGAGCTATTAGAGCAGGCCATATGACGTTGATAAATGAAGCTGGAATAAGTATGGAGGAAGTTGAAACAGCCTATATGGCTGGCGCCTTAGGAACGTATGTAGATGCAATTAAAGCTCAGAAAGTAGGCCTAGTGCCATCTACGTGCAAAAACCTAGTGCAAGTCGGAAACACCTCTCTTTCACTAGCGAGGGATCTGATTTTTGAACCTGAAAAGCTTGAAGAACTCCAAGATTACGCAAACAAGTTAAGGGCAAAACATGTTATGTTCGCGATATCAAATACCTTCAGAAACATCTTCGTTATAGAGCTTTCTCTTTGGACTGAAGGAATGCCCTTCAGCATGTATAATGACATGTTAAAGATGTATAAATTACCGCCAATACCTATGAAGAATGTCAATGCAAAAGTGAATAAAATTGTTCAGAGAGATATTCCAATACTGGGTAAATATGGAATCACCGTTGTTGAAGATGTAGGTATAATTCTTTCAACTAGAGTATCAGAGTGCATTTACTGTAAAAAATGTATTAGAGAATGTCCTGAGGAGGCAATAGAGATAATAGAAAAAGATGGTAAGCGAATAGCATTAATAAGATCTGATAAGTGCAATGGAACAGCGTGTCGAAGGTGCGAGATAATTTGTCCTAAAAATACCCTTAAGCTAAGAGAACTAAAGATAAATACAACCTAAACACTTCTTCAAAGAAAAAATAAAAAATAAGGGGAGAAATCCTCCCCAAAGAGTATATTCTTTACCTCTACTTGATGTCAACGCCGAGTTCCCGTAGAGTGTTCACGGCCTTATCATACACCTGCAGGTGCTCCTCAGTAGGAACAACCTTAACCACGTCATAACACTCCTGGAACCTCTTACCCTTAGGCGCCGTCTTATAGTCACTCTCGTACTTCTTAATCAAATTATCCAAGATCACGTTAACCTCACTGATATCCATGCCAGCCACAGCAATAGCCGCCTCACCCATAATCCGGGCCTCCATACCAGTCGTATAATCCAACGCAACGCCCTTAGCACTAGCACTACCACTAACAAGCTCACGGCCACTAGCAGTGTCAGTAATAGCCTGAGCAGCCGTCTCCAACAAACACATCTCAGTACACGGACCCGCCAACGGATAATACTGGTTCGAAGTCAACAAATGAGTATTCTCATCAATAGCCCTAGCCGTATGCCCAGCCACCTGCAGGGTCTCACGCGCAGTAGTGATACCCCACCTGATATGGATAGGCCCATCCAAGTGATAACTCCCATTCAACAAGGTGAAGCTCGTCAAATGAGTAGCCACGTTACAGATCGAGGTCTCCTCGACCCCGCCAGCATAGCCACCAAAGATAGGCATCTGCTCCACCATAATAATATCACCATTCTGAACCCAACCAGCAATCATATGCAGGCCACCATTATCAATCTTAAGCTCATTCAACTGACTGATCTCATGGCTATCACAAGGCCTCAAGCCACCCAGGAGATCCCCGGCAAGACGCCCCGCACTCGTCAAGGGCGTCTCTGGGCCCTAAACCGCCATATAGGGTCTCCCAGCCTTACGACAAGCCTCACGGATATAATACAACTCAAACAGAGTAGCCTTAATCTCCCAAGGACTACCGCTAGTAGCCTCATTACCCTCAATAGTAGCCAACACACCATTCACAATAGTATCCACCGTAGGCTCCTGAGCATAACTCTGAAACATCGGGATAAAAATATCCTCACTAACAGGAGCACCCGTAGGACCGCCCTGAATAACAGGCTTAAAACCAGGATTACCACGACGCTGCGCCATATCCACTGCGTCCTGATACTCGCCCAACACGAGCTTCCTAGGCGCCTTCTTAATAGACTCAAGAACCTCGTCCTCAGAGACCCTGATAACCCTTCCGGTGTCAATATTATAGATCCCAGTCTCCACCAACATCTCCAAGCCGGCCTGGAACAAGTTATCAATCAGCTCACTGTCCGTAGGAATAATCTCACCCGAAAACTTGATGTTATACTTCTCCTTCATCTTAGCAGCATTCTGCGGGATAATCTTATAATCCCAGTCACGCTCACTAACCTTCTCCCCACTAATCGACCTATTATAGGTCTCATACACATCTAAAGGCCTACCAACCGCCAAAACAACTCACCTCCAACAATAAACAATTATTATCCTTAGTCGCCAACAAGCTCCTTCGCAATCCTCACAGCCTCAGCACCATTCGGACAATAAGCGTCACCGCCAATCTCATCCACCCACTCCTGGTTAACAGGCGCACCGCCAAACAACGTCTTCACCTTATCCCGGATCCCAGCCTCCTTCAAAGCCTTAACAATCTCCCTCTGACCAGGACGCGTAGTAGTCATAAGAGCACTAGCACCAACGATATCAGCATTAACCTCCTTAGCGGTCTCAACGAACTTATCGATAGGAGCATCCCGGCCAATATCAATCACATCAAAGCCAGCGCCCTGAAGCATAGCAGCAACAACGTTCTTACCGATCTCATGGATATCCCCCTCAACAGTACCGATAACCACTACCTTACCCATCTTCTCCCCAGACTCCATGATCTTAGGCTTCAAGACCTCAAGACCCGCCTGCATAGCCTCCGCAGCCATCAAGATCTGAGGCAAAAAGATCTTGGCCTCATCAAAAAGGTCGCTGATAGTCATCATACCCCTACCCAAGCCGTCATTAATAGCCTCAAAAGGCTCAATGCCCGCCTCCAACGCCTCCTTAGCCGCAGAGCTAGCCAAGTCAGCATCATAGGTCTCCACGGCTTTCTTCAACTTATCAAGAATCTCCTGCTTAAACAAGCCAAATCACCCCCGAATCCAAAAAACCTTTTTCTTAATTTATTATATGTTCTTATGGTTTAAATGTTACGGTTCCAAAAAAATAAAAAAAAGGAAGAAAGGGAAATCACTCGGATTTCTCGGTTGCTTTTTTGAGTTCTTCTATGAAGCCCTCATAACCAGGCAACGTCCCTTCTTCCAGCCATTTATCCACAGCTTCTTCGTATTCCTGGTTTTCCATTTTAATCTGCCAGTAGTGCCACCAGATCCAGAGTAGTGTTGAGATTGCTACGAAGAGTTTTGTCAAACCCCACAGAGGCGATACAACCTCCATGTTCTCTGCACCAGTCCAGTCTGTTACTCCTGTTGCAATTAACAGCATTATGCTTACCATCTCAACTCACCTCGTTCCTCAAACTCTTTTTGTAGCCTTATAGCATCCTTTATTAAGTCCTCTGGACTCGGCACTCCGAGGTAATCTTTTCTACCAGTGTCTTTACTGTACGCATTGATATTCAATAGTAGGTTTCTCCCAGGCTTAGAACCCTGCTTAGCTTTTAATAGGATTCTATGAGCCTCGATTCCCTGGACCTTATCGATCTCCGAGAAGTCCTCTGGCCTGTATGGTGGGAAATACGGGTACATTTCACCGACTGCTGGAGAAGCTATATCAAGTCCTGCAAGCTCTACTAGCGGTGGAACTCTGAGTAATCCTAGCTTCTTGAATATCCAGCTAGCACCAAAGCCGAAGAGGAATGCCCAACCTGCTTCCCAAACTGCAAGCATGAAATTACCCCAAGGCGTGGTTACCCCTTGTAGTTCGTCGAAACCAAGAGGACCTCCTCCGGCAGGATATCCCCAAAGCAATATGCCTGCATATATAAGTCCTAGTACTCCCGAATAGCCGTGGACAGCACACGCTCCTACTGCGTCGTCGATCTTGAATCTCTTTTCTACCCAGTAGTGTAGCTTATATATTATTGGAATGGTTATGAACCCTAGGAGAAACGCTTGCATCGGGTGATAAAGATCGTTTCCTGCCGAGGCTGCGATGACTCCAGCAAGCCCTCCTGAAAAAATCCAGAAGGGATTCCCTTTGCTCGCGAAGAATCCTCCCATGAAACCTCCGGTTAGAGACAATAAGAAGTTGGTCCCAATAGCAGAATTACTTGTTGGATTACCATATATGTTAACCGTTCCCCAATAGGACATCTCCATTGTCGGATCCCATGCTAGGGCTGTCGGTATGTTGCAAGCAAAATAGAATCCCCAGAACCCTGTATATATAAGGAACAATCCTATACATGTCAACCACTGGTTGTGGAGAGGGACATCCCTTGGATTTCCCTTTTCATCGAATCTTCCAATTCTAGGTCCCAAGTTTATTAGAACTCCAAGAGTATACCATCCCGCAATAGTGTGGATAATGCCACTAGCGTATGCATCGTGAGAGCCAAAGTATTTTACAGTCCATCCCCAGGGAGACCACGCCTGAGATGCTAGCCAGATCCATACAAAGGACCCTAGGAATACTGACATTAACAAAAATGCTCCTACTCTGCACCTTTCAATAACCGCACCAGAAAGGATTGAGCCCTCTGTCAGAGAAAAGAGCAGGAACGCTGCCCAGAATGCTAACATAAAGTGGTCCTGCATATGCGTTGTCATCAATGGACTCCACGGAGCATAATCGGCTGGATCAACTATCTCTGGATATTGCCCTGGTATCAGGAAAGTGGACCAATGAGGACCTGAGAATGCTGCATACACCCACCATCCGAAGATATAGAACGTGAAGATGATGAGTGGGAACAGCATTGCATTTTTCATCAGCGTATGACCAACGTTCTTCCTTCTAGACACCCCGACTTCGTATGTACAGAATCCTACGTGTATCAGGAACATGACTATCACTGTCACCCAGTAATACCACTCCTGATACAGATACGCTAACTGCCATATTCTTTCAGCTAGCGGATACGGTTCTACCATAGAATACACCTCCTAATCGTTTCCTCCCCCCTTAGGTACTTCCCTTCTATCACTTAAGCACCTCCTACTAACCTCTTTGGACTAGGCAAGTTGGGGTTTAGTGGGTTATGTTATTTAAAATTTTCTATTTTGAATTGTAGTGAATATGATTCTTTTTCTTAAGAAATGTATTAATTAATGCTATTATCAAGTTAAAATACTTTATAAAATCTGAAAATTAAAAATAAATAACAATATGATATTGTTAGCTAAAATAATTCTTATTTAATCTTTAAAATATTCCCTTAGAAGGTAATGTAACGAAAATTAAAATATCCCATAACATCACGCACCAGCTTCTTATTTTCAGCTTACTTTAGTAGTGTAAGCAAAAAGTTTTTATGATGACTCATAGAATCATGGGAAGTTAGAAAATAGAATACTGTGATATCATGGAACTAAAAAATATCCTACTCGATTCTCTGAGGACCGCATTAGAACTCCCAAATAGTATCCTCAGGTATATCATACTAGTCATTCTAAGTTTAATTCCCTTAGTAAACCTTACAGTCCTCGGATATGCATACCGCTATATTGAGGAGGAGGGATTTCCTGAGCTTAGGGGGTTTGGCAAGATGTTCATTAAGGGATTTAAAATTGCCATGGTACTAACAAGTTATTTGTTCTTGCCTATCTTCATACTTTTCGTTTTAATGATAAAAGCAGGCATATACGTGGAGTCGCACCTTGAACTAACACTTCTTACCTATAGCGTATCTTTTCTCCTAGCTATCCCAATGTTCATTGGGATTATTTTGATGATAGTGCATGATGATTACGTTAAAGCTTTCGACTTGATAAAAATCTTCAAGATTTTGAGAGGAGTATATATTGAGTACTTAATATGGCTTGCCATAACTTTCCTAGCTGGTCTATTGATTTTAACAATATATGGAGTAGAAAAAATAGGATGGATTTTTGGATCTGCTATTTTCCCCTTCTACGTCATCTTCGTTTTGAGGTCTTCCTACTTGATGTATCAATACGGCGAAAACGTATCCAAATCTTAAGATTTCTTGAGTCAACTTTTATTATATTCTCTTTCTCTATCATAGGATATGTTTGAAATAAAATATAGAGACGCGTTGGGGAGGTTAGGCAGGTTTGAGGTACGGGGTAAGGTCGTCGAAACACCTCTCCTGCTACCGGTAATAAACCCTAAAATACAGCGGGTACCTTTGAAAGAAATTAAGCAAATGGGTTTTTCTGGTATTATAACAAACAGCTATATAATAAAAAAAGACCCTGAATTGAGAGAAAGTGCGCTTAAAAAAGGAATCCATAAGACAATAGGTTTCGACGGTTTAATAATGACAGACTCGGGTTCTTATCAGCTTTATAGGTACGGAAAAATCGATGCAACCCCTGAAGAAATGGTTAAATTCCAAATTGACATCGGCTCTGATATAGGAGTTATTTTAGATGTCCCCTCTCTGCCAGACGCTAGTTGGGAAGACGCAAAAAGAAACCTACTAGAAACCCATAGGAGAGGAGAGAAGAGCATGCTTATTCCTAGAAACGGGATGTTACTTTCAGGTACAGTGCAGGGCGGAATTTATGCTGACTTACGTGAAGAAAGTGCTAAAAAGATGAGTAAAGTAGGGTTTGATCTGTATCCTATAGGGGGAGTTGTTTCCTTACTCGAGAATTACCGCTTTAAAGACCTTGCAGAAGTAATAATGCATTCAAAGAAATTCTTACCGGTAGATAAACCTGTTCACCTTTTTGGATGCGGTCATCCTATAATATTCGCCTTAGCGGTCGCTATGGGATGTGATATATTCGATTCCGCCGCCTATGCTCTTTACGCAAGAGATGATAGGTATATCACTTCAATGGGGACCTATAAGCTCGGACAACTTTCTGAGTTCCCATGTACTTGTGATGTCTGCTTAAACACTACTCCAGAGGAGATGAGGAGTATTGAAAAAGAAGACAGAGAAACTCTCTTAGCAAAACACAACTTATATGCAAGTCTAGAGGAACTAAAGAGAGTCAAACAATCCCTTGTAGACGGTACTTTATGGGAACTGGTAAGCATTAGAGCCAGAAGCCACCCTAGTTTACTTGATGCTTTTAAGGTTTTATTAGGATTTGAATTTGTAGAGAAGTTCGATCCAATGACCAAAAAATCAGCCTTCTTCTATAGTAGCCAAGAGGACCTCGAAAGACCTGAAGTAAAAAGACACTTATATAGACTTAAGAATCTCGAAGTCAAGGGGGATATACTGATACTTCTTCCAGATGGAGAAAAACCCTATTCTAAAACATATGGCACCTTTAGTGATAGCAAGTATCATCTCTGTGTTGCTTCTCCCATCTTCGGTATCATACCTCTTGAACTTGAAGATATTTATCCTCTCGGACAACATGAAATTCCTGAATTTTTAAGAAAACGCATAATAAAAGAAGTTATTATGGAATATGCCAGAGGCTTTAAAAAAGTGTATATTTATGGAGAATTAGACATAGATCTGGGTGAAAAACTAGATTCTTTACCAGTACCTGATCTCAAAGAGGCAGACACCGTAAAAATCAGAGCTATAGGAGACTATCTTTTCGGAAAAGGAGCTGGGGAAATACTCTTCCATGATAGCCGGGTTGAAAGGTCTTCAAAAGGAAAAATAAGGAGAATAAAATCTGAAGATAACTCTCTCCTTGCAGTCATTAGAGCATCAGACGGCCAGATTATATTAACACCTAAAGGCGCTGAAAGATTGCTAAAAATGCCATGCCCAAAAAATAGAGTTATAGTGGATGATAAAGTATCTCAGTTCATACGGGAAGGGAAAAGCGTATTTGCGAAATTTGTCGTAGATTGCGATCCAGAGATTAGACCTTACCAAGAAGTAATCGTTGTTGATAGTGATGATGACGTATTAGCTACTGGGACAGCGATACTAAATAAGGAAGAGATGCTCGCATTTAATAAAGGTGTGGCGGTGAAAGTGAGGCACCATATATGAGCCTTGAAAGAGTAATAGAAGAAACGAAAGATTTTTTCTTACCCTACGGCCCCTTGGGGTTGTTTGCGCTTGCCTTCATAGAGTCATCGTTTTTCATAGTGCCACCAGACGTTCTTCTTATTCCTTTATGTCTTGTTAACCCAGAACTCGCATTTTTTTACGCTTCGGTATGCACTATTGGATCAGTTAGTGGCGCAATTTTCGGATATTATATAGGGAAAAAAGGAGGACGTCCTGTACTCCTTAAATACGCTTCAGAAGATAAAATAAAAAAAGTCGAAGAACTCTTCAGAAAACACGGGACACTAGCTGTCGGCCTTGCAGGATTTACCCCTATACCTTACAAAGTATTTACCATTTCGTCAGGAGTATTCAACCATAAAATCCACCCATTTATTATTGTCTCGCTAATCGGCAGAGGACTGAGGTTCTTTTCCCTTGCAGCAATAATTAAACTTTATGGAGATAAGATTATGGGAATTATATCCTCGTACTTCGAAGCTTTTTCTTTAGCTCTTGGTCTAGCGGTTCTATTAATCTATATAGCGTACAGAAAAATGTCCTCCCCGAAACGATTATAAGAGCACTGTGTAGAGAAAAAGGTCTTATGAAAAGGCTGATTATAGCACTTTTATTAATTACTGCAGTAGTATACGCTGAGCCTACTCCAGGTCTTTTATGGAGATACGACACTGGAATGCCTATAAGTGATATTGCGATCTCATCTGACGGAAGCAAGATAGTAGCCGCAGCGGGGGATTATGTTTACATGCTTAACAGAAGCGGAAAGCTTGTTTGGAAAGTCAGATTAGATACTCCCCCTCAAAGTGTCGCCATAACTGAGAAAGGGAATGTAATTGCTGGAGATGAAGAATCCGTATACCTTTTCAATACTACGGGTCATGAGATATGGAAAAAATATATTGGAGATTATATTAGAGACCTTTCAACTGGCGAGGGAAAGATCGCCGCAGGTTCTAAGACCAGGAAACTCTATATGCTGAATGAAGGCGGTGAATTTTTATGGATGCGATCTTTAGACTCAACGGTTTATAGAGTTGATATATCTTCTCACAAAGTAGCCGCTGTGACGACTTCTGGGAGGGTTTATGTATTCGATATTCAAGGAGAACCCCTGTGGCAAGTGAATACTAACCGTTTTGTTGAAGGGCTTACTATTTTTGGTGAAGATGTAATATCAGGAACAAATTACTTGACATATTGGAGAAACGGGAAAATTATTGGATACTTCATCGAGAAAGGCGGCGTTACAGGACTTGATGCCAACTTGGAATACTTACTAGCAGGTTTTGGAGATGGCTATCTATATGCCGTAGAGTATAATAGAAGCCTTTTATGGAAATATGAGATTGGATCTATCAATGGAGTATCTACTAGTTTGGACGGCAATTATTTCGCTGTAGCATCTGGAGATGAGGTTCTTTTTTTAACTCCTCCGGATACTATACCTCCAGCAGTAAAAATAGTGACCCCTAAATCAGAAAGCACTGTTTCGGGGATAGTAAAAATAAGCGCAGAAGTTGATGAAGACGTTTCCACCATACAGGTTTTTATAGACGGAAATTATGCATGTGGAATCTTACCTTGCAATTGGGATACAAGCGCTTCAACTGAAGGAATTCATGAGATAATGGTTAGGGCAATTGATAGCGGAGGGAATATAGGAGAGGATAAGATTGAAGTGACGGTGAGGAGAACACAGATCTCAAATTTAACCGAGCAAATAGAAGAAAAGAAAGAAGAGCTGGAAAAAAAGAAAGAGGAACTGGAAGAAAAAGTAGAAATTTTGCCTATTGTGAAGACTTCGTCCTCCAGATACCGAGAGACTCTGATAAAAGGAATAATTTTGGTGTTTCTGGCTATATTTTTAATAGGGATAATAAAGAGAAAGAAGAGAAGAAAGTATAGATTCAAGAGAAGGTAACTCACTAATCTAGGGCGGGTGGTCTAGATGGTTATGACGGCAGTCTCACACACTGCAGGTCGAGGGTTCGAATCCCTCCCCGCCCATATATCTGAGTCATCAACTGAGTTAATAGATTTGACTTAAGAAAAAGAGCATACGGCAAGGCATCTACGATAAAAGATTTTAACTACGTCATTCTAAACTTAACACAGCCGTTCCTTTGATCTTTGATTCTTTGAGCAAACGTAGGACTTTATTAGCTTCGGCAAGTGAGAAAGTAGAAACCTCTGTGCGTATTGGTATATCCCCTGCAAGCTTAAGAAGTTCCACAGCGTCCTTTCGAGTCATATTAGCAACACTCTGAATACTGCGTTCCCCATAAATTAAGTTATAGTCCATCCTAGGTATAGGGCTCATATAGATCCCTGCTGTTACTAGCGTTCCTCCCTTGTTTAGAGTTTTCAACGCCTCAGGCACCATCCATCCAGCTGGAGCAAATATGATGGACCCATCCATCTTTTGTGGAGGAATATCACTCGCCCTTCCTACCCATTCAGCCCCAAGCTGTATAGCTAGCTTTTTATGTTCAGGGCTACGCGTAAACACAAAAACACAACACCCGAGATGTCGCGCAACTTGAATAGTAATATGTGCAGATGACCCAAATCCGTAAATCCCGAGATTATGCCCCTCTCGTACACCACTTAATTTTAATGCTCTGTAGCCTATAACACCAGCACAGAGTAGAGGCGCTGATTCATGAAATGAAAAATCATTAGGTATAGAATAAGTGAAGTCCTCTCTTGCTATAGCATACTCTGCGTATCCCCCATCCACATGATATCCTGTAAATTGAGCTTTTTCACAGAGATTTTCAAGGCCGTTAGCACAATATGTACACTTTCTACATGCAGAATACAACCAAGGCACTCCCACTTTATCACCAGTGTTAAATTTAGTGACTTTGCTACCCTGCTCAACTACTTCCCCTACAATTTGATGCCCCAATATTAACGGCAACTTAGAGTCCGGCAGTTCCCCTTCAGCTATATGCAAATCCGTACGACATACGCCACATGCTCGCACTCTGATAAGTATTTCCTTCTCGCTTGGGTGTGGTTTAGAAACTTCTTCCAGTAACAATGGTTCGTCTTCTATAGGTTTCGGGTTTCTGAGTACCATTGCTTTCATTGGTTATACACATCCTTGATGTGACTATTAAGGCTTATTGAAAACTCAACGTATTAGGAGTACGTTAGTCTTTGCGTTTTCTAGCACGTAGAGAGACACATGCCCTAATAAGGCCCTCTCTAATTTGCCAAGACCTCTAGGAGCTAATGCAACCAGGTCATAATGATTCGCGTTTTGAAGAATTACATCTCTAACCTGGCCCCCCTCTATCAGCTTTTTCACATTCTTTATCGAGAGCTGATTTAACATTTCTGCTGCCTTATTTACCGCTTCCTCTCTCTTTTTCTGCTCTTTATTTTCCCTAGCTACCGACAAAACCGTTATTTCTCCTTCTAAGCCCTTAGCAAACATGCCTGCAAATTTCACGGCACGGCTTGAATGCTTACTCCCATCTGTACAAACGAGGATTTTCTCTAACTTATCCCCCTTACGGTATATTAACGTTGGAATATGGGAGTATTCAGCGATTTTTTTTGTAAGTTTTTTATCAGTATCTTTCATTAAAAGTAAATCATAGTGTTTTTCTGCCTCATCAAGAACCTGTGAGGCAACCGCTCCTCCTCTTTTAAGCATTACAACTTCCTCGCCAAGGCACTTTATTATCTTTTTTAGTGCTTTTTTCTCTTCTTCAGGTATTTTTCCAAGTTGTATGCTAAAAGGAGAGTAATATTTCTGCGTTATATCACTTCTAACACATAGCGCTGTTATTTTTCCTTTTAGTGAGGTACAGAGTTTCATCGCAATTCTAACAAGCCCTTCACTCTCCTGGTAAGGGGGACATAACATAAGTAATATATGCATCAGCTCACTCTCACCTTCTCACATTCGTTGAATACGTTTTTACTACATTCTCTACAAATACTTTTATCTAAGTAATAGTTAAAAGCACTTGAGATTGCCTCCTTCTTTGTCTCATGTACTTCTAGGTGCTCAATCAGTCCTTCTTTTGACAGCGAGTTAACAATCTCTTCTTCAACATGGATGAGTATGAGCCTTATATTTCTCCTTTCCATCTCATCTACTAAATCTCTAAGGGCTTCGATTCCTGAGGTGTCCATATAATAGACTGCAGCCATATCTATTATAAGACATTTCATACGATTGCATTTTTCAACTAAATGTAAGATTTCGTCTCTAATTTGCTCGGCGTTAACAAATATAAAAGGTCCTTCTGGTTTTATTATGAAAAGCTGATCGCACCAGCTTTTTGGCTCTTCAGGTATGGAAATAAAATATCCTGTTTCTTTATCTCTCACAGTAAAATAGATCTTGGTATGCATCGTCTTCCACAAATGAAGAGCGAGAGCTAATACCACGCCTACTATTAGACCGGTGTCGGGCTTTGTAATTATAGAAACTCCGAAGGTAGTGAAAGCTACCAAGCCGTCATATCTATTTATCCTGTATATCTCCAAAAGTTGCCTTGGCTTAAAAAGCTTCATTACAGCTAAGATAACGATTACAGCTAAGATGAACTTTGGAAGATAATAAAAGAGAGGTGTTAAAACAGTGATCGAGAGTAATACGAAAAAACTGAATATTATTATAGACATGCCAGTACGTGCACCGCTTGACCAATTAACACTAGTACCCGAAAAGCTTCCACAAACAGGATATCCTTGGAAAAGAGAAGTTAATATATTTGCCAGACCTTGAGCTCTAAATTCTTGTTCAAAATCTACTTTCTCTTTTGTATGATAGATTATAATCTTGGAAATAGAGTATGTTTCAGTCATGCCAACTATTGCGATAAGTGCTGCTGACAGCAATAACCCCGGGATGTTAGAAAATCCTGTAATATCCGGAAGAGTGGGCATAGGAAAACCCTTGGGCAACGCTCCAACTATCTCTACCCCCGTCTTCTCCATACCAAAGAGGTACACCACAAAAGTAAAGAAAATCAGCATAGTTATTATATCAGGAAACTTTGGATAGCGTTTCCGGACGAATATCATCACCAAAAAACTGGCTAATGACAGAGAAAATACTAGGACATTAATATTTGAAAGATTATTGACAACATTCAAAAGCATAAGTATTACATAATCTTCATTAGAACCATGTAACCCTAGGATATATCTTAGCTGAGTTATGGTGATTATTAATGCGGCAGCATTTACAAATCCTATAACAGCGGCGTGAGAGATAAGATGGAGGATAAATGTCAGATGAAGAACAGCAATGCTCAAAATTATAACACCGACCATTAAGGAAAGCAACGCCGCTAAAGATACATACTCATTTGATCCCGGTTGAGCTATTGGTGAGAGAGCTGTAAACACAAGCATTGTCATAACACCTACAGGTCCTGTAAAAAGTAAGCGGTTACTCCCAAATAATATACTAACGAGCGGTGCTACGAAACTGGCATATAGTCCATAAATTGGAGGCAACCCCGCAACGAGAGCATACGCCATAGCCTTCGGTATCATGCTAACGCCTAAGGATACCCCCGCCACAAAATCGAAATACAGATACCTAGACTTATAATTTTTCAACCAAGTGAGTGCCGGTATAAGTTTTTCAAGGTTCATTTATATTCCCTAAGTAACCTCCCATGCAACACCCTTTAACATTCAAAAGTAAATTATCCTACATCAAAAATCATGATATCGGAATCACCGGAATTCATATCAATCATAAATACTTAAAGTTTACTACTATTCTTTAGTTTCTTCCTATTATCCAAAACCGCCTTCATAAGACTTTTATATCACAAAAAAAGAAAAAAAATAGAGGTGGATTTTTTGAATTTAAATCTTCATTTAGATAGGGTTAGATGGGGGTATTAGACGGAAAATTTTAAACATTTTTTACATAATATTACGCGTTTTATCGCTATCCTTATGCTTATGTATTATCTAAAAAATGAACGCACTAAAAGAGTCCCAAAAGGAGGTGGACTTATCGGATATTAAATGTAAGGAGGTATACCCATGAGCAAAGATGAGATAATAAAGGCGGCTAAAGAAGCCATCCACAGCTTTGATGCAGACAAAGCAGTGGAAGTTGCAAAAAAAGCTATAGAAGAGGGGGTTGACCCAGTAGAGGTCATTGAGAAAGGCTTCACAGTAGCGATGCGTGAAGTAGGAGACCTATTCGACCAAGAGAAACTATTTCTCCCTCACGTTATGGCAGCAGCAGAAGCTATGAAAGCGGCTATAAATGAGCTTACTCCCCATATTAAAGCAGGAGCAAAAACCTCTGAAGCCATGGGCACCGTAGTAATAGGAACAATTGAAGGGGATATCCACTCTATTGGTAAAGATATTGTTGCAACCATGCTAAAGATAGCCGGGTTTGATGTCTACGACTTAGGTAGAGACGTACCGTTAACGGAATTTGTAAACAAGGCAAAGGAAGTAAACGCCAACATCGTTGGAAGTTCTGCTCTGATGACAACAACCATGCCCAACCAAAAAGCTCTAGAAGAATCCTTGAAGAGGGCAGGTATTAGAGAGAAAGTTAAGACAATGGTAGGTGGAGCACCAGCTACACAAGAATGGGCAGATAAAATAGGGGCTGACGCTTACGCTGAGAATGCAAGTGAGGCTATTCTTAAAGCCAAAGAGCTAGTTACAAAATAAAGAAGGAGGTGAAATAATTGAAAGAAGTTTTAGAGGCAGGTGTCGACAGACTTTACGGGGCAGGATTAAACCTGTTTACTAAAGATGAACTCTACGCAATACACGAGGCTACTATGGACGTACTAATGGACCCGGGTATTATGGTTACAGAGGAAGACGCTAGAAAAGTATTCGAAGAAAACGGGTGCATTGTAAACCACAAAGAGAAAAACGTTAAGATCCCAGAATATCTCGTGAGAAGAGCTTTACAGACCGCTCCATCGAAGTTCCTATTAGCTGGTAGAGATAAGAAATTCGACGTAGTACAAGAAGCAGGAAAAAAAGTAAACTTTACAACCTTTGGTACAGGAGTAAGGGTCTTTAGATTTATAAATGGCAAACCAACTATCCGAGACTCAACCGAGGCAGATATCGCAGAAACTGCTATTTTAACAGACTGGTGTGAAAATATAGAGTACTTTTCTTTACCTGTGTCTGCAAGAGACTGGTCAGACAAAGGAGCACAAGATGTCCATGAGCTTTTCACGTCACTGACAAATACGGCAAAACACTTCCAGCATATTGACCCCGTAGGAGATAACATCGACATATACTATGAAATGGGAAAAGCCTTCTACGGAGGCGATGAAGAAGAGTTTAGAAAAAGACCGATCTTTTCAATACTCTTATGCCCAACCAGCCCACTGCAACTCCACGATAATGGTACTAAAGTTATCATGAAAGGGGCAGATTATGGAATACCCGTCAATGTATTAAGCATGGCTATGTCTGGAGCTACATCTCCTGTACATTTAGCTGGGACTCTAGTAACTCACAACGCTGAAGTACTTGCAGGAATAGTACTATCACAACTATACCGCCCTGGAGCACCGGTTTGGTATGGTAGCTCAACTACTACCTTCGACTTAAAAAAAGGAACAGCCCCGGTTGGATCCCCCGAGCTGGGATTAATCAGTGCGGCGGTGGCACAATTAGCCCAATATTATGGGCTCCCAAGCTTCGTCGCCGGCACTTAGGCTGATTCCAAAATACCGGATGCACAGGCGGGCCATGAGAAAACAATTACCACCCTGCTACCAGCTTTGGCAGGTGCCAATACAATATACGGTGCAGGAATGCTTGAGTTGGGCATGACGTTTAGCAGCGCCCAACTATTGATTGACAACGATATCATCCAAATGGTCCGCAAGGCTGTGCTTGGAATAGAGGTTTCTGAGGAAACTCTTTCTCTAGATGCCATAAAGAAAGTGGGTATAGGAAAGGACTTTCTAGCTTTGAAACAGACTAGAGACCTAATTGACTTACCCTCGGCGCCTTTGTTGATAAATAGGCTTATGAGGGGAGATTGGGAGCGTGCCGGCAGTAAAGATCTAGCGACCGTCGCACAGGAGAAAGCTGATGAAATAGTTAAAACACATGAAGTACTGCCGATCGATAAAGACATTCTAAAGGAAATGGAGAGTGTTCTTAAAAAAGCGGATAAAGCTGCGATATCGGCATAAATTTGAATTTAAGGACCCCATTTAAGAGGGGAATCGCTAGGCTGGTTCCCCTCTGGGGTATCCTATTTTAGTTTTTTATTAACCATATTTTTTTATATTGGAAATTGAGTAGAAATGAAAAAGATTAGAGGAGGCTTTAAATTAAAAATCCCATTCAAACTCCCAAGTAGGAAAAAAACATCAGAAGACTTTTGTAGGGAAGGCTATGCTTATATCAATTTATTTCGATACGATGAAGCGGCTAATTCATTTAAAAAAGCGTTGGAGATTGAACCCAATAATATAGAGGCCCTTAAGGGTAGGGGTTTGTCTCTTCATATGCTCAAAAAATATTCCGAAGCATTAGAGATCTTTAATAAAGCTCTAGAAATAGATCCCGATAACGATGTTTTGCTATATAATAGGGGAAGCGCGTTATGCGAGCTTGGGAGATATGAGGAAGCCTTAAAGGACTTAGAAAGAGCATTAGAGATCAGAGAAAACGCTGGGCCGTGGTTTGGGAAAGCAGCCATCTTGTTTAATATGAAGAGATATGAAGAAGCTCTAGAGTGCATTGAGAAAGCACTACAACTAGATCCACATTACGTACACGCTAAAGAGCTGCAGGATCAAATTTTAAAGAAACTGGAGTGAGATTTATGGTTTACTTTACTCAGTATATGGGGATAATCATTGGAGCTATTCTTGGAGCTTGGATATATCAGTCATACGCGATGAAGCTCCTTAGGAAAATTAGGGATGTGGGAGCAGTAAATTCAAAAAATGCGGTTACTAAAAAGGAAGTTGGATGTGATCGCGGTTTTAAATCTTGGATAATTGATCAATTTATCAGCCAAGGAGCACTTGTGAAAACACGTAAAAACCGGATATATTTTAATCAGATAGGTTACGAGGAATACGCAAAGAACGTTAGGAAACAAAGGATAATAGGGTTGGTAATACTTGGAATAATATTTTTCTTAGGGAGAATTGTCAGAAGCTGAATAGAAAAAGTAGGCCGGGAGGGAGTCCATCTCCCGGCTTCCTAGTCGAAAGAGGTTCGTTGGAGGAGTCTCCTACAAATAAAATATTGTTTTACATGATAATTAACATAGCGTTAAAATGTGTAGAACAAGAGTTTAAATAAGGGTAGATTATTGAAACACTTGTCTATGTCCCTATAAAGATTTTTCCTTTTTCAGTTATTTCTAGTATTTTATGCTTACCTCTTTTTATATCTAATATTAAGCCCTTATTTTCAAGCTGTACCAACTTCTTTTTGAGCGTTGCTCTAGTGATATTGAACTTATTTATCACTTCTGTATGTGTTGGTTTTTTGCCAATTCTATTCTCTTGGTAAATGAATTTGAGTATTTCTTTAAGGTCATACGATAAGCTTTCATACTCCTTAAGCTTCAGTTCATGCGTTTCTTCTTCTAATAAGCTTATTTCCTGTGAAGTTAGGGTTTTAGGATCAATAGAAATGATAAGGATATTCTTGCTAATATAAAACAACTCGTTCAAGCGTTGTATAAAGTTTAATGTTTCCCGGAAACCATTTTGAGTAATTAAATATTCAAGCCTATCGAGCAATACTGCGCTGTTCCTAGTGAGGAAATCTCTAATTTTAGCTTCAATTAAGTCTACCTGCGGGCGGAGCGTATTTTCACCATAAGAGTGCTCGCTTAACCAGATCACTGGTCCATCAGGAAATACCTCTTTAAAGCTTTCTGGATGTTTCCTACTGATTATCAACCCCTTATATCCACATTTGATTAGATCCGAGAATACATCTAGTGTTAATTTTAGTTTTCTTTCCTTGACGAGGTAAATATTGCCCTTCTTGACCTCGTACTTAAGCATTTGCTCCCTTAAGCTGTCCTCTGCTTTTTTCATTTCTGTTATATCGGTCAAGACAAGTAGAACTCCCGCGTAATCCTCACTTATGAAAAAAGGAGTCGAGCTTATTATGACAGGGATCTCTTGTTTTGTCTTGGTAACAAGAAACCCCTCGAACTTTTTCCTTTCTTTCTTGAGGGTAGTATTAATCTCTTTACTCATCTTATGTTTATAATCAGGCGAGAAAATTTCGATAAGCTGCCGACCTATTAATTCTTCCTTTGAATAACCCAACATCTCCTCTACTTTGGGATTAGCGTATGTAATATAATCGTCAGAATCAACAACAAGTAGGCCTTCCTGCATGTTCTTTACCATGTTTTCGTTGAATTCCTTTAAAGCCCTAAGTTCCTCTTCAGCCTTTTTACGTTCCGTGATGTCTGTTATAAATCCCTCTAAAGCTTCGAGTTCTCCATTTTCATCGAATACTCCTCTTCCCTGCTCCCAGACCCACTTCTCCTCACCATTTGCGGTTTTAATCCGGTAAACTAGTCTAAAGGGCTCTTTTTGTTTAAGCGCTTTTTGTATTCCTTTCCATACGATATCTCGATACTCCGGCTCGATAAGGTCTCCATATGCCACTTTTCTATTAGCGATTAAATCTTCAGGATGATAACCGGTTAATTCAAAGCATCCCTCACTTACAAATTCCATCGTCCATTTTGGATCATTAGCACATCGGTAAACCATGCCCGGCAGATTACTCATGAGCGTCATCAATGCTCTCCGGCTTTCTTTTAGTTCTTCTTCAACCTTCTTGCGCTCCGTTATATCCCTAGCGATCGTTTTTGTCCTAATCAACTCTCCGTTATCATCAAATTCAGCAAAAACATTTAAACTTGCAGTAAATATTGTTCCATCCTTCCTTACAAACTCCCTCTCAAGGTTAAGAAGATACCCCTTTTCTTTCAATCTAGGGAAATCCTCATGAAAGAGTTTTTGGGAATCATCCGTTAAAAAGTCGGTAAGCGGCCTACCTATTATCTCCTCCTTTAGGTAGCCAAGCATTCGTGCTTCAGTTTCATTACAATCTATTATTATTCCGTTCTTATCTAATGAATGAAACATATCCGGAGCGTTATCATAAAAATCGCGATATTTTTTCTCTGACTCCCTGAGTTCTTCTTCAACTTTCCTACGCTCTTCTTCAATCTTTTCCATTTGACGCATTATTTTGTGAAGTTCTAAGCTCTTTTCTTCTAGTCTCCTTGAATACTCTCTTAAATCAACTGAATCAAGAACCGTTATTTCCTTGTCGTCAAATAGATGCGGCTTAAACATGTTTGGAGAATATCTTCCAGAGACTTTTATAGGCTGTAAAAGGAGGTTTCCATTCATCCGAGTTATTTCAGTAAAGATCTGAGCGGAGGATTTAACGAGGGATATTGTTTCACTTTTGTGCTTTCCTTTTTCTACAGCAAAATAAGCGATACCTTTTTTAATAGAAAGACGTCTGCATATCTTCTCAAAAAATTTCCCTATTTGGTCATCATCTATATAGGATTTTAAGGAAGTTATACTATCGAATATATATGAAACACCATTGCCACTTTTCTCAATGAACTCAACTAACTTTTTTTCTAAATCGACTTGTGTATTTAAATTTGAAAATTCTACTATCTCGATCTTCCCATTAGATACCTCGCCCAAAGTTTTCTTTAAACTAGAATCAAAACTTACATAAACCAACTTTTGATTTTGTTCTATACAATATTTAGCAAAAGGTTTTACAAAAATTTCGTAATCCTTAATATCATCTACTTGCCATACTAAAGTATCACCCGGATTTATTTTCGAAAATAATTTGTCTAATGAAATTATACCTGTAGAGAGTGTATTATGGGACATATCTCGAAAATAATTGTGTTCCCTTCTTATTGAAAAAGTTTATGGTGTTTAATTAAACATATACTTATCTTATATTGTAATTTTTACCGGGATTAAAATTTAATTAATAATTCTCAAATATCTTAAAAATCATATCTTTGAATAAACTTGTTTTTACGTTATTTAACATAAAACTATCGCTATTATTATAGTCATGTATTATTATTTAGTGAATAGTTTATGGAGGATAATGAGGTGAGCCAAGAGGACAAATGCATTCAAAGAAATCCTTATGATGAAGAGTCCTTTTTAACACAGGGGGGACACTTATAGCTGAGTCTAGTTCAAATAAAAGTATTAAGAAAGAAATTTGTCACATTTTACTATATCTTAGTAGCCCATTTAGGCTATCTAACTACATAGGTCACTCTCGCCAAATATCACAATGGCGGAATAGGTCCTACGTGGGCCAAGCGTCCATAAAATGGAAAAGAGTATATACGTCGGTCCAAAAAAATATACAAGACCGATAAGGTTCTACTAAGGAGGTGAGGATATGACGGACAACAGGATCTATAGTCCGGATATAGCAGAAAACATAGTGGCATATATCCTATTTGGATTTTTAATACTGATAGTGCCACTAATAGAGGTATACAAAGCAATAACGGCGAGTTAAAGGTGGTGGAACTTATGACTACGTCAAAAACAATGGCAGATGGGGGGGGAGAAGAATTTGAGAAGTTGCTATACTCAGAGCTAGCTAAAAGACTTGGTGTAGTTGAAGAGGAAATAAGAAAGAATAAATCACTAGTAGATATTATACACCCTAGGGACTTTTACATTTTAGTGGGCTCAATGATGTTCTTCACACTCTGGTTTTCGCTAGCCACAGGACTAACAGTATTCTATGCATTGGGAGCTATAATTATTGTACTCTTAGCTATTTGGACAATGTATGCTTGGAAAGTAATTGTAAAGGAGGCCTAAAAAATGGCTGAAGAACAAGAAACAGCTGAAAGAGAAGCTTTGTTTGGTTTTTTACCTGTGCTGGCACATGAGCGTGTTTATGGTACTTGGGATTATATAGCACTCCAGATCTGTTATGGTATCGCTGCATGGGCATTTCTCGTAGGGAGTTTTACAGGATATGTCTTACCTGCAAAAGAGGCAGTGCCGGCTATCTTTATTGGTGAAGCACTTCCTCTCGGCATGATGTCCTTTTACGCCATACTATTTGCAAGGTACGGTGTAGACCAGTTTCTCCTGCCTAGGGCAGCACTAGGGTATCATGGGAACACTTTGCTATTGCTAATATGGATTCCTATCAACTGGGGATGGATCGCATACGCATCGTTCCTTTTTGGAGAAGCTGTGATTAAGCTCTTACCTGCAATAGGAGCTCCAGTACCTGAGTTCTTTACTACCGAGGTAGGGTATGCTTCTGGAGCGACGTTTTGGGCCATAATAGCCTTCATACTAGGATTTATCCCAGCATATTTAGGTCCCCTTGCAGTACGGTGGCTTACTAGGATTGCAGCTCCTGGAATGACTATTGTTCTATTGGGATTGATTTACTATGTCATCGCAGAATATGGATTATCGAATCTATTCCAGTTGCCGGCGGTAGCTCCATATGAAGATCCGCTTCTAAATAGAGCGTTCGCTGTAGAGTGGAATGCTGGATTAGGATTCGCATGGGCGTTTTATTATGGCCAATGGTCGAGGATTGCTAAAAGCGAGACTGCAGCGTTCCATGGCCCATATTGGGGATGGGGCCCCATAATGTGTGTTGCTGTGATCTTTGCGTCGTTCACTATGTTGATAACCGGAGATCTTGACCCAACTGCGTGGATGATTCAAGTGGGCGGACCTTCCTGGGGAGTCCTTGGCTTGATTTTAATGGCAGTAGCTAACATAACATCGAATACCCTACTGATATACACACAAGCCATACCAGTTAAATACACTTGGCCAAAAGTAAGTTGGTTTACAGCGGTTGCGACAGCTATCCCTGCGGTAGTATTATTTAACCTTAAAGTCTTCGAGAATTACAACGTATTTCTAACATTAGTAGGATGTCTTTGGACGGTTTATCCAGCTATACTCTTAGCGGATTTCTATGTTATCAGGCGGGGCAAGTTTGATCTTAAAGAACTATACTACAAGGGGCCCAAGTACATGTATTGGAGAGGCTTCAACGTAGTTGCAATGTTAATGTTCCCGATTGGATACCTCTTCTACTTCTCTCTCGTTGATCCTTGGAACGCTACAACTGAGGGAGCCATACTGCCATTCTTCAGGTATACTACTGGACTTATACCGACCTTTGTACTGATATTCTTCTTGTATACTGTTATAATGAAAGCGTTGATCAAAGAGCAGTGAAATACGAGCGGGCCTTTTAGGGGAGCGGCTCCTCCCCTCTTTTTATTTTTTTTAAATTTATATCTAATTTCTAATATGTCCACTAGCACAGAAGGTTAGTTAAAATAAAACTAGAAATATATGGAAAAAAAGATAGGGAATGGAGGATGTACAAGCAAGAATTAATTCACATTCATCAACTACTATTGTACATTATGAAATTTTTAGATGACAGTGGAGTTCCCCGGAGTTATTTCGAGGAATACTTAAAGCTGAATATTAGTCCCCATCACATCCATAAAACTAAGGCTGATCATAAATACGCTATTTTTTCATTAGCCTACGGGATATCTAAAGCGTTAGCTGATAATAATGAAATCGTTCCAATAGGCCTCGCAGAGGGAATGAAAGAACTCGCAGAAAGAAATAAAGAGGAATGTTTACGGATGAAACGATATATTTAACCAATTCTTTTTTATACTAAAAAACATTTTTTCTCGTGAAATGATATATTTTGTAACAACCAACAAAAACAAATTTATAGAGGCAAAAGAGATTTTCAATAACTTTGGTCTTAATCTTGAAATTTTGAACATAGAATATAAAGAGATACAGGCAACTACTCTAGAAGAAGTTGTTGTCGAGGCTCTAAACAATATTAGAGAAAAGAATATCTTCATCGAAGATGCAGGGTTATTTATCAACAGCCTCAAAGGCTTCCCAGGCGTATACTCTAGGTATGTAGAAGATACGATAGGAAACCAGGGAATTTTAAAGTTAATGAAGGATGTTAAAGACCGAGATGCGGTATTCAAGTCAGTAGTAGGATATAAAAACAGAGAAATTAAAATATTCGTAGGAGAGGTTGAAGGCACTATTGCTCAGGAGATCAGAGGAGAGGGAGGTTTCGGATACGACCCGATCTTTCTTCCAAAAGGTTTTAATAAAACTTTTGCAGAGGATATACATCTAAAAATGAAGATATCCCACAGAAAAAGAGCACTCGAGAAGCTCGCTAAATATCTAGGAGGATACCATGGCAAGAATACATGCTAGAAAGAAAGGTAAGGCTGGATCTACAAGGCCGTATAGGACATCCCCACCAGAGTGGATAGAATATTCTGCGGAGGAAATTGAAACTCTAGTAGTCAAGCTAGCAAAAAGAGGAGAAACTCCCAGTAAAATAGGTGTAATTTTAAGGGACCAATATGGTGTGCCCCTAGTAAAACAGATCACAGGAAAGAGTATTACTAAAATCCTTGAGGAAAAAGGAATAAAGCAAGATCTTCCTGAGGACCTTGTGAATTTGATTAAAAAAGCTGTAAACTTAGATAAGCATCTATCTTCAAATCCAAAGGATATGAGTTCTAGAAGAGGAATGCAACTTATTGAATCTAAAATCAGGCGCTTAGCCAAATATTATAGAAGAACCGGCAAGCTTCCTGAAAACTGGAAGTATGATATAAACCAGGCGAAACTCGTTGTAAAATAAGAGGCATATCTAATGACTGCTTCTTTTGAGAAGATGCTCGAGGAGTTCAAAAAAGCTGTTGACGATCTTAAGGATCACTATAAAGAGAAATCCGTGCGAGTGATTACGCATAATGACGCAGATGGTATCAGTTCTGGAGCTATAGTCCATAAAGCCCTCTTAAGAGAGGGTATAGGGGTGGTAACTACCTGTGTTAAACAACTTGACGAAAACATATTATCAGACCTCGTAAAAGATGACCCTGAAATTGTCGTATTCACAGATATAGGTAGTGGGCAACTACGTGATATATCTTCAAAACTAGGAGGTAACTGCCAAGTAATAATACTTGATCACCATCAGCCGTCAGACTTTTATGTTGAAGAAATCGATCATTTAAATCCACATCCTTGGGGAATTGATGGTGCTAGAGAAGTAAGTGGATCTGGAATGACATATTTTTTCGCTAAAGTAATGAACCCAAAAAATATCGATCTTTCTACTCTCGCTATCGTAGGAGCTATAGGGGATATTCAAGATGCTGATGGAAGACTAGTTGGCCTAAATGAATTAATAGTGAAGGATGGAGTCACAGCCGGAGTTTTAAAAGTAGAAAAGGATCTGAGGCTGTTTGGGAGACAGACTAGGCCTTTATATAAGGCATTAGAGTATACTACAGAACCTTTTATACCGGGATTAAGCGGATCAGAATCATCCTGCATTCAGTTTTTAAGCGACCTAGATATACCTGTTAAAAAAAATGAAGAGTACACTATGCTCGCTGACCTCACTAGAGATGAAAGAAAAAGACTTGTAACCGCTCTGATACTTAAAATGATTGAACATAAGATTCCTCCAAAAACTGCAGAAAATATTGTTGGTGACGTGTTTACGTTCCTTCAAGAGGAAAAAAGAACTCCGTTGAGGGATGCTAAAGAGTATGCTACTCTCTTAAATGCCTGTGGTAAAAATGAGGATTTCAGCATTGGTATCGCCGTATGCTTAGGGGATAGAGGGAATATTTATCATCGATCCTTGGACCTGTTAAGTGACCATAAAAATCATATCTCATCTTGTTTTGAATGGATCTCTGATAATATGAACAAAATAAAGGATGGAGGACCAATATACTATTTTCATGCTGAGGGAGAGATTAATGAGAATATCCTTGGAACTGTGACATCTATGGTACTTAATTCTAGGGTTCTTGAACCTCTAAAACCTGTCATTGGGCTTACCTACACAGATGAAGGAAAAGTAAAAGTTTCTGCGAGAGGTAATAAAGAGCTAATTGAGAGAGGATTAAACTTAGGGAAAGCAATGATGCTTTCAGCAGAAAAAGTCGGAGGATCTGGAGGGGGGCATGATATCGCTGCAGGAGCACAAATTGATACGGGTAAGGAAGGAGAGTTCATTCAAACTGTAGTAGAGATTATTAAGGAGCAGTATGATGGCTAAGGGAAAAATAGAGTTCTATTATGATAATAGTGAAATTGCGGAAAAGATAGCTTACCTTCTAGAGTTGGACAATAGAATTGCTCCCAATGCTCTCAAAATTAGCACCTCTTGCGAGGGAAATAAAGTTATAACCAGTCTACAGCATAATAACTTGGGAACATTTTTCGCTACAATAGACGACCTAGTCTTTTGCGAAAAGCTGATCTCAAATCTTATGGAGGCTGTAAAATGAGATTTGAAATGGACGCGAGGTTCATCTGCAGTGGAAGTGTAAAGAGCGAGATTATCGATAACCTGATGAAAACCAAAGTTCCGGTACTTCTTCAGAAAGGAGCTCCTAATGGCGAAGGAGGAAAAGTGCTTTCATACTCCATTGAAGGTGATGTTATAAAGATTACACTTTCTTCAGGCAGATATGTAAGACCGCATGACGCTATAATGAGGATTAATAAACTCCTATCAGCTGAACTTGGAAAATCTCAACACATCGGGATAAGAAAGATTGAAGTGGACCGTTATGAGATCTGGTATAATCTGACTCAAAAAGCCCTAGGAGAGATTAAACTCCCGTTTACTCGAAAAATTGAGTTCACTAATAGTGAAGCCCATATATTACTGACTGACATCGACCAAGAAGCCCTAGAAAACAAATATATAGATAGACTCCTAAAGAGACTTGAAGAAAAAATAAGGCATCAGTATACCGCAGGTAAAGGGGAGTATATCGAGACAGTTCGTAGAAGTACACCAAAACTCCAGCAATATAGAATGCAGGAGGACCCAACGCAGGAGTTAATGAATAAAAAATGGGTACATCGATTCGGAACAGGTATTTGGACAATTCTACCCCCATATGCTGCACTGATGCGCGCTATCGAAGAGCTTATTATAGAAAAAGTTGCTAAGCCTCTAAGCTTTCAAGAGGTGTTTTTACCGAAGATAGTGCCGCTTGAAGTTCAAAGGAAGAAGGGTCAACTTGCTGGAATACCTAATGAAATATGGTGGGTCTGCCCTCCTAGATCAAGAGATCCTGCAGAATGGGAGACATTCTCAGACTACGTAAAGATAACCGGTAAAGACGCCTCCGAAGAACTTTATAGAAACCTTGGAAGCCCGATGTTTTCTTTAGCTTATGCCCAATGCGAGCCCTTTTACGATATATGGGAAGGAAAAGTTATAGACGGCGAAAAGTTGCCCATAAAATTCATAGACAGATATGGGCCTACCTGGAGATATGAAGCAGGCGGCCTTAAGGGGTTGGAGAGATTAACTGAATTTAAAAGAATAGAGTTTACGTGGCTCGCTTCACCCGAGGAAACAGTTGAAATTAGAGATGAGGTTAGGGATAAGTGTCTCGAAATTATAGATCAGATATTCGAAATGGAGTGGAGACTAGATGCGACTACCGCCATATATTTAGAACATGCAGGAGAAAAAGTTGAGAAAGAAGAAAGGAATTACGTCAGAACATATGATTTAACGGTCCTGCTCCCATTTGAAACATCTTCTAGACCTGAAAAAGAACTTGAGATCTCAAGTTTTCATGTGCATGAGGACTTTTACGCCAAGAATTTCCATTGGAAAGAGAAGAAGGGTAGGCCATTGTGGTCTGGTTGCGCAGGTATAAGTCCTACAAGGTGGGCTTATGTCTTTGTAATACGTCACGGTTTAGAGTTTGATGATTGGCCAAAGGAAATAAAGCAGTATATTGGAGATAAGTTGCCGAGTTTACCGGAAAATCTTTTCATGTAAAAGTATTTTTCTATTATTTTATTTGTAAACACAAAATTCTAAAATTTATGTGCATAATAGTTAATTATTTGCACATATATTATATATATTTGGGAATTAAAATGACAAAATGGGTTAAAAACAATGATTTAGAATACCTCTTCATGAGGAAGGAGAGGAGTTACCAAGGGTTGTCCCCACATATAACGCCACACCTCCCTAAACCCCCCAAACCCCTGAGAAGGAGGATTTGGAGAGCGGTACTGACTCATCCTATTTTTCTGAAATCCTCCTACAACCGCTCTCCATCCTCTTTCAAATTTAAGAAAAGTAGTTTATTCACTCTTAAAGAAAAAATAGGAGACATAAAACTTGTAGAAATAATGTATTGGAGCAAAAATAACATTAATAACTTGAAAGAGATCTTGGGGGAATAACTAGTAGGACCTGCCTACCTCATATATGAATATTCGTGGAACATCTTTTATTTCTGTCCATCCTCGAATATAAAACTCATATGATACTACTCTTGTTCCTTGTTTCAGCTCCTTTTCTAATAACGGCGCAAGATTAGGATACATCTCGTAGCTTAAATATAGCGCCAAAACATCGCAATTTCTTACAGCATATGGCTTCTCGTTTTCATGGCCTAAATGCGCCCAGAATCTTGGAGAAAAAATATCATCACATATAATAGTCACCAGCTCTTCTAATCCCTCTTTTTTTACCCTTTCCTCTGCCCTTTTTGCTAGTAATGGATTAATCTCTATGCCAACGCATCTTGCTTTAAATTCCCTTGCCCCAACCAGCAGGATATTACCTTCGCCACAGCCTAAATCAAAAAGAATTTCATCTTGCTTTAAATCTACTTCCTTAAGCATCTTCTTTGCTACATCTTCTGGAGTAGGATGATAAGGAGCCCTAGGGATACTATCCATACGATCGGTGCTAGGAATGATAAAATATAAATATATTTTGAATATCAAGAATTTTATGCTTCGAGAAATCAACGCAATAGAACATGGCAGAAACATGTACATAAATTATACTATGGCGAACACTCATGACCTTCAGGAGGGGGACATTCTCGTAGGAGAGATTAAACGCCACTTCGATAGTCGGAGAAGATTGAAAAATGTGATTAATAAGCCCTTCGAAGTAGTGTTGAGAAGTACAAGATGGATTGAATTTGACAGAGACCTACCAGAGTTTTCCAAGTATGATATCCAAGAAGACGACTATATTGAAGTAATATTTAAAGAACTCAGACGGGGAGACGAGACAATAGAAATTTTCCCAGGCGAAAACAGGGAATACCTTGACTTCGACCCTGATGAGGAGTAATGTACGGCTTAGATTACTCGATTATTTCTTCAATTTTTTGTACTATCTCTATAAAAGCCTTTGATGAGGGAGAATCGTGCTTTAAAACAAAAGGCGTTCCATTATCACTCGTTTCAACAATCCTTGGATCAAGCGGAATTCGGCCAAGGAAAGGTACCCCATACTCTTTAGCGAGTTTCTCCCCATTCCCCGCCTTAAAAAGATTTATCTTCTCACCGCAATGAGGACACACAAGCCCGCTCATATTCTCTATTATTCCTATAACCCTGACCCCCATCTCTCTAGACATTACAATACCTTTTCTTGCATCAAGTAAAGCTACTTCTTGGGGAGTGGTAACTGTTATCACGCCATCCATGTCATCTTTCAAGAACTGCATTATACTTAATGTCTCATCACCCGTACCAGGAGGTAGATCCACAATCAAATGATCTAACTCGCCCCAAACAACGTCTGCTAGAAACTGTTCTATCATCCCCATTATCAAGGGGCCTCTCCATATTACTGCCGATTCTTCAGTAGGCATGAGCAGAGCCATGGATATTAAGCTTATATCGCCTATTTCAGCTGGGAATATGCCCGCGGGAGTAACATTTGGAGGCATCGGCTTAATTCCTAACATCTTCGGAACATTTGGCCCGGTTATATCAGCATCCAGAATACCTACTTTGTATCCTTTTAATGCTAATGCTTGAGCTAGGTTAACTGTGACTGTGGTCTTGCCTACCCCTCCTTTTCCGCTCATAATAACTAGCTTATGCCTTATATGACTCATCCGGCCCTTAATTGCCTCTATATTTGTTAATTCTTCAAAATCCTCCTCAGAGGGCTCATTGTATAGGTCTTTAAAATCCATCTATGTCTAAGATACTTACTCTTCATTAAAAAAATTTAGGAAGAAGCTTTTCTTTGTAGAGAGTTAACACAAGGATTACTGGCTTCTCATGGTGCATCTACTTTCCCCTTTATCCCATTCTCTCTACACGGCCACATTGAAAATTAAAAATATAAATTCAGAAAATATAACGAAAAAGAAGGAGAAAAACAAAATGAAACTCTCACGATTAGGAGAAGTAAAAGTCAAACAATTAATGACGAAATACATACTCATGGTACAACCAGAAATGACAGTACTAGACGCCATGGAACGCATGATAGAAAAAAACTTCAGATGCGTATTCGTTGTCAGGGAAACTCCTTACCAAGAGTTAGGGATAGTAACACGATTCGATATTATGGCAAAGGTCCTCGGAAAAGGACTAAACCCTCTAGAAGTAAGCCTAAGTGAAATACTTGAAAAAAAGATGTACTACATCGACGCAGAGAAACCAGTAAGAGAAGCGGCAGAGATAATGGGAGAAAACCAGATCTGCCACCTACCAGTTAAAGAAAACGAGAGAGTCGTAGGAATAATTAGCAGCTCAGATATATTCAAACTATATCTAAAAAAGTAAGCTTACATAAGCCTAGCCGATCTAACGCCTATTCCAACAAGCTTTCAGAACCAGACGCCTCGGGCTATTAGTAACAGCGGGCTGAACACGTCGCCGAAGCTTCGTGCTTACACCCCTGTCCTATCAACCGGGTCTTTTTGCCCGTGCCCTCGTTCCTTGCAGCGTTATCCTCGCGGATCCCGCTATATGCAAGGAAATGGCCGCCTATTTTCGAGAGCGGTTTCGAGCTTAGATGCCTTCAGCTCTTATCCGCATGCGGCGTAGCTGCTCAGCATGCCTTGTCAGACAGCTGATAAACCAGAGGCCGCGGTCCACCGTTCCTCTCGTACTAGATGGACCTTTCCCTCAGGCGGCCCACACTCCCAACAGTTAAAAACTAACCTGTCTCACGACGGTCTAAACCCAGCTCACGATCCCCTTTGATGGGCGAACAACCCCACCCTTGGATGCTGCTGCACACCCAGGATGGAAAGAGCCGACATCGAAGTAGCAAGCCGCGGGGTCGATGTGAACTCTTGCCCGCGACAACTCAGTTATCCCTGAGGTAGCTTTTCTGTCATCTCCGGGCCCCATCGAGGAGCACACGGAGGTTCGTTAGGTCACGCTTTCGCGGCTGGAATTCTCTCTGCGCGAATTCCAGTCAGGCTGGCTTTTACCCTTACATTCTACACCGGATTTCTGACCCGGTTGAGCCAACCTTAGAGCCCCCCTGATATTTTTTCAGGGGGGTGCCGCCCCAGCCAAACTACCCACCTACCGATGTCCTGCCGAAGCAGTTAGTGGCATTAACACAGACGGGTGGTGTTCCATTGATGCCTCCACCTCAGCTGGCGCCAAGGCTTCGATGGCTCCCACCTACGCTCTACATCTGCGCCAATGTCACAACGGCAGGCTGTAGTAAAGCTCCACAGGGTCTTCTTTACCCGTTGGGAGTCGCTGGTCTGTTCACCAGCACAACAGGTTCACCGGATATCAGTCAGGGACAGCGGGGCTCTCGTTCATCCATTCATGCAAGTCGCCAATTAAGCGACAAGGTATTACGCTACCTTAAGAGGGTTATAGTTACCCCCGCCGTTTAGCGGAGCTTAGGCCGGTTGAACCCGGCTTTAACTTACCGCCACTGGGCAGGAGTTAGCAACAGTACACACCCTTTCGGGCTAGCTGTTGCCTATGTTTTTATTAAACAGTCGGAGCCCCCTAGTCACTGCGACCAGCCCCTACGCAGGGCTGGCACCCCTTCTACCGAAGATACGGGGCCAATTTGCCGAATTCCCTTGACTGATTTGATCCGACACGCCTTAGGCTTCTCACCCAGGGGCACCTGTGTCGGTTCTAAGTACGGTCACAGAGGATCCTTTCCGCTCCTTTTTCACGGCCTCCAGGGCTCAGCCGAAGCCTCCTAACGGAAGCCTATTCGCGCCTTCGTCTGGTTCTCATCATTACGATTCTCCCCAGACTTAAACGCTTAAATTGGACGACAATCCAACTCGGCCTACCCCGAAGGGTCAGGAACGGACTTAGCGTCGCCGCGCGTACCTCTGTGGTACAGGAATTTTAACCTGTTTCCCTTTCGAGCATGTCGAGTTACGCATGCCCTTAGGACCGACTAACCCTCAGCTGACGAACATTGCTGAGGAAACCTCGCCCTTTCGGCGGAACGGATTCTCACCGTTCTTTGCTGCTACTACTGGCGGGATTCTCAATCCCATTCGGTCCAGAGGACGTTACCGCCCTCCTTCTGCCCGAACAGGACGCCTCCCTACACGCTATCCTCTCGGACCGCTGGGGTATCGGCAGCTAGCTTAACCCTGTCGATTTTCGGGGCCCTAGACCTCGGTGGGTGATCTGTTACGAACTCTTTAAAGGGTGGCTGCTTCTAAGCCTACCTCCCCACTGTCTTAGGCCGAGGACTCCCTTCATATTTAGCACTTAGCTAGCATTTACGGGCCTTAACCCCAGTCAGGGTTATTCCCCTTTCGGATATGGAGCTTACCCCCATACCCTCACTCTGGCCTTCTACGGCGATGGAGGCTTCGGAGTTTGACAGGATACCGAGGGCTTTCGCCCCCTAAATACCCAATCAGTGCTCTAAACCACCATCAACCTCTGGCCAGGCTGTCCTGCGAGACATTTCGGGAGGAACCAGCTGACACCAGTCTTGATTGGTCTTTCGCCCCTAGCCCAGGATCACCCGAGTGATTTGCATGTCAACACCGGTTCGGGCTTCCATCACAGTTTCCCGTGACTTCACCCTGTCCCGGGCTAGATCGACTGGTTTCGGGTCCTATGGCTATGACTCCGGGCGCTTTCACACCCCGTCCCTCGCTTTCGCTGCGGACCTGTCGCTTTCGCTACGACTCCGGGTTAACCCCTTAGTCTCGCCATAACCATAGACTCCCCGCCCCGTTCTTCAAAACGGATGCCGCAACGCTGGTCCTCTCTCCTCGTACTACCACTTCACAATGGGTTCCTTCGGAGAGACTCAATCCTTTCACGCTGCGGCGGGCTATAGCCATCTAGTTTCAGGCTCTTTTCACCCCCTGCCAAGGGTACTTTTCAACTTTCCCTCACGGTACTACTCCGCTATCGGTCTCAAAACGTATTTAGGGTTGGAAGTCGATGCCTCCCATATTCACGCGCGATATCCAACGCACGCTACTCTTGGTATGCCGCAATCCTCCGAGTTATACCTACGGGGCTTTCACCCTCTACGGCGCCCCGTTCCAAGGGACTTCGGCTTCCTCGGGTGGGATTGCACTTGGCATACCGCCCCACATCACATCTGTATTTCTACAGATGTTTCGGTTTGCCCTTTGCCGCTTTCGATCGCCTTTACTCACGGCATCTCATTTTGATTTCTTTTCCTCCGGGTACTAAGATGTTTCAATTCCCCGGGTTCCCCCTCGCTAATGCGAGTAACCCCTGCTTACGCAAGGGTTAGGAAATCCCATTCGGGCACCCCGGGTTCAAAGGCTACTTGCGCCTCGCCCAGGATTATCGCAGCTTGTCACGCCCTTCATCGGCGTATTGAGCCAAGCCATCCACTAGATGGCGTGCAGCATCCGGTTCTTACTCACTCGCTGGAACAGATTGCGCTCGACTAGGCCTATGCAAGCTTCACAATCCTTATCGGACTCAGCACTTCACCGCACAGCTGAGCTGTGCGGCTGCATCTATAATGGACCCGACGGGATTTGAACCCGCGGCCTTCCGCCTGCAAAGCGGACGCTCTTCCATCTGAGCTACGGGCCCTACGTAAACTCGATGTTTTGGTGCCCCACCTACAGTGCGAATGCACAGGAGGTGATCCAACCGCAGCTTCCGCTACGGTTACCTTGTTACGACTTCACCCCCCTTGCGAAACCCAGACTCGACAACGCCCAAAGGACATTGCCTTGCCTGGACCTCACTCGGGTGGTGTGACGGGCGGTGTGTGCAAGGAGCAGGGACGTATTCACCGCGCGATAGTGACACGCGATTACTAGGGATTCCGGCTTCATGTGGGCGGGTTCCAGCCCACAATCCGAACTGGGGCTAGGTTTTGGGATTTCCTTCTCCTTTCGGAGTCGGAGCCCTCTGTCCTAGCCATTGCAGTCCGCGTGTAGCCTGGGGGATTCGGGGCATACTGACCTACCGTCGCCCGCTCCTTCCTCTGGCTTAGCGCCAGCGGTCCCCCCGTTGTGTCTAGCCCTCCGCAGAGAGCTACTGACAACCGAGGGTACGGGTCTCGCTCGTTGCCTGACTTAACAGGACGCCTCACGGTACGAGCTGACGACGGCCATGCACCTCCTCTCGGCTCGTCCAGCAAAGTCGTAAGCTTGGCCTTCATCCTGCCGTCGCCCCCAGTGAGATTTCCGGCGTTGAATCCAATTAAACCGCAGACTTCACCCCTTGTGGTGCTCCCCCGCCAATTCCTTTAAGTTTCTACCTTGCGGTAATACTTCCCAGGCGGCGGGCTTATCAACTTCTCTTCGGCACTGCACGCCCCCGTAGAGCGTGCAACACCTAGCCCGCAGCGTTTACAGCCAGGACTACCGGGGTATCTAATCCCGTTCGCTCCCCTGGCTTTCGTCCCTCACCGTCGGGCTCGCTCTAGTCGGACGCCTTCGCCACTGGTGGTCCCCCGAGGATTACAGCATTTCACCGCTACCCCCGGAGTACCTCCGACCTCTCTCGACCCCTATTCCAGCAGTATCCTCAGAATTCCTACTCTTAAGGAGCAGGATTTACCCAAGGACTTACTGGAACGGCTACGGACGCTTTAGGCCCAATAAAAGCGGCCACCACTTGAGCTGCCGGTGTTACCGCGGCGGCTGGCACCGGTCTTACCCAGCCCTTATTCGCAGAGCTGTTTACACTCTGCAAAAGCACCCACTAAACGTAGGCGCACTTGGAGTTCCCCCGTCACGCTTGCGCGTATTGCGGAGTTTTCGCGCCTGCTGCGCCCCGTAGGGCCTGGGGCCGTGTCTCAGTCCCCATCTCCGGGCTCCACCTCTCAGTGCCCGTACCGATCTTAGGCTTGGTGGTCCGTTACACCGCCAACAACCTAATCGGGCGCAGGCTCATCCTCGGGCGCCGGAGCCTTTGGGCAGAGCATCTTTCCAGACCGCTCCACCTATCGGGTATTATCCCCAGTTTCCCGGGGTTATCCCCGTCCCGAGGGTAGATTACCCACGTGTTACTGAGCCGTATGCCCTGGTTCCGAAGAACCAGTCGACTCGCATGGCTTAGTCGAACTCCAATAGCAGTGGCCTCCGGCAGGATCAACCGGAATTGGTATTACCGCACCGTAGGCAGGGTTTCACCACACTCGAGTTTACGTCAGACCCGAAGCCATATAACTCGGGTCTCCATAGTTATTGTACCACGGATTGGAACAACACAGCTTCTCATCATCTGCAAAATGCACCCTTCGAAGCTGCTGCCGTCTCCGTGTCTCCTGAATATTTTTGGTAAGATTAACGTGATTAATCAAATTCACTTGGAATTTGTAGTATTCACCCAGACACTTGCCGAGTGAAATAAATGTTGTAACGGTCCCTTTTTTTGGTTTATTTGAAACTTGAGAAAACATCAATTTTTTAATGCCTCCTCGGAAGCTGTTTTTCATCCACCTTTCTGCCCCTAAATATTTTTCCACAAGAGCAGTGGACAACTTCGTATGTACTCTTAATCCCTTCTTTTATTGCTGTTGTTTTCCCCACGACATTGTCTTCGTTGTAATGTCGCCAGCATTGGGGGCATTGGAGGTATTCTTCCATCTTGTATCACCTATTTTGACGGAAAAGAGGACTTAAGTCGAAGAAATTAATATTAAGCGCCGCCTTTTTCGAGTAACGTTAGTGTAATATTGTCTAGTATTTAAACTTAGGGTATCCTTTGCAGGGTTAATAAGTTGTAATTTTGAAGGTTTTTTCCAAGAAAGAAGTTCCTTAAAAATCCTGATAGAATTACCAATTTTATGTAGGTATGAAAGCAAAAGAACTTTTTTTCTTAATTTAAATTGGCCACTAGATTTTTGCGCCCAGAAATAAGAGCCAAGTAGACTTTTGGTCAATAGCGCTTTCTGATTACTGTAAATAATAAGGGAGATTTAATCTTTGTCCAAGCGAATAATAGAAAGTTAGGGCCACGGCCGAGATTTGAACTCGGGCTAAGGGATCCACAGTCCCTTGTGCTAACCAGGCTACACTACCGTGGCCATACAGATTTCTGATTGTATATCTCTGATTATTTTCCTAACCTTAGAAAATTTGTCTCCAAGGTATTTACACAGAATATTAAAGTGCGTATTAGCCAAGACTCAGTAGTCATTAGCCTATTTATTTTTTTCCTAGAAGTAAAGGTAAAATACTTACAAAGAGCAGGAATAAACATCTGGCTTAAAAGAGTGAGCGTTTAACGGCGATTGAAGAGCTGAGAAAAGACTTATCCTCCGTTTAGCTCATGTCCAATAAGGCTGATAGACGTGGATTCAAAGATAAGACAGTTTTCATCAGTGAAAATAGGCAACTAATTATTGAGAAGTACCTCATGGTACTGGTAACCGCAGAAAAATAAAAATATGTAGTATCGGAAAAGCATAAAGCGCAATTTTTGACTTGGATTATATAATTGGTAGTCTTGAACTAGGAAATAGATTTTTATATTTGTCAACGGTTTATATTTAACTTATATTATATATAGTGGAGAGTTACAATATACGTGGAGAGTTACTGCCATTTTGATTTAAAATGAGCCAAATGAGAATAAGATGCAAAAATCCATCTTGTTATCAATACGGTAAAGAGCGTATAATTTCTCGGGAAAGTGATAAATGTGATTATTGTGGAAGACGATCTGTTGAGATTTTAGGAAGAATAGAAAAACATGTTTCCAAACTACCTAAAAAGATAATGAAAATAAAAGAGAAGCTTCCCTATTTTTAAATCACCATAAGTTAAACTTTCCTTTTTTAATTTTTTACTCCAAAAATGTATCACAAGTTTCTGTTTGGAGTAAAATTACTCCATGCTATAAAGTAGCATAGTAGACATAGATATTTTTGGTCTTGGTTAATGTACATTTTTGTACTACTCCATGCTATGGAGTAACATGGTTTTTGATCGTTGGCTTGGTCTGAGTAACACATTATCTTTACGGTCTTTTTCTTTGGAGTAAGCTTGGAGTAAAAAGAAGCCTGATTTAAGCTTATTTTTCGAAAAAAGCTTGAAACCAAAAAAGTGATATTAGTTTATTCAAAAAGCATGAACAAATACTCCATGATTTTACTCCAAAAATATGATTAGAAATAATAATTCCTCAAAAATTTTGGAGTAATTTTGGAGTAAAATAATATTTCTTTGGAGTATCTAGTTCTGGTAAAAACTATTGGAGTAAAATTGGAGTAAATATGAGTATGAATAATATTGGGTATATACCCAATATTAACCTATTATCATCGCTCCCTTTCTTGGAAGCTAGATCACAACCCCTTGAAAGCATCAGCGCTATTTTTCTTTAAGGCTCTCCTTTAATGCAGGGATTGCTTCTTCACATACATCGATTAGGTAGAGTTCCTTCGGCGTGAGAGGTATTCCTAGCTTCTCCTTCATCTTAATAGCCCTCATGGCAAGATCTAAGGAAAACAGGATCTCCCGCTTCTTAACATTACTTAGAGATTCTACCGGGTTCTTCTCTAAAAACCTTTTACCTCTCTCTCCCAAATCAATTAACCTCCAACCTGTTAAAATTTTGCCTTTTTTTTTACTATATTAGATTAATTCCATTTTTTCAAGATATGACCCCTCTAGAAAGCAGCTTCCCAACAACCTTCCTCGCAGCTCCATAGCTTATGTTGAAGTCCGCCTCAATCCTCTTAGTATCTATGATCTTACGCTTCCCCCAGCTCCGGGTATACTTGTCGAGGTCAGCAACGACCTTGTCGCAGATCTCTTCATAGTCTATTCTCCCGAGCCTCTTCTTCTCTTCCTCCCTCCTCTTCGCCTCTTCTATTATCTCCTGTGCGTCCTTGAGCAGGGTCTTGAAGTACCTCTTTTTCTTAGCCTCATACTCCCTTACCAGCTCGGGGCTGGGCCTTGAAACCCTTACCCTGACTATCCTCTTAAGCATCCCCCCGGGCTCCCTAAGCGTAAGGTAGTGATAGTAGAGCTTCCCGGCTCTCTCATTATACTGAAGCCTGAACACCTTAAGATGGCACAAGTTGTTCTTGTAGTCTATCCCCACGGTCTCAGCATAGGCGTGAAGCAGCTTAACAAGGCTGCTATCAATGAACTTACTGAAAGGACTAGTATAGATCACAACAAGGTTCTTGAACCTGAATATCTGGCTAGTATAGTTCACAAGCCGGTTCGTAATGCTGTACCACTCACGGTTAGGTATCCCCACGCCAGCCTCATCAAATATGATGCATTCCCTCTTCCTAGCAGCTTCTATCGCATTGATATAGTCCTCAGGCGTGAAAACGATCCTCTCAGCATTAAAGCCCGGGTCAATGAGCTCGGCGATACGGAGAGCCGAATAGCTCTTACCTGAACCGGTTTCTCCACTAATATTCATCATGAAGTTCTTGTTATGCCTGAGCCTCTCCCTGATATGGTCGATTAGTATGCTCATAGGTCCTCAAACCCGTCAAGCGCCCCGGTCAGGCCCTTCCTGGAGAGCAGGCGTATCAGGGCCCCATACTTCTCTTTTGCAGCATCATAAGCCGCTTGTTTCTTAAGCTCCCTATTTTGAAAAGGATCCGCACCTAGGTTCTCCTCCAGGAACTCTTTTTTGGCTTCCTCAATCCGCTTGATATCCTCCCGGTATTCTTCGTCAAACACGGGCTGAAGATTGTACTCCAGTAGCTCGACAAGCTCGATAAACCCCCTCTGATTACCCTGCTCAAGCATCAGACGTAGACTATCACGGATCTTAAAGTTAAGGAACTGTTCCGTGGCCTCACTGCTCCTGGAGACCTTCTCCATTATAGTTTCCTCTCCCACTATATCACCCCAGCAGCGCCCTTATTATCACCTCAGGATCCGGGACACCGTTCTTAACCTTATAGAGCCTCTTACCAGACCTCTCTATCACCAGCCCGCTCCTCCTCTTCAAGAGGAGCAGGTTATCCCTCGTGGCGGGTAGCGCTTCCTTACCTATTATCACCAGGTAGTCGTCCACCATTCATCCCCTTCCAACAAGGATCTTGTAGAGCACTCCGAATACCCCCATTACGAGGGCAAAGTATGCGATCATCTGAGCAGTATCTGGGAGCCGGAGGATCATCAGGCTGCTAAGGAAGATCACCACGACGCTAGTGGTCACCATGCTCTTGGTCTTAACAAAGACTATCGATACCATGCTGAAGAATAGCAGCAGCCAAAACATGCTTCCTAGGCTTGTCTCCCACCATAACATCGGATAGAGGTATTCGTTTGGGCTGCTCATGTTACTCCAGTTCTGAACGATCCCCATCTCGCTGGCATTAAAATAGAAAGTGGTGTTGGTCAAGTTGTAGAAAGCCATAATCCTTTATCCACCCCCACGCACCGTATAAGCGATTCCAAGGAATACCAGTAGATCTAGGCTAGCCTGTATCGTGAAAGCCATGGCCTCCGGTATCATGAAGGCCCTCATTATGTCATAGTAGATCGTGAAAAGGCTGACTGCAAACTTGAATATAAGGGCTAGCCCTTGAACCGTGAGGAAGCCCAGTGCCTTAAAATAGTCGAAAATACCTGGATCCTCAAGATAGGTCTTCAGGCTATCCCATTCGCCTTGGTAGTTTATTTGAAGTGGAACGCTTTGCTCAAACTGGAATATCCCCGTGAGATTCACCAGGTTAAAGGACAGGCTAATTATGATCGTGACCGTTATATACTTATGAAGCAGGCTCATTTCTCAACCCCCTTACGGCTTCTCTCCATGTACCCGAACACCGCAACGATAGCTGCAAGGGCTATCGCCAACCCGCTCACCGGGAGCCAGTCAATATAATAGAAGAACCCGGCGACCCCCACGCTTAGCACCGCTGCTATCTCAGCGTTTTCACGGCTAAAAGCGATACATATGAGTATTATCATGCCAACGCTAAAAGCACCATAGAGCCATGTCCAGCCACTCGGCAAGGGGTAGAAAAGGCTTGGAATGCTTTTCACGAAGACCACGGGAATAATCGGATCAAATACTTCCCCGGAAACAGCTTCAACCCTATACCTCACGATATAGTTATAGCCGTTGTCAACATAGTGCGTTATGCTCCCAAGGTCTGCGGTCTGTGAATAATAGGCTACCAGGGTTCCATTCGTATAGTTTATCCAGAGCTCAACCCTGCTGACCGGTATGCTGCTATTCCAGACAAATTCTATGAGGCCTGTCTCATTCTCGGCCTTGAAGGAGTAGTTAAGCCAGTCATTAGCAATAGCGTTAACCTCGATATCAGATACCACTAGGCTGGTGATGGAGTCCTGTACTGGCGTGAACCATCCTAGGCTTCTCTCCTCTACTCCGTTATCAAGGTAGATCTGATAATTATGGTTCTTAAGGAAGTAATGGCTGCTCTTATCCTCGATGTCGAAAAAGTTCCAGTCAACGGTTGTCAGGTTATTCTGTATGTACTTCTTAACCTTAATGTTAGAGCTACCAAACCTCCCGGTATAGTCGTTCAAAACAAATATGGTGTTAACCACGTCTCCAACCGGAAACAGGATATCAACCGTTACGTTAGAGGGCTCAGCATCAAGATAGTATCTCCTAATGTAGGGATTGCTTGTATCGTTTACATCACCGGCTTGGAAGTAAACGGGATCATCCGGTATAAGGAGATTGGCTTCCCCGCCTACAGCGGTTACATTCGCTATAAGCTCGAAGCTCGTTGCGTTAAAAACGTTTATCGGAACATCAAAGCCCACCGTGTCCAGGCTTATCTCGTCAAGAACTCTTATAGTAGCATTCGCTTGCCCGACATAGAAATATACCGGGTCGCTGCTCCTTATATCCCCATTTGTATCGTTTGCCCAGGCCACGAGCTCATAAAACCCTTGACCCAGGATCGTTGAGTCCGTGAGATTATATTCGGTTGGACTATGGAAGATAAGCATCCCCTCATAATACCTCTGGTAGCCCATGACCTGCTGGCTCCAAAGCACGGTTCTAATCTGAATCGGATCCAGCAGGCATCCCAAGGGAAGATCAACATCAACAGTTTTACCATAGCCGGGCTTCTCTATTGTCCCGCTGTCATACAGGGTATTCCAGCCTGAGCCGTCAAAGCATTGCGCCTTAACGCTTCCAGAGTTACCATTGTCTCCAAACTTAAACCGCCATGTAGCCGTATAATCAGCATAATACCCGCTATACCCGGTATAATTCTCATAGACATAAAGATAGACATTATTCGGCCAGTCAGTTCCTATTGTTGCATAGGTATCCCAGTCACCGTCATAGCCATAGCTGGAGTTAGCCCATGTTCCGGTTCCGCTCTCCGTATAGTTCGCCTGACTGGGGTCCTCATACTCAAAAGAGAGGTTATAGGTTGAAGAATTCGACCCGTTTACCGAGTACTTCACCCACTCTAGGCCATAGGTATTCAGATATTCAATATTAATAGAAACATTATGATTATTTAGTGAGTAGTTTGTTGGGGAATATATAGTGAACTGCGTTACATTTGCTACTACTTGTTCACCGCTCACCTTGTAGACGTTCGGATCTGGCTCTGCGTACTTCCTTACTTTAACATTCTTCCAACGCATATAGGTTGTTCCTGTAGTGATGTAAGGATAGTATTCTGCTGCTGGATAGTATCTATTGTTCTTTTCAGCGGTAAGCGAGTCTAAGTAAGAGCCATCGACATAGAACTTAGCCACACCATTCCATGCAACTATCTTTAAGTTATACCAAACGCCATCCGTGAAGCTTCCTGAGAAACTTCCACCACTTTCATCAGTTCTATAAAAATATTGATTAGCTTGGTGATGCAAACCAAACTCTATGTAATCTGTCCTACTTGGGTAGTGGTCATTAATTACACCAAGTAGATTGTCTCTGCTATTGCCATCACCAACACCTAGTATACTGTACTCCATGGTAAAGTTGTCTGGGATATCTGTTGGGTGATAAACCGTAGTTACACTATTACCGGTGCCAGAGATATAGTAGTATCCTGCGCTATCCCAGCCGAAACTGTGTCCGCTACCGAGAGAAATGGAGTATTCTGAAGACCTATCAACCGAGGCATCGTCATAGAAGTAGAACATGTTAGCCCACCCAACGGCCTCGTTAGAAGTATTATAGTAGACATAGAGCTCGACCTCAGAGGAAGCAGGGAGGCTTGAAACATTCACGTAGCCCTCTATATAGGAGCTAGTGTCTTCTTCGACAAAATAAGGGACAAAGACCTCAGAACCTCCACTATCCACAGCGAAACAAAGCCCATTCGAGGCATTAGTTGGCATGTGAGCCTCACGAGTAATGTTGAAGAACACAGGGTAATCCGTCAGGCTTCCCCCACCGGTATTATTGATCTTATAATGAGCGTAATAGCTTGCCCCAGAGCATTCGCTGGGAAGAGCACCGGCTAAGTCTATCTTTACCGCAAGCAACACAAGCGTGAACAATAGCAGCCTCCGCAAGGGCTTCACCACCTCTGGTATATTGTCTGGGATCCTTCCTCACTCCGAATGCTCCCTATGATGCCATATATGAGGAGCGAGACCGCCATCAGTATAGGCGAGTACTCGAACATCTTCTCTATAAGATCCAGGTATGCCCTGTCAACCCCGTTTTGCAAGGCAATATTGGAGATCATTGCGAACATTGGCTCCATGAAAAGATATGCTGCTCCAAGGATGAACCAGCCGACTAGTACGGTTACCCATACTTTTATTGCACCCAATTTCCCTTTTCACCCCCCTAAGATCTTTCTAAGGAATTGTTCCGGTGTTGCGAAGGCGTTCTCGATGTTGTAGATCTTCGCTACCCTCATTCCACCCCGGCCTTTTGACCCACGTCTCCTTCCTCCAAAGCCTAGCTCGGTTTCGAGGAGTTCAGGGATAACCTCCGGAGCCACCGGAGTCCTTGGCTCTACAGGGGTCTCCTGGAAAGGGGTTTCTATCGCCTTCGCTGACGGTATTAGACTAGCTCTTTGAAGGCTGATAACAATATCAGATAGACCTAGATCGGCTATTAGGTCCTCTCTCTGAAGTTTAAGGGTGTCCTGTTGCTCCAGTTCTGTTAGGTCTTCTCTTTGAAGGATGGAAATATCCTGTAGATCTAGGTCTAACTCCGGTGTTTTCTCTTGAGGCCCTGTAAAGGACCTTGCCCTAAAGAATGATAACGGTAAGCTTGAATAAAGGTTCTTGAACCATGCCTTTTCTCCTAGGCCCTCAGTAATGATAGGCTTATACCTAAACCTCTCTCTACCGACCTGTTCAGCTAGCCCTCCCTCCTTAGCCTTCCCAACATTGACTTCATGTATGATCTTACTCCTCTCACCAGGTATATCCGGGATGGTCCTCCTTTCCTCAACGGTTGCACTAATTTCTCCCTCTCTTTCTGTCCTCACTCTTTTCTCAGCAAGCAGGTTTCTTAGCTCTCCCTTCTCCGTAACGATCTTATGGCCTGTTACCTTAACCTCCCTATACTCTGGTTCACCAATCTTTACTTCTCTAAGCGTTGCCTCCATGGGGAAGCCTGTTTCAACAGTCCTTGAAGGAACCAGGTCCTCCACCTGGACCATTATGTCTCTATCAACCTTTAGGGTCCTGGTTTTTGCATATCCTAGCTCAATCCCCTTCAAGGATCCTTCCCCAGTAGGCTCTATATCAACAGACTCGACCCTTGCTGGCTTTCTCTCTACTTGAGCCTTCAACCACTCCGAGGTCACCTGCTGGCCCTTATAAGTGAGCTTACCTTCAACCAGCCTGATAGTTGGAGCGCCTCTCATTATGCTCCCGATCTTAGCTCCAGCCCTGTAGCCTGGTACTGCTCCTAAGCCTCCGATCCCAAAGAGTAAGACATCCTGAACCGCTTTCTCCGTCTTCCCAGCCTCTATGTCCTTCTTAACTTCTTTCCCAAGCACCGCTGCACCTGCTCCAGTAGCGCCAACAGCTAATCCTTTTGCAAAGGGAACCGAGATCTTGCTAGCCACTCCTATCGGAAGCCCCACTAATGCTCCAACCGCCATGCTTCCAGCAACCTCGGCTGCTACTTCAAGCGTCTGCTTCTCAAGCTCTCTCCTTATAGCAGCCCTCTCGTCCCAATATTTTTCCCACTCCGGCGAAAAAGTTGGCGTGGTCGGCTGGGCCCCGGCTGGCCTATCATACCAAGAAGGACCCGATATGTCGGGTTTAAGAATTAATGTCTCAGTCTCTTCACCCTTTTTCCTCAAAACCTGCTCGCCCCTTATAATGAGCTTTTTTTCCTCCTCTGGTGCTGGTGGGAAAGGCGATGCTAAATAGAGCCTCTGGCGTCTTATCGTTACCTCTCCTTTCTCCTTGAACTCCTTTATCTCCTCCGGCGTAGGCTCAGTTCCAGTCTTTTCTTTTACCTCCTGGACGAAGTCCCGGACCTGCTTGTTTTCCCAGGCCTCCCGGCTATATGTCACCCCGGTCTTAGGATCATAAACCATTTCCTCCCCAGTTACCGGGTCAACCTTAAGCTTAGGAACATCCTTGGATCGATACTCCGGGGTCTCCTTGGCTTCTTCAACGGTTAACTCCCGTGGTGTCGCTGTTCCATGCTGTCCACGTCCATAACGATATTGAACTATGATCCTGGTCAGCCTTCCAGTAGGATCTTCTTTGAAGGCCTTTACCCATGCCGGAGCATCCAGTTCAGTTCCCCATTCACCCATTTCTTATCCCACCTTCAAAGCAGCCGTTGTAGATTCCTTAATAATCTGGTCTTCTCCCTTCCCCCCTCCAACTGTCTGGATTATAGCGAAGGCTATCGCAGCAGCCATCATCACCATCATGAACATGAAGACATAGGGCATAAGCCGGGTTATCGGGTTCCTTATCTTCCGCAGTTCATCGGTTACCTCTCTCTCGATCTTTGCATCCTTGATGATCGGGTTGTCCTCCTCAAGGAAGTTGATCACATCGTTGACCCTGATGACCTCGAGGTCGTTCAGGATCTTCCCGTCAAGCTCCCCGAGCTCTTTTCTAAGCTTCAGGATCTCCTGGGCCTCTTCCTCCTTGATCTCCCCTTTTTCCTTAAGCTTCTCCAAGTCGATGTATAGGATGCGGATTAGGTCATGGTAGTTGTCAATACCCAGCCGCCTTATCTTCCGCAGGGCCACCAGCGCCTTAGGGTTCAATGACCTGGCATACGGGGCGTAAGCTATCGCCGTTGGGATCCCCTCATATACACCCATGTCGTCAGGCTCAGCCGAAAAGCTTCCCATAGCCGTATGCAGGTCTCCCTCCCGGTATTCCGCCGGGAGAAAACCCATCTTACGGTCACTTCTCATGACAAAAACGAAGTCCTTCCCCCGGAGCTTCGCCATGACATGCTTCAGAAAGCCGGGATGAAGCTTCCAGAGCACTACCAGGAAGGCTATACCTAGGCCATGAAAGACTATCGAGACGGCAAGTATAGCAGCATAATGCTCGAGTATCCAGCTAGCCAAGGCCATCATCCCCCTATCCGTATCTTCCTAAGCTTAGGCTCCGGCGGCTTATCCTCAACCGTTATCTCCTTACGGCTCTTACCCATCTCCTTGATCAAAGCCATATCCTTTCCAAGGCTGGCAAGGCTTTGAACGAAAACCCTGGTATTCGAGTAGTTCCCCCGGTTGACCTTCTCAAAGCTCCTTAACTCATATCGCCTAAGCTTTGACTTAGTCTCAAGATCTATGATCCTGAGCCGGTTAAGTATGCTTTCCACGTCATCGCCTGTGTGGTTCGCAAGGGCAAGCTGCTTATTCACGAAAGCCCAGTACTCCCTCTGCACATGCGGGTCGGCCCCAATCGGTATAGCCGAGTAGATATACGAGTTAAAAGGTAGATCACTCTGCGCCTTTTCTCTTTGAACTTCCCGGATCTTCTCGATGTTCTTTATATCCTCCTTATCCAACTCTACTCAACCTCCCTCAAGACCAATAAGTTGCTTACGAAGGCGATCACAAACATGATAACAGCCAGGCCATAGCAGACGTAGGCGAATGAGGTATCGCTGATCGTGGTTATATGCTGCATCAGAGTCTGGTTGACCTCTAGGACGTAGACACGTTTTATGTCGAAGCTCTGCATTCCTAGCGCTGTGAATAGTACGAAGGCTATGGGGCTGCTGATCTTTTGGCTGCTGCTTCCAAGCGGGCTAACAACTGCTACTACCCCGAGGACCGTTGAAATAAAAAAAAAGAGATAGTAGAGCTCGATGATCAACTTTAGAGCCCCCCAGATCTTCCTCCTCTTCCTAGCACCATGAGTATGGCTAGGATCGTCACGGCTGCTGCAACGAATGCGCTTATCGCAAGCATCTGCAGGCTATTCCAACCCGTGTCCTCGATCTGCTCCATATTCGAGTATGCGGTACCCTGATAGCTGTAATCTGCTTCCACGACATCGTTAGCGCAATCGCTTCCATCAACCACTATCGCCCCAGTACTATACGTTAGAGTGTAGCTCGAAGTAGGCGTGTCATTACAGTAGATCGTCTCACTCCCTGGATCAATGCTTCCATGCGCCAGCGAAGCCGACAGGTACCCAGTTCCGTTAGCGGTTCCAACTACTTCGCCAACTACCTCGTCAAGGGCTTGTTCAAGAGTTTGAGATCCAAGGCTATAAAAGATGAGAGCTCCAACCATCAGGGTTGTCAGCAGGATTAAAACACCTATGGCTGTTCCAGAGGTCGCCAAGGCTTATCACCACCTTTACCATTTAATAAAAAAAAGAAAGGAGAGAGCGGGGGCTTGACCATTTTAGATCGAGCCTCCTCTTCCTAGCACCATGAGTATGGCTAGGATCGTCACGGCTGCTGCAACGAATGCGCTTATCGCAAGCATCTGCAGGCTATTCCAACCCGTGTCCTCGATGTTATCGAAGGCCGCCTGTGCATCGGGGTTCGCTGATTCATTGATCTGTTGATCAACTTGCTCGCCAACCTGGGTGAATATGAGCGCACCTATCATGAGCGTGGCAAGTAGGATCACAACTCCTATGGCTGTTCCAGAGGTCGCCAAGGCTTATCACCACCTTTACCTCTTCTTCCTTCTTTTCCTTCTCTTTCTCTTACAGGGCATGGAAAATACTAGATGTTTGAAAAATTTAATTCTTTTTCCAAGATGGTTAGAATATCAAACCATATAAGAATCTTAGGACGAAGGGGTTAGAAAAGACAACCAAGTATATAAAAACCAATAATGCTTTCTTCCATCGATCCGACTTAGCATTCGGAAGCTAGGAGAAATCTTTTTTTACACTTCCAGATATAGTGATAAAAGTCATGGCGCTTATTAAGGCCGTCATATTATCAGCGATCCCTCTAATACTATTAGTTTTAGTTTTCAAAAGAGTAGAGTGGGATAAGATCATTGATAGCCGGGATAGAAAGACGATCTTGGCTAATATTTCTATCGTATTCGCAGCAGCGATTATAGGGTTTGGAGTCACCGTGCTGCTAGATCTAATCGGGGAAGAAAATATACCCCCATCTCTCTCCATCCCGCTTATCATAATAGTACTAGAATATATAGGAATCTTTACCTTGGTTGGAGCAGCCCTCTCTTTTTTAATGTTCGTTGCGCTGAAGAATATATTCAATGTAAAGTAGCCTTGGAAATCTTTTTTATATTTAAATGAGTAAAATAATCCAATGAAAAAATCCAAAAAACCATCAAAAGACGTAAATATTGACGATTTGGATGTAAATATTGAAGATTTGAATAATGAACAAAGAATATCTCTTTTAAAGTTTGAATATCAAGAACTCAGGGAGGAGAATAAAAGAAACACCCGCATGAATTATGTGATAATATCTGTCTTTTTTGGAGCTTCCTTGGTGATCATTAGTAATACATATGCAGAATACTATAAATGCTGTAGCGATACACAAATATGCTTAGAAGGATTATTAGGGCCTTACATATTTTCTCTTTTATTAATGTCGATTGCATTGCTTATAGATAAAAGACTCACAGCTTTCAATAAAATCAGGAGTTGTAGAATGTATTGGCTTGAGGAGAGGCTGGGTATTTTCAATAAAAGGTTGACTTTGAAAGCGAAAGATAAAAAAGAGATTAAAGATGAAGATACGGGTATAGTATTATATGAGTTGTATGATACGGCTGACTTTTTGAGTGGGATAAAAGAAGTAACTAAGTGGCCTATGAACTTTTTCTTAAAGATGAGGGTAAGTGATTATTTTCTTCTCTTGTTTATAGCAATTAATATTGGATGGGGGCTCTTATTTCAAGGAGATTTCCGAATATTTCCGTTCGGTACGGCATTCTTTGCCGCCTTTTATTTTTTAGTTGAAAAGGTTGATTGTTAGAGATATTTTTTATAGGACTGTTGCCATAAAGTAGGTTGGTAGTGGAGGCATCCTGGATAATGGGAAAAAAGGATCATTGTAAGTACTGCATATATTTTGTTCCCTTTTCAGACTACTATTGGTGTTATAGGCATGACATGAGGGTCTGGGATGACACCCCAAGGTGCCCTAATTTCAAAGGTTATAGCGATGTTAAAGAGGATCATAATTCTCCTTATCTAGGATTAATGGAAAGAGAGAAGGATAGAAAGAGGGAACAGAGGATAAACTTGTTTTTATCAGGGCTCTTGGGTGTAATAGGGGTTATTATTGGCGTTATACTTGGCTATCTGCTAAAGACATATTAGAGGAGGTCTTTGAGCTCCCGGATGTAGCGCTTAACAGTGCTTGGCGAGACACCCGCCTTACGGGCGGTCGAGTGGAAGCCGTAGCCCATACGATAATATCTGACTATCTCGATAAGCTTCTTAGCCGAAATCGGCGCTCTACCTCCTTTTTTTCGTCTTGAAGATTTCCTCAATCCACTACCCCCATCTGATTGAGCTTTTTAATGAGATACCTGTTCCTGCGCTTCATCTTCTTTATCTCTTTCTTAAGCCTGGTGACCTCCTTCTTTAGCTCCTTGACAGCCTGCGCCTCCATCCAAGAGTTACGGAGAGCGCATTTCTCGCATTCCAGGCTTTCTATCGAGTTAGCAATCGTGTCAACAACTTCCTTGGAGATCTCCATTATCCAACCTCCTTCCAACTCTTATGAAGGCTACAACTAGGAGCAAGCTTAGCAGCATCATTATGGCTATCGGCGCCCAAGGACATAGGAGTGTGTCCGGATAAGCTATTGTGCAGCTCGTATAGTATTCCCCGCAGAGATAGTCGTCTATCTTGAAGTAAACCCAAAAGAAGCCATAAAGCACCATCACACAGACGACGGCGAAAATAAGATCTCCAACGACCTTACGTATCATCTATTCCCTCCCAAGCAGCATGTTGTGAAGCCTCTTGAGCTTCTTTTTCTTCAACTCGTTGAATCTTCCGTTGTAGTCGAAGATTATCTTCATCTGCTCGATCATGATTTCCACGTCTACCATCTCTTCAAGCACGTCATCCTGGGTCCTCTTGCCACGGTAGTACTTACAGACCGCCTTCGTGAGCTCCGCCATTTCCTCGATCAACATGTATATCTGTGACTCCGCCCCCCATTTCAAGAGGGCCTCTTCATAGATATCTTGGCGATTCATCGCTTTACCCCCATCTGGGGAAACTCCTGGATCCCGGGCTTGTAGTTTAGATTGTTTTTCAGAAACAAGGGGATCCCATACATCTTGGCCAAGTAGATGATGTCCTTTATCCACTCCTTCTTAGGCTGTCTATAGGGGTTGGTCTGTGCACCCACGATAACCCAGTCTACCCCTGTCTCACATATGTACTGGAAATCATCGAAATCGAAGCTAAGCAGGGGTTCCATGCTAACAAACCTGACACTTGCATCCACGCAAAGAAGATCATCCCAGCGGGTCCATTGCCCGCCTTCAATTGTTGTTCCCAGCCAGCAATTACTGCTGAAGTCTTTTTCGAACTCCTTGTATCGCTCCGGGTTTTTAGTGAGGAATTGGAACGTATGCTGCGGGTTCTTATGTGCTACATGTAGAATAGCTTGTATCCAGATACCGGGGACCCATTTTCCGAAAAGGTCGCCCATGCTGCATACGAAGATCTTAGAAGGCTTCTTTACCTGATAAGGATCTCTGAGACGCTCCAACCAGAGGGTAGGTAAGAATCCATCCGAGTACCGGTGCTTTAGCCTTCCTTCCGCTAACCTCCTTGCGTAGCAGTAGTTGCAACCATGAAGACATCCTGTGACAGGATTCCAGGTGTAGTCTGTCCACTCGATCTTAGTGCGATTCAACTCCCATTCACCACCCCGGGTAATACTAGGCGCTGGGCCTCTTCTTCATCCCTGTATGGCCCCTGGTTGAAGCAGCTCTTCGTTAGAACGTACTTTGAGCTTGTCTTACGGCAGGCCCCCATCTGGTTGCAGAGTAGCCTGGGCCTCCCATCCCTTGTATATACGACTTTTATTTTGCAGAAAAACCTTAGAGTCAAGGCCAAGACATATCACCCCCATATATATTCAAATATAAAGGCTAGGAGAAGGGTTAGAAGGCTCCATGATATCACCACCTTCTCCATGAACTCATAGCTCACTTCTTTTCTTAGAATATCAGGGCATTTAGGCCTAGGGAGCCTATTCACAAAGAGGGTTAGGAGGAGGTGAAACCAGCGGCGGAAAATGAAGGCTTTCTCCCTAGGTTTCCTAGCCATGATATTCCACCACGCTTGAGACCTTCTTGAACTTGAGCAGTGACCCGCAGCCGAAGCAGATGCTCAGGAATTCTTCTCCAAGATCTGTCTCATAGAACTTCTTCGTATTCTCGAAGAGGCACTTAGGGCACTTTGCCCTATATGTCCTCTCGACCTTGTATACATGGAAATCCTCCATCCTTATGATCCCCCCATTATTTTATGGAGGTTTATCAGAGCCCCGAGTAGGATCCCGAGGATGGAGACGGAGATAATGAGTATTGCATAGAAGATCCATTCGACTTTTCTGAGGTCCTTTTTCTCGAATACGAATATCTTCTCTAGAAACTCCGGGTCTATCCTGTAGAAGATGAAGGGGACAGAGATCTTCAGGAAGTTAATGACAAATGCTATGAGGACGGTGAAAATGAAGTATACTGTAAGCATTAATATCTGGAGCTTAACAAGCTCTACACGTAGGTAGAGAAAATCTTCAATGAACCCCACTTCCACCACCCTTGTTGGCTCGTGGGCATTCCTTATCCGTTAGCGTGGGGTAGTCGCATTTCAGCCCGTGTTTTACCCTGTCTCTTAGTTTGCAACGGTAGCCCCTCTCAGGCACAACATGACTCGTATCGTCTCCTAAAAACCGGTTATACCTTGTTCTCTTTTCCTCATACCTAAACCTACAAGCCTTATTCCGTATCACCTGCTTCATCCCATTGCCTCCTTTCTTGGTTTTCGGGCTCGTAGGCATTGCCCGCGGTCTATGATGCTGTTGAGCCGGGGGCAGTAGAAGTCTCCTCGGGGGTTTTTCTCCCGCCGGCATCCCTCGCACAGTGGCCGTCTGCTCACCTCTCTATCCCTCCTTTTCCTCGGCGCGGTATAGGTATTGGATGGCCAGGCAGGTCACAGTGATGCCTACTCCGAGTATGCTTGCGAATGCGAGTAGCCCGTAGGCTAGGGCCTCCTCAGGGCTCCGTCCGAGCTCTTGGTTAAAGCCCCTTACTCCTAGGAATGCTATCAGGAGGAAAGCAGCGATAAATAAGCAATGAATGGCTGTGTCCCTCATCCCCTACACCCCCTGGCGTATCCATGGTAGACTTGTCCTATCACAAGATTCAACCCCGCTACGAAGGCAAAGACACCTAAGACCTGCACAGCCAAGTTGCTGGAGTCAACCATTATGACTCCTGCGCTGGAAAGTAGGGCCCCCGCTAGGACTATAATTGTGGCCTTCTTCTCTGGGGTCCACCACTCTCTAGCCTCTTTACTGCCATTGGAATAGCTCATCCCTCTCCGCCTCCCTGTATGCTCTTTTTGAGTCTTCTTATTTCGAGTTCTTGCATGAGTAGTAGCCAATAAAGGGCCAGCATCGCAATCCAGACCTGGGCATCATCCGTCACTCTTGATTCCTCCCTCTATCTCGTTTTTTTCTTCAGCGTGGTTATTACTGCGAGGAGCATCATGCCCATGCCCGCAGCCATAACAGTAATATGTAGGCCTAGTAGGGGCGGCCAGACGTAAAGCCCCGCCATCCCTAGCAAGTAGTAGAAAAGCCCGATAAGCAGAATGGTTCGTGGCCTAAGAACCATCGCTTTCCACCACCTCACGCCTCCTCTAGGAACTCTGGGATAATCTTCTGCTCTATCGAGGCTGGCCGTTGCATGTGATGCCTGCATGGATAGTAGTCACCACAGATTGAACAACAGAAGGGCCTATAGGGGCATACATCGAATTGCCTGCATCTAATACAGCAAATGCTTCATCCCTCCTCCAATGCGTCGAGCTTCAACTCTTTACGGATCTTGTGGTTGATTGCGTCTGTTATCTCCGGGTTGATCTTCCCGGTCTTCAAAAGCAGCTTGAAGATCTCAACAGCATTCTTAGAACTAGCAAGCTCTTTTTTCAGCTCTAGCTCTAGTTTTTTTATCTCTATCTTGTCTCTCTCTATGTCTCTCTTAACATCCCATTCTTTCTCTTTAACTAGTACCTTTGGGTCGGCGTTGCGAAGGCTTTCAAGCCTTTCTCTTTCCCTGTCAAGCTCCGCTTCGAGCCTTTCTATTTTCTTCTTTAGCTCCTCCTTTTCCGGGTCCTCTCCAAGCCTGAATTCTTCGAAGTGATCGTTAAACCATTCTAGCGCCCTTTGTAGGCTCTTATCATCTCCACCGATCTTTCTGATATTATCAATAAACCGATCAACGCTAGAACGATCAAGGGTTGGCTTAAACGTTCCATTCAACTTTTGCCACCCCCCTTGTAGATCTTTACTTGCTGCTCAAGCAGCCCAAGGGCATACTTGCAAAGCAGCCTGTGCAACGCATAATCCTCCACCGGCATGTCAGCATATAGGTCAACTGTGGTAGTCGCCTCCCCTTCCCCCTCTAGCCTGGCGCTATAGGAGATCCTAACCTTTACCAAGACCTAGAACCCCCTCTATAGTATTGCTTCCTTTAAAAGCTGGCCCTTGTCCATGCCCTTAATCGCTGCTAGCTCTGTTCTTAGCTCATGCATGGATTGAAGGATTGCCTGAAGCGTTGACTTGAGCTCCTTGTTCTCAGCCTCGAGGCTGTCCAGGCGGTCTTTGAGAGTCTTGTTTTCTATGCGCACCTGCTCCAGGGGATTCATCCGGGGGATGACCTTACGATAGAAGGCCTTGATGTCGTCTAGGTGGCCATTGTAGTATGTTATGATCTCGATTCCCACGTTCTTACCGGTAACATACTTGGCGAAGTCATGATCCTTCGCCCAGACAAGGTCTGTGAAGGCTGCTGCACGCATCACGTGAGGCGTGAGTCTTTCACCGTTTGTCTTGATCCCCGCTTTCTTGACCACGGCGTTAAAGTTTACCCTCAGCTGCACTTTGGTCATGGGCTTCCCGTTTCTCCCGGGGATAAGGTAGTCTCCAGGCTTCAAGTTCTTGTATTCTATCCAGCTCTTGATGATTCTTACACCGTCACCGCAGATAGCCGCATACCTTGGGTGTGAGTCTTTCCCCATGACCTTGGTTCTTTTCCATGGGAAGACAACGACCTCTGGGAGAGGCTCCTGGTTAAGCTGGTTCATTAGCTCGTTTGTAACCTTGATGTAGAGTATGTCGCTGCTCATACCGGTCTGCCTTAGCAGGACAAGGATCACCCTCTGGATATCGTTGGCAACCGCTAGCATGTCTCCGTATAGCTCCTGCGTTATCACGATCTTCTTCTCCTTGTTCCATCCGTATTCTGGGAAGTTTTCGCCTTTCCTGAATGGGCTGGCTCCTTCCATGTCTATTGTTGCTCTGAAGAATCCTCTTACCCCCTGGGCTATGGCGTTCCTAGTATTTGCCGATAGGTTTGTTCCCCCGCATCTTGGGCATGCCATGGTCGGCATGTTTTCCGGGGCTAGTGGGTCTCCTTCTATCCAGTATCCGCAGTCCTTGCATGTATGTCTTAGGTAGTCTAGGAATGCTAGTATGTCGTGTTTGACCTTGCTTTTCGCTGATCCTTTTTTGATCTCAGATAGGCGTCTGTCTCTAAGCTCCGTTGGTGTTATGGGATTTGCTTCACGGCCTTCGACCTTGGTCAGGAATATTAGGAATGAGAGTATACGCCTGTCCTGGACTCGGTTGCTCCGCTTGAACTCGAGGTATTGTTTCCATACCGGGTCCTTCTCGCAGAGCTTCCGGTATTCTTCTACCTCTTCTCTTGTTATCTTGCCTACTTCTCGTGGGTCCACCCTAAGCCACCTCCCCCTCCTTTTCTTGCTCAATTATTTTTCGAACAGCTGTACGTATTAGGTCGCCCTTGCTTTGATATTTCCCCTCCCTTACGAGGGCTTCCATGTTTTCTTTAAGTAGTTTAGGAAGCCTTATGGTCATACTAACGTTGTTGTTTTCCATTTGTATCACCATAAGAATGCATTATAATCACATGATAAAAGAATTTTGTAACGCCTTTTAAATGCCATTTAAATGCATATTTTTATATGTAATGCTATAATAATACATAGGTGATTGTATGGTAGACGAAAGAAAGAAAGTATACACCCTTCATGTAAGGGTTCAACCATTCTTTTACAAATGGCTAAAAGACCTTGAGGAAAAGGGGGAATACGGAAATATAAGTGATATAGTGAGGATGGCGATTTGGAGACTGAAAGAACAATTGGAAAAAGAACGTTTCGAGCATGATCGAAGAGCGGATAGGTTGATTAGAATCTTGAAGGAGGATCCAGAGTTAAGGAAGAAGGTGTTAGAGGGTTTGGAGGAAGGAAAGGATGTTTCTTGAGGCAAGTTGCCCGGTTTGCGATTCAGATCTAGTATATAGTGTAGATATATATGATATGGAGGGAGACGGGGTCCATGCATACATTGAGGTAGTTGGATCCTGGGAGCTACGGGAATTTGTTAGCATGAAGGTGGTTGAGATCTTCTCTATGTTGCCCTTGCCCATATGGAAGATAAAGAAGATGCTTACAGAACAGGGACTTGGAAACCTTGCCGAGAAGATAATAGAAGAAATTAAGCTGCAAGGCGCCTATGAGTCTAAAGGTATGCTTCTTTCTACTTAGTCTCCTTGCATTTATGCTGTCTGGGGGATGCATAGATAAAGGAAGTATTGAAGCATCCTTAGGTGGTACCTCGATTGAGGAGATAGTCAAACAGCCGGAGACGTTTTTAGGAGAGGAGGTCACAGTATCTGGAAAGCTCATATTAACATTAGGTGGCAAGGCATTCTTGGAGGATTCAAAGGGGTATAGGTTGGAGATAAAGCTTCCAGGGCATCTAGTCGGTTCTACATGGGACATGGGGAACAGGGTACTATACTATGAGAAAACTTATTCGATGATCGGCGTGATGGACTTCTATGAGAAATGCGAATGCCAACTTGGGTATAGTAACGAGGAATCTTGGAGAGATTACATGCCAGGGATGCTCATATTAAAAGAAGAATGTCTTAAACCTCCGAAGCTGGTTAATATGCATTTTAATGAAGAAGTCTACATTGAATACCGTTGCAAGCCTGGATCTACCATAAGAGAATATTATCTAGAGGTGAATGATGTCCTGTAAAGCGTTTCATACATTCATCGCAATTCCTCTTTCTACTATCCCCAACCTCGCCGCACCAGAAATTAGTATCTTCCAAGCACCACCTTGAAGCTGTTTTCCTATAAAGCCTATCCATGTCATTTTTTTGCGGCGCCAAGGCGCATATGGTTAATCCAAGAGAGAGCATGGTAAAAATATATATCGAAATATCCTGTGTATTAAGTTAATCTTATTAAAAAAACGTGAAAAAAATTTTTTCAAAAATATTTCTACAAAATAAAAAAATATTGGAAAAAGACAAATTTAATAACAAAAAACATAGCGAGATTTTTAAATTCCAAATGAAAAAAAAGAAATTTTATCTGCATATCTTGAATTTTTTCCTAGTAGTAGAGTAAATAAGGCTCAGATTTTGAAAAAATTGTACTTAAAATATCGATATCGAGAGATCCCTTTTCGGGTTTATCCTACTATTGAAGAAATGGCTGATGAAGGTATCATAGAATATGAGGATGGTGATATCAAAGGTATACCGGACTCAATTTTCAACTACTATTATGATGATATTCCTGAAGAATTTAAAAATCTCTTACTGGAATTATATTACTTAACCCCAATTGAAAACGTTCCCTCTATTTTAGAAAAAGGAATATTGTGTTACAATGAAGCATATAGGATCCCTCATAAATCTATTGCAGAGGATAGTGTTCAAGATATCCGAGAGAACAAAAATATTGGAGGGAGACCTATACATGACTATGTGTGTCTATACTTCGCAAAAAAGACTCCAATGCACTATAAAAGAAAAGAATTTGAAAAAAATATCTGCTATCTCTGTGTAGATAGATCCATATTGCTTTTACCCGGCGTTTATATCTCTGATGGTAATGCAGCAGCAAAGGAAACGAGGTTTTTTTGCGATCTTCGAAAATTAAAAGATATTTCTTGGGAATTATTTCCCCCAGAGGTAAGATGCTATGATGGAGAATCAAAAAGAAAAAAACAGGCTGAAGTTCTTGTACCAAGTAAAGTTCCTCCTGATAGAATTCAGAAAATAGTGTTATATGATGAAAATGCGAAAGTAAGTTTAAAACAAAAAATTGAGCTTGAAATTCCAATAGTTATAGACAAGAGCTTTTATTTTTATGAGGACACACAATGACATATCCGAAATATTCCGATAATACAGTATTTAATTTAAAAGTTCAGACAATCGTGAATACTGTTAATTGTGTTGGAGTAATGGGTGCTGGTATAGCGCTTGAATACCGGTTGAGATATCCAGAAATGTTTGAGGATTATTTGGCTCGATGTAAAATGCAAAAAGTAAAGACGGGAAAACCATTCCTATATAAATATCCTGATGTTTGGATTTTAAATTTTCCAACAAAGTTTCATTGGAAAGACCCTTCAAAGATTGAGTGGATTGAATCCGGTTTAAAATATTTATTAGAAAATTACACGGAATTAGGCATTAAATCAATTGCGTTTCCTCCACTTGGAATTACTCATGGGGGACTAAAGTGGGATGATGTGAAGGAAATCATGGAAAAATATCTCTCAAAATTTGATATCCCTGTTTACATATGTTTAGACGATCTAAAGTTCCCAAGAGGAGTCGAGAAAAAGATGGTCAGAGCTTTGAATTTATTAGAAGTTGACGAATTAGTTTCTAAGTATAAGGTTAGACGGGACATAGCATACAAAATTAAGCAAAATCAACCCTTTAGAAGATTTAGATTCTTAATGAATGTGGATGGCGTTGGAAAAAAAACATATGAGAGGTTATTTCGAATTCTTTATGATAAATCCAAAAAAAATCAATTTGACTCAGTTCAAACTAAGTTGATACGAAAAAGTGACCATTATCCCAATTTCTAAATCTTAAGTACCTCCCTATCATTGGGATAAAGACAGGTATATAACTCCTAAGCACTCCTTTTAAAACCCCGCCTTTTATAGATATTTCTAGTCATACCCAAAAAATTTCCTGTTTCATAGCTCTTAAAGGCGAAGCTTTACGATAGTTAAAAATATGCCCCGGCCGGGATTTGAACCCGAGTCGCGGCCTCGAAAGGGCCGCATGATTGGCCGGTCTACACTACCGGGGCTTAGCTCTCTGGTTTGTTTAACATCTTATAAAATTTTACGGTATAGGCGGATATCTTCAGGTTATTTAGTTTTTTCTTATATGGCCTAGAACCAATTTTTACCTCTATCTTCGCTCACCTATGAAAAGCGTTATATTAGTGATAATATAAGTTCTAATCCGATGAATGTCCGAGAAATAGAATTAAAGGGCCATATAATTGACTCCTTCATATTGCCAAAGGTTTTTGACACTATAATGGACCTTGGGGGAGACTTTGACGTATTGCAATTTGAGATAGGGAAGCATAAAACTGATCCAAGCTATGCGCGTATATTGGTTAAAGGCAAGAATAGAAAACACTTGGATGTTATTTTAAGTACTCTTCATCAGATAGGAGCTAGGGTCCCTGAGGTCGAGGAAGCTGAACTCCAAGAAGCCCCAAAGGACAAGACTCTTCCCAGAAACTTCTACTCGACCACTAACCACCCTACCTATGTAAGAATCGATGGAGAGTGGATAGAGGTAGAAGATATAAAGATGGACTCGGTAATCGTAGTGGACCTAGAGAATAAGAGGGCATATTGTAGGAAAATAAATACCGTGAAAAAAGGAGACTTAATCATTGTAGGAAATAAAGGAATACGAGTTGAGCCACCTGCAAGACCGAGGGGATATACGATATTCGAGTTTATGAAGAGTACTGTGTCGTCTGAAAAGCCTACTCCATCATTAGTTTCCAAGATAGCTGATGAGATCCTTGCAACAAAATCTCAGAGAAAAAAAGTATTAGTAGTTGCTGGACCCGCAGTCATCCATACAGGCGCTGGTGATGCCTTAGCAAGTATGATAAGAGAAGGATTCGTAGATGTACTTTTTGCCGGAAACGCTCTCCCAGTACACGATATAGAAAATCAGCTTTATGGCTCATCTTTGGGAGTGGATATTAAAACAGGCAGACCTACGGAAGGAGGGCATAGAAACCACCTCTACGCTATCAACGAAGTACTCCGTGCTGGATCAATTAAAAACTTGGTTAAAATGAAGAAATTGAGAGGGGGAGTAATGTATGAATGTATAAAAAACAATGTCCCATTTATACTCGCAGGTTCTATTAGAGACGACGGTCCATTGCCTGAAGTGATTACTGATGCTGTAGAAGCTCAAAAAGCTATGCTTGAGAATCTTAGAGGTGTGGGTATCGTACTAATGCTTTCCACTATGCTTCACTCTATAGCGGTGGGCAATCTTTTGCCCTCTTACGTTAAAACCATCTGTGTTGATATAAACCCCGCTACGGTAACTAAGCTCACAGATAGAGGAACTGCGCAAGCTTTAGGAATTGTTACAGACGTGGGGATATTTCTACCGAGATTAGCAGAAGAACTTAAAAAAAGGAAAATGCAGCCTTAGTCTAGTCTGGCCTAGGACCGTGGCCTTCCAAGCCACTGACGGGGGTTCGAATCCCCCAGGCTGCATTTATCACCATTTCTTGAAGTATATCGATTGAGTTTTAATTCTATTTTTATAAAATTTTATTGAATTGAAATTTAATATTTTTATTGTTTTTGAGAATTTTATCCAAAAAATTTTTATATTGTTGGAAAAATGTATAACTTATAGAACACAAAGAAAGTGGAGGTTTGATAAATGCGTTATGAAACTAAAGGCGATTTCAAGTGGTTTATGGGAGCCGCTGTGGGCCTAATAGTGATGTCACTATTGTTTATGGGCATTTCAATAGTGGCGGTATTGTATCTCCTTTCATAATAAAATTTAATACCTTTTAGATAGAATGTGGATTTATGATTAAATCCATAATTGAGAGGAGGTCTATTCGGAAGTATAGCCCCGATGAAGTCACTGAAGAAGAAGTAAATGCTCTGTTAGAGGCGGCCATGTATTCCCCCTCTTCCTTTAATTCGAGACCATGGCATTTTATAGTCGTTAGAGATCCGGATAAAAAAGAAAAACTATCAAAGGCCACGCCTTACTCTGGCCCTGCAGCTAAGGCTCCGCTTGTTATAGCTGTCTGCGCTGACATGAAGCTAGCTAAAAGATGGGTTGAAGACTGCAGTATTGCCGCAGAGCATATACTATTACAAGCAGTCGACCTGGGATTAGGTGGTTGCTGGATTCAAATTTATGAGAGCGAGCTAGAGGGACGAGATGCTGAAGAATATGTAAAAGAAATTCTCAAAATACCTGAGAATTATAGAGTTCTCTGCCTTCTCTCAATAGGCAGACCGGCTGAGAAAAAAGCAGCCCATTCTAAGGAAGAGTTTAGTAAAGAAAAAGTACACTATGAAGAGTTTTAGATATTTGATAGGCTATCGTAAGCACTCCCCATTTAAAATTGCATTTTATAATTCTTTTTCTAAGGGCTTCTATCACACTATCCTCTCTCTACCATCGTGCCCATCCCTTCCTCGGTGAAAAGCTCAAGGAGAATAGCATGCTCTACCCTACCATCTATTATATGGGCTTTATCTACTCCCGCCCAAACAGATTTTTTGCATGCCTCTACTTTTGGCACCATTGAGCCTTTAATCACTCCTCTTTTAATCAAAACAGGTATCCGAGAAGTCTTAAGCACTTTTATAAGAGTACCTCTATCATTAACATCCATCATAACTCCGGGGACATCTGTGAGAATGACCAATTTTTTTGCTCCAATAGCGCTTGCTATGTCACCTGCAACTGTATCTGCATTTAAATTAAGGCTGGCACCTTCCCGGGATAAACCTATAGGCGAGATAACAGGGATATAATCACTATCTGTAAGAATGCGTATTATCTCAGGATTTATTTCCTCAGTCTCGCCTACTAGTCCTAGATCTACTTCCTTTTCCACCCCTTCACTAACTATCTTCTGAGGAGGACGTTTTTTCGCTATAATCAGGCCTCCGTCTTTACCTGATAAACCAATTGCTTTACAGCCCATACTATTTATTCGAGAAACAATATCGGTGTTAATCTTACCTACCAGCACCATTTTAGCGATGTCCAATGTCTCTTCATCGGTTACTCTCAGTCCCTCAATAAACTTGGGTTTTTTGCCCATTTTCTCCATAGCAACTGATATCTCCGGACCACCACCATGGACGATTACAGGCTTCATGCCAACGTATTTTAGAAGAATAGTGTCTTTTATGGTCCAGTCCTTGGCCCTCTCATCTAACATGGCATGCCCGCCATACTTGATAACAATATAAGATCCTCTGAACTTCTCTATATAAGGGAGAGCCTCCGCTAAAACCTCTGCACGATTCATGAACCTACACTTAGAATTCCCGAGAGATATATAGCTTTTTATTCATCAGCTACTGTACATAGGCTAAAGATGAATTGGATATGTCAATCTCCCCTTAAGTAGTGTATCCTGAATTTATTTTTACATATTCTGGGGTTAAATCACATCCATAAGCTGTTGCACTTGCATTTCCTGAGTTTAATTCAACTGATATCTCAACTTCTGATTTTTTAAGAGATTTTTTAGCTTTATCAAATTCTTGTGTACCCGGTATTGCCAATACTCTCCCTTTATCTACTAACCGAAAGCCGTTTATACTGATACTAAGTTTTTCAGGTTCAAACTCCGCTCCACAGTATCCAAGGGCAGCTATTATCCTCCCCCAATTCAAGTCCTCACCATATATGGATGCCTTAACAAGATTTGATCCTACTACTGTTCTAGCGGCCTTTCTAGCATCTTCCAAATTTGCCGCTTTCAATATTTTGACTTTGATTGTCTTAGTGGCTCCCTCGCCATCTCTAGCGATTTTTTTAGCGATCTCTCTTGTTACAAAGTTCAATGCTTCTACAAAATTATCGTCTACATCTTTATTTCCAGCCATGCCATTTGCTAATAGAGCAACGAAATCATTGGTGCTGGTATCCCCATCGACAACTGTCATGTTAAAGCTTTGGTCGATAGAATTTGCAAGGATCTTTTTTATTTTATCCTTGGGTACGTATGCATCTGTGGTAATAAAGCATAGCATCGTAGCATGCAGTTTCGGAGCGATCATACCTGAGCCCTTAGCTATAGCTCCGATCTCCACAGTCGTACCATCTTTGAGGGAAGTTTTTACAGAAATCATTTTAGGAGTCGTATCTGTCGTCATTATAGCCTTCGCCGCTTCGAGGGATGCCTTGGAAGATGAGCTGAGATTTTCAGAAACAAAATTAATTCCTTCCTTTACTATGTCCATATCAAGTCTACGGCCAATAATGCCTGTAGAGGCCACAAGAAAATTCTCGGCCGCTAGTCTAAGCTTTCCTGCAGCAAAGGCGCACATTTCCTTAGCATCCTGAACGCCTCCTACACCAGTATATGCGTTGGCATTTCCCGAGTTCGCAACTACTCCTCTAATCTTTCCCATTTTTACATGATCAAGAGATACGAGTAAAGGAGCAGCCTTCACTCTATTAGATGTAACAGATATCGCACAGTTCACTTCAACATCGCTTAATACCATAGCTACTCCGTATTTACCTTTCCTCCAACCCGCACAGCTGAAGCCTCTAACATTTACCCCGCTGTTTGTTAATTCCAAGTTAAAACCTCCTGATAGCTCTTACAACCTAAACATAAGCTATTTGAAATACCTCATATGCTCTTTCATCATGCACTTATCCATAACAAACTTTATTCCTGCCTCTCTTGCCATCCGAGATGCCTCCAGGCTAACAATGCCCTCTTGAAGCCATACAGCTTTTGCTCCTTTTTCCACTGCCATCTTTACAATCTCTTGTGCCTCTTTATTTGGCCTGAAAACTTCTACGACCTCTATATCCCCTGGGACATCCAAAAGCGAGGGGTACGCTTTTTCACCTAAAACTTCTTCAGCGAAGGGATTTATTGGAATTATCCTATACCCATGCTCTTTGAGATATCTTGGAACATAATGCGCTGGTTTATTAGGATCTCTAGAACATCCCACAACTGCAATCGTTCTATATTTCTCAAGGATTTCTTTCTCTATCATGATAATTCCCGCTCGCTTAGATAAGTTCACTCCATCCAATATGGCTGGTAAATATCCATGTAAATATTATGCGCTGCGATAGCCCCCTGCGCTACAGCGACAACTATCAATTCTAATTTACCTGTCCCTGAAACAATATCACCTGCCGCATATATCCCTTCTATATTTGTACGCTGCCCAGAATCCACAACTATCCTGCCTTCGCTGTCTAAATCTAAACCAAGTTTCTGGAATATCTCAGTGTTTGGCGTCATCCCTACGGCGAGAATGACCGAATCGATCTCTAATTCCCATCGATCATTAGAGCTATTATTAAAAATTACAACTTTCCTTACCCTTTCATCATCGCCTTTTATTTCCCTAAGCTCAGTGTTCATCCTTATCTCCACATCAGTCTTTTTCAATTTCTGGACATTCTTATCAACTGCCCTGAAATTACCTCTGCGGTGTATAAGGACAACTTTAGCCGCAACCTCTACTAATTCAAGGGCTGCATCTACAGCACTATCCCCCCCTCCTACTATTAGGACTCTTTTATCCCTAAATTTCTCTAGTTCCTTAGAGAAATAATATACTCCTCTATCCGCGTAATTATAATCGGCTTCACCAGGTATACCAAGCTCCCTTGGCCGAGAACCGGTAGCAATTAATACAGCTTTAGCCTCATATTCTCCATCCCCGGTTTTAACTATTTTATTTACAGAGATCTCTAATACCCGTTCATTCCTAATCTCAACTCCAAGTCCCTTTGCCTCCTCAACAAACAAATTCGCTAATTCTCTCCCAGTTATCTTATTAGAATACCCAGGGTAATTTGGGATTATTTTATTAGGATAAATACTCGACATCGCTCCACCAACGCTTCCACTTTCAAATATTAATACTTTCAGTCCTCGCTGAGCCGCAAATATAGCTCCGCTTAAACCTGCTGGACCAGAACCAACTACTATTAGATCATAGTCCTCTGCCATCAAATGGTTGTTTAAGCTTTCCTCCATTTAACTGTAACGCCTACAAAATAGTCCCCCCAATAGTTAGCAAGTTGTGCATTAAAATACAAAACTATTTATATTAGAAAATCATCTATAATAAACCGGCAAAGGTGGGACGGCTATCTGCAGAAGAACATAACTTGCATGTCGCCTCATCCAAAAAAACCTGCCTTTGCTATTAATTTCTATTTACCCGAGAAGTCTTCTTATCCTGCGGATCTCTGACTCCAAAAAGTCCAGTCTCTTTTTTATATCCTCTATCTCCTCAGAGGTAAGGTTTTTTTTCTCTCTTGTCTCTGTATATTCTGGTTTAGGGAAATCCTCTATGATGCCTCTTTTCTTGAGATACTCCATCTCATCCTGAGAGAGCTTGCCTTCTCTTGCCATATCTATTAATAATCTCCGAGTCTCCAGAGGCACCTCAGGCTCATCCGACCTCTCTGGCAATATTTTAAAAAGGTCAAATATTTTCTTCTTAGGCTTCACCTCTATACCTCCAATACTTCAGATACTCCTATATAGAATAATCTAAAACTCTAATAAACTTTTTTGCTTCTCATCCGGCAGTTCAAACTCCCATCCGACTTCCTTAAACTCAAGTCCTTTCTCTCTTAGCAAGTTCTTGACCATCTTTGGAATGCGCGGAGCAACCAGTATACCTCTCACTTCAACTTCAGGGTTTTTTCTTTTTAGGTCAAGTACGTACGCTTCTAGCTGGGTGACCGCCAAGGGAGTGACTTGACTGCGTTTTACTTCAACAATAACAGGGACTCCCTTGCTATCAACACCGTAGATGTCAATAGAACCTGACGCTGTTCTTTTTTCCTTTTTATAAATGTGGAATCCCTCCTCTATTATCGCTGGGTCTTCCATTATCTTCCCTACATATGACGTTTCCATACCTACAACATTTAGGGGAGCATAATCCTGTAGCACGGTAGATAAAACCATTTTTATCTTTCTAAACTCAATCCTCATTTTTTCAGGAGGGTTATTTCTGAATGCGTAGATCACTAGAAATTCATCATTACAGCCGTATTCAATCACACTTCCAGGAGGCTGCCAGTTAACTGGCTCACACTTTGTATCTCGCTGAACCATAATCGATTTATCTCTTTTAATTACTACGAGTCTTTCTCCAAAATCTAGAAACGACTTTGCCCTCCCCCGGTACTTTACTCTACAATCTCCGATTATAAGGATCATCGACTTTGGGCTCTGCTCTTCTAAAAATTTTTTAGCAGATTCCGCTGTTGGAGCAACTTCAAAATACATCTCTTTCTTAAAATACTAAACAATCATATGATTAAAGTACTCCTTCTCGCTTAGCTACTGCCTCAACGTCCTTGTCGCCTCTTCCCGATAGATTGATGAGTATGATATCCTCCTTGTTAAATTTATTTTTGTTTTTTAAAACCCATGCAACAGCATGCGCAGACTCAAGCGCCGGAATTATGCCTTCTTTTTCTGAGAGAATATGGAATGCCCCTAATGCCTCAGCATCGGTAGCGTAGTGATACTCTGTTCTCCCTATCTCTCTTAACCAAGAATGCTCAGGGCCTACTGCCGGATAGTCTAGTCCTGCAGAAACACTGTGCGTAGGTAAAATTTGGCCATATTTATCCTGTAATACATAAGTTAAAGTTCCATGTAAAACACCCTTCCTACCATTTTTATTGGATGCAAATCTCGCCGCATGCTTTCCAGTTGTAATTCCTTCCCCTCCAGCCTCAACTCCAACTAATTTAACTTCTTTATACTTTAAGAAATCATAAAATATCCCAATAGCATTGCTTCCTCCACCAACACAAGCGACTATGAAATTCGGCAAACGTCCTTCTTTCTTTAAGATTTGTTTCTTCGCCTCCTTCCCTATTACCCTTTGAAAATCTCTAATCATCATGGGGTAGGGGTGAGGACCCAGCACGGACCCTAACAAATAATGGGTAGTCTCTACATTTGTAAGCCAGTCTCGAAGGGCCTCGTTTATAGCATCCTTTAACGTCCTTGAACCAGATTTAACAGGCGTAACTTCAGCACCTAAAAGCCGCATTCTAAAAACATTCATTTTTTGCCTTTCCATATCCTCGGTGCCCATATATATTTCACACTCTAGACCTACTGCTGCAGCTGCTGTAGCTGTAGCTACACCATGCTGCCCTGCACCTGTTTCCGCTATTATTCTTTTCTTCCCCATACGCTTAGCTAGTAGAGCTTGTCCAAGGGTATTATTTATTTTATGAGCCCCTGTATGCGCTAAATCTTCTCTTTTTAAATAGATTTTAACTCCTACCTCTCTACTGAGATTTTCACAGTATGTTAGAGGTGTCGGTCTACCCGCGTATTCCTTTAAGTAATATTTGAGCTTATCCTGAAATTTTTTATCCTTTTTTGCCTCTGCATATTCCCTTGCTAATTCAACCACAGCGGGCATTAGTACTTCAGGTATATACCGCCCACCATAAGGCCCGAATCTTCCTCTACGATCTGGATATCTCACCATAGTGTAATGGTTCTTATGCCATTAGATATAATATTTTGGATAATGGTTAGTGACTGCTTTTCTAATATTTGAAAAACTCCATAATGTTTTTAAGTGATGCTAATAGATTTTTTAAGAGACTACAGGCAAAAGGAAAAAGAAAGTTGGAAGAAAAACAAAAACTCAGAGAAAAAATCTGGGAAACCCTTGAAAAGAAAGGAGTTGCAAGGTTCCCTCTGCCGGTCAGAGGAAGAATACCTAACTTTGAAGGTAGCGGTAAAGCTGCGAAAATGCTAGCATCAATTGGGGAATGGGAGGAATCCGAGGTTATTGTTGCTAACCCTGACTACGCCCAGAAGAAAGTCAGAGAATTGGCATTAAAAGATAAAAAGACATTGCTTATGGCAACGCCTAAATTGAAGGAGGGCTATTTAAAAATAGAGCCTGAGAGGGTCGGAGGAAAAGAAGAGTTTGCATCAACCATAAGGGGCGCATTTAAGCTTGGAGAAAAAATAAAAGAGCTTCCACCGGTAGATTTGATAGTCACAGGATGTGTAGCAGTAGACCTTAAAGGTAGGAGGCTTGGAAAAGGAGGAGGATATGGTGATAGAGAAATCGCTATGATAAAAGAGAAGTACGGCAATATACCAGTAGCTACTACAGTTCATGAGCTTCAAATAGTGAAGAAGATTCCATGGGAACCGCACGACCAAGAAGTTGATATAATTACAACTCCAAAAAGAGTAATTAGGGTGAAAAATTGAGATTTGCAGAACTAGTTGAAGTTTATGAGAAAATAGAAGGAACAACTAAGCGTCTAGAGATGACTGACTACCTAGTTGAATTTTTCAGGCGGACCCCTGTTGAACTGCTGGACAAGGTTGTATATATGACTCAAGGAAAACTTTACCCAGATTTCGTAGATGTAAATCTTGGAATAGCTGAGAAGCTAGCAGTAAAAGCCATTTCTAAGGCTTACGGCATATCTCAAGATGAAGTAATGAAAGTGCTAAGAGAAAAAGGAGACTTAGGGCTAACCGCAGAAGAACTCGCTAAGAGAAAGACCCAAGCGTCCCTATTCGCTAAGCCACTAGATATAGCTGAGGTATATGATAAGCTGGACAAGATTGCAAGATCAACCGGCCCTGGCAGCCAAGACTTAAAGATGAAGCTACTCTCAGGCCTACTTAGCGATGCTAGTCCAAAAGAAGCAAAATATCTTCTCCGAATGGTAACTGGTAAGTTGAGACTAGGCATCGCAGATATGACTATCCTAGATGCTCTAACAATCAGCTTTGCAGGAGATAAAGGTAAAAGGGAAGCCGTAGAGAGGGCATATAACCTTACATCTGATTTAGGTGATGTAGCCAAGACCCTCGCAAACTACGGCATTGATGCTATTGAGAAATATCATGTAAAAGTAGGCAGACCGATAAGAATGATGCTGGCTCAGAGGCTTTCAACAGCTGAAGAAATACTAGAGAAGCTTGGTGGACGAGCTGCATGCGAGTGGAAATATGACGGAGAAAGAGTGCAGATCCATAAATATAACGATGAAGTAACGCTATTCACTAGGCGCCTTGAAAATATAACATCCCAGTACCCTGACCTACTTGAATTATCGAAAAAAAATATTAAAGCCAAAGAAGCCATAATTGAAGGCGAAGCTGTGGCAGTTAACCCCGAAACCGGGGAACTCCTCCCCTTCCAGCTACTAATGCATAGGAGGCGGAAATATGGCATAGAGGAGGCTGCAGAAAAGTTCCCTGTAAACTTATTCTTGTTTGATGCCCTATATATTGATGGGAGAGACTTAACTCAAGCGCCCTACATCGAGCGTAGGGAGGCTCTTAAGAAATCTGTCAAAGAATCAGATGAATTTAGACTGGCAGAGGCATTAATAACAGATGACCCTAAAGAAGTAGAAGAATTCTTTGAAAAAGCTATAGCTGCAGGCTGCGAAGGATTAATACTAAAATCTGAAAAAGGAGTTTACCAGGCGGGGGCTAGAGGATGGCTCTGGATAAAACTAAAGCGCTCATATCAATCTAAGATGATTGAGCCTATAGACGCAGTTATTGTAGGAGCCTTCACAGGAAGAGGGAGAAGGTCAGGTGTATACGGAGCCCTTCTTGCAGCTGTTTACAATAGAAAAAGAGACGTTTTCACAACGATCTGCAAAGTTGGATCCGGCTTTACCGACGAAGATCTTGAAAAGTTACCTGAAATGCTTTCTCCCTACAAGATAGAGCATGTCCATCCGCGAGTAGATAGCCAAATGGAAGCTGACATATGGTTCACTCCCGCCTTAGTCATAGAAATTATAGGAGACGAGCTTACTTTAAGCCCTACTCATACATCTGCCTACGGTGAAGTAAAAGAAGGATTTGGAATAGCCATTAGATTTCCAAGATTCACAGGAAGATGGCGTCAAGATAAAAGCCCAGAAGATTGTACTACTGTCGAAGAAATTGTGGAAATGTATAAAGCGCAGCTTAAAAGGATAGAAGAGTAAATATATTAATAGGAGGAGAAATATGAATGTCATGGAGAAAAAATTGTTGAACGGGGGGATAATAAAGGTCTCGGATGTTATGGTCGAGAATATCATCTCAGTACCGCCAAACGTACTTGTTAGTGATGCCGCTGAGGCTATGTTAAAGAATAGCATTAGCAGCGTAGTGGTAAAAAAAGATGACAAAATAATAGGGATAGTCACTGATAAGGATTTTGTGAGATTGGCGTATCATGGAGGGAATCCCAAGGGGGTCGCAGGATTAATGTCGACCAACCTGATAACAATACCCCCGTCTTCAGACCTATTTGATGCTTTTAAACTTATGAAGAAAAAAAATGTTAGACATCTCCTTGTTAAAGAAAACGATAAAATTGTCGGGATAATCTCACAGAAGGATGTTATTAGAGGCATCGCTGCAATGCTACTTATGTAATACCGCATCAAAAAATATAAAACCTCTTTTAATAAAACGAATGGTATGGTAAGGATTGAAGAAGATCCTCTTGGAAAAAAAGAGATCCCTGAAGACGCTTATTATGGGATACAAACTCAACGTGCATTAGAGAATTTCCCTGTGAGCGGGTTAAAAGTGCATCCTGCGATGATAAGAGCTTATGTAATGATAAAAAAGGCAGCATGTCTTACTAATATGGAGTTAGGGCAGCTAGATAAAAAGAAAGGAGACGCCATCGTAAATGCATGTAACGAAATTTTAGATGGAAAATTCCAAGACCAATTTGTAGTCGATGTATATCAGGCGGGAGCTGGAACCTCATTTAATATGAACGTCAACGAGGTCATTGCAAATAGGGCATTGGAGATACTTGGAGAAAAAAAAGGTAAGTATGAGATAATCGGTCCTAATGACCATGTGAATATGGCCCAGTCCAGTAATGATACATTTCCAAGTGCCATGTGCCTTTCAATCCTATTTAGAATACCCAAACTGCTCGAAACCTTAGAAAGCTTAGCTGATGCATTTGAGAAAAAAGGAAAAGAATTTCGAGACATAGTTAAATCAGGAAGAACGCACTTACAGGACGCTGTTCCCATAACGCTGGGCCAAGAATTCTATGCCTATGCTTCTGCCATAAGAAGATGTACAGACCGAATTAAAGAAAAGAGTAAGGATCTAGAAGAAATAGCTTTAGGTGGAACTGCTGTTGGAACAGGCCTAAACAGTCACCCTAAATATCGAACTTTAGTGATCGAAAAACTTAGAGAAATGACGGCCCTTGATTTAAGACCAGCAAGAGATCCGAGAGAAGGACTCCAGAGTTTCTCTTCTGCTGTAGCCTTTTCTGGATCACTAAGGGATCTCGCGATAGAGCTTACTAGAATAGCAAATGACCTTAGACTGCTGAGTTCAGGACCTGTTACTGGGCTAGCTGAAATTACTTTACCTCCAGTCCAGCCAGGGTCTTCGATTATGCCTGGAAAAGTTAACCCGGTTATGGCTGAATGCTTGAACATGGTGGCTTTCCAGATAATAGGCAACGATCTTACTGTATCTCTAGCAGAGCAGGCTGGCCAGATAGATCTAAATGTATTTGCTCCAGTAATAAATCACAATCTTCATTTTTCAATTGATTTACTTGTAAATTACCTGCCAGTATTTGAGAAGAAGTGCGTTAGAGGCATAACAGCTAATGTTGAAAAATGTAGCTTATACCTTGAGAAAAATCCCTCTCTTGCAACTGCATTAACACCTTATATAGGGTACATGAAAGCAGCAGAGGTTGCAAAGGAAGCCCTTAGAGAGGGAAAATCTGTTATAGAGGTAGTTGTAGAGAAAGGCTTGATGAAAAGAGATGAGGTTCTGAAAATTTTTGAAGAAAAACTTAGAGGACCACTAAAATAAAAAATTTAGAGGTATTCTTCATCCAAGCATGTACAGACAAACTCCTTCTCGTTAATATACCGGTAAGCCTGATATACTGCCGCAACCCCTTCACCTATACCTGTGATGGCTTGCTTAAATTCTGAATCTACAACATCACCGGCTGCGAATATTCCTTCGATATTGGTTCTTCCAGCTCTATCTATTTTTATTTCGCCTTTCTTATTAACTGCCACGCCTAATGGTATAGCAAGCTCTGAGCGTGGTATCCCACCGATAGCTACGAAAAGACCGTCTAGCTCAAGTTCCTTTTGCCCATTATATTCCCTATCGAGCAATATTCTGCTCAGAGTATCTCCTCCCTCCAGTCCTATGATGTTTGTCTTTGTTATTATCTTGATCTTTGAACTTTTTTCAATCCTTTTAGCATTTACTGGCTCTGGATGTATCTTTTCTCCCCGGTAGATTATATAGACCTCGTTAGCATATTTTTCTAAAAGTAACGCTTCCTTAGCGGCTGAATCACTACCTCCAACCACGCCAACTTTTTTGTCCTTATAGAGTGGACCATCGCATAAGGCGCAATAATGCACCCCTCTTCTTTCAAATTTTTCAGAACCAGGGACTTCAAGCTTCCTATGTTTTGTACCTGTCGCAAAAAGAACCGTTTTAGAGAAATATTTATCTCCTCTAGAGATAAGGCGATAAACATCTTCATATGGCTCAACTCTTTCAACCATTCCCTCTATAAACTCGGCGTTGTACTCCTTGGCATGCTCTATTAACCTATCTGCCAATTCAGAGCCTGATATACTTTTAAATCCTGGATAATTTTCCACAATATCCGTTAAAGTGATTGCACCCCCTAAAAGGTCCCCAAAGACCACAGTTTTCATGTCCAGTCTTCCTGCATACATGGCAGAGGCTAGTCCAACTGGGCCGCTTCCAATTATTGCTATATCATAAATTTCTTTCAGCATATTTGAAATTTGGCTTAAATGATTTATTATTCTTACGGGGACTTAAAGCAACAATTATTTATTAAGATAAATATCGCACATGAAGAGATCCTTCGCAGTGAAATTTTTATCTAAAGCCGCTCTATACCTGCACCCCCCTCTACACTCATATAGGTATTCGCAATTCTTGCACTCCAACGAGTTTAGCTTTGGAAGGTACTTTTCAACAATTTCATGCCAGCATTTTAGCAAAGGCTTAGTTCCTATTTTTCCAACGCTACTTGAGAAAAAACCACATTTCGTAACATTTCCATCTACATCTATCGAACACAAATGTGAGCCACATGAAAAATCTTCATCTCCAGAATGACTTCCCCCTCCATATCCATAATTTTTATAGATTCTTACAGCGTCAGATTTCTTAGGTATCAAACCTCTATTCTCCAATAAATTCCCCTTTAGCGAGGGTACATCAAGCATCCACTCAGCAGCTTCTAGGTCCTCTACCAACTCCTTGAGGTCATCAAATTCATTAATATTCTTTGCATGTATCATCGTGGCTATTGATACAGAAATATATTTTTTAGCAGCTTTTATACCGCTAATAGTCTTTTCAAAAGAGCCCAAACCCCGTAAGGCTTCATGCCCTTCTTTCATTCCATCCAAGCTAATCTGTATAGAGTGGACATGCTTGGACATTCTCTCAGCGATCTCATCTGTGATAAGAGTCCCGTTGCTGAGGACCTCAACCCTAATCGGAAATTTGCTAGCATAGGAAAGGATATCCCAAAATCTCTCATACAGTAGAGGTTCTCCTCCTGTAACCAATAGTTTCCATCCGATTTCTCCAAACTCTCTTATAGCTTTAGTAGCTGTTTCAAAATTTAAACTCCGCATTCCTTTTGATCCAAGGTAACAATGCTTGCAGTTTAGATTGCACCTTTCAGTTATATGAAGCTGTAGATACCTTAAAGAAGGAGCAGGATTATTTTTGACCGAGTACTGCTCTGGAGCATTTGCGTCAAAATCATCTTCAACAAGACCTTCACTTAAAGCAAACTTCAAAACTTCTTTTCCTTCATCAGAGTTTGGGATTTCTTCAAGCTTGTTTTTCCCTGTACAATACTTCAAAAAATCAAAAGCTTCCTCATCTACCTCATACAGTTCATCACGAATAAAGTCATATATGAAGAGTCCTTCAGCCTTCTTAAGAGCGCATCCTTTTAATTTAGGAAACATTAAAGATCTTCCAACGAAATTTTACCATTTTCAACAAGCTTCTTACTTATTTTGTATGCACCACACTCTAACCGCTCACCCTCTTTATAGAAATCGCATTTTTTGCATATACGTTTTCTAAGCTCTTCATCTATATTCATTTACATACAACTCTTATGACATTTACAAGTTGAATATCTGTTCTCTTTTTCGATTTTTTTGATTTCCATCCTGTTTTCACCTCCCCATTTTAATAGCATGCATAAACGTATTTAAATTATTCCCATCATTAAATTATTTAGGAGGTAGAATGATGACCATAACGAAAGAAGAACTAATAGATTTGTTAAATAAGGACCTATCCTGGGAATATACAGCAATGGTACAATATATACAGCATAGCGGGGTTCTTACAGGTGCCCAGTATGGAGATATTATAAAGGAAATAAAAATTCATGCTCAAGAAGAACTCCAACACGCCTTAATATTAGCGGAGCAGATAGACTACCTAGGAGGCTTTCCAGCAACTGAAGTGTATCCAGCCAAGAGTTCTAAAGACAATGTAGAAATGCTAGAGCAAGACCTTGAAGGAGAAGAAGACGCGATTAGGCGATACAAAGAAAGAATCGGGCAAGCAGAAGAGTTGAAAGAATTGGCTTTAGCCCAAAAACTGAGAGAAATACTAGCCATGGAACAGGAGCACGCCATGGATCTCAAGACAGCCCTAGGTAGATAGTTTAAACAAAGTTTTTTATATGGGTTTGCATTAAAAAACATAACTGTGGGAAGGGAAAATTGGCTTTAACTCCTCTCCTTCCTCATACCTTCAAAGGGGGATCGCTGATTTTACTTTCCTTCCCACCTTTTTTAAGATTTAAATACAAATAGGGGTATTGTATCAATATGGGAACTCTAAAAAAGGTCCTAGAAGATTTCAAGAATGGGAAGTTATCCGTAGATGAAGCAGAGAAAGAAATAAAGCTTTTTAGCATGAAAACAATTGGCAGTATAGGGATAATAGATGTCCATAGAGATTATAGAACCGGCGCTCCAGAAGTGGTATTCGGCGAGGGAAAATCTGATGACGAGATATTGGAGATAGTAAGAGAGCTGGTTAATGAGAAAGGTAGATGTATTGTAACTAGACTAAACTCTGAAAGAGCTAAATCATTAAAAAGGAACATAAAAGGATTGCATGTCGAATCTTTTGATAAAGCCGGAATACTCATAATAAAAAAGAAAGAATTCCAAGTCACTAAAACTGGAGGAAAAGTCGCTATATTGTGCGCAGGTACTAGCGATATTAAAAGAGCCGAAGAAGCACGGGTTATTTCTCAAGAAATGGGATGTGAGGTGTATGTGCACTATGATGTGGGGGTAGCGGGTCTTCATAGGCTTATACCTGCTATTGAAGATATCATAAAAAACGACGTAGACGTAGTAATAGTAGCCGCGGGCATGGAAGGAGCGCTACCCTCAGTTGTCGCTGGCCTCGTGGATATTCCAGTTATCGGTCTGCCTACTTCTACAGGGTATGGTATCGGCGGAAAAGGCAAATCTGCCCTCTTTTCTATACTTCAAAGTTGCTCTCCAGGATTAGTTGCCGTAAACATAGATAATGGGTTTGGAGCAGGTATTGCGGCCTCGCTAATAGCTAATAGGGCTGCAAAATTCAGAGATTAACTTCTCTTTCAATAGCTTTTATGATGTCTTTTAAAGGCATCTTTGTTTTCTCTGCTATTTTCCTTACATCCTCATATTCTGGCTTGATGTTCACAACTTCGCCATAACGGTTTCGAGAGATCTTCACCCTCGCCTCACCCACATCGTTTGAGATTTTAACCTTAACCGTTTTTATTTCTCTATCTAAAATGAACCTCATTTGAGCGCAGCCGGTTCTTACCCCTAAACTACCAGTTTCCTTCATCACCAGCTCAGCTAGATTAACTTCATTTTCAGGTTTGCAAATTACCTTCAATATGTACCCGGGTCTGTTCTTCTTTGTAACAGTAGGTATGGCTTGAACATCCAATGCCCCGGAGTCATAGAGTTTTCCGATAGTATAGCCTAGTACTTCACCCGTAACATCATCTAAACTTGTTTCTAGAACCCTTATCTCCTCTTTTCGAAGTTTTTCGAATTTTGAACCTTTAACTATCCTAAGAATATTCGGGAAATCCAAATTAGCTTTTCCAGCACCAATTCCTATTACTTCCGGTCTAATAATTGGAATATTTTCAAAGCTTGTAGCTAGGTGAGATAATAGTGAAACACCTGTAGGGGTAGCTAGTTCTCCCTCGGTAGTAGAAAGACGGAAGGGTATAGAATATTCTCTAAGAATCTCAAGTACTGCAGGAGGCGGAACCGGCATTAATCCTTCCTCAGTAACAACTTTACCTTTGCCGACAAGAACATGCGAGGAGTATACCTCTACATCAGAGGATAACATCCCCACGCTGTTTGCCAGTACCGATGTACCCACAATATCGACCAGTGTATCAATGCTACCGAGTTCATGTAGGCGAATTTCCCTACCAGAGACTCCATGGACCTTAGATTCGGCGTCTATGAGAGTCTTAGCGACTTGTAGACTAAAATTCTTTTCAGCTTCTACTAGCGGAAGAGCCTTTATTGCGCTAACTAGATCATCACACCTCGCCCTAGATTCCACGCTTACATCGGTAGCGGTTATTCCCTTCTTTCTAACTTTGTTCACTTTTACAGAAAACTTCGCTCCTTCCTCCTTTTTTACCGCTTCTATAATCGCTTGGAATTTTTTAAGATCTCCCCCTAAATCGATTAGAGCACCAAGGAGCATATCTCCACTAATACCAGAAAATGAAGGGTCTATAAAAAATATACACATGTTCATCCACTTATTTTTTTATAGTTGTCAAAAGTTTTGGTTTTTCACCAATTAAAACCATATCTTCAATTCTAACTCCAAACTCTTTATAAACCCCCGGCTCAATGGTAACCACCATCCCACTCTTAAATGCTCCTTTAGACTCGCCATTTACCACAGGCATTTCATGGACCTCTAGACCGACTCCATGACCGGTAGAATGGAGAAAAGATTCTGCCAAATCATATTCTCGTAAGACCGACCTCGCTACTTCATCAGGCCTCCTAATTTCATTTCCAGAATAGCACTCTGCGATAGCAGCCTTTTGAGCTTCAAGAACCGCTTCGTATACGTCTAGGTATTCTTTTTTCTCGCCAGTAAGATAAGTTCGTGTTAAGTCACAGTTATAGTAGTTAACACGCGCTCCGAGGTCTACGATTACCGTTTCCCCTCTCCTAATCTTTTTATCTGATGAGTTATGATGAGGTCTAGAAGAATTTCTGCCGCTTGCGACGATAGGCTTGAACGCCAAATCTGCTTTAAGATTTATGCGCTGCCCTAAAACTGCTGAAACCTCCCTTTCTGTCCTGCCTTCTAAACTTAATCCCTCTAATGCCTTCTCGGCTATCTTTATCGCTTTCATTATTTCTCTTATCTCTGCTTTATCCTTAATAGATCGCATTTCCTCTAACTCCAAGTTCTCTACAATTTTATTATTAAGATATTTTTCAAAGAAGCTAAGGGTTATGTAGTTTTTTTCCACAGCAATTTCCTCACACCGAAGCTCCTTTAATTCTTTCTCAAATTTTTCAACGATATGATATTCAATATTTATCTCTTCGGCCCTTGTTGAATCCATCTTCGAAATTAGAAGCACAGGATCTGATTTTAAAATAAGCACAGCTCGTGAAGAGGGGAAAAAACCTGTTAGATAATAGATGTTTTCAGGCTTAAGTACTATTCCGCATTGGAGTTCCTTCTCTTCCAAGATTTTTAGGGCTCTTTGCAACCGCATGATATACCTGCTTTATTTTTTTATTCTTTCGTGTTAAATGCTATTATCTCAAATAAGATAGCCCAAAGCAAATACTGGCTCATCAAGAGAGAACTCAGTTGCGGGTCTGTAGTGGTAGTAGCGCGGAATATCCCTCCAAGAATAGCCAATCCAGCTAAAACATGCAGAATTAGTTCTATTGGTTTAATAAGTCCAACCTCCACTTTTTTATCAATTTTATCCAAGAGATTATATTGAAGCTCGCTTAAATAAGCGTTTCTATATGACGTTTTTAGTCGAGTCTAAGCTTTAACACCCACATGAACTGCCACTATACCCCCCGTAAGAATGTAAATTTTGATATTTTTTAATCCTACGTCTATCATTATATCTCTAAGCTTTTCAGGTGAAGGAAATTTTAGAATTGATTCAGGCAAGTATTCATATGCGTCTTTTCTGCCGGAAATTATGCCCCCAATCATAGGCAGTATGTTAAAGGAGTAAAAAAAATAGAGCCTTCTCACAACAGGGTTCCTAGGCTGCGTGAATTCTAATAATACAACACGTCCTCCAACTTTTACCACGCGGGTCATTTCCTTTAATACCGTAGGGATATCAGTTACATTTCTCAAGGCAAATCCTATCGTTGCACAATCAAAGGTATTCTCAGGGAATGGCACACTTTCAGCTCTTTGATGAGAAAATTCTATAATTCTCTCTAATCCAGATTTCTCAACCTTTATTTTTGCTATATCTAACATCTTTTGGCTAAAATCCACTCCAACAACTCTGCCTTCCTCTCCCACTATCTTAGCAAGCTCAATTGCCAGCTCCCCTGTTCCTGTGGCAAAATCTATAGCAGAACCTCCTTTCTTCAAACCTGCTTTTGAAGCTGTAAATTTTCTCCAATACTTATCTCGGTTTAGGCTTAGTAGAGTATTCAGGAGGTCATAACGATGAGCAATAGAAGAGAACATATTTCTGATGGATTCGGCTTTATCTTCCATGCCAATAAATTGAAGAGATAACTTATAACTTTACCGTTATCCCTTTAATAGTGAATTTTCTAAATTAGTAATATGATGCAAGCAAAACCCTATTACGATAAAAATCCAGATAAATGCGGACTCCTCTGTTCACTACAAGACTTTTTAAAATATCACCATAAAGAAGACAAGAAAAAAGAGTAGGTAGTGTTATCTATTTTATAAAAAGAAACAGCATTTTATCTTGCTTTACAAAAATGAAAAGTTTCAAAAATCGCTGCTAATATCATAGCAATACCTGATGGAACATAGCCTAGTCCTATCGAAAATATAAACAAAAATGAAAAAAGAAGTAGCAGAATCGCGATCGTCCAGATTATAATCAACCTGGATTTAGTTACCCAGAATAACGTCCAATAACCAAAGAGTGAAAGCATAATGGGTATAGCAAGGGGTATAAGCCCATATAAGCCATTTACCTGAAGATAGGAAGAAGTACCAATTTTACTAACCCGATCTAAATCTCCATTCAAGGTTTCTACAACTATTTCGGAGTATGTTACATAAAAATCAGGCGTCAATACCACATACAAAGTCATAGTCACTGCAAGTAATGCACTTATTCCAGCAGTTACTTTAGCCGCAATTTGAATCCCTTTCATGAGCTATATTTAAAATTTTCATAGATAAGTATTGTATTAAATCGATTAGTGATTGGGAAATTTTAATAATACCCTATTATAAAATGGAGTTCTAATGGTTTACTTGGACCTTCAGAATTTTATTGAAGTACTTGAGGAGAAGGGAGAACTTAAGAGAGTTCACACTGAAGTTGACAGAGACCTAGAAATAACCGAGATACTTGACAGAACTGTGAAACAAAAGGGACCTGCCATTCTATTTGAGAACGTCAAAGACTGTGATATACCTGTAGTAGGCAATCTCTTTGGTACCATGGAAAGGATGAAGTTAGCTTTAGAGACAGATAACCTTGAAGGAATTGGAATAAGAATGTCTGAGTTACTGAGACCAAAGGTCCCCTCAGGACTTATAGAAAAGATGAAAGGGATATCGAAAGTGAAGGAATTACTCTCTTATCCTCCAAAAATAGTTAAAAAAGCCCCATGCCAACAAGTCGTGAAAATAGGAGAAGAAGCTGATCTCAACGAGTTTCCGATTATAAAATGCTGGCCAAAAGATGGGGGCAGGTATATCACCCTTCCCTTAGTTTTCACTAAAGACCCTGATACAGGAGAAAGAAATGTAGGTATGTACCGAATGCAAGTCTATGATAGTAGAACAACAGGCATGCATTGGCAGATACACAAACACGGAGCTAAACATTTTAATACTGCCGAAAAAAGCAATGAGCGACTTGAGGTAGCCGTAGCGTTAGGAGGGGACCCTGCTACTATATTCTCAGCAGTTGCACCTCTACCTGAAGGTTTTGACGAACTAGTCTTCGCAGGTTTCATACGAAAGAAACCCGTTGAGCTAGTTAAATGCAAAACAATAGGTCTTGAAGTGCCAGCAAATGCGGAGATAGTGCTTGAGGGGTATGTGGATCCTGAAGAAAGGAGAACTGAAGGCCCTTTCGGTGACCATACAGGCTACTATTCTCTGGCAGATCTTTATCCGGTTTTTCATATAACCTGCATAACCCATAAAGAAAATCCTGTTTATCCAACTACGATTGTAGGGGTTCCCCCTATGGAAGATGCTTACCTAGGTAAGGCTGTAGAAAGAATATTTCTGCCACTCCTACGAGCACAGTTCCCAGAAATCGTTGACATAAATCTCCCTATCGAGAGTGTGTTTCATAATCTTGCCATAGTATCTATAAAGAAAAGATACCCGGGGCATGCCAAGAAAGTGATGCTAGCTTTATGGGGATTGGGACAGATGATGTTCACGAAAGTAATAGTCGTGGTCGATCACGATGTTGACATACATAACCTATCAGAAGTCCTGTGGGCAGTTTCGACAAGGATTGATCCAGCAAGAGACATTACTATCATAGAGAGAACTCCTATGGACAGTCTTGACCATGCTACTCCATTGTCAAACCTAGGTTCTAAAATAGGTATTGATGCAACAAGAAAACTGAAAGAAGAGGGATTTGAGAGAGAATGGCCAGAGGTAATCACGATGACCAGCGAGATTAAGGAACTAGTAGATAAGAAGTGGAAAGACTATGGGATCTAATCCTATTTGGTGGTAGGATGCCCAGCAAGCTAGAAATATTTTTTAAGGATATAAAAATAGAGCATACGGTTTTCAGCATGCCTTTTCTATATTCTGGAGCGATACTCGCAGCGAAAGGAATCCCCTCTGTATGGGTTCTTTTTTGGATAACTATTGGTTTGATAAGCGCAAGAACCGCTGCTATGTCGTTAAACAGACTTATAGATAGAGAAATTGACGCAAAAAACCCTAGGACACGTAACAGAGCACTTCCTTCCGGATTAATCAGCGAGAAAGAAATTAAGATGTACATTGCATTCTCATTGACTATGCTATTCATATCTGCTCTGATGCTCAATTGGCTCTGTGTTGTACTATATCCTTTCGCAGTCGCCCTCTTCGTGATTTACCCTTACCTCAAGAGATACACATGCCTCTCACATATAGTGCTTGGCATGACCCTTGGGATAGCGCCTGTCGGCGCTTGGGTAGCTGTAACGGCCTCACTTGACCTCGCCCCTATATTATTAGGTCTTGCTGTTACATTCTGGGTGGCTGGCTTCGATGTTATCTACTCTTACCAAGACTTAGAGTTCGATAAACAATATGGACTTAAATCGATACCTAAGGTGTTTGGCATAAAAGAGGGACTAAAAATATCCGCCCTTTTTCATGCCTTAACCGTTTTTTTCCTTATTTCATTGAGATTTTTTGTAGATCTCCAAACGATATTCCTGATAGGAATTGGAGTTATTTCTATTCTCCTCGTTTATGAACATTTAATAATCAGCCCTACTAACCTGCAAAAAGTCCCTATCGCTTTTTTCAATGTTAATGCAGTCGTAGGAATCTGTTTCTTGATATTCATAGGAGCGGATATTCTACTTTAAAACAGAAAACTATCCAATAAACTCCGGTTCCACTTTTACAGGAATAAGACCTCTTTCATACCCCCTCTCCAACAGAAGCCTCACTGCCTCTCTGCCCTTCTCACCGTAATCAACCGTAAACTCATTAACATACATTCTTACAAACTTCTTTGCTTCTTGATTACGGAGACCTCTCCCGAATTTCATCGCATATTCTAAAGCCTCATCTTCATGAGACTGTGCATACAAAATGCTTTTCTTTACACATAAGGCAATCTTCTCCATTAGTTCTTTTCCTATATCCTTTCGGATTACATTTCCCCCTAAAGGCAGAGGTAAACCAGTTTCCTCGTACCACCACTCACCTAGATCTACAACCTTGTAGAGTTTTTTACTCCTATACGTTAACTGACCTTCATGAATTATGAGCCCCGCATCTACCTTTTCATTATCCACAGCGTCTATAATCCTATCAAAGTTTATAAAGATCGGAGTAAATTCTTCTTCATATAGCTTTAATTCTAGAAACGCGGAAGTTAATTTTCCTGGAACTGCTACTTTTTTACCTTTTAAACTTTCCATAGGCTCTTTTGAGACAACAATTGGCCCGTAGTTATACCCCATACTTGCTCCACTATTCATGAGTACATATTTATCTGCTATGTAAGGATACGCATGTATCGATACTGCGCTTACCTCATATTCGCCTTTTAATGCTTTTTGATTTAGTGTTTCAATATCCGCGAGTATCTGCTCGAATTCCAGCTGTTCGCATCCGACTTTACCTGTTATCAGCGCATAAAACATGAATGCATCGTCTGAATCTGGACTGTGAGCTATTAGTATCCTAGACATATTTTTGATGAATATCGATTCTTAATTATAATTCTTTGGGATAGTTTTAGAAATCAATGCTTATCCAGCTTTTTTGCCATAAGGTAAGACTGTGCTCCTATAATTGCTAGGATAAAAAGAGAGTACTTGCTAACAACAGGAAAACCAAAAGGCTCTATGAGCAGACTTACCCCTAAAAGCACTATAGCGATTTTAAAAGAAATTTCAAAAAACGAACGCGAACATTTTATTTTAGAATTAATGAGCCTGTAGCTTCTATTTTTAAAGGCTAATAAGAGAACTACCAGCACCATAAAAAAGCGCATTAACTCTATTTTCCCGGTGATTATACTAATTTCATTGAAAAGTACTAGTCCAAATAGCAAAATGTTACCTAAAAATATTAGCTTAAATCTTTCACAATTATCCTCCATCTTTCTCGATTACAAGGCTAGAAATAAAAAAGCTTTCTAAATCTTAAGACATAAGCGTATACCTTTTCAACCATTTATGTAAACCAAAAATACTTGCACTTATCCTTTAGAAATAGGGTTTTATGACAGCAAAAAATATCCCTACACCAACTTATGCGGAATCTGAAATTAAAAGACGCTGGGATAATCTGATGAAAGAACTACGACTCGGAATGATTCCGAGAGACTCTAAAGGAAATGCAGAAAAGAGAATCACTTTGTGATCGATACTGCACTATACAAACCTAGATGATTACCTCCTAAAGTAATATAACTGTTTTGCCAAGAATTTAGTTTCTTTTAGAAAATATAAAACCTTTTTAGGCTTCAACTTTGGAAAAAAGAATCGAAGACCGTGATATAGAAGATAAATATCTATAATTTTACAACTGTTCCGGCTCCATAAATAATAAATACCACTACTGCGAAGTGGTAAGAAGGGGTACTGAATTGTTATTATACAAATATATTAATGACAGCGATTTAAAGGATGTTATTGACAAATCCTTAGCAGGAGAGGAGCTTGATAGAAGCGATGGTATTACACTTTTTAACACTAATAATTTACTCGCTTTGGGAGCACTAGCAGATGAACTACGCAAAAGAACTGTAGGGGATATTGTAACTTTCGCTTTGAATCGGCATATAAACTATACTAATGTCTGTATTTCTAAGTGCTCTTTTTGTGCCTACTACAGAGAAAAAGGCCAAGCTGGATCATATACTATGTCTATAGATGAGATCCTAAAGAAAGTTGAAGGCTCTGTGAAGAAAGGTATAAAGGACTTCCATATAGTTGGGAGTCACCACCCAGATTTGCCATTTGAATTCTACGAGGAAATGGTTAAAATGATAAAAAAGAAGTTTCCTGAAGTTCATATACAGGCTTTTACAGCGGCGGAGATCAACTATTTTTCAGAAATCTCGGGGTTAAGCACAAAGGAGGTTCTGCAACGGCTTAAAGATGCAGGCCTGGGGAGTATGCCTGGAGGAGGCGCCGAGATACTAAATGAGGAATTGCGCAAGAAGATATGCCCAAACAAAGTTTCTGCTGAGGGTTGGATAAAAATAATGAAAGAAGCCCATTTACTTGGAATAAAAAGTAACGCCACAATGTTATTTGGACATTTAGAGTCCAAAGAGGATCGTGTGGACCATTTACTGTGGCTGAGAAAAGCCCAGAAAGAAACCAATGGATTTCAAGCTTTCATTCCTCTTCCGTTTCACCCAAAGAATACCCCACTATTAAAGGATGGACTTGTATCAGAGGAGGGTCCAAGCGGTTTTGATATCCTTAGAACTATCGCTATTTCAAGAATAATGCTTAATGACTACATAACTAATATCAAAGCGTATTGGGTTATGCTTGGAGAGAAACTAGCTCAGATATCCCTTCATTATGGAGCAAATGACCTCGAAGGAACTGTTGTAGAGGAACGTATAACTAAAGCTGCTGGAGGTATTGCTGGAGGAATGATGACAGAAAAAAAATTGCTTGCCCTTATAAGGAATGCTGGCAGAATCCCCGCCTTACGCACCTCGGTCCATGAGATTTTGAGAGTATATAGGGAGTAAATAGATGATAATAGGTCAAACTTATTTCAAAAACACAGATTTCGTCTACTATCCACTTACCAACGGGATGATCACAGCAGATGATCTGAGTTATGTTAGGGGGCACCCTCCGGAACTAGGGGTAATGCTTCGAGAGGGGAGCATAGATATTGCTCCTGTCTCTTCAATAATCTACGGGCAATATTTCAGAGAATTCTGTCTTCTACCAGATTTCAGCATAAGCGCGTTAGGTAAAACCATGAGCATTATATTATTTTCAGATGATTTTGATGAACTTTCAGAAATAGAGAGCAAAACAATAGCTATACCTGGTACAACAGCTACTTCTGCTGCACTACTGAGGATCATATTACAATTACATGATATAAATGTGGAGTTTTTTAATCACCCGGAACCAGATCTTGACTCAATGCTTCAAAAAGCTGATGCTGCTCTCCTCATTGGAGACCATGCTCTTAAAGCCAACTACGCTGGCAGAAGGTATATCTGTGATTTAGGGGAAGAATGGATGAAACTAACTGGAGAGAAGATGGTGTATGCTCTGTGGGTAATAAATAAACAATCCGCTATCCAGAAGCCTCATGAGATAGAGAGATTCTATAATTATCTTGTGAAATCTAGAGATAAAGCTTTTAAAGAGATGGACTACATATCAGCACGGCTGGCAGAGGAGCTTGGAGTAAGTCAGAGTTTTATGAAAAAACATCTTGAACTAATAGATTACGATCTGGATGCACGCAGTATCAGGGGACTTGAAGTCTATTTTGAAAAAGCTTTTAAATACGGTATATTGACTGAAAAACCGGAGCTAGATTTTTTCGGTGTTGCGAAATGCTAATTGAAACTGAGCTAACGGCGATATATGAAAAAGCATTGGCAAGAGAACCCCTAGACATAGAAGAGGGTTTAGCTTTATTCAAAAATAATGATCTAGTAAGTTTAGGTACCGTCGCTGATACCTTGAGGAAAATGGTTTGCGGAGACCTCGTTACCTTTGTTATAGACAGCAACATAAATTATACTAATGTATGTGTAAGCGGATGTAAGTTCTGCGCTTTTTACAGATCTAAAAAATCAAGAGAAGCATATACTCTAACTCTCGAAGAGATCATGGAAAAAATAAAAAAAGCTGTCGACTTAGGTGCTACTCAAATATTATTACAGGGAGGATTAAACCCTGATCTGCCGATAGAATATTACGAAGATATTCTGAAGGCAACTCAAGAGAGATTTCCCCACGTGCAAAGACACTTTTTCTCGCCCAGCGAGATACACTTTATATCCAAAACTTCTGGTATCAGTCTTAGAGAAACCTTGGAGAGGCTTATAGAGGCAGGCTTACAGAGTTTACCTGGCGGGGGAGCAGAGATACTTGATGATGAAATTAGGAAGAAGGTAAGCCCTAACAAGATTAGCTGGGAAGAGTGGAAAAAAGTGATGGTTACCGCTCATTCGTTAGGTTTGCCTACGACCGCTACTATGGTGTACGGTCTTGGTGAATCTTATAAAAGTAGGATAAAACATCTTATTAGAATTAGAGAAATCCAGGACAAAACAGGAGGATTTACTGCGTTTATACCCTGGAGTTTCCAACCTCAAAATACAAAGCTAGCAAGAGAGACCTACATGAGTTCTACCGGAGTAGACTATTTGAAAATTGTGGCTATATCTAGATTAATTCTTAATAATATTAGAAATATACAGGCATCCTGGGTTACTCAAGGTACAAAAGTAGCACAGATAGCTTTGTTTTATGGTGCGAACGACTTTGGAGGGACAATGATAGAGGAAAACGTGGTAAGAGCTGCAGGCGTTAAAAGTAACTATTTACCACCAGAAAAAATAGTCCGATTGATTAAAGATATAGGCAGGCCTGCCGCTCAAAGAACGACTCTCTACAAGATTATTAAAGAATATTAGCTGATTATTATATCCTAACCCTTTTTAAAAATCTCACTCACGATCAAGAAAATATGAATAAAAGTTATCCGTAAATGATTGTTTCTTCAAAATTAATGAACATTTTTGAATACAAATTCACTTGATTTATTTAAGACGTTAATCAAATTGTTGAGTGATATGGAGTCCGATGAATACTGCGAGATCTGCGGGGTATCCGCAGAGCAGTTAGAGGCGCTAGGAGTTGTTATTAAAAGCGTTGCAAACTGTTCTGTAATGGGGTTTAATATATGTATAGACTGTTGCTTCGCAGCAGGTGGACCTTACCTTGAAGAATGCGACAGCTGTGACTTAGGACAACAGCTTGAAAAGCCCCTCCACCCTTGAAAAATCTTAAATCAACATCAATTATTTTTATACTACTAGTTTTCCATATCAAATTTTAAAACTTTTACAATAGTTATAAATTCTTACAAATCTCTTTTTACAATCATCGCTTCTCCATAAATACCGCAAAAAGGTAGACTTTTGCGCTATTTGGCTCCCTGTGGACTATTTCCCTAATGCTTTTAATTTTAAAGTAAGGTTCAAAATACCTCCTTATCTGCTCTTCAGTAAAATGATTCCATCCTCTCCCATTTCTATCACTAAAACACGCCATGTAATATTTACCGTTATCCCTTAAAACCCTATAGATCCCCTTAATATAATTCTCCCTATCCTGAATCTGCATGTGATGAAAACATCCTCTATCAAATACAAAAGTGAAAAATTTTTCAGGATATTTGAGGTCAGCTGCATTTCCAGAGGTTATATGACAAGTTAAGCCTTCCTCTTTACATCTCTTCATAGCATACTCTACAGCTGTGGGTGATATATCAATCCCATATACTTCAAAGCCTTTTCTTGCTAAGTAACGCAAGTGTGTACCAAGGCCAGAACAAATATCTAAAATATTGCCCTTTTCGATCTCGCCTTTGTCAATTAGTTCTACTAGGTCCTCAGAGGGAGTGCCTGTTTCCCAAGGAAGCTGAGAGGGCGAGTAAAGCCTATATATCCTGTCCCACTCTTTTTCAATTTCTTCCATTCTACCGCCTAGATTTTTGTTATTTAAATTGAACTTAACGTTGATGAGAATTTAACCCTTTAAGAAATTCATTAAATAAAATCAAATTCTTCTTGGGTATCTTAATAGATGTTTCACATATATTTTTAGTGGATACCCCTGAACTTTTTGAATATGGACTTGAAGAAAGAAATAAAGGAAACCGTAATTTATGTAGTGCTGGGCTTGATTCTCGCTAACATTATTAATATTGGTTTAGGTCATGCGCTCGGTACTGAGAAACCTATTATGGCGGTTGTATCCAACAGTATGGAGCCCACTTTTCATAAAGGTGATTTAGTAATAGTTAAAGGAGTAGATCCAGATGAAATAAAAGTTGGGGACATTATAGTTTTTGAAAACCCGTGGAGAGGTATCCCCGTAGTACATAGAGTTATAGGTATAGAAGAAGTAGACGGTAGACGCTACTTTATAACAAAAGGGGACAATAGGATAACTAATCGATTTTCAGATCAGCAGTCAGGAATAGCCCCTCCAATAAGCGAAGACCTCATAAAAGGGAGAGTAGTCCTCGTAGTACCTAAGCTCGGATGGTTCAAAGTTCTATTAACCGAATTATTGTGAAATATTCTTTACACATTCTGTGATTTTGTTTACTTTTTTAAACAATTAAAAGCCTTATTTTAAATAAATTTTTAAATATATGATTTTTTGGAATTTTTTTTTCAAAATAAAGCTTAAATATTTCTTTTACCATATATTAGGGTATGTATGAAAAACGTAGAATGAGAGTTAAAGAGAGACTGACTTTAAAGTCCAAATACGAAATACTACTACTGCAACTTTGGAGTATTGTATTTATTCTCAGCTGGTTAGGCCTTATATACTTATTTTTTAGATGAACTATCTTAATATTCCTCCAATTCCTCTAAACAACTCTTCTATTTTTTTGAAATCTAGCTCATATCCTTCTACTCTTATAGTAATACTTTTTTTTCCCTTCGGAATCTGTTTTCCTCTATAGATATCCAGCAATGAACAATCCACTATCCTTTTATCAAAAGACTTTACAACCTTCAGTATAATTTCCTCATTTACTTTTTCGTCAAACATTATTGAGAAATCTCTGATAACCCTAGGTAGGTTTTCTAGCTTCCATTTCTCCAACTCTTCCCTGCTTAAAAGTTCGACATTGGATAACTTCAAGTTAACTTCCTTTCCAGAAAATGTAATAAGAGTAACTCTATCTGGGTCTACCTGTTTTACTTTTCCAACGTGAACTACACCTGAATATATGTGTTTTAATGCAACTTCTTCGCCAACCGCTCTACTCAGTTTTTTCAGCTCTCCAGTCAAAGCAAGAATCGCTTTATCACTTCTTCCCATAGCGGAATCTATGTCCCCCAGATGTTTTGAACTCTCAACCATCACTTTAATAAATGATTCTTTATCTTTCCTTGCAACTATATCCTTCAGTTTTTTGGCTTCTTCTATGAATTTCTCATGAACCTCTATCACTCTAGGATTATGAATCTGTATTGCCGCATATAGCTGGGGACTCTGCCCTACGATTCTAGCAATCAGATCCAACATTAAACCGTAGATTGGCGATGCAAACTTTTTAGTATACTTCACATCTATGTCAAGCTCTTTTAGTGTAGATGCAACAGATATATATGCAAAATGAGTCAAGCCCTGTACAACACTCATTATGCGATCATGTTCCTCAGGAGTAGTAACGTAAAATTTAGCCTTATGCTTTTTTAAGAACTCTTGGAGAAAGGGCAACCATCTTTCGCTTCTAATCGGAGTTAAAATAAAAGTTTGACCCTCCAAAGAGGTTATTCTAGGCCCAAACATTGGGTGAACGCCAATAATCTCAACATCTTCACCCGCAAACTTAACCATTGCACTACAGGGTTCTTCCTTTACTGAGGTAAAGTCCATTAAAAGACAACCAGGTCTTACATAGGGAGCAACTTCTTTTATAACTTCAACTGTATTATCTATATAAACTGATACGATAACGATATCAGCTGCTTCAGCTGCTTTTTTATTATTATTTGTAAATTTCACGCCTATCTCTCTGGCGACTTTTGCTCCTTTTTCCACATTTCTCCCAGTAATAATTACTTCATATCCTTCTTCTCTGAAAATCTTGGCAAAGATTCTTCCAAAATCCCCCGATCCTCCAATTATAGAAATTTTCATGCTGGAGTCTTATTTATTGCATAATATAAACATTTTTGTAATGTTAATTTCCTTACTCTAAGGAAAGGTAATTTTAATGGATTTTGAACCCAAATGGATAGCGTGGGAGCTAACTGGCCGATGTAATCTTAATTGCATTCATTGTAGAGCATCAGCTAGTTTGAGCGAAGAAAATGGACCTTCTACCACAGAAGCAAAAAGACTTCTCGATGATATCTCTAAATACTATGACCCGGTCATAGTGCTATCAGGCGGTGAGCCTCTTTTAAGGGAAGATGTATTCGACATAGCTAGCTATGGTACGAGTAAAGGTCTAAGGATGTGCCTTGCAACTAATGGCACCTTAGTGACCGATGAAATATGCGAAAAAATGAAGGCCTCAGGTATTAAAATCGTTGCACTCAGCCTCGACGGTTCTAAGGAAGAAATTCATGATAATTTTAGGAGGCAAAAAGGAGCATTCAAAGGTACGATCAATGCTGCAAGATTACTCAAGAAACATAGTATACCCTTTATAATAAATTCCTCATTTACTAAGAGAAACCAAGCAGATATACCCAATGTTTATAAGCTTGCAAAGAAACTTGGCGCAACCGCTTGGTACATGTTTATGATAGTTCCCACTGGCAGAGGAAAAGAGATTATGGAGGAACTAATTTCCAGAGAAGATTATGAAGAAATTTTGAAGTGGCACTATACTATGGAAAAAGAGGAGGATGAAATATTAGTCAGGCCAACTTGTGCTCCACAGTACTATAGGGTCTTTAGGCAACTAGCAAAAAAAGAGGGCAGAGAGTTTAAACGTAGGAATCTAAGCTTCTCTACGGGAGGCAATAAAGGTTGTGTTGCAGGACAATTAATAGCCTTCATTGATCACAAAGGTAATGTTCACCCTTGCTCTTACTTCCCGGAAAATGCAGGAAACATAAAAGAACAATCTTTTAAAGAGATATGGGAGAATTCTCAATTACTTAGAAACCTTAGAAATTTTAAAATATATAAAGGAAAATGCGGGGAGTGCGAATATTTAATGGTCTGTGGGGGTTGCCGAGCAAGAGCCTATGCTGTTCATGGAGATTATCTCGCAGAAGAGCCGTATTGCACATATAACCCTATTAGGATAGTAAAAGAAAAAAACTTGTAGAAACTTAAATAGAAAATATCTCTCAGGTATATCAAAGAATTTAGAGTCATATTGAAATAAAAGGAGAGAAAACTTTGGAAAATGACCTTTTTCTAAAAGCATGTAACCTTGAGAAAACCCCAAGAACCCCTGTTTGGCTTATGCGTCAAGCGGGCAGATATATGGAAGAGTATCAAGAGATAAGAGAAAAATATTCTTTTCTCGAAATGTGTAAAAATCCTAAGGTTGCCGCAAAGATAACTATCCAGCCGGTTGATAAGCTGCAAGTAGATGCTGCAATTTTGTTTTCAGATATACTAATCCCTATCGAAGCTATGGGAATTAAAATAGAGTTCCAAGAAACAATTGGCCCTGTCATCCTGAACCCTGTAAGGAACTCTAGGGAGGTAGAATCATTGAAGATTCCAGAACCAGAAGAAGATATCCCATTCGTAGAGGAGAGCATAAAACTCGCTTTGAAGCATTTAGAAGAAAGAGTTCCACTAATAGGGTTTTCTGGAGCTCCTTTCACGTTAGCGAGTTATATGGTTGAAGGTGAAGGAAGCAGAAACTATGAAAATCTGAAAGTTATGATGTGGAAAGACACAAACACCTACAATAAATTAATGAATAAACTATCAGATACTATTGTTAAATATTTGAATTATCAGATCGACTCTGGAGTACATGCCTTGCAACTATTCGATTCATGGGTAGGATGCCTCTCCCCTACAGATTATGAGCGATATGTACTGCCATTTACGAAGAAGGTAATAAAGTCTCTTAAAAACAAGGTCCCTATAATATATTTTGCTACAGGAGCTTCAACCCTCTTAGAGCTTATGAGAGAATCTGGGGGAGATGTCATAGGTATTGACTGGAGGATTAACCTAGACGAGGCTTGGAAAAGAATAGGATATAATGTGGGAATACAAGGAAATCTTGATCCAGCGATATTATTAACCACTAAACCTTTGATAAAGGAGAGAGTTAGGGATATCTTGTATAGAGCTGAAAATAGGCCTGGACACATATTTAACTTAGGGCATGGTATCTTACCACAAACACCTGTAGAAAATGTAATTTCCATGGTGAAATTCGTAAAAAAGTGGAGCATACGATGACTACCGAGAAAAAAGCAATAATCATGATGAATTTAGGAGGTCCCGACTCGATATCCTCCATTGAACCTTTCCTTTATAATCTTTTCTCGGACAGGGATATCATAAGACTTCCTTTCCAGAAACCTACAGCGAAGCTCATATCTAAGTTTCGGGCGAGAAAGGTTAGGGAAAGGTACGAGAAAATAGGCGGTAAAAGCCCGATTGTAGATATAACCTTGAGGCAAGCTGCGGCTCTTAAAAATGAGCTTGGGAGAGATTTTGAAGTATTTGTTGGAATGCGCTATTGGCATCCTACTATAGAAGAAGCCGTTGAAAGCGTAGTTAAAACAGGAATAAAAGATATTCTGGCTTTACCTCTTTTCCCACAGTATTCTAGAACTACAACTGGCACATGCGTTAAAAAACTGAATATTGCAATTGAGAAAATAAATCCAAAAATTAGCGTAAAAGTTATAGACAGGTGGTATGATCATCCGGGTTATCTAACCGCCTTGGCAAACAGTATTAGAAGAGGACTCTCAGAATTTGAAGAAAAAGAAGTTCATGTTTTATTTAGCGCTCATTCCCTACCTCAGAAAGTAATAGAAGAAGGAGATCCTTACTTATCAGAGATAATGGCTACGATAAAAGGAGTAGAAAGACAACTAGACGGTATTAAATGGAGTCTTGGATTCCAAAGTCAATCTGGACCAATTAAATGGCTAGGACCTAAAACAGAGGACGTTATTAAAACATTAAGCGAGAAGGATATTAAAAATATTTTAGTAGTGCCTATCAGTTTTGTTTCCGACCATTTGGAAACCCTCTATGATATAGATATCAAGCTTAAAAAGTATGCACAGAAGTTAGGAGTGACTCTCAGGAGAACACAGTCACTTAACGATAATCCTGAATTCGTTCTTGCACTAACAGAAATTGTAAAGGCAAATACACAATGATTTTATATTTGCTCTCATTTAAATTCTAATGGATTTTTATGAACAGAGTAGTTGTAGTTGGCGGGGGAATCTCTGGATTATCGACCGCCTTCAATATACAAGAAAAAGCCAGAGACAAAGGTATCGACGTAGACATAACCCTAATAGAAGCATCTGAAAAATTAGGAGGTAAAGTTCAAACGATGCGGGAAAAGGGGTATACCATTGAGGTAGGAGCCAACGGATTTCTTGATAATAAGCCCAGCACACTAAAACTAGTAGATGCCTTAGGAATAAACGACCTGCTACAACCTAGTAACGATGTTGCGAGAAAAAGGTTCATCTACTCTGATGGAAAATTAAAACAACTCCCAGAGTCACCAATAGCTTTTTTGAAATCTGACCTCCTCTCGCTGAAAGGTAAAATGAGGGTTGCGATGGAGATATTCACCAAACCTAAACCCGAGGGAGAAGAGGAAACTATAGCGGAGTTTGCAAGAAGGCATATGGGACAAGAAGCTGTTAACAAACTAATAGCTCCAATGGTTAGCGGTGTCTTCGGAGGTGACGCAGAAAAGTTAAGTATGGAAAGCTGTTTCCCTCTCCTTCTAGAAGTGGAAAAGGAGGGAAATGGCAGCCTTATAAGAGGGATGATAAAGCGTATGAAACAGGCAAAGAAAACGGGAATAAAAATGAAAGCTACCGCTGGTCCAGGGGGCAGACTAACTTCCTTCAAAGGTGGAATACAGACCCTTATAGATACTCTTGCAGAGAAAATTGAGGGAGATATAATCAAAGGCAAAAGGGTTGAAAAGATCAGTAGAATAGATGATAAAAAACCCAAATATATCGCCGAGCTAGAGGGAAATGATGCCTTGGAGGCAGATATAATCATAACAGCAACACCCGCTTACACAACAAGCAAAATGATAAAAGAATTAGACCCAGAGATATCCCAGAAGCTGCTAGAGATACCCTATGTGCCTATATCAGTAGTTGCCCTTGGATATAACCGTAAAGAGCTTAATCACCCTCTAGATGGTTTTGGATTTTTGGTAGCAAGAAACGAGAAACGAAAAATAATAGGATGTCTATGGACCAGTAGTATATTTCCAGGCAGAGCGCCAGAGGGTAAATATTTATTTAGGATTATGATCGGGGGAGCAATGCAGCCTGAGTTAGCACTTCTCTCTAAGGACCAGCTGATTAACATCGCTAAGGGAGAGCTTATGGAAATAATGGGGATAGATGCGGAGCCTATATTTGCGAAAGTTTTTAGACATGAAAAGGGGATACCTCAATACACCTTAGGACATAAAAAACGTCTTGAAATAATAGAAAAACGACTCAATAAACATCCAGGATTATTTATGACCGGTAATGCATTTAGAGGGGTCGGTATAAATTATTGTACTGCAGATGCGTACCTAACCTCACAGAAAGTAGTAGGTTACCTGAGCTAGAAGCTTTTTCCTTTCTCAAAAATATAGAATGGAACGCCTTCCACAACTTTTGTCTTAACCGGTTCCCATCCCATAAGTTTAAATGCATAGGATGCCACTCTAGCACCTTTCCTAAGTTCTTTTACCAATTTATCTCTAAGCAATTCCTGGACTTGAAGGGTTAGGTAATAGATTACAACATCAGCATTCCTTAAGGCATAAGGTTTTTCTTCTCTATCGTCAATATGGGACCAGAACCTCGGAAAATGAAAGTTATCGTTGAGTATTGTGATTCTATCCTCCAACCCGCTCTTTTTCACCTTCTCAAATGCATCGTCAGTTAAGACCTTTTTACGTTCAATACCAACACATCTTACTCCAAATCTTCTTGCCGCCATTATTAGCAGATCCCCATCTCCACAGCTCAGCATATAGAGTGTATCCCCCTCCTTGATCCCTGATTCCTTTAACATCTCAATTGCGGCTGCTCGCGGTATAGGAGTATACTCACCAACGAACATTAAGGTAAAAATGTATTAATATGAGATTTTAAAAATTTTGCTGTAATGAAAAATATAGTGCTTACAGGATTTATGGGTGCTGGAAAGACCTCTGTAGGAAAAAAACTCTCTGAAAAGACTGGAATGAAAGTCATTGATACCGATGATAAAATCGAAGAGGATACAGGGATGAGTATCCCAGATATTTTTGAAAAAATGGGAGAAATTAAATTCAGAGAGCTGGAAAAAAAAGCTGTCGAAGAAGTATCTAAGTTAAGTAACCATATTATAATTACAGGCGGAGGCGTGGTTTTAAATAAAGAAAATATGGATAATTTAAAAAAAAATGGAACAATAGTGTATCTCTATGCCGATCCAGCGGTTATTTATGAAAGGATAAAGAACGAAACCCATAGACCGCTTTTACGTGTTAAAGATCCTAAAAAAAAGATCAAAGAATTAATGGAGTACCGAGCCCCATTCTACGCAAACCACGACATTAAAATAGACACTTCAAATCTAACTGTAGACGAAGTAGTTGATGAAATTTTAAAAGCTTTAAAAGATAAACTCTAGAAGCTTTTTCCTTTCTCAAAAATATAAATTGGAGCTTCCTTAGAATTAACTACTTTCACGGGTTCCCATCCTCTAAGCTTAAAGGCGTATGAACCAACTCTAGTACCCGGCTTTAGCTCCTTCTCAATCCTATCCCTCAATGCCTCTTGCACCTGCAATGTTAAATACATAGTTACAACATCTGCGTCCCTTATAGTGAGCTCTCTTCCTCCTAAATGATACCAGAATCTCTGAGAAAAAAAGTTATCCTTGATAACAGTAATCCTATCATGCAATCCTAAATTCTTTATATCCTCCAGCGACCATTCTACAAGTCTCTGCCGCACCTCGATTCCAATACATTTTGCTCCAAATTCCTCAGCAGCAATTATCAAAATATTAGCCGTACCGCTTCCGAGGTCATATAGCAGCTCCCCCTTCTTTACTTCTAAGGCCTTAAGCATTTCCCTAGCAGCTTCATCGGGTATAGGAACATATTCACAGGTGCTCATTACTCCAGCTTTCTAGCTTTTTTAAGAGAATCAATCGTTCCAGATTTTTTATACATCTCCAAAGCTTTTTTCTTATCCCCCCTCTTCAAATACAGGTCCCCTAATAGGCCTAACGGATACTCATTTCCATATGTACCCAAAGAGAGTGCGAAGTTTAGCATTTCTAAGGCTCTATTCAATCTGCCCTGTTTTATAAGCTCTTCCGCCTGAATAGCAAGGCGCATTTTTTCTTCTTTTTTTCTTTCTAAAAACGCCCTTTCCTCAGATGTTGCTTTCTTTTTTATAAGATCAGTGATCTCATTAGCGGTTAAATCCTCGTAGTTAGGCTCAAGTCTCCTAAGAATCTCATCTTCATTCATCTTTCCAGCTCCTTTACCACGACCTCCTTCATCAAGTCCACAGGAGCATCGACACCCAGCCATATTTTTTCAGATTCAGCTGCTTGATAGATAAACATCCAGAGCCCCTCGATGGTATTGCATCCCGCTTTCTTAGCTTCTTTTAACAACTTGGTTTCCCTAGGAGTATACACTATATCCATAACATGCAGGTCCTCTTTTAACATCTCTGCCGTCACTAAGGACTCATCAATTCGGGGATACATGCCAACAGGAGTACAATGGATCAATATATCTGCTTTCATAATTTCTTCTTTCTTAGTATCTTCTGTCATAATCTTCCCGCTAGCATTTATCCCTGTTTTTTTTGTAATATCAGCTATTAATCGGAGTAGCTCGTCCTTATCAATGCCTAAAATCATGATAGAATTAACATTCCCTTGTAATGCAAGAGTAACAGAAATCGCTCTTGCAGCACCGCCAGATCCTAAAATTAAAACATTTTTATCCTCTGGGTCAGCTCCCCCTTCCCTCAACGCTCTAAGAGCACCTATCCCATCGGTATTATAACCTACTACCTCTTCCCCAATTTTTATTGTATTAACAGCTCCGATTATACGTGCTTCCTCAGACAGCCTATCCAAGTACTTTATAACTGCCACTTTGTGAGGTATAGTTACATTAATACCTCTAATACCCAATGCTTTAAATCCTTTTAACGCGTCTTTTAGATCCGCCTGTTTAACCATGAACGCTACATACACACAACCTAAATTTAGTTTTTCAAATACTGCGTTATGCATAGGCGGAGATAAGGAATGCTCTATCGGGTCTCCAATTACACAGAAAACCTTGGTCTTTGCATCAATCCTCATTTCAATCCCAAAATTTCTAATGCTCTTCTAAGTTCTAATATACTTAACTGGCCTGGTGCGGTTTCATTTGAGACATACCCGTAAGTCATAACAGAACCAAAAAAGGGAGCTACTATTCTAGAGATCCTGCCGTAGTCACCCATAGCAATTGTACAGATGGGTACTTCCATTCCTTCTGCCATCTCTCGAGTTACATTTAAAAGTTTAATTACATCTTTTTTTGAGTTAGCAGTCACCGCAAGTTTCGCAACATTTGCCCCAATCTCGACTTCTTCTTCAAGGATACTCATCATGGCATCTTCCGCAGGGGTAGAACTTAGATCATGATACGATACTATAACCTTTTTATTCATCTGCCTTGCTTCCTTTATCAGTTCGTCTCTTTGTTCGCCTTCCATAGCTAACTCTATATCTACTATGTCAGCTAATTTAAGAGAGTCCCTTATGCACTCGATTCTATCCGCTTCTGTACCCGCGAATGCTCCTCCCTCTTTTTCCCCTCTCAAAGTAAGTATTACTGGTAAATCCGTTTGAATCCTCACATTCCTTAGCAACCTTTTTATTTCAGATTTATAAGCTCTTTGGATATCATGAGACCTTACATTCAATCCATCAGCTCTTATCTCTATTATATCCGCACCATCAACCCCCCTAACATCTTCCAGATATTCTTCAACAGTGTTTGCAATTATCGAAGCACAAATAGCCGGTCGTTTAGAAAAGATATCATTGGTCATATCTTAATTAATTAAAAAATCTATTTTAAAATTGTATCGGAAATAGAATATGGATTACGAACTTGAGATTAAAAGAGGTGGATATATGATTGACGAAACAATTACTTTAGCCTTAATAATTTTTATCTCACTTCTAGTCGGCTTTATAGTAGCGAGGAAAATAACGAAAAAAGAATATGATCTAAAATTTGAGGAATGGATTAAGGAAAAGGAGAGCGAAATAAGAGAGGACGCAAAGAGGAGAAGCAGAGTAACTCTAGGAGGAAAGTTTAGCGAACAGCTTGCTCCCTTTCTACCTGGTTTTAACTATGATCCAACAGACGTCAAATTTCTAGGAGACCCTATCGATATGGTCGTCTTTAAGGGTAGAAGTCATAACAAAATAGAGGAGATAGTTTTCTTAGAAATTAAAACAGGTAAAAAAGGGCTAGATAAACCCCAGAGAATGGTTAAAGAAGCTATAGAAAATAACAAAGTTAAATTCAAATTATATCGAGTCCCAGATGGAGTAACTAAATTTTAACTATTCTATTTTATAATAGGAAGGGGTCAAAAACCCCTTTCCTAAAATATTCTATCCGATTAGAGAGAGTTGCTTTTTAGATAACTCCTGCCATCCCAGCGACCATTATAACTAGAAATATAGCTATACAGGCCGCACCAATTGCTCCTACAATGTCGCCGAGCATTAGGATACACCTCCTTCGACTAAGTATGATAAAATCTCCCGGCCCATTATAAAAATTTTTCGGTGTTTTACATGTAATTAACATGTAAATTTACTTTTAACGTTTTATTTCTTAAGAAAATTTCAAAATATGTTAAATAAAATCTACTTTAAATCAGAATTCTTTTATATTGTGAAGTTTAAGATGGAGGCTAAATGAAGCAGAAACAAGTATATATATTAATTGCTATTGGTGTAGCTATTCTTTTTTTCGGGGGCATTATATCACAGAGCAACCAGATAGGTGGAAAGCCTAAAGAAACAACTCAAGAAGTAGATAACCAAAATGTAGTCAATGAAGAAAACTCTGAGCTTTCTAAAGAGGAAGTAGCAAATATGACAATGGAGTTTATTAATAGCCGTATTCTTAATCCCCAAGGCGTAACAGGCACTCTTGAGAAAGTTGAAGAACTCGGAGAAAACCTTTATGTCATTGTACTCAAAGTTCAATCTGGACAGCAAGCTCAGTTTTTCTCCGTATATGCTACTAGAGATGGAAGAGTTATTCTACCAAACCAAGATGGAATAGTAGTCATAGATCTCAAATCTGAACTGCAACAACCTACGGAGGAAAGTAATAGAACATATGAGAGAGTTACTCTAAGCGCAGATGATGATCCATGTATCGGTCCAGATAACGCTCCTGTAGTTGTTATTGAATTTTCGGATTTCCAGTGCCCATTCTGTAGTGGAGTAGCCGGATATAATGAAGGAATTACTTCCAGAATGAAGTCAAGAGACCCAAATTGGGAACCTCCAGTACCTAAGCTAAAGGAATTAGCAAAAGAGGGAAAAATAAGATTTGTATACAGGGACTTTCCGCTAAGTAGCATACATGCCCAGGCACAAAAAGCTGCAGAAGCTGCACAGTGTGCTTATGACCAAGGCAAATTCTGGGAAATGCACGATAAGTTATTCCAAGGCCAGCAAGAATGGAGTGGAAATGAAGATGCGGTTTCTATTTTCAAAAGATATGCATCAGAATTGGCCCTTAATATGGTACAATTCAATGAATGTCTAGATTCTGGGAAATACGAATCCGAAGTTATGAAGGACTATCAAGATGGATTAAAAGCAGGTGTATCGGGTACTCCAACGTTTTTTGTTAATGGAATTCCTGTTAGAGGGGCAGTGTCATTTGAAGTTATTGAGCAACTAATAAAGAGCGAAACAGCTGGAAAGGGGTCAGCACAGACTAAAACCTTTGAGAGTTGTGGACAATGATTTAAAGATCTTTTAAAAATCTTTCTATTTTTTCAATAGACGAAGAAAATTCTTCTAACGCCTTTGGGGAGCTTCTAGAAATATCGGTTTCTGTAATAATGCCCACAAGCTTTTTATCTTTCACAACAGGCAATCTTCTAATCTTCTTGTTGATTAAAATCTCCGCCGCCTTAGTTATATCCTCATCAGCTTCTATTGAGATCACGGGAGAAGTCATAACTTTCTCTACCCTTGAGTTTAAATCTAGATTATTTAGGATTACCTTCCTGACCATATCCCTCTCAGTAATTATCCCTACAGGTTTCTTATTCTCAACAACTAACAAGCTACTTATATTATGTTTATCCATCAACTTAGCGGCCTCTAATACTGAAGAACTCTTATCAACTGAAACTACATTTTTAGACATGATATCCTTGACTTTTAATATTTAAATTCCTCCCAAATATCCTGAGGTTTACTAAACATTACTCTTTACATATATATTAACCCCATTAATCTATTTTTAACATACTTGATCAAATCTTTATTACCAAAAAATTTACTTCCGATTTAATTTAATAGAGTAACGGAGGTTGATAAAAATGGAATATTTAGTTATAGGGGAGCAACTAGAATGTGTTGAAACTGAAAAAATAATGGAAATTGCTAAGTCTGGATTAGAGTATAGGAATAGTTTAAAAAAGAGTAGGAAGATACTATATTTTGGTAATTTTACAGGAAAAAGAGGCGGCTGTGCAATATATAATGTAAAAGACCATATTGAACTTCATAAACTACTACATGAGGACCCTATGTATAAATTCATGAAATTCGATATAATTCCATTAACTCCCCCAGAAAAAGTAATTGAGCTTATTGATAAAATACACGAGTAAAGATACTCCTACCCAAGTTATATATAACCTGACAACACAGTATGTACGAGGAAGGAGAGTGGCTTATTCATCCCTTTCTGATTTAGATAAAAGCAATAAAAAGATATTAATGTTTGGAGGAAAAGGAGGAGTAGGAAAGACAACGACGTCCTCCGCTACTGCCTTACATTTTGCTTTAGAGGGAGAAAAAACTCTGCTAATCTCAAGTGATCCTACCCAGTCTCTCAGCGATATATTTGAAACTTTGATAGGCTCGCAAGAAACGGAGATAAAGAGAGTTAAAAATTTGTGTGCCTTAGAATTAACTACCGAGGAAATATTACGTAGATGGAGAGAAAAATTTGGGCCAGAAATTTTTGAAGCTATTTCCTCAATCGCTCCAGTAAAATATGAAATAGTGGATTATATAGGCTCATCTCCAGGTATAGAAGAGGAATTTATGTTAGATTACATTCTAAATCTAGTGAGAAATAAAAAGTATGATAGGATAATTTGGGATACCGCACCAACAGCTACAACACTTCATCTTCTTAATATGCCTCTCAAGTTCTTAGATCACTTAAGCGCAGCTACGCATGTTTATGCTTCTCTGCAGAGTTATATAGATAAGATAAGACAGAACCTTGGGGTTAAAAAAAAGAAAAGGAGCATGGTTGAGATTATAAGTGGGTGGAGAGATCTCTCTCATGAAATACTAAACCTAATTAGAGATCCAGACACTACAGAATTTATAGCAGTGACCATTCCTGAAGGTCTTGGAGTAAACCAGACGGAAAGACTCATCACTGAATTTGAGAAATATGGACTGCGAATTGGTCATTTAATAATAAATTTTGTTGTTGAATATCCCGAGTGCCCATTTCATAGACAACGTTACACTATGCAACAGCATTATATACAGGACTTGGAAAGAAAGTATGGCGAAAAAATAAAAATTGTAATACTGCCTCATTTTCCTGTAGAAGTCAAAGGTATAGATAAGATTAAAGCCGTAGAGGAGATTCTCTTTAAATAATTTTCATAAATTTTTAGGAGGCATATAAACTTTATTCAAAAAATTAGTAAATTTATTCAAATAAACTATTTATTAAAGTTTTCAGCAAATATTTTTTAATGAATATAGGAACCAGGGAAAGAATCTTATTAATATTTTTGCTTTCTTTCCCGGCGGTCTACGCTGTTGCGATTTCTAATTCTCCTTATGAGTTTCAAGTGGAATACCTAAGCTCATGGGGTAACGCCGTAATATGGAATTTTAATACAAAGGGAGTTATAAGAGCTGCACCTTTAATTGTTGACATAGATTTGGATGGTAAAAATGAGATATTGATTACCTCGTATGATAATTATATATACAACTTAGCATACCAAGATGGCCTAAACCTAAGATGGAAATTTCAAACCGGAAACTGGATATCAGCTACTCCCTCTGTTGCTGACCTAGATAGAGATAATTCTAAAGAGATTATCTTCGGAAATCATGATGGTATAATTTATGTTATTTCTCCTGATGGAGAATTAAAATGGAGTCATAATATAGGTGGTCAGATTACTGACACTCCTACGATCGTAGATTTGGAGAAAGATGGTTATTTTGAGATACTCGTTGGAATCCAGGGAGGAGGCGTATATTGCCTAGACCATGAAGGGAACGAAAAGTGGATTTTTAATGCGAGTAGACCTTCTTCTCCGGTAGAAGTTGCAGATATAGGCGGAGATGGAACTCTTGAAATACTTCTGGGAAGTAATGATGGAAAAATCTACATACTTAACTCTACTGGCGAGATTATAAGGATTCTTAATTTTTCAAGTCCTGTCAAATCAGTAGTAGGGTTACCAAATTCAGTTATCATCGTCGGAACCTTAGACGGGCATATTTATTGGATCCGTAATACAGAAATCCAAGGATATTACAAGATAGATGGATCAATATATTCTCCTCCCTCCATTTATGACTTGGATTTAGATGGCAACTATGAGATTTTAATAGGTACTCTCGAAGGAAAGGTGTACTGCCTTAGTTCTTATAACTCAAAAAAATGGACTTTTAATACTGGTGGAGCAATTTTTAGTTCTCCAACAGCTGGGGACATAGATGGTGATGGCATTTACGAGGTGTTAATAGGTAATCAGAACGGCAAAATAAACTGTCTCTCTCACGATGGAATTAGAAAGTGGAGCTATAACGTTGAGAATCCTGTTAGAGCTTCTATAACGCTTGGGGACATTACTGGGGATGGCCTGCCTGAAATTTTGATAGGAAATGATGGAAATAGCGTTAAAATTATAATGGTTGGAGAGGACTCTGATAAAGACGGAATTAACGATGCTGACGAGTATTTCTTAGGTACTAATTTTTTTGATAGAGACACCGATAAAGATGGGATTATAGATTCTAGAGATGAAAATCCACTTAACCCCGATAGAAGAATTTTGAATTCCTTCAAAGAAAAATCACTCTCCTTTTTTTTACTTTTATTGTCATCTCTAGTCTTTTTAACTCTGATTTTGATAATTAAGTTCAATATTAAGGGTAGACTCAGATCCCTACTTTATGGGATTTATTATCAGAAAAATAAGATATATGATATTGTAAAATTTATATCTCGCCTTCCAAATAAATTCAAAATTTTACTTCTAGCTACTCTATCTATTTTCATGTTAGTCTTTATGGTACTGAGTTTCAAGTTTTATTATTTTATGTATTTCGATTCTCGAATGTGTCTAGTTTTTTGCCATGCCGGAGCAAAGCTTATGGAGGAACCTTATTACTTGTGGGAAGAAAGCGTACATGGAAAGGTTACAAACTGCCACGACTGCCACCATGCGTATCCGCATCAGGTCCCACTAGAACTAGTTATGGCGTTTGTTGAAAGGGTAACCGAGATAGAAGGACATGCTCACGTACCCGATAAGGTATGCACTAACTGCCATCTACGTGAAGACTTTGTAACTCCGATTTTTAATCCTATAGTATCCCCAAGTTACATAAAATTAAATAGCAGTATTCTGCCTCAGAGGAGCAATCCAAGTTTAATAGGTCATGACGTACATGTCGGTAGAGAAGGGATCTCATGCACAGAGTGTCATGCGCCAGATGTACACAGATTCCTTCCGCCACCCACGATTTGCGAAGAATGCCACTATGACCCAACTCTAAAACGCAATATAAGAGCAGAGGTGACACATGAAGAAGATTAGTAAGTTCTACACAACCGTTCTATCTGCCTTATATACGATGTTTTTCTTTAATGGCTTTTATTATTTGATAGTAGGGAATATGTTAGCGTATATCCCTATGGACTGGTGGCCGAAAATTAACATCCTCTCCGAGGCTATAGTAAAGGGATTTATAATAGGACTAACTGGACGATTTTTATTTGAAAAAACTGGGATTAGAGGATTCCTTCCGTATGGGGTAATCGGGTCTGTCATAGGCCTTCATCTTATGGGGGTTCTTTTTGCACTCGCTACTCCATTTGGCACGTTTTACATTAAAGGTCCAAAGTTTGTTTTTGTCCTTACTTTCTACTTCACGATGATGGTCATCATAGGGAGTATTGGACCAACAGCAATTAGGAGGATAATAAATGCTTTCCACACTAAGGAAGTTATACCGGAGGAATAACTCTTGGAAAAGATGCTACAACTTTTCGTTATGATTAGTATACTAATATCGTTACCTACTTATGCAAGTGAAATCGAAAACTTAGCTCCTAAATATTCACCGACAGATCAGGATTTAAGCGAAGAGTCCCTAGATTTTAAAGAAATAACTCACCATGCCTTGCTTGGTTGGCAACTGTCATCATTTATTTATAGAGAAAAGGAAGGGGTTTATAGCGAGGAATGTGAATATGTAAAGGGTTCTAAAATAATAAGAGTTAAAGTATTAGAATTCCCAAATGAGTTCTCAGCAATTACTTTTTTTGAGGATTTAAGAGAAAAAGCTATTTCATCTGGAGATGTACCTTCTAGAGAATTTGGAGACGAAGGTTTTGTTACTTCTGAGAAGTCTCGTAACCGCCCTTATAGGAATGTTTTTAGATTAGGAAGATTTGTTGTACATGTCGAGCGAGTAGAGTTAGCAAGTGCGTATGAGATTAAAATGATGGCCCGGTGGATGATGTTTAACCTTCAATCACTAGTGGAACCTGAGAGAGAAGATTTTATCCTAGGTCCAATAAGGATCGGAAATTATCAATTCTATCCTTACCTAGAAGCCGATAGCCAGGGGTTACGAATAGTTGCTTTTAATCTCTATATTCCTAAACCATCAGTTATAATATTAATTACGGTAGTGCTAAGTAGCTTTATAGCCCTCCCTGTTGTAATTCTTTTTTTGAAACACAAAGTAATGATGATCATTCTTTCTAAACTGAAGATGAGGGGGCTTAGGGAAGAAAAATGAAAGAAGCTGATCTAACCCTGATACATCCGCCTACAATATATGATTTTAGGGAACGCCTAGGCATATGGAGCCCCATAAACGATTTGGTACCCTCTACCCCAATATTTGAGATGTACCCTCTGGGATTTGCTTCAATAGCCTCATATCTGGAGAGACAGGGATTCTATGTAAAAATTGATAATATAGCTCTCAAAATGCTTTGTAAGAAAAACTTTGACGTTGAAGAACACCTTCGAAAGATTAAAACTAAGGCAGTAGGAATTGACCTTCACTGGCTTCCTCATGTACATGGAGCAATAAATCTAGCAAAGATCTTCAAAAAGTGGCATCCGGAAATTCCTATTATTTTTGGGGGCCTCTCTTCCTCATATTATTACCATGAACTGATGAAATTTGATTATATTGATTTCGTTATAAGAGGAGACTCATGCGAGCTGCCCCTCCTAAAGCTACTTAACATTCTTGAAAATGGAAAAGACTATGGGAAAGTCCCTAACCTAGTATATAAAAAAAGCGACAAAATAGTAGTAAATCCATTATCCTATGTACCAAGAAATCTAGATGACTTTTCGATAAATTATTCTTTTTTCCTCAAAGGCTTGAAAAGCATGCGGAGTCTAATGGATTTTATACCATATATGAATTTCCTAGATAAGCCTATTATGGCTGTATTGAGCTGTAAAGGATGTAAAAATAACTGCCCGACATGTGGCGGTTCCAGATTTGCTTACAGGAATATATGTAGAAGGAGAAATATCGCATTTAAGGAACCAGAAAAGATAGTTGAGGATATACTTGCTATTTCCTCATTTAAAAGTCCTTGTTTTATAATAGGGGACTTACTCCAAATAAGTAGAGATTATGGAGAAAGGATACTAGAACTCTTAAAAAAAGAAGATATTGATATCCCAGTTATATTCGAGTTTTTTTCACCCCCAACTAGACTTTTTCTAGATAAATTATCTAAATCTATTCCAGATTTCTCTATTGAGATCTCGCCAGAATCCCACGATGAAGAAATACGACGTCTTCAAGGAAGATGTTATACTAATAACGAACTGACTAAAATGATAGACACTGCGCTTGAAAAAGGTTGTAATAGGTTTGACATATACTTTATTATTGGACTCGGCCATCAAACATGGAATAGCGTAATGGAAACTGTAAGATACTGCGAACATCTTTTAGAAAAATTTTCTAACGACGGTAGAATACAGCCCTTCTTATCTCCATATGCGCCATTTTTAGACCCGGGTTCATTGGCTTTCGAGCACCCCAATAAATATGGCTTTATTAAACATTGCAAAACCCTCAAAGACCATTTCGATCTTCTAGAAACTGCTATCACATGGAGAGACCTTCTAAGCTATGAAACCCAATACCTCAAACGGAGCGAGATAGTTGAGTTGACGTATAGATCTGCTATGAAATTAGCAAGTATAAAAGAAAACTACGGGATACTAACCCAAGATGAAAAAGAGAAGATTCTCTATCAGATAAATGCCTCTAGAAAGATCATAAAGACAGTTGATGAACTTAGAGCTAAAGGTCTGTCCTCACAAATGATAAGGGAAGACCTCGAATATTTGAATAATAGGATATTTTGTGGGAGTAGCGAGTTGAACTGGTCCAAAATAGGCATAAAGGAGGTTCTAAAAAATTTTGGATTATCCCTCAGGTGATATACATCTCATTGGGAGAATTTTGTTATTCTACACGGCTTTAATGACTATCGCTTTAACCACTGCGAGCAGTTTCTTTGTATTTATTCTAATAGCACTCGCTCCATTAAGCATTACTTGTCCAGATTTATTTGACCGAACATACATAGTTAATTCACTATTAGGCTTAGGTTTTGGAATTATGTTGGTTATTGCCCAATCAATAATGATTTTGAGAATCTTTAATGGAGATCTAGCAGGTGCTCTGCTAATAGGAGTCTTGGTTTCTAGCCCTCCACTTCTAGGTATTACTACGGTAATAGGCGCATTAATAGGTTATTATAAAAAGAAAAGAGGCGGAGGGGCTTCTGGGTTTGAGAGTATACTTTTCGAAGAAAATATAACAGATACAATTAAATCCTCACCGCAGGCATGATTTTATCTCTAATCAATTTAATTGACTTTTCTTTATCGGGCCCTATTGGTGAGCCTATCACAATTTGAGAAACGCCAAGCTTTTCAAGTTCTTCTATCTTTTGAAGACATTCTTTAGGAGTGCCATAAATACAAAAAGAATCCATCATGTGATCGGTTACTGATTCAAAGGCCTTTTTATATTTTCCTTCAGTTAGGAATCCTTTTATAGTATCTATCTCCTCCCTGGGGATATTATGTCTCTCTAATATTGAACGATGAGATCCTGCAACGATGAATGCCACCATAGGCCGCGCTGCTTTTTTCGCCTTTTTTGGATCCGAGTCCACCGAGAAACAAGTAAAAGCAGATACATCTATCTTACGGCGCCTTTCTCCCTTTCCTTTATTTATCTGCCTTATTGCAAATTCTAAGTCCTTTTCATGAGACGCATTCACTAAAACTCCGTCAGATACCCTACCAGCCATCTCAAGCATCCTAGGACCTTGAGCACCAACGTATACAGGGATCTCCCTATCAGCCTTAATGTTTAGAGCAACACCAGGTATTTTATATATTCTACCATTGTAATTTACTCTTTCTCCTCTCAATAACCCTCTAATTATTTCTATGCTCTCTTCAATAGTTTCCACAGGATTCTTCCTCTCAATGCCTGCAGAATCTAAAGTAGTTTTATCGCCAGCTCCAATTCCAAAAACCGCTCTGCCGCCCGATATTTTATCCAAAGATAAGACGGTGGAAGCATTTAATACTGGATGATAGAGATAGGGATTTGTGACCCCCGGCCCGAGTAGAATCCTGTTAGTGTAGTTAGCTATAGTGGTTAAAACTATATAAACATCCAAGTTATTGAAGTGATGGGTAACCCAGATGCAATCAAATCCTGATTTCTCTGCTAATACACCGTGGTATATCGTCTTGAGATAGTCTTCACTTGGAATAAACTCTATACTAAAACTTAATCCATCGGCATATTTATTCATAGGAAAGTAATATTGAAAGAGAGCAACATAAAATTTTATTCAAAATGTTTTCACTCCCGTTGTACTTTTTTGTCAATTTTATCTATGAACTCTTGCTCTGAGATTAGTCCCTCGGTTAAGTCTAAAACAGCTTGTGTTTGAACTTCAAACTCTGCAATTAAAGTGCCATTATTAAATACCTGTACAATAATCTCAGGGGTTTCAGGAGCAATACTTGCTACTGCCCCCATCGTATAATAAGCTACCTTTTCAATATCATATCCTAAATCTACGTCGACACCAACTAAAGTTCTCTCGAAAGCGACATCTACCACAGAATTATCCAAACCAGTGTTTATTGGGGTGTAAGTACTACCGTAAAAGAACATTCTAGGATTTCTAGCAGGATTATAAACCGTGAAATGTCTGGGGGGGCGTATATCTATAAGAAGTATACGAAGTTACTCGAGTACTCCAGCCTCTATAATAAGTTGAAGGATGCCTATAAATTCCTGCTGTTCTAGAATAGAGATTATGCCAACGATTTATAATCCTCAGGCCTGAGTTAGGCATATACCCTCTGACTGTGCCATATCTATTAATAACCCGCAATGTGTTATCCTTTGGTATCGACACAACTCTAATCCTATGGACAGTAATGGTTAGCGTTGCTCTCGCTCCGTTGAAAATTATTTCTTTACTACTTCCTTTGTTGATATTATAGCTTTTATATGGGTTTTTTTGATATATACGAGAAATAAAATTTGCGAATTTAAATTTTGGGTTCTTTGATGTTATCTTGATATCCCCAGATCTCAAGGCGAGTAGAAATGCTGCCTTAGGATCACTTGCTTCACTAATATCCCTCAGGACACCATAGCTAGTTGAAACAGTTAATGTCGGGTTATTTATTTTATCCTTAATACTAGAAATTTCAGAATTTGTTAATTCAACTCCTAGTGTTTGCTCTCCAATGTCCGGTGACTCTAAAATTATATTTATTCTCTGGTTGTCTACTAAACTAATAACATTGTCAGGCAGATGTTCTATCTGAACTCTAGCATATGTTCCAATCTCACAATAACTCTCTAGGTTTCTGATCCTCGAAATTTTAATATCATTTTGTTCAACTATCCCACTAATTAATTTTCCAGTTTCTGGGTCAGTATCTCTACTCTTATTTTTGTTGGTATTCTTTATTCCCTTCCCTGATTTTTTAATATTTTCTCCAAATTTCCAAGGTCTAGCTGGCGTGCCTATATCAGGTAATTTAATTTTTATTTTCTTTGCGACATTACTGACAAAATTTACACAGCTTTAGTTTCATATGAAAGCATAATTTTGGAGAAAATTATGAATTATTTTTTAAGGTGCTCATTAAAACATGTAGGATTATGTCTGAAAAGTTTAATTTATTTTTCTTATTTTTTGATTTTACATTCTTATTAAGATACTATACGTATAATATATTTAATATTAACTCTTTTTTTCAAAAGAGAGTATATTTAAGATGGTTTAAAATAGAAAATTTTAAATATCACAGCCTAATTAAAGTTGGTATATGGCTTCTAATTTAAAGGAGGAGTTAAGAAAAGTAGCATTTGAGAATGAGTTTGAGTTTTTTGGAGTTCCTGACCTAGAAGAGCTGGAGAAAGTCCCGTTTCCACCACACAGAGGCTTATCAAAACCATCAGAATTTATGCCGGGAGTTAAATCCGTAATCGTCTTAGGATTTCATGTTTGGGACAGAGCAATGAATACTGTAGTGGCTTCTGCTATCCCACCAGACAAGATACCTTTTGATATAGTCGAAGGGAGTGTCTATTACAACATGTATTATGAAATCGTAGAGGCCCGTGCCTGGAGAGTTTGCAAATGGTTGTGGGACAAAGGCTATGATGCTGTACCCACAAATGCGGGGATCCACCTAAAAGCGGCGGCAACCCTTGCAGGATTGGGATTCATAGGTAAAATGACTCTGGTATTAACACCAAAGTATGGTCCCCGCCAACGATGGGTAGGGATATTAACAACCGCCAAGCTAGAACCTGACGAGCCATGGAAGTTTACACATGGCGGGGAAGGCGACCTCTGTAAAGACTGTGAGATTTGCATTAAGGCATGTCCCACTCAAGCGATAATCCCAGGGTATTCCTACGGAGTTGAACCAGGCAAAAAAGTTAATTTTGATCGTTGCATCGTCCCTCAAGAACTTTTTGATAAACCGTCTGAGGAAGCGATGAAGTATTTTAGAATAGTAGATAAAAGAGCACTAACGGAATGCACTATCTGCCACGATTCCTGCCCGGTAGGGAAAGAAAACAGTGAAAGAAAAGCAGCTGAATGGAGACCTACACCTTTTAAGAAAAAAGCGTAACCTTCCTCTATTAAAATGAGGAATTCCCCTTTAATAGCTTTTTTAGTTTAGTTTATCTACGGCTTATAGAATGCGCTGTAAAAGGAGGGCTTTTGAATTAGACTGGCTTTAAGATATGAAGAAAAAATTCATATTTCCTTTTTTCCAAGAGACGAAACTACCAACCTGATACCTAGAGAGACCTGAGCAAGACTCTTATAGACGGAGCAAAGAATGGCGGCATTGCAAAGATGAATGCCGAAAACTACTGCGATAAGTTGCGAAGGCATAAGCTAAAAGAAGCCTTTGGTTACAGGAATATTCATTCTACTATCAATTTCCCTCTTATCATACCCATCTGGCAGTGAAACTCGTACTCACCGGGTTTTTCTGGAGTAAATTCTACAGGAACAACTTCTCCCTCCGGTAACTTTGCAGACTTGTTAAAATCACCGAAAACCACCATCTCTGTACACGAAGAAGACTCCTGACGTAGAAAATTCAGTCTCACAGGTTTTCCAGCCCTTACCACAATAACATCCGGACTATAGCCTCCTTTGACAGTTACTTGTACCTCTTGGACATCACCGGTCAAAGTAGCTTTAACCCCTTCTTTTTTAGGGAACCAGAAAAACCATATAATGAATATTATGAGTCCTATCCCTACTAGATTTACGATAACCGCGGACATCTCACGCCTCCTTAGGTTTAAATGCCCTAAGCCTATTGGCATTAGTAACGACAGTGACAGACGAGAAGGCCATAGCAGCACCTGCAATGAGAGGGGATAACAGCACGCCGGTAAAGGGGTATAAAACCCCTGCCGCTATGGGTATCCCCATACTGTTATAAAAGAATGCACCAAAGAGATTCTCACGGATATTTTTCATGGTAGCTTTTGAGATTTGGATGGCAGTTGAAACACTTTTAAGGCTCCCCTTGATAAACGTAATGTCTGATGCCTCTATAGCAACATCAGTACCTGTACCAATTGCCATGCCTACATCTGCCTGGGCGAGTGCCGGAGCATCATTTATCCCATCACCGACCATTGCGACAGTCTTCCCCTCTGCCTGTAAGAGCTGGATCTGACGAGCTTTATCTTCAGGCAACACCTCTGCCAGCACGCGCTCAATCCCAACCTGGCGGGCGATAGCTTTTGCAGTACGCTCATTGTCTCCTGTAAGCATGACCACCTCAAGCCCAAGTTCTTTCATAATCTTAACCGCACCTACAGAATCCTCTTTGATGGTATCGGCGACGGCAATTATTCCAGCAACTTTGCCATCTATCATGAGATACATCGGTGTCTTGCCACCTTCTGCAAGTTTTTTGGATTCTTCCTCAAGATGCGATAAAACACCTCCCTTCTGGAGCATGAGCTTTTTGTTCCCAAGTACCACTATCTTTCCCATTACCTCTGCTTGAACTCCATGCCCTGGAATGGCTTTAAATTTATTGGAGTCAGGAATGCTAATACCCCTCTCTTTTGCTCCCTCGATTATAGCCTCTCCTAAAGGATGTTCTGAACCTTTCTCAACGGCGGCGGCATTCATGAGCACATCCTCCTCACTGAAGCCTTCCAGAGTGATCACATCCGTAAGGGATGGTTTCCCCAAGGTAATGGTACCAGTCTTATCAAGAACAATTGCATCCAGTGCCTGTGCTTTCTCCAGTGCTTCACCATTCCTTATGAGTATACCATTCTCCGCGCCTTTACCAATGCCGATCATAAGCGACATCGGTGTTGCCAGACCAAGTGCACATGGACATGCAATAATCAGGACAGTCACGGCGGTCACAAGCGCAAAAACCAAAGCCGGGGGAGGACCAAAATTGTACCATACCAGAAATGTGACGACGGAGATTATCATAACTGTCGGGACAAAATAGGAGGATATTCTGTCAGCCATCCTTGCGATAGGGGCCTTAGACCCCTGAGCATCCTGAACCATTTTAATTATCTGGGCAAGAGCGGTATCCTTTCCCACTTTTTTAGCTATAAACTTAAATGAACCAGTTTTATTGATAGTGCCTCCTATAACCTCGTCACCTTCTCTTTTCTCAACCGGTATGGGCTCACCTGTAATCATTGACTCATCTACTGATGAGTTGCCCTCAACCACATTTCCATCCACAGGGATCTTCTCCCCAGGTCTCACAATAATAGTATCACCTACCAGTACTTCTTCTATCGGAATATCCACCTCTTGGCCGTCTCTTATCACCCTAGCGGTCTTGGCCTGCATACCCATGAGCTTCTTGATTGCCTCAGATGTCCTGCCCTTTGCCTTTATCTCCAACGCTTGACCGAGCACTACAAGCGCGATTACCACCGCGACTACATCATAAAAAGGTTCAGATGTCCCTTCGGGAAATATGTCTGGGAATAGGATAGTAACGGAAGAGTAAACCCATGCCGTACCTGTTCCTATCGCAATTAGGGTATTCATATCGGCAGCCCGGTGCTTAAATGCGCCCCATGCACCTCTAAAAAAATGGTTCCCAGAATAAAAAAGCACAAAAAATGCGGCAATACCTGTTATACCCCATAAAAGTCTCAACATTTCAATGTTCATGTCTTTTAATACAGGGAAAAATTTCGGGTAGCCTATGATCATGACGGGAACAGAAATTACGCCAGCAAAGTAGAATTTTCTCATGAGGCTTTTATATTCCTTCTCATGTGCCTCTGCCTCTCTATCAACCGGCTCCTCCTTCGGCATAGTCACTGTCTGATACCCAACGGTTTCGATTGCTTGGGTAAGATTTTTTATATTGGTAATTTCTGGGAGATAGTGTATGAGCGCCTCTCCTGTAGCCGGGTTTACTACTGCCGAAATCACACCCGCTGTCCTGTTTAAAACGCCTTCTATTCTAGTTACACACGAGGCACATTTCATATCTTTGATGATAATTCTTACTTCCGCGCCTCCCACCTTATAGCTTAGAGCTTCAATATTTTTTACTATGTCTGTTAGATTTATACTCGCGGGATCATATACCACAAATGCCTTCTGGTTTACGAAATTGACTTTACATTCGATTACGCCAGGTAATCTCTTTAGAGACTTCTCTATCGTAGCCACGCATGTGACACATTCCAAGTTGACTATGGGCAGTTCGATATGTACCGCACCTGCTACCCCTTCTGGAACACCTGTAGTAGCTGACGGTATAATCCTACCACTCACTTTTTTGTTGTCTGTCAGATTATTGCCTCCTGATTAGATAATCAAGCTTCTCCCATATTTATGATTATTTGTTCCCTTCTATGCTTTTATATTAACAGGTTCTTAGTACATAGATCTGAAATTGAAAAAACACGCTTAAGATGCAGAGAATATTACCTAAAAGCTTAGATGCAAACTCTCCTATGTAGATTTTTGATATGATGACTAAGGAGTGCCGGGGACGGGCTTCGAACCCGCGGCTTCCACGTTTCCCAGGCCTGAAATCCCTATGAGCGTGGCACTCTAACCAGGCTGAGTTACCCCGGCTTATTTTAATATGTTCACTCCTTTTTTGGACCCTACATGGACTTCACAAGTAAAGCCAGCGAAAATGCCGTTTTCAATCACTCCTATAACCTCGTTGAGCTCCTTTTCCAACTTTCTTGGGTCCTTAATTAATCCAAAATCGCAATCGAGTATAAAGTTTTTGTTGTCAGTAATATATTCTCTATTATCATCAGTCTGACGAATAATTGGGTTGGCTCCGAGTTCTTTTATTTTAGATGCCGTAGGTTTCCAAGAAAAAGGCAGTACCTCTACTGGTACAGGAATGTTCAATTTTTTAACAAGCTTACTGTCATCGACTATTATTACCAACCTCTTTGAGCATGATGCCACGATTTTTTCCCGTGTATGCGCTCCACCCCCACCTTTTATTAAATTTAAATCGCTGTCAACCTGATCAGCCCCGTCAATATCTATATCTATAACTTCATATTCTTGGAGGGTTGTTAATGGAATACCACACTTTTTAGCTAGTGCTTCCGTAGCTTTTGATGTAGGTATCCCTAGGATATCCAATTCCTCCTTCTCGATCTTTTTACCTAACTCCAAGATGGCATATCTGGCCGTAGACCCTGTGCCTAAACCTACTATATCTCCATCTTTTACTAAACCAACTGCTGATACCGCGGCTTTTCTCTTTTCTTCCATATTTTTTTCCTCTCATTTATTTTTTTTAATCCGGGTAAATATGAGATCCATAGCAGAGGTCCTGCCCCCAAAAAAACTTATTCTACCTTCAATTATATCATTTATGGAATCTGCCACTACTCCAGACGCCCCTATTTCATCTACGCTATGAGCATCACTTCCAGCGGTCTTTCTTAGGCCATATTTCTCTGCAAGTTCTAATGCTTTTCTGTTAAACTTATCAAAAACACATCTGGAATTTATTACTTCAATAGCATCCACCGCTTTAAGCATTTCTTCGTTAAATCTTAATCTGTTTATTCTAAAAAAATCGAAGGGGTGAGGTATGCTGATCATTGCACCTTGAGATCTCATCTCGTCAATTACCTCCCAGAAGCTCCTAGATTTTATCTCCTCGTTTAAAAAATATCCTATTATCTCGCCCTTATTTGTCTTTATTTCAGCGCCTACTATTACTTCAATATTTTCCGCTATTTTACTTGCTTCTACTCCTCCCTTTATCGTATTGTGATCCGTTACTGCAATGCCATCTAATCCTCTTAACTTAGCTGTGTTCAAAATCACCTTGGGATGGAGATTGCTGTCTTTTGAATATCTGCTGTGAATATGAAGGTCAAACCTCATAAGCTTAAAAAAATTCATACCAGAGTTATTATGGTTTCGCTAGATTGAAAGCTATCTCAAAAAATACACCTGCTAGCTCAACGCCTATGTCTTGAATATCCAGTATACTTAACTTTACCTCGCTGGGTTCAATTATATTTATTAGTACGGGAGTATACTTAACAGCTATATCAAAAAGAGTTGTAGGGCTATAGAGTATAGCATCTATACCTATAACACCGCTGAAGGGTGTTTCACTTTCAACTTTTTTACTTTTAACCTTATTTACAGCTACATCCTCAGGAAGCGAGGCTAAAAAGCGCCTAATTGCTTCTCTCCTATTTTTACCCGTTCCTTCTACAACAATTTTCGCTCTTATGCCACCTTGATCAATTAGTTCCTCGATTTCGTCATCAGTAAGCCCTACTTCCTTTACTTCTGTTCCTGAAAATTCGAATCTAACTTTATATTTATCGTAAAAAGTCTTACAAATTCTAATTACTTCCCCCACTGCTTTTAAGAATTCCTTTGAGCTTAATTTAAGATTTTCAGGCTCATAAATTTCAATCGCTGACGGCCCATAATTTATAGAGGCAATAACATATGCCTGGAAGCTAGAGAACTCAAGCTCAACTTCTAGAGTTGATGAAAAATTTCCGTTATCTTCAATGACTTCACCAAAGTCCTCTTTTTCAACTTTGATATCTTTGTCTCTTCGAATCTTTTCTGCTAGGGATTTTATAGAATCTCTCACAAGCCGCTCATTATTCCCTTGAGCTTCGATATAGAATACTCCTTTAATCATACAGACCGAAAGGTATTTTTATACACCTTAATAAATATTCCCTACTAAAATGGTTGTCCTTATTGAATCTTCAATTATCAAGATAATTATAGGAATCGCTTTAATTTTTATAGCCTCTCGGATAGTAGGATTTCTTGTAAAATTGGTTGGCCTTGGTTTTGTTGGTTATGGAGGAGTGAAATACTTCTCTACTCACGAAATAGCTAATGAAAATACTATAATACCCCTAATAGTAGGGTTACTGCTTATATTTATCGGTAAAGGAATGGCTGAGACAGTTATACGAATTGCCGGTGCTCTCGTAATCCTTTGGGGTATCCTGGGGCTGGGGGTTTTACCTTAAGAAATTTATATAATAAATTATCAAAAATATAAACAAAATACAATAGGAGGACCTGAAGGGAAATTAGGAGAGAGGATATGAAATCTGAAGAAAAATCGTCTTTTTTTTGGAAAACATTAAATAGAGGTATAAATACGAAGGGCTAATTAGGAGAGGATAGTATGGAAGACATTACATGGAAAATTTATAAAAAATTTTTTATAAATATGAAACTCAAAAACAAGCTGATTCTAGGATTCTTGGTATTAGCTTTACCTCCTGTTTTATTGGTTGGCTTCCTTACATTCACATTCGTCCCAAGCGGATTTCTGAAAGACCTCTTCATATTTCTGAATATCGGTGGGTTAGTAGCCGTTATAATACTTGCCTATATCTTTTCAAGAAATATCGCAAGACAGATAATACAACTAACTAACGCTGCCAGGGAGATAGCTAATGGAAATCTAAACTATGAGATCCAAGTCGAAGAATCATCGGATGAAATAGGTATTCTAGCTGATGCCACTAAAAAAATGGTGTGGTCACTTCTTGATTCACTTGAAAGCACAAACTCTATAGTGCAGGGCGTAGGAGAGGCGCTATACATAACAAATAAAGACCTCGTGGTAACCCACTGGAACCCTGCAGCTACTAAGCTGCTTGGATTTACTCCACAGGAAATCATAGGAAAACATTGCTACGAATTCACAGAATATGACGGGATGGAATCAGCATGCCATACGCCGAACTGCTCTTCTTTTAAGGTCATTAGAGGCGAGGCGGAAACTCTTACCCGGGAGGTCTTATTAAAATCTAAAAATGGCGAAAAGATTCCTGTGAAGATTAGCACTTCTCCTCTTAAAGATGCTAGCGGAAACTGTGTTGGAGTAATAAAGCTTGCCACAGATCTTCGTGAAATAAAGGAGAAAGAAAAGGAGATAGAAGATACTAAAAATTATCTCGAAACGCAAGTTAACCGCTTATTGCCTGTTGTCACATATGCAGCAGAAGGAGACCTTACCCACGAGATAACTGCTGAAAGAGACGATGCTATCGGAAAATTGATAAATGGATTCAACACTATGGTGGCCAGTTTGAGAAACCTAATAGCAGAAGTAAAAGCAGCCGCCAAAACGGTTGCAACAACTTCCCAAAACTTAGCAACTACAGGCACTGAAGTGAATGCCTCGGCCCAAGAAATCTCCTCCAGCGTCCAGCAAATTGCTCAGGGAGCACAAGACCAAGTCAATCAAATGAATCTGGCCTCAAGAGAAATGAAAAAGATCGCAGAAATGGCCCAAAGCATTGCCAAGGGAGCACAAGCAGCTGCCGAAGTTGCTGAAGAAGCTAACTCCAATGCGAAAGAAGGTGGAGAAGCCGCTAAACAAGCTATAAAGAAAATGAGAGAAACCACAGAAGTAGTTAACCAAACGGCTACGGCTGTAAGAGAGTTAGGAGAAAGATCCAAGAAAATAGTAGAGATCGTTGACCTTATAACAAATATTGCAGAACAAACAAACTTACTTGCCTTGAATGCAGCTATTGAGGCGGCGAGAGCAGGTGAACATGGGAGGGGGTTTGCTGTTGTAGCAGAGGAAGTAAGAAAACTTGCTGAAGGTTCTGGAAAAGCGGCAGAACAAATAAGAATGATTATAAGAGAAATCCAGACGGACGTTGAAGAATCGGTGAAATTTATGGATATGAGTTCTAGGGAAGTAGATGAAGCTGCCGACGTTGTGAATAGGGCACTAGGGGCCCTAGAGAATATATTAAACTCTGTGGAAGAACTTACAAGCCGTGTAGGTGAGATATCCGCCGCTACTGAAGAACAGAGTATGGCTTCGGAAAAAGTAGTTAGAGCTATCGACGATATAGCGGCAGGGGCCGAGGAAGCAGCCGCAGGATCAGAAGAGTGTAGTGCAGCGGCAGAAGAACAAACTGCTAGTGTAGAAGAGATGACCGCGGCCGCTCAAGAACTAGCTAACTTAGCTTCTAAACTTGACGAGTTAGTTGGGAAATTTAAGATAGAAAAAGAGGCATAATGATGGATGGGGATACGGGAGAAGAGATCCAGCTAGTGGTTTTCAAATTAAATGAGGAGGAGTACGGTGTTGAGATTAATCAAGTGAAAGAGATTATTAAAAAGACAAGGATAACTAGAATACCTAAAGCACCTTCTTTTTTAGAGGGTGTAATAAATCTGCGAGGGCAAATAACAGCGGTATTAGACTTAAAGAAGAGACTTGGCCTTAAAGGGGAGTCTGGCGAGGATATATCATCTCGAATAATAATAGTAGAAGTAGAAAACACAGTAGTAGGCATGATCGTCGATTCAGTATCAGAGGTCTTAAGGATGAATGTGAAGGATATAGATCCGACTCCATCAATTTCTACAGAGATAGAGGCTGAATATTTGAAAGGAGTTGGGAAATACGGAGATAGACTAATTATTCTCCTAGACCTAGCAAAAATATTAACTCCAAAAGAGGTTGCAAAAGTTAAGGAAATCCAGTAGGTGATAGAATGGCTAGAATTTTGATTGTCGACGATGCTGCGTTCATGAGAAACATGCTAAAGGATATTTTGACAAAGAATGGACATGAAGTAGTGGGAGAAGCTGGGAGTGGTGAGGAAGCTATATTAAAATATAAAGCCCTACATCCAGACTTGGTAACTATGGATATTGTAATGCCGGGTATGGATGGAATAGAAACTACTAAAAAGATTATTTCAGAGGACCCGAGTGCAAAGATTGTAATGTGTAGTGCCCTGGGACAGCAACAAATGGTGATTGATGCTCTACAGGCGGGAGCAAGGGACTATATTGTAAAACCCTTTCAGCCCGTAATGGTCATGGAGACTATTAAAAAAGTGCTTGAAGCTCCATAAGGTGTATAACTTGTCAAAAATAAAAGTGCTGGTTGTAGATGATTCTACATTTATGAGGCAAGTTATTTCAGACACCATCCAAGCGGACCCCTCCATAGAAGTAGTGGGTACAGCTAGGGATGGAGAAGATGCCTTAAAAAAAATTAGCGAATTAAAACCGGATGTCATTACACTTGACATTGAAATGCCTAAGATGGACGGGCTAGAAACTCTTGCCCATATTATGAATAAGTTTCCTACTCCTGTTGTAATGCTCAGTGCTATGGATAAGAGAGAGGCGGATATAGTAGTCAGAGCCCTTGAACTTGGGGCAGTTGATTTCGTATCGAAAACAGGAGGCAAGACAGCTACTTTACTTGATGAAGAAACCCAAGGAGAATTAATCGACAAAATAAGGATGGCTGCTACTGTGGATGTCAAGCGTTTACAGTATATGCCATCAAAAAAGAGTTATGTGACCCGAGGACCTAGATTCGTCACTCAACAATTCAAAGTTATAACGATAGGAGCCTCAACTGGAGGCCCAAAAGCTGTAATGAAGGTTCTTTCCAGGATTCCAAAAGATGTACCTGCCTGCTTTTTAATAGTTCAACATATGCCCGTCGGTTTCACCAAGTCTTTTTCTGAGAGACTAAATGAAGTATGTGAATTGCCTGTTAAGGAAGCCATAGATGGAGATGAAATTAAACCCGGAAGGATCTTTGTCGCCCCTAGCGACTATCACATGACTGTGGAGAAAAAAGATGCCAGCCTCCTTCAGAGGGGTATTATTAGACTGGCAAAAACTCCCAAGGTGAATAAGGTTAGACCCTCTGTAGACGTTACAATGACCTCGGTGGCTGAGGTGTATGGCCCTGATTCTATGGGAGTACTGTTGACTGGGATGGGGATAGATGGCGCTAGAGGTATGCTAGCCATTAAGGAAAAAAATGGGAAGACTATCGCTGAGGATCCATCATCCTGTGTAATATTTGGCATGCCAAAAGCTGCGATTGAGATGGGTGCTGTGGATAAAGTTGTTCCCTTAGATAAAATATCTGATACTATGTTAAGTTTCTTAACATGAGGCCAGAAAGATGGTGAATGAGGAGTATCTGGACCTCTTTATTAATGAATCTCGTGAGCATCTAGATAACCTAAATAATCACATCGTAGCTCTGGAGGAAAACCCTTCGAATATAGAGGTTATTAATGAGATCTTTCGCTCTATGCATACCTTGAAAGGTATGGCTGCTACGATGGGTTTTGAAAAAATACAGATATTAACCCATAAGATAGAAGACCTTCTAGATGAAATACGCAAAAGGAAAATAGAGGCCAGATCGGATATTGTGGATATTCTATTTGAGGGATTAGATCTCCTTGAAGAATTTCTCGATAAAATTTCCTCTGGGGGAGAAGTGGATATTGATATCTCATCTGTAATAGAAAAGTTAGAAGGGTACAGGGGAGGTACTAAATCGTCTACAGAGAAAAAACCATTAAAAAAATACAGAGTAATCGTTCATTTAAGCGAGAAATGTCAGTTAAAGTCTGTTAGAGCATTTATTGTTGTCAATAATTTGAAAAAAGTGGGAGAAGTTCTAGATATAAAACCAAGAATCGATGAATTCGAGAGCGAGAATTCTGGATTTGAAATGAGGATATCGCTATCCACTGACGCAGAGAAAGAAAAAATAGCCAAAATTATTGAAACTACGCCTGAAGTATCAAAAGTTGAAGTTTTAACAGAGGAAGAATTAGTTAAAAAAGAAACTATATCAGCGAAAGGTGCCACGCCCAAAGCCAAAGTAGCTACCCAGAGTTTAAGAGTTAATATTGAACGTCTTGATACGATGGTAAATCTCGTAGGAGAATTAATCATCAATAAAGCAACTATAAAAGAAGTAGTAAGGAAATACAATTTAAAAGAACTAGAGGGCCCTATAGCAATATATGATCGGCTCCTTGGAGATTTACAGTATGAAGTGATGCAATTGAGAATGGTTCCTATGGAAAAGATTTTCAATAGGTTCCCTAGGACAGTTAGGGATATAGCACGAAAAAGAGGAAAAGAAGTAGACTTCGAAATTGAGGGGAAAGAGATTGAAGTTGATAGAACAATTCTAGATGAAATTGACGAGCCAATGATTCACCTTATTAGAAATGCAATAGATCATGGTATCGAGGACCCTGATACAAGAGAGAAAAAAGGAAAAAGTAGAACTGGAAAGCTCAAGGTAAAAGCGGTTAGAGAGAAAGACCATGTAGAAATCTACGTTGAGGACGATGGCAAGGGAATAAACATAGATAAAGTTAAAGAATCAGCGGTAAAAAAGAAAATAATTACTGAAGAAGAGGCTTCTAAATTAGATGAAAAAGAAGCTCTTAACCTACTTTTCAGGCCGGGGTTTAGTACAGCCGAGAAGGTGACGGATATTTCTGGCAGAGGAGTTGGAATGGATGTAGTTAAGGCAAAAATCGAGAGAATAGGAGGAAGCGTAGAAATACAGTCAACCGTTGATGTTGGAACTAGAGTCATATTGAAGCTACCCTTAACTATGGCTATAATACAGGCTTTATTAGTTGGAATAAATGGAGAAATCTATGCAATACCCTTACTTAATGTAGACAGAATAGTTAGTGTTAAGAAAAGTGACGTTAAGACAATAAGAAATCGGCCGGTAATAAAGATCTACGACGAAGTGATTCCTTTAACTAAGCTTGAAAAATATACTGAGAAGGAATCTAAAGACAGTTATTCGGTGGTAGTAGTGGAGAAAGGAGATAAGAAAGCGGGTCTTATCGTTGATGAACTAATATCACAGCAAGATATAGTTATTAAGTCATTAGGAGAAATGTTCAGTGAAACAAAAGGTTTCTCGGGAGCCACAATCTTAGGGGATGGAAGAGTGGCCCTGATAATTGATACGGCTTCCCTTACAAGCGAGGTGGAATAAATTGAAGATAGAGGAGTTGAGCGAAAAACAGTTAGATGCTCTTAGAGAAGTAGGGAATATTGGAGCTGGCAATGCTTCTAGTGCTCTTTCTCAGATGGTAATGAAGAACGTTAAAATACGTGTACCTAGAGCCTATGTAGCTCCTATAGAAGAACTATCGAAATTGATAGGTGACCCAGAAGATATCATAGTGGGCGCTTATTTTAAAATATTGGGCAATATTAATGGAAACCTTTTAATTACTTTTTCTAAGGAACAAGCACTGTTTTTATCGAATACCCTACTTGGAAAAGAAAACGACCCTGACTTTATTACCGAAGAAAAAAAATCAGCACTGCAGGAATTAGGAAATATTTTGGCTAGCTCTTATTTAACTGCATTAAGCACATTTACGGGTATGAATCTCTTACCTTCCATACCACACATCACTTATGACATGGCCGGTGCGATAATTGAAGTACTACAGGTGGACTTGGCACAAAGAGTCGAAAACGCTCTTGTTATTGAAACTGAGTTCATAATGGAATCAAAATCTGCTATGGGTAACTTTATCGCTTTCTTCGATTCAGAGGCATTTTCTGAAATATTAAAAGCGCTCGGTATGGAAGGAGATTGAAGCTTTAATATATACTCGTATATAGATTATTTCCCTTATACATAAAAATTTCAAAATCTCTTAATATATTAATAGAGAAGAGGAGTAGATGTCCACATCATTAATTGAAACAGTTGGAATTGGAGATTATAAAGTAGCATCTTGCCCACGTATACTTACAGCTATTGGCCTAGGATCTTGTGTTGGTGTGTGTCTTTATGACTCAGCCATTAAATTAGGGGGTTTAATTCATGTTATGTTACCGGATAGTTCTATATCAAAGACGAAAAAATTCAAACCATCAAAGTTCGCTGATACTGCAATCGGTGTTACACTTGATGAAATGATAGAACAAGGAGCTTTGAAAAGAAGAATTGTAGCAAAGATTGCAGGAGGCGCTACGATGTTCTATAATAACGGAACAAACGACCCGATATTTGATATTGGAGTAAGAAATACTAACGCAGTTACAAAAGCGCTTAAAAATGAAGGAATCAAGATAATAGCAACTGATATCGGAGGAGACTATGGAAGATCAGTAACTTTTTTCACGGAAAATGGAAAAGTCTTGGTAAAGTCGAAAATGGGGATTAAGGAGATATAAAAAACTTACCCCCAATATCCCCCTACAAGTTGGTTAAATTCGGCTCTTTTTTTCCTTAATTTTCTTTCTAATTCCCTCTGTAAAGCGTCTAAGGATTCGGAATCCATATCTAATATTTCCTGGATTTCTCTGTGAATTGCGTTCTCGTCTATTTTTATGTTAGCTTTTTTTGCCAGCTTTTTAAACTCTGATCGCTTCTCCTTCAGCTTATAATTTAAAGTTCGGCTTAGAGTTTCGAGATCTCTAGAAGGCATTCTACTTATATCCCAAACACCTAAAGACCCCTCATGCCACCTCTCAAATTCAGGTGAATTAGGGGTACGGTGGAACAAATTCCAAAAACTAAAGTTTCCAAACATCATCTTTTTTATCCTCCCTTAATTTTTCAATATATGCCTCCAAAGCTGCTTCAATGACCATCCTTTGGGTTACACTTTTACCTGTCCTTAATTGCATCTCACCAACTAACTTTCGGATTTTCTCAGCAGTTGTAACGCTGACCGTTATCGTAGTTGTAGGTTCTCGCCGAGGGCTTGGAGACATATTCATTTATTTCACCAATTTAATTAATTAAGTGCATTAAACTAATTTCGTACTCATTTATAGCTTCCGGTTACAGAAAACCGAGAAAATAATAAACTAGGTATTCATACAAAATAAAATATCAAAAACAACTAAATAATATGCCTAAACCTGACTTCGTCCGTCGATCACTTTTAAGATTTTCAAAAATTATGGAGTTAAAGACCTATATCTTACTGTCCTCTTTTAAGATAATCGTTAATAGCAGCTTTAAGCGCATCAGTTCCTAAGTCGGCACATTTTCTCTCTATCTGAGGAATCCCTCCTAAGTAGGACGACACATCCATCTTACTAAGTTTTTTAGCTTCGCCTATTGTTTTGCCTAAAGCAAGCTCTGCCGCGATATTACTTGTAACTAAAGCTGGCGCACATGCAAATGCTTCGAATTTTGCGTCCACTATCTTATCATCCTTTACTTTAATATAAAACCATACCTCATCCTCACAATGAGGTTCACCAAGAGTCACTTTCCCAACCCCATCTGGGCTTTCTATTTTTCCCATATGCTTTGGATTTTTTAGAATTTTAACTATCTTTTGGCTTATCATTCCCACTACCTTTTTTCTTACGATAATCTTCAATTGCCGCACGTAAAGCATCAGCAGCTAATACCGAACAATGCATCTTGATAGGTGGTAATCCTCCAACCGCATCAACTACATCTTTTTTAGTTATCTTTAAAGCCTCGTCCAAGGTTTTCCCTTTAGCCATCTCTGTTATTACACTACTTGTACCTATAGCCGCTGCACATCCGAAGGTCTCGAATTTGATATCGTCTATCTTATTGTCCTTTATCTTAATATATAGATACATTACATCCCCACATACGGGGTTTCCTACCTTTCCAATACCATCAGGGTTTTCCATTCTACCCATGTTCCTAGGATTTCGAAAATGGTCTATTAACTTGTCGCTATACATATGTTTCCTCCTAGTGTTTATGAGACTGTTCCTTTGCTAAAGCCTCCTCATATTCCCCAAAATCTTTTTTAAACGGGGATATTCTTCTTAATCTCTCAACTACATTAGGCAGTACTTCTAATACATAGTCCACATCTTCATCTGAATTTTGTTTACCAAGAGTAAATCGTAGTGACCCGTGGGTTTCCTCGGGTCTTAACCCAATAGCAGTTAGAACATGGCTTGGTTTAAGAGACTTTGAGGAACAAGCACTTCCAGTATTGGCGTAAATGCCGCTAAAGTCGAGTTCTAAAATTAAAGATTCACCTTCTATGAATTTAAAGCCTATGTTAACATTATTCGGCAACCTTCTTTTCCTTGGTCCATTTAACCAAGAGTTCTCGATCTTTAAGGCGCCCTCAATTAACCTATCCCTCAGCTTTACCAGCCTCTTTGCTTCTTTATCCATTTCTCGAGCAGCGAGTTCTGCCGCCTTTCCGAATCCTACTATACCAGAAACATTCTCAGTACCTGATCTAAGATTCCGTTCATGGCCCCCTCCGTGTATTAAAGGAGTTATTTTTGTGCCTTTGCGAACATAAAGAGCCCCAACCCCTTTTGGTCCATACATTTTATGACCTGAGATAGTCAATAAATCTACATTCATTTTTTCTACGTCTACAGGTATTTTTCCTACAGTTTGAACTGCATCGGTATGGAAGTATATGCCTCTTTCCTTCGCTATTTTCCCTATCTCTTCTATAGGTTCAATAGTTCCGATTTCATTATTAGCATGCATAATTGAAATTAAGATCGTATCGTTGCGAATCTCCTCTTCCAACTTATCTACAGAAACAAAGCCTTTATTGTCAACTGGTAAATATGTTACCTCAAAACCCATTTTTTCAAGCCACTCACATGGATGGAGCACTGCGTGATGCTCTATAGATGAAGTTATTATATGTTTACCCTTTTTCTTGTTAGCAAAAGCAACCCCTTTTATAGCCAAGTTGTCCGACTCTGTGCCACCGGATGTGAATATAACTTCAGAGGAAGATGAGTTAATTAGGTCAGCTATCTTTTCTCTCGCCTCCTCCATCGCTTTTTTTGCTTCCTGAGCAAAACTATAAAGTGAAGACGGGTTACCATATTTCTCTGAGAAAAAAGGTTTCATTGCTTCCATAACTCGGGGGTCTACAGGTGTAGTCGCCGCATGATCCATATACACTCTCCTCATTATCTCACCTCTGTTTTACATGTTTTACATACAAAATCACTAAAAATCCCCGAAAAAGTTTTTGAGAATTCTTCACATGTTTTTATCATAATCTCCTCCCCCCTGCTAGTGAGTTCGTATATCTTTTTACCCCGCTCCCCTACCCTTTTAACTCTTATAAGATTATTCTCTTCCAATTTTTGAAGCGCTGGATAAAGAGTCCCCTGCTCTACTTTGCTATTCTTTATTTTATCAAGTCTTTTCATTAACTCATAACCATGAGTGGGCTCCCGCCATAAAAGCCATAAAATCTGCATTTGAAGCATGCCCAACTCGATTCCTTTGTGTGTGTTAACCGACATGTCGGTGATAATACATATTATTAACTACTTAAAATATAATCTTAAAAGTTATTGTAAGTATATATCCCTTAATTGATGTATTAATTCGTGAAATTCCTCATGCTTCCCAATACCAATTCTTTCCCGCTCAATTTTTTCGAATTCTTTGAGTAATTCTTCCTGCCTCTCCATGGGGAGATGCATATCTGCTAATTTGTAAAGTATATTGTCTTCCTTCTCAATGTGCTGAGCTAGAAGATTGATGTATCCCTCTGCATTCGCTATTATGTCAGGTATCGCAGTATTATCCCCTCTCCCATATCTAGAAATAGCCTCATCCATATTCTTAACATATTTCCGCCCATTATCATGCTCCGCCAACATTACGCCAATCGGACCCTCCTCTCTAGGCACGCCGGATTTTTCCATTGCCGGAAAAAGGAGGTCTTCTTCCTTTCCATGATGACATTTATCCGCAAATGTTCTAATAAAATCCACTATTTTATTAAGGTGTTCTATAGGAACCTTTTCACCCGACTCTAGTTTTTCACAAATCTTTATTAAAACCTGCAACATCAGTTTAATAACCTTATGTTCTTCTTTTAATTGCTCTGTCGCCTTAATTTCCATCACTTTTTATCATTTATGCCAAGGAATATGAGTCAACGATATTTTGTATGACACTTATCACAACTCTTTTCTGAAAGTTTATTAAGAGCTTCTAATGAATTATTTTTGTCTTTTTCTATAATGCTTTTTTCAATTTCAAATACAATATCAGTTCTAAAATAAGGATCCCATGCTTCAGGAGTTGTTTCAGATAAAGCCATATATATTTTTTTGAAATCATTAAACGCCTCTTTTGTCATGTTATAGTTATCCTCATCCAAAGCAGAGAGTATTCTAGCAAGTTCATGATTCATCCTTCTCATATTATTCTTGATATCTATCTCCCCTATTAACTCTACGTCTTCTCTAACACCAAATTCTGACTCTAATATTTGCACTAGGAGAAAGAGAGCTCTAGATCTCTCCTCAATTGCTTCTTCATTTCCCTCCTCTATAGCAACAATTAACCCATCTACTAGCTCCTCCAGGGTAGTAGTATATTCAGGTTTTAAATATTTAGAAAGTCCTGTCGCAGATTCCTTAAATTGATTAGCCCTAAAAGTAGCTACTTCATAGTCACCCAATAAAAGAGCCACTCTTATCTGGCTGAGGGTATACGACATTCTCTCTAACTCCGAAAAAACTCTGAATCCGGCCTGTATCCTTGCTTCGAGTTCTCTATTTTCAGCTTTCACTTTTTCCATCTCTTGTTTTATAGAAGAGACCTCACTATAACTTACAGAATACCCAAATATGGCACTAATAACAATGCCAACAATAAATAATGTAACACATGAACGGCTTAAATATATCTTTATCACACCCCTGCAGAGTTCCTACCTTTGAAATAAGAGGAGAATATTTTACTTTCTCTTTTTTCTTAAAATTTTAAACACATCACCCTCCTTAGCTTTTTCTCCAAGATAACATATATCTGGGCATTGAACTGAAAACCGCCAGCCCATTTCTTTATCAACTATCTTAAGTTCTTCCCATTCTTCTTCTAACTCAACAATTTGCTTAGCAATTTTATTTATCTTATCTTCATCCACTATCCCTGAGAACTCCTTATGTAAAATTTCAGCTACACTTTTTTCATCAACCATGTTCCTTCCTCATGTAACAGTTCTAATTATTATAAATACAACAAAAATCACAATCGCTGCAAATAGTGTAAATACGACTATCGTATCCAAAGGAGATTTTTGTGGTAGGGGTTCAGATATCTCAAGGTCTATCCATGTAGACGTAGACTTCAAGCCATCTCTTTCCCCAGCAGAGCCGTCCCATGCTGCAAAGGAGATAGCTGTTCTCTTTCCCACTCCAAATTGTGCATCGCTTTCGTAAGGTGTCGTAAAGGATCGACTCATAACAACAGTCCATTCTCCATTTTTCCACTCTCCCTTTCCTATTACATTCTGTTCAGCTGAGGGAGTTATTGTACCGTATTCAGTAGAAATTAGATTTTCAACAGGGGTTGTCCGTTTATCTACAGAATAAAGATTTCCGACAGATTTTGCAGGATAGAATATCTCCTCTTCTTCTCTTGGATAAAAATTCACCATCATATTTGGATACACATTATCAATATCTTTGAACCCATTTAAGTATTCCTCGTTCCAATCTGCCTTCCAATGCCATATGTTGCCAGCTGCTCCAAGTTGTCCCATACACACAGAAGGTAACTTTCCATTATCTAATTTCACTGGAAATTGAACCGCGACAGAATCTCTGAAATCTTCTTGTCTCAAAAAGCTTACATCTTCAGTATCATCTTTCCAAGTGAGTTTAAGATATATCGCCTCTCCATCATGAAGTGCTCTAGCAGTTAGGGATTTAATTGCTCCACCTCCCCGCGGAGCTGTTATTCTCGACTGAGCACTAAGAGGCACTATTACAGGCACTGCTTCATCCCAGACTGGATCATTAATATTATCGATAGAGATATGCTCGACATATTTAGCTTCAAGTATAATTCCCTGAGAATTTGCAATTTTGATATTTAAAAATGTTAAAGTTAATGATATAAGAAAGACGACTCCAAAAGCTAAAATACCCTTGCGATTCATGAGTTCACCTCTTAACATTTATTAGATCCCCCCTCAAGTATTTTTTCATAAACTCACTCTCATTAGCTGGAGAAAAACCTGTAGTAGCTGGTTCCCAGATTCCTATTCCACCTAGACCTCCGTCTTCTGCTTTAGATATTTTCACTAAGGTCTCTTTTGGAACTGTATTTATAGCGTGATTATCAGACTCGCTACCAAACATGAAACCCATAACGGCCTTCTTTTTATGGAAAAGAGAATCGGTCTGATGCATCGGCATTGACCAGTCGCGAGTAATACTTTGATGGCTACCATATCTGAAGTTTGCCTGATATCCAGTGCCCTTGGATAAGGCACGTCCATCGCTGCGAGTTTCATGAGCATCCACGCTTTTTTCGGTAGCTATAAAAGCTCCATGCTTCATCATTGTAAAGTGATAAGGAAACGCAGGGTTATACTTAACTCTGAGCATGGCTCTCGCCACCCTATATCTTGGGTCATTGCTTTTAGCACCACGATATGGTCGGTCCGCTGGATTAGCGTCCACATAAACATAGTCTCCATCATTTAATCCCAAGTCCCTAGCAGCAATAGGATTAATATGGATCTGATGTTCGCCAACACCAGGAGTTCGTTTATCCATCCTATAAGGATCCCCAAAGTTAGAATCCCATATCATATGCCAGTCAACATCACTCCACGAAGAATGCACACGATGTCGAGTCTTGGGGGTAATGCAATAAAATTTATAGCCTTTTTCCCAGAGGAAGTTCTTTGTGTTTTTTACTTTACTCCATGGCATCTTTTTATTCAACACTGTGCGCTCATCCCAGTGTTTAGCATCGTCAGGCAAGCCGTAATCATCAGGACGAATATAGGGGTTATTGCTTACTATTACATTTGGTTGATATGGGGTTGCTTCTGGTCCTTCTCTATGTACCACAAAATTTTCTCCATATTCAATTGCTTCTGGGATATCTGAGTAGGCATGTAGCCTTCCTGTATCCGTGTAAAATGGCCAGCTATCATGAATTTGTTCATAAAATGCAACTCTAGGATAAGTCCTAAATAACATTAAAGCTGCTCCAGGCTCTCCATATTTTCCTGCTATGATATCCTCCACTGTATATCCATGGGTTGTTGCAGAACCGTCAAGTAAGCGATTTATATATACCTCTTCCCTCCCCTCTAGTGCAAACTTCCAGTAATCTTCGAAGCGCTTGTCATTAAGTTCTCGGCCAATTGCCCTAGCTACCTCTGCTAATATTCTGACATCGTCCTTAGAATCATAGAGGGGCTTTATTCCTCCTTTCCAAATTTGTAGAAAAGGATTAGAACAACTTACATGTACCTCATATGCCTGTGATTCAACCCAAGAGTTAGCTGGAAAAGTTATATCTCCGTATTCTACACTAGAGGTCATTATAATCTCATTTTGCATTATAAGCTCAACATTATTATTTACATTGAAAAGCATGTCATAGGCGTGTTTTGCGTTGTTTAACAAATTGACATTTGTAGTCCAGATAACCTTTGTTGGCGTAGGCATAGCTGTTTTGCCTGTAAACACTTTCCTACCATATTTCGGTGTCTCTACTACCAGAGGTGTGTCGCCATGGTTCCAATAAGCAATTGCCTCTCCCTTGACGGTGCCCCTTATTTTTAAGTCCTTTGCCTTTGCATTAGGATCTAAGTTAGGATTAAACGGATCTTCTTTAATCCAACCAAGAAATCCAGGACCAGACCATGAACTTCCCTGCCATAAAGCTGCCTTGTAATTTCCTGCCCAAGTATGACTTCCTGCACCATGGATTCCTATATTACCTGTTAACATAAGAGGGAGATATGTAGCTCTATTGACCTCTGTTGCATGGAACCAATGATTTATTCCTTCACCAACATGTATAGCCACAGGCTTAATTGTAGCAATGTCCTTTGCTAATTTCATAATTAGATCTTTTGGGGCTTGTGTTATTTCAGCTACTGTATCGATATCATAGTCTCTTAAATGAACTTTGTACATCTCCCAGAGAGTCATTACTTCTACTTCAGATCCATCAACGAGTTTTACCTTGCCCTTCCACTCTAAGTCAGGATCGATGTTTTTCTCTTCAAGTTTTTTACCCACGTCCTCAGGGGATATGGCTTTGAGTCCATTAGTATTTTTGTCCCATATCACTCTATCTCCTATTTTATCCCTTTGTTCCTTTGTTAACCCCATGACCCTCATCATTACGCCATTGGAAATATCTTGGTTCACATAATTTGGAAATACCTCGTCAGCTCTCAGCCTCTTTAGTGTATCAGTTCTAACAAGCAACGGGAAGTCAGTGAATTTTTTAACAAATTTTTCATCATACCACTTGTTATCCATCAATATTTTAGTAATCCCTAAGAATAAAGCCGTGTCTGAATTAGGTCTCACTGGTATCCAATAATCTGCTTTTGTATTAGGAGCACAATAGTCCGGTGATATAACAACGACCTTGGCACCTCGTTCGATTAGTTCTATGAAGAAATGAGATTCAGGCATTTTATTTTCTACTAGGTTTTTACCAACAGCTATGTGAAGCTTTGAATTTCTCAAGTCATTGAAATCACATTCACTTGTCTGCAAACCATGTACCCACGGATGACCAGGAGCCTGATCACCATGCCATGTATAATTATCCCAATTGCGTCCGCCTTTGGCTTCATCTGGACCGACGCCCCGAATATGAGAATCCAGTAATGCCAACATGTTGGAAAACCTATACATCCCGTATTTTCCTATGGCGCCTAAAAGACCCATTCCTCCACGACATTTTATAGTCCTAGTTCCAGCCCCCCCCATCTCCTTTACCATTTCTGGTGCATATCCTTGAGCTAATAATTTTTTAGCTCCTTCTTCCCCGCTGTATCTCTTTGCTATGGCTATGATCCCCCTAGCTGCATATTCAAATGCGCTTTCCCAGTCTATCTGAAGAAGTTCATCAGTTCCCCTAGAATCAAATTTATATTTTTTCTTATTCTCTGGAGTAAGTTCAGGAAAACCATCGTCCGCCCACTCCTTCCACCCTTTCCTTATCAAGGGCTTTTTAAGGCGATAGGGCCCATATACCTTGCGGTGAAATGTGTATCCTTTGAGACACATTCTAGGATTCCAATGCACTGTTGCTTGATTTCCATATAGATCCTTATATTTCTGCACGTCATAGTTTTGCTCTACCCTCACTATCACTCCATTTCTAACGAAGGCTTTAACTCTGCAAGCATGAGTGTCATTTGGAGAACATATGTAGGTGAAGGTAGAATCATATTTATATTGATCAAGGTAAACTTTCTCCCAGTTTCTATCTGGATAAGACTCTAATGGATTATCAACCCGTACAGGTTCAAGAATGGTTAAAGATAGCCCTTTTTTCCCTAATCCCATAGCTGCTGCAGCGGTTGCTACACTCATCTTTAAAAATTTTCTTCTAGTTAATGCCATTTCTTTAGCCTCCTTTTTCAACTTTAGAACCCCCTAACTTGCAAACTATACAATTCCACGCATCTATCACAAGCTCCATCATCCTGGTCCCACTCCGGAAAGTCTTCTTTTATAGCAGCTATAACATCTCGAAATTCGCTTAGATTTTCAAACCAATTATATGTGGGAAATCCGCAGAGGGGACATGGTGTACCTCTTAAGAGAATTCCCTTGGAACTTATACCAGACCTTTCAAGGAGTTTCCGCGGTTCTTTCGATAAACTTAAGATTTCATTATGAGTTAACTTCTTAGAATTCCAAAGAGAGTTAAAGACTCTTTCTCTGTACTCCTCTGGAATTTTTTGAAAAATCTTATTGAATTCCTTATATCGTAAACTTTTATCAGCTATCGTTTCTTTTCCACATGAGATTAAACGAGAGTCTACATAAATATCCCAGAGTAACTTATATTTCTCTTTAATCACGATTTCATTTGCTAAAGAATTAGAAAATTTTTCTTTTTTATAACCGAACTCCTCATCAAGGATATCCGATATATGCATAAGTTCATGACGCATAAACCTAGAAAGAAGATGTGAACTGAGAAATCCTTCTGGAGGAAGTTTTATTACTATTCTTTTTTGTCCTTTCTCACTAACTAGTAAATCTGCTTCCTCTGTGGTATTAGCCTCCAATATCACCATTTCATCTATTTTGCTCAACTGCGGAAATTCTCCAACTACTTCGTTTATAACCTCATTTAAGCCTAATCGCATGAAAATGCTTAGATGAAGTTTTTTAAATTCATCTTCTCTATCTTTTTTTGGAGCATCGTAAATTTGGTCCGCGATTCGATGATAATATTCACTAAGTTCATAATCTCCCTCTTTTTCCTTTCGACGAATTATTTCTACTACAACATTCTCCACAAGCCTAGAGTCATATTTTATCTCCATCTTTATCACCCACAAGACCCGCACGAAAAACATTCATCTTCCATAGCTAATGACGAAATCTCAGGCTTACCAACTTCCTCTGGATTGACACCTAATAGTGAAATTTCATAAGATACAAAATCAGATGCAAACACAACGAGCGCATTGTAAAATCCTTTTCTGGCTTTCTTTTTTAGCAACCTCAAAAACACAGGCACCCATTTTCCAATGTGCTCTTCTACAAATTTTCTCTGTGTCGAAACATAAATTTCCACCATATTTGCATCATTCTTATCTCGAGCATAAGCTTCTCCATATGTTAAGAAATGCATATATTCAAACTCTACTGAAATATGATCAAATCGCTCCCCTATTTTATTTGAAGGGTTTAAACCGAAAGCCTTGTAGAATCCTGAAACATCAGCTAACTCTTTTGTTTTCTGGTGAATGTGAGCTGTCCCGTATTCGGCTTCGTAAGGGGGACACTCATTTGAGGGTATATTACTGAAAATCACACGATGCTCAGCTTGTAACGATGTAAATGTTAGGTTTTTAACATTTTCTTCTAACATCCTCAGTCCCTTTTCTAATTCTTTTCCGTTTTTTAAAAGCGTAGAAGCATCCCGAATTCGTTTTATAAACATCCTATTTTTTAATAATTCATAAAACTCTAAATCAGGATAAAGAAAAGATAAGGAAAGATGCTTATATATAACACTCCGAGCCAATGCCTTAATTGATACTATATCCATCTTACCACCTTAAATTGAATTATAATGCTTATAATAACCAAACTGATCCTTCTGTTTTCTTTCAAAAATAGGCTCTAGAACCTTTGTATCGACGACTATTTCTCCGTCTTTATCATAACCGATAACCCTGTCATTATACATCGCCCATTTTTTGCCATTGATTGTTGTTTCATAGATTTTTTCCCCAGTTTTTTGTACCTCAAATTTGAATATGATTTTTTGAGTAGTTCTGAAAAGTTGCAACAAACCTAGAAGATCCCTAGAAGGAGCCGTATACCTTTCTATCGCTTCATCTACACCGGGACCGAACATTTGATAGAGATACTTCCTAGGCACCCACCTGGGGGGGATATAATATCCATTGGGAAGAGTACCAAATTGAGGATAAAGGGGTAGCGCAACCTTCTCAACATGCACTAAGAAATAAATAGGATTTTGGGGATCTTTTTTCCAAACCCCATTAGAATCTATATCAACAAGCCCCTGAATTCGGATCTTACCTACGCATGCGGTCATGCACCTAGTTTCCATTGGTTTTCCATTACTCAATGGATCTTTCCCTTCAATCCTAGGATAGCATGCGATACATTTCTCACTTACCCTAGTCGCAGACCGGAACATTGGTTTTTTATAAGGACATGCTTCAACGCATTTTTTATATCCTCTACAACGTTTTTGGTCAATCAGAACAATACCGTCCTCCTCCCGCTTGTAGATCGCTTTGCGTGGGCAGGCAGCAAGACAAGCAGGATAAGTACAATGATTACATAAGCGTGGAAGGTAGAAAAACCAGTGCTCATGCTCAGGCAAAGAGGTACCCTTCGAATGCACGAATGCATTTCTTTTTCCTAGTGGCCCATAAGGAGAATCTTCAAAAATATTTGGGAACCGCCATTCTTTATCGCCAGGTAAGTAACCCAATGCTACTTCGCTAGGAGTAAAACCCATCGGTGTGGATTCCCCCGGGAGAGCTTCAAATATAGTCAAACCTTCATAAACTCCATAAGGCCGGGCAGTACCCTTCTCCATCTCACTTTTCCAAATAGGCTTTCTTCCCATTTTCTTATGAGACTCATCAAGCATTTTAAGGAGTTTTATATCCCAGTGCTGTGGGTAACCCCCATAAGGCTTTGTTTCAACATTATTCCACCACATAAACTCTTGACCCTTGCTGAAGGTCCAAGTAGATTTGCATGCCATTGTACAAGTCTGACAAGCTATACAACGGTTAAGATTGAAAACAAATGCAAATTGTTTTTTTGGATAAGCTTCCTGAAAAGGAAACTTCATTTTCCTCCCGAGTTGCCAATTGTATACCTCAGGCATTAATCTTCCTCCTGTCTATTTTCATTAATAGTATCATACCCATGCCAATACCAGTCGCCCTGATAGTCACCTTTTTCAAAGACTCCAAACCGCATTTCATGTCGCCTAGCAGTATGACAATTAAAACACACATTATAGTCTACCCCTATCATAGCGATCTCAGAGGCTTCTCGATATTTGCCTATATTCATCAAATAGTAATATACTTCTCCAGGACCATGGCAAGCTTCGCACCTTACTCCTTCCTCTTTATAATTTCCTGTATCTTCGTCATAGCCAGTCGTATGACACCGATAGCATTGCTCCTTGTAACTTTGATCCCCTTCAATAAAATCAATAGAGTTTTTCACTATTTCCATCGTTTTAAACTTAGTTTTCCCCCATCTTTCAATATGATTGCTAGCAAGATCCTTATGACATTTCAAACAGCTCTCCGTACCATAATACTTAGCTTTTTCTCCAGTAATTGTGAACTCACGGAAGTCAAGCATTTCCTTTTCTTTCTGTCTACCTATCTCTTGAGGAGGAGTCAGAATTGCAAGTTGCTTCCAAAAGTTAAAGATAGTTTCTGAATCCCTCAAACGCCACCACATATCAGCCTTTGTCGCATATATTCCTTTATGGGCTTCCTCTTCATCTAGGGCTCTGCCCTCACCACCATGACATACAGTGCAACCATAAATATCAAAAGGAAAATGCTTTGAAGTAGGATGCTTATTCGCAAGCGTATTTAGATCTATATGACATGTTGGACAACGATCTACTTCTCTATTACGCAATAGAATCTGTTTTACCCCAATTTTTTCTTCTTTAAGAGCTTCTAACTGCATTCTAAGTCTTTCTTTTTCGCCAGGATCTATAACATTATTATATTTAGACTCCAGGTCACTTTTAAGCTCCTCATAATATTCAATTTGATATTTTTTCCACTCAGGAGATACTTCTTTATAAACACCGATTGCAAAGACGGCAAGTAATCCCATACTGAGAACAACAAATAATGTAAGCATCCTCATTTTTTCACCTCATGTGATCTCCCAAGATTCCCACGGCCAGAACCATCTCCACTCCGGACCTCTGAAATAAACCCCAATTATTATTAATATCGTCCAGATTATCACCAACAATGCAAAGAGGAGTATAGCGAGTTTTCTCTCTCTTGAAAACCATATTCCAACTCCCCTTGGATTTTTATCAATATAGGGCGTAGCAAATAATGCTAAAACAATCAGTGTCGGAATTAGCACACCACCTAAAAATGCGTCATATGAAACCAGTTCTTGTACGCCCAAGAAATACCAAGGAGCTTTAGCAGGATTAGGTGTAATCTCAGGATTAGCATGTTCTTCTAATGGAGCATTAAAGACAAGCGATATGCCCATTAGGAAAACAGTTAACGCCAGAGCTACTATAAATTCCCTAGCCATTAAATGCGGCCAGGTATGCACCCTTGCCTCTGTCTTTTCCTCTTTATCCATTAATCTTCCTCCTTATAGTCCCCTAGAAAAGCCATCTTTTCGCACTCTCCAAAAATGGAGAATCATAAGCAACATCATTAGCGTAGGTAGAAGGATTACATGAAGCACATAGAAACGGATTAAAGCGTTTTGTCCTACTGTATTTCCCCCAAGAAGGAGAAATCTAATTTTTGGCCCCACAACAGGTGCATAAGAGGCTATATTTGTTCCAACGGTAATAGCCCAATAAGCCAATTGATCCCAGGGGAGTAAATATCCAGTAAAACTCAATAGAAGTGTAAGTAATAAAAGAGAAACTCCAACAACCCAATTAAACTCTCTCGGAGGCTTATAAGCTCCAGTAAAGAATACTCGGCACATATGGCCAACAACTGCTATGATCATCCCATGGGCAGCCCACCTGTGTATGTTTCTTAAAGGAATACCAAATGGCACCACTGTCTCTAAATCAAGCATGTCATCGTAAGCTCTATTAACATCTGGGACGTAATAAAACATCAAAAGGATACCGCTTACTGTAAGAATAATAAATAAAAGAAATGAAATTCCCCCAAGACAAAGAGTATATGACGGATTTATAGCTTTTTTTGAAATTTTTGCAGGATGTATGTGGAACCAAACATTACTGAGGATCCTTCTTGTCCTTCCACGAGAAGTGTCATCATACTCTTCCCTAAAATAGGATTTCCACACCCTGCTTTCTTTTATTTTTTTAATCCAGCCCATAAAGATCACATCACACTTCTAAATACGATCTAGGGTCTTTCCAGTCTCCTAAATATCCCTCACCATAAGATCTGCCATCAGAACTAAATTTTTTACTCGTATCTATCAAAATCCTGCCATCGGGAGCTAACGTAATGAAAGCCCTGTCTAATGGTCTAGGCGCAGGACCATAGAAATTAATACCATTCTTATAAAATCTGCTTCCATGGCAAGGGCATTTGAAAATTCCTTCATCCGGAAACCATCGGGGCGTACATCCAAGATGGGTACAAACCGCAATAAGAGCGTATATTATATTTTCTTCACGTACTATGAAAACCTTGTGAGGTTTATCAACAACTACTGTCCCAATCTCATAATCTTCAGGTGTCTGCACTTTAAAAGAGGGAGAAGGCTCATAAGAAACCTTTGGAAATAAATATCTCACAACAGCCAAAAGGGAACCGCTCAAGAAGGCAACTATACTTCCCCAGCCAATAGTTCTCAGGAAATTCCTTCTAGAGACCGACATCCTGTCTGATTTATGCGCTATTTCATCATCCATGGATATTCACTGCTTTTTTTCGATCAATCAAAATATAAAAGCTTTTTTTTGTAAAAAATTCCAAAAAATGATGCACTAATTTGTTGAAAATAAATTCAATTCTTAATAAATAATAAAAGTCCTAGTATTGCGAGAAAGTGTTGATAAGTAAGGGTATGCGCATAGCCAGACGCAAAAATGAGCAGCAATCCTGTTGCAATATCTAATTTATTTTCTCTAACACACTTCAAAATCACTATTAAAAAAAACAAAAATGCAATAGCATATACCGGCAAAGGATATGCTAAGGAATATCCCAGTGTCCAAATTGTGAAAATTGAGCTCATAGAAGGCAATTTTAGAGAAAATAAAACAAATCCCGTTACAACCACTAATGCTATAATGACTATACTTATATTTTTTGAGAGATCCTTTCCTTGCTTAAGAACAAGAGAAAAAAATAGAGGAAATACACTTAATGGAAGGGACAATTCACCCAGGGAGAGAGCTGTTATCGAGAAAATTGGCAGAGAGGGTATTTCTAGAAGTCCGTATATACTATGAGAAATAACATAATAGCGATATAATAAGAAGGAAATAGTAAGCAATATGATAAAAATAATTTCTCCCTTTTTTAGGATTTTGACACCCTTAAAACCTAAAAGAATGATAATAATGCTAGATGTAAGATAAAATAAAAGAGTTAGTGACTGTGCAGTAAAAAAAAGCATAAAAATATTCTCTAAAACTAGAGCAAAGATTGATATTCCGATCAAGACTTCTGACGTTCCCTTCTCTTTTAATAAAGAATAAGCTAAGGCTATCAGCATTATTAACACCGACACCAGAAGAAAATTATAAACAATATATCCAAATTCAGAAAAAATAGAATATATCGTAAATATTTCATTACTCTTCGGGATAAATATGCCTATCCTCGTGAAGGTTCTATAAAAAAAAAGTTCTAAGGGTACTAAAATCAATAATACTTTTAAAACCGCTGAAGAAAAGTTCATTTGAGCACCTTTGAACATAATGATCATCTTCGTCTATTACCAGATTTTACAAATCATATTTTATATGTTTTGATAAATATGAGATCAAACTTTGGATAGAAAATCCCTCTTTATCTTACAAAAATAGAATATATAGTTATAACTACAGATTTGATTAAAATGAAAATAAGTGTAAAACTAATTTGTTCTTACCTAATAGTTATTATAGTACCGATGAGTATCCTCGCAATAGTCACGACTCACATGATAAACACTAGCATGGAAAAAAGCGCACAAGAAGCTATTAATCAAAACTTGAAAGCTGCTTGGATCCAGTATTTTGTTAGAGGAGATCAGATGAAATATGGAATGTTGCAAGCAGCGTCAGAGAATGAAATACAAACTGCTGTTTATCAAAAAAATGAAGAAGCTCTTTTGGAACTGATGAAAAGATGGAAAGTATACAGGCCCTACGTTGATATTTGGGCTGTTGTTGACTCAGAAGGAAAAGTTATCAAAAGACTTGGAAACAATAAATCTGGCGACTATTTAAAGTTGAATGGGCTAATTGAGAAAGCCCTAAAACACAAAGAGGCCATAATATCTACTGAGTTACTGCCAAAAAAAGTACTACTCGAGAACGGGGTAACTCAATCATTGGCTAATGACGAGGGCATGGTACTATTTGTAGTAACACCAGTAATAATGGGCGATGAAGTTGTTGGTGCCATCATAACTGGAGACCTATTAAATGGAGACACATTTATACCGCACACTCTTGAAAACAAAATTCCGGGACTCAAAGTGTCCATTATACAAGAAGAAAAGGTTATTTCGACTAACATACAGGGGGAAAGCGGACAACTTGAATTTGGAGCCAAAATTTCTGAATCTATATTAAAAACCATTTCTTTAAAAGAAAGATTTAGTGGAGACCAAAAAATTGGAGACCAGTTTTACAAAACAGCTGTTGAACCAATAATAAATAATAAAGGAGAAGTAATAGGTGCCCTTTTTGTTGGAGTGCCAAAAGAGCACTTCGAGATATTAAAAGCTAATAATATAAAGGCAATAGCTCTTGTGACGTTACTTGGTATGCTCATAGCATTTACAATAGCTATCATCGCCGCTAAAGAAATATCTAGACCAATTTCAATGTTAGCGGATGCAAGTAGAAAGATTAGAGAGGGGATCTTTGATGTTAAGATTGATAGTAAAAGATTTGAAAGTAAGGATGAGATAGGCGAACTCGCTACTTCATTTAAGGATATGGCAGTCAAGCTTAAGCATAGCTATACTCAACTTGAAAATATCGTAGATGAGAGAACCCGGGAACTATTGCTCCTCCAAAAAGTCAACAATTTACTTAATGCAGGGATAAAACTCGATTTAATTCTCGATACGATAGCCAATGGACTTACTCATGACTTTGGTTATGACATTTCTGCTATTCACCTATTGGACGAGGAAAAAAATCATCTAATTTGCAGAAGCTATTCAGCTGACTCTAAATTGGTTGAAAAGGTAGAGAAACTCTGTGGAAAAAAGGCTTTAGGATACAAAATTCCCTTATTTGAGGGGAGTATATTAACCAAGCTTATTAAAACAAAAAAGCCAGTAATAACCCAGGATATCATCACCTTAGTAAAAGATCATAGTAATAAACCTAGTCTACAAATATTAGCTAGACCGATAGTTAGACTCTCAGGGATAAAATATGGGATAGGAGTACCCCTACTCGCTGAGGATAAGATTGTTGGTGTAATAGGTGTAGGAAGTCGTAAAAAACTTACAGAAAAAGATTTGGAGAGACTACTTAATTTTGCAAGGCAAGCAGGTTTAGCTGTAGAAAGAGCGAGGATTTATGAAATATTGGAAGAGAGGGTCCAGGAGAGAACTAGAGAACTTAAGGAGTCGAAAGAATTTCTAGACTCTGTCTTTAATTCTATAACAGACATGATTTTCATTAGGGATCTTGAGTATAATATAATTAGAACAAATAAGGTCACAGAGCAGATCTTCGGCCACAAAATAGTGGGTAATAAATGCTACAAAATATTGATGGAAAATGATTCCCCCTGCAATGAGTGTCCAGCTGGACGAACCTTAGCATCAGGAAAATCGTTTATAAGAGAGACATATCATGACAAGCTGAAAGAATATCTGTTGATAAGTACATATCCCATAGCAAGTGAAGATGGAAAGTTAAAGGCTGTGGTAGAAACTGTAAAAATCGTCACACAAAAAAAGAAAATGGAAGAGCAAATGATGCAGTCAGAAAAACTTGCTTCAATCGGTAGACTTGCAGCGGGATTTGCTCATGAAATAAACAATCCACTAACTAATATTTCTTTATATTCTCAGATCATGAGACAAAAAGCCAGAGGCGAGAATAAAAAGATGCTTAATATTATCAAAAGTCAGACAGACATTGCAGCTAGAATAGTAAAAAATCTTTTAGAGTTTTCTTATCACCATCCAGAAAATTTTGTGCCAACTCAGTTAAACGAAATACTATCAAGAGCCGTGGATTTTATGACTCCGCAGTTTCGTAGGAAGAACATTAAAGTGAAGTTAGAGTTAGAAGATACATTGCTCAAAATAAGAGGAGATGAAAGCCAGTTGCAACAGGTCTTTGTAAACATGCTCACAAATGCTATGGACGCTATGGAAAATGGAGGTTGTATTACAATATCTACTTGTAATAATAACAACTCTGTGGAGATAAAAATTTCGGATACTGGCCACGGAATACCGGATGAAAATTTATCTAAAATATTTGATCCATTTTTCACAACTAAAGAAGTGGGAGAAGGAACGGGTTTAGGATTATTTATAACATATGGGATAATCCAAAAACATAATGGTACAATAAATGTTAAAAGTGAAATCGGAAAAGGAACTACTTTCACTATACAACTCCCTGCGCTAAGTGAACATGAGCGAGAAAATACTGATAGTAGATGACGACCCCTTAATATGTGAGGGGCTTGCTTACGCATTGCAAGATAAATATGAAGTTTTTACTGCTAGCTCTGGGAAAGAGGCTCTCAAAATGATTGAACAAAAATCCTTTGACATAGTCCTAACAGATCTTGTTATGCCAGGTATAAATGGACTTCAAGTTTTAAAAGAGATAAAAAAACTCGACTCTAATACCAAGGTGATTATGATAACAGCATATCCAACTGTGAATAGTGCCGTAGAAGCTATGAAAAGTGGGGCCAGCGACTATATATATAAACCATTTGAGCTGTCAAGAGTTCAAAAAGCAATTGAAAGGGCTCTTAAAGAAACAGCATTTGAGAAAAAAAGCAAAACTATTCAACAAGAGATTGACCACGAGATAACAAAGGTCGACATTAGTAAGGGTTCAATCCTTAAAACTCTCGCCAACCCAATACGTAGAAATACTTTGGAACTCCTAGCCGCTAGGAACTACAGCTTTACAGAAATCCTAAGAAGACTTGAGATAGAGGACCCGACTAAATTAAGCTTCCATTTGCGTACTCTTAAATCAATAAAATTAGTAAAGCAAGACGAGAATAAAATATATTCCCTCACGAAAGAAGGTAGTGAAATAATAAAACTCCTTCTATATCTGGAAAAAATTTCTTCAGATAAAGATTAGTGAATAATTTGGTAGGGACATTAATGAAGCTTGGAATAAAAGTAATGCTAGCAATAGGCTTAGTTACAGCTATTGCAATAGCCTCAATCTTTTACTGGGTCTCTGAGAAACAAGAAACACAGATAATTAGTGAAGTAGATAAACAGGCAAAGATTTTGTTCAAGCAAATAGTTCTAACGAGAAGCTGGATAGCGGATCAGGGTGGAGTATTTGTAGAAAAAAAACCAGGAGTAGAATCCAATCCATATCTTAAAAATCCTGAAATAAGAGTAGGAGATAAAATTTTTACAAAAAGAAATCCTGCATTAGTAACAAGAGAATTATCCCAGTACGCTGAAGAGGAGGGGCTTTATAAGTTTCACATAACAAGTTTGAAGTTGATTAATCCTGCCAATGCCCCAGATGAATTTGAAAAAAAGGCGCTATTAGAATTCGAAAAAGGAAAAAAAGAGGCTACTCAGATAGAGGTAGTAAATGGCACTTGGGTTTATCGGTATATGGCTCCCCTCTATATAGAAGAATCTTGCCTTCAATGCCATGCTAAGCAAGGTTACAAAGTAGGTGACGTTAGGGGAGGCATAAGTATTTTTATGCCCATGGATGATGCATTTGTGGCCCTATCCACTAACAAACAATTCCTCTTTATTTCCGCGCTGGTTATAATTATATTAGTTGAATCTATACTTTACCTCTCGCTACGGAATATTATATTAAAGCCTATCGGGAAGCTTAAAAACGCTACTCATAAAATAAGCAAGGGTAATTATGACATTAATATAGATGTAAACACAGGGGATGAAATAGGTGACCTTGCAAGATCATTTAATCGAATGTCACAGCGGCTAAAAGAGTCTTATGCTAATCTCGAGGAAAAAGTAAGGAACAGAACAGCCGAGATACAGAGGTCAGAGCGAGAACTCAGACTATTACAAAAAATTAATAACTTACTCAACTCAGGGGCAAAGTTAGAAGAAATTTTAGATTCTATAACAAAAGGCATAACCTCTGTTTATGGCTATGATTCTGCGGCTATTTATTTGTTAGATGAGAAAGAAAATTCGCTCATATGCAAGAGTTATTCTGCAGATTCCAAAGTAGCAAAAAAGTTAGAAGAACTTACTGGACTACAGGGAGTAGGATACAGAGTGCCTTTATTTAAAGGTAGCTTGTTCTATCAAATTATAAGTAAAAAGAAGCCAATTATAACTGAGAATATTATAGAAGTTGTTAAGAGCAACACTAAGGACAAGAAAATCTTAAAACTAGCTCCATTGATCGCTAGGCTATCGGGAATGAAATCCGGAATAGGAGTGCCTCTTCTTGCTGGAGATAAGGTTGTAGGAGTAATTGGAATAGGAAGCAAAGAAAAGCTGTCTATAAAAGACTCCCAAAAACTTGCAAATTTTGGAGCTCAGGCAGGTCTAGCCATAGAAAAAGCTAGATTAGAGCAAGCGTTGAGAGAATACTCCGAAAAGTTAGAACAAAAAGTTGAAGAGAGAACAAGAGCTCTAAAAGAATCCGAAGAAAGATTTAGAAGCTTAGTTGAAAACGTAGATGAAGCTATAATTTCTATTGATCTCGCTTGTGAACTTCAGTCTTGGAATAAAGCTGCGGAGGCCATTTTTGAATGGAAAGTAAATGAGATATTGGGACAAAATATTCAGATCTTATTTCCTAATAGAAAACAAGCAATTAGCTACATTAAAAAAGCAATTGAAAGCGGAAAATATGATGGGGAAATAGAAGGATTAAAAAAAAGCGGTAAAACTTTTCCAGGGTATATCAGTATAAGACAATTGCTAGATGAAAATGAAAAATTAAAAGCACTCGTCTGTGTGGTTAGAGATATCACAGCCCAAAAAGAGAGAGCAAAGCTTGAGAAACAGCTTTTACAATCTGATAAACTTGCAACCGTAGGGCAACTTGCAGCAGGGGTAGCCCATGAGATAAATAATCCTCTAGCCAATATTTCCATGTATGCCCAAATGTTATTAGAGGAATTTAAGAAAGGAAAACCTGATATAAAGAAACTTAAAATAATCGAAGAACAGGTTGATGTAGCTGCGAAGATTGTGAATTCATTGTTGGAGTTCTCAAGGCAAAGTGAGCCAGAAGTAACAGCAGTAGATGTCAATCGTGAGATAACAAGGGTCTTGGAGATAATCGGGCATCAATACCCAAGAATTGAAATGATTAAAAAGTTTGATGAAGCCCTTCCCAAAATTAAAGCTGACCCAATACAAATACAACAAGTTTTTATGAATATTATAACTAATGCTATACAAGCTATGCCGAATGGAGGAAAGATAACAATATCTACTAGAAAAAAGAAAAATAGAGTGGAAATAAAAATATCTGATGAAGGTATAGGTATCCCTAAAGAACATTTGCCCAAAATTTTTGACCCCTTTTTCACTACCAAAGAAGTAGGTAAGGGCACGGGTTTAGGTCTATCTATTTGCTATGGAATAATAGAGAGACATGGAGGCAAAATCAATGTTGAAAGTGAAGTTGGTAAGGGCACTATTGTAACCGTGGAGTTGCCAATATGAACATACTAATAATCGAAGACGACCAGAAGATGAGAGAAGGTTTGAAAGAGATGTTCATCAGCGAGGGATATGAGGTAATAACGGCTTCAAATGGAAAAGAGGGATTAGAGAATATTGAGGGAGTCGATGTGGTACTAACTGATCTTGTGATGCCTGGGTTAAACGGATTAGAAGTATTAAGAGAAGTGAAAAGGCAAAGACCATGGGTGCCGGTAATCGTTATCACAGCCTTTGCCACCATTGAAAGTGCAGTTGAGGCTATAAAAAGTGGTGCTAGTGATTACATATCTAAGCCATTTAAACTAAATGAAGTTCAAGTTACGATAAAGAGGGCAATAGAAGAATCAAAATTTGCTAAACAACAAGAGATGGCTCGTGATCTCTCGGCTATCTCTTTAGGACGCTCTATAGTAAAATCTTTTTCTAATCCGCTTCGCAGAAATATCGGAGAACTATTGTTTAATAAGGGGAAGCTACGTTTTACTGATATAAAAGAAGAGTTAGGGGTAGAAGACCCTACAAAACTTAGCTTTCATCTTAGAGTATTAAAATCTGAAAATATGATAGACCAAGGAAAAGATAAGAGATATTTTCTTACGGAAAACGGTGAAAAAGCTATTGAAACATTGCGGATTTGGAAAAAGGATAAATAAAAAACTATAAAAAGAGTGTTATATAGAATTTTATCCTAGTTAAAACTTTTTTTAAAAAATAATTTATTTATTTGAAATTTAATTTCAAAAAAAAGTATAAATATTACTTAAAAGATTGACTTATAATGGTAAAAGTATGAAAAACTCAAATTTAATTAGAGGGATAATAGTCGATTTACTATAGGGAGGTGAGAGGAATATGAAAAAATCATATTTACTACTTTTGGGGGTTTTCCTAGCACTAATGATATTTTCAGAGGATATGGAAGTATATGCAATTACTCCCGGAGCTCCATGTATAAGTTGCCACGATACTATTACGCCTGGAATTGTAAAACAATGGGAAAACAGTAAACACAGCGAAGTTGGAGTTAAGTGTTATGTTTGCCATGAGGCAAAGGAGGACGACCCATCTGGTTACGATCACAATGGGTATTTTATTACAGCTATACCCTCGCCCAAATATTGCGAAGGATGCCACACAAAGCAGACAAAAGAATTTTGGAAGAGCAAACATGCATGGGCAGCGTTTATGGGCCCACTTAAACCTTATTACATTAAAGCAAAAAAAGAGGGGCTTGATCCTTTAAGCCAAGAAACTGCTAAAAAATTTAATCCCGTAGAAATAGCTAAACGCACGTTATCCCCTCTCTACCCTGACAGCGGGGCACTAAAAAATGCCGGCTTATTAGATAACCCAGAGTACGATCACAATAACATAGTTCTTGGTTGTATCCAATGCCATGGAAGTTTTGTAATCGCAGGAGAGGAAGGAGAACTAGAAGGTTGGCCAAATGTAGGTATAGGGAGGGTAAATCCCGATGGGAGCTTAGGTTCCTGTACTTCATGTCATACTCGGCATGAATTTAGTATTGCTCAGGCAAGGAAACCATATACCTGCGGTCAATGCCATATGGGGCCAGATCATCCTCAAATAGAGATATACGAAGAATCAAAGCATGGGAATATATATGAATCATCAGGAGATAACTGGAATTGGAATGTGCCTCCGGGACAGTGGGGACCTGAAGATATAATTGCTCCTACATGTGCAACATGCCACATGTCAGGTTTCGGAGGAGCTGTTGAAAGTACTCATGACGTCGGTGAGAGGCTCTACTGGGAACTTCAACCAAAAATATCTGTTCCTCAATGGAAGGGACCTGATGAAGTAGATCTTGTACTTGAGAGAATTCCCGATCCTGAAAAAGCCGAGCAAGGAAGAGCTAAAATGAAAAAGATATGCAAGGAGTGCCACAGCAAACAATGGACTGATAAATACTTTATAGAATTTGATAGAGTAGTTAATGACTATAACAAGGTGTTTTTTTACGTAGATGATTTACTGCAAGAAGCTTATCAAGAGGGACTAATCAGCGCTGATAATCCTATTGACGAGATACCGGAAGTTATGCACTACTATATCTGGCACCATGATGGTAGACGGTGGAGAATGGGAGCAAGTATGATGGGTCCTGACTGGACTCACTGGAATGGTGCTGTTGATGCACTGTTAGACAAGCTAAATATAATGCAGGATTGGTTAACGCAAGCTAGAAAAATCAAAGAACTTGAGAAGGAAAGTATATCAAAGAGCGCTTTAATACTAGTTGGACTAGTTGCAATTACAGCGCTAGCAGTAGCTGGTTACACTGCTACAAAGAAGAGGTGAATAAAATGTCAATGAAACTGAGTAGGAGAGAGTTCATAAAAGCATCAGCAACTGCTATTGCTATGACCTATGCAGGTCTAGCTGTGAAACCCGTATTCGCTAAAGAAAGTGAACTGAAATTTGGACGATCACAATGCCGGTTCTGCGGCACAGGTTGTACTGTATTAGTCGGCATTAAAGACGGCAAGGTAGTTGCAGTAAAAGGTGACGCAGATAGTCCGGTAAACTTTGGTAGGCTTTGTATGAAAGGATACAAACTGCCAGAGATACTTTATGGTGGGGGAGGAAAAAAAAGATTGACTAAGCCCCTGATCCGGCAAGAAGACGGCAGTTTCAAGGAGGTAAGCTGGGAAGAAGCTCTGGACCTAATAGCAGATACCTTTGTCGATAATATTAAAAAATTCGGTCCAGATAGTGTGGCATGGTATGGATCGGGCCAAAATACTACAGAGGAAGCCTACGCAGCGAATAAGCTTTTTAAAGGTATAATCGGTACTGCAAATGTTGAGGGAAACCCAAGACTATGTATGGCAAGCGCTGTAGGAGGCTATCTCAATACATTCGGAACAGATGAACCAGCAGGTAGCTATGATGATCTCGATTTGGCAGACTGTTTCTTTATCATCGGCGCAAATATGGCTGAACAACATCCAATGCTTTTTAGACGTGTTATTGACAGGAAAAGCGCATATCCAGATAGAGTTAAAGTTATAGTTGCAGACCCTAGGTATACTCCAACCGCTAGATATGCAGATTTACATCTACAATTTAAATCTGGAACTGATATGTATCTATTAAATGCCATGGCGCAAGTGATAATAGATGAAGACTTGGTAGACCACGAGCATTTGAAATACTGCACTTTTAAGAAAGAGTTGGGTAGCTCTGGAGAACTTATGAATCTTGAAGAATTTAAAGAATTTTTAAAAGACTATACTCCTGAAAAAGTTGAAAGCATAACTGGTGTTAAAGCAGAAGATATAAGGCTAGCTGCTAGTTGGTTTGCAAGAAAAGGATATTCTACTGTTAGCTTATGGACAATGGGTCTAAATCAAAGAACGAAGGGAGTACAACTGAACTGCCAAGTCCATAATTTGCACCTAATTACTGGTAAAATTGGTAAGCCAGGATGCGATTCTTTATCATTGACTGGGCAACCTAATGCATGCGGAGGAACAAGGGAGCAAGGAGGACTAACTCATCTGTTGCCCGGCCATAGATTATTAGCTAATGAAGAACATCGAAGACAGATTGCAGAAATATGGGGGTATCCAGTGGAACAGCTACCCACTAAACCTACCGGTCCCGCAGTGAATATGTTTATGAGATTAGAGAAGGGGGATATAAAAGCTATCTGGATCAATACTACAAACCCTGCACAAAGTCTTCCCAACGCAGATCGCTATCGCGAAGCAATGCGTAAGGCCTTTACCGTGGTAAGCGACATATATCCGGATAGAACAACTGAAGTAGCCACAGCAATACTGCCATCAGCAATGTGGGTAGAGAAAGAAGGTGTCATGGGCCAGACAGATAGAAGAAGTCAATTCATCCCCAAGCTGATTGACCCCCCAGGTGAGGCTAAGCCAGATTTCTGGCAGATAAAAGAAGTAGCAAAAAGGATAGCTAAAAAGCTTGGTAGGAAGGATTTAGGCTTTGAAACAGAAGAAGAAGCTTGGAACGAGTATAGGAGATGCACTAAAGGCACCGATGTGGATCTCTGGGGAGCTACAAGAGAAAAATTAAAGGCCCATGCAGGGGGCGTACAATGGCCCTGTCCATCAACAGACTTTGATAATAGAGGTTCAAATAAGAGATTTATCTCAAAAGAATATGCTAAGAAAGTATTTGGAAAAACAACCAAAAAATATTCGACGGGATATGTTACTTTGTATGATCAACACCTCGAAGATAAGAAGCTTGAAGGACCTGTAAATTATTACGGTACCAATCCTTTACACGGAGAACCAAAGGGAAAAGCTTTAATCAGGGCTGTAAACGCAGAAGTCGATTTTGAAATGCCAGATAAAGAGTACCCATATGTATTGAACACTGGGAGGGTTATAGAACATTGGCACACTGGAACTATGACGATGCGGGTCAGATTGTTGCGTGAACTTAACCCCGAAGCATATGTGGAGATTTCTCCTCAAGACGCTGATAGACTTGGTATAAAAAACGGACAAAATGTTAGAATAACTTCTCCTAGAGGGAGTATTGTTTTGTCTGCCTGGATTACTGATAGAGCCCAACCGGGCATGGTATTTGTGCCATGGTTCGACGAAAACAAACTTATAAACGACCTTACAGTAGACGATCCTAAAAGCTGGTCCAAAGCTGGAGAACCAAATTATAAGGTATGTAAGTGCAAAGTCGAAAGGGCATAAAACTGGTAATTTTACCTCCTCTATTAGAAGGAGGTTCATTTTTTTATGAAAATAGGATAATGTTAAAGACATCAATTAGTTGTTGGTAAAAAAAATGAGGTATGAACTTGCCAATTGCTGGAGCTGTTGTAGTGCCTATGCCTAGGGAAGAAAAAAAAGTTAAAAGTCTTCTGAAAAAATTAAAAGGAGTAGAGATCAAAGGGGTGGGTAGTAAAGGTATAGCTATCGTATTAGAAGCAAAAACAACAGAAGATTTAGAAAGTATTTCAAAAAAAATAGAAAAGTGGAATTGTGTGATAGATTTCCAGCTGGTATATTTTAACGTTGAAGATATTAAGTAATAACTTTTTTTTCTAAAATATTAGATTCCGTATAAATATACGTAAATTAAGAAAATTTTAATAAAAAACTTTAAATTGTAGTTCAAAAAGTTATGTGGTTAATACATTTCTAAACACCTTTTTCAATGTGAGATTTTTCATTCACTTGATCTACTTACTTAACCATGAAACGAAAATTAAGAGCTATTTAAAAAAAAATTACATAAGTCATTCACACTTATTTGAAATTTTTTTTCAAAAAAAAGTATTTATATTTGATTTTATCACAAAATCAAATAAAAGTATTTGATTTAGTAAAATCAATATAGAAAAAAAAATGAAGGAGTTAATTACCTTACAAGAGTCTCAATCTTTAATCGCAGAACTAAGAGAAAAATATTACTACAACCGTGATTCTGAATTTGTGACAGTTGAAAAATCTCTCAATAGGGAATTAGCTGAGGATGTAGTGTCAGAAGAAAATTCTCCGCCTTATCACATGGCCTCTTATGATGGTTTTGCAATTCGCCATGAAGACTCTAAAAGTTATCCATTAAAGATTGTTGGCTCTGTTTATGCTGGTACAGAAAAAAAGGATATTCCGAGACTAAGAGCTGGAGAAGCTGTCAGTATAGCTACAGGTGCATATCTCCCCGACGGTGCCGACTGTGTCTTGAAGTTGGAGGATTCAGAAGTTAAAGGAGAAAATCTTTACGGCAAACCCGTAGAAAAGTGGACTAAAGTAGTGAAAGCCGGAAGTAATTATCGTAGAGGGGAGATAATTCTCAGAAAAAAAACACAGATACGCCCGCAAGAGATAGGAATACTTTATGGAGCTGGAGTAAGTAAAGTCAAAGTGTATAAGAAACCCAACGTTGCAGTCATATCAACCGGGGACGAAGTTCACAATAATATGATTATAGACACAAATGCCCCTATGATAATGGCCTGCTTAAAGGAGTGGGGATGCGATCCACTATTCTTAGGAACTGTACCAGACGATCTAAAAAAACTAACTGAAAAACTTTTGGAAGCAAGCAAATATGACGTGATTATTACAAGTGGCGGAGTATCCGTAGGTAATAGAGACTATGTACTCAAAGCTATAATGGAACTCGGCACTCTGATTTTTTATAGAGTAAGAACTAGACCAGGTAAACCTTTAGCTGTTGGAATAATTGAGAGTACACCAATTTTTGCTCTTCCAGGTAAACCTACCGGTGCTTTTGTGGCTGCCGAACTTAATCTTCAGAAGTACTTCTTAGGAGATGCGGCAAGACCTGTAAAAAAACTGAGAATTACTGAAAACATAAAAATGGCTACTGAAGGCTTTGCTAATATTGTATTCGTACAAGTTAATGACGAGAAGGCGATTCCGATAGGGTTCCAGAATTCACATATGCAATTCATGCGCTCAGACGATTTTTACAATGTTTCAACCATAGCATCTTCTCTCAGAGCTACAGTCGCCGATGGATATGTAATTACTGAAAGGAATATTGAGAAAGGAGAGGTTATTGAGGTAAACTTGTTTTAAAGGAGGAATATGTTAATGATGCTCGAGGATGAAGCATTAGAACTTGCGGTTAAACTGCATGGCCATCTCGCTCCTGGACTCGCTCTGGGAGTTAGGATGAGTAGCATAGCTATGGAAAAATTAGGAATAAATAGAGGAAACAAAAAAGCTATACTCATAGCAGAAACTGCTAGATGTCTAGCTGACGGTGCTCAAGCTGTTACTGGATGTACTCTTGGCCATGGAAACGCTATTGTGAAGAATTATGGTAAACTTGCAATAACGGTAGCAAGGGTGGACACGAAGGTAGGGATACGGGTTGGACTAAAGGAAGATGCCTATAGGTTATCCAGCCTGATGAAGAGATGGATGATGAGAGAAAGGAAGCTTACCAGAGATGAAGAGAAAGAATTGAGCTATCAACTATTAGAGTTAAATGAAGAATATCTGGACATTAAGAAAGTAAAAATCTCACTGACGCAAGAGTTCGAAAACTCTGAAATAGTAAAGTGCGATTATTGTGGGGACTTAATTCCTTTAGCACTTGTAGTCAGAGAAAATGGGACAAAAATTTGCAAAAGTTGTGTGAATAACGAATACTACCAAGTTATCGCAACATAGATAATTGATTAGTTTTTTAGAGTAGGGAGATATTAAAGAGCGCTTAAAAAAAGTTTAGAAAAAAGCTTTTAGCTATAAAAATTTAAAAGAAGAGTATGCCCCCAATAATATCTATAGTCGGTAAAAAGAAATCTGGCAAGACTACTTTAATAGAACGATTAATAGCTGAGCTTAAAAGCAGAGGATATCGTATCGGTACCGTAAAACATCATATTCACTATGGCTTTTCCATGGATGAGCCAGGGAAAGATACTTGGAGGCATTTCGCTGCAGGGGCAGACACGGTTATCATATCTTCACCAGACAGACTTGTGATCACAAAAAATATAGAGAAGGAATATCTTCTGAAGAACCTGGTATCGGAATATTTAGATTCAGAAGATTTTGTACTAACTGAAGGTTATACCAAGGCTGATACGCCCAAAATAGCGGTAGTAAAAAGTGAAGAAGACCTTAAGTTGTTCTCTAAAAAAAACCTTATAGCAGTGGTTAGTGACGGCATTGTAAAATCGGATGCCCCTCTCTTTAAATTTGAAGATATTAAAGAACTTGCCGATCTCATAGAGGGGTACAAGAATGGATAAAAAGAATATAATCTTAACAGAACGTCAAGTAGAGGTACTGCGTCTCAGAAATCAAGGATACTCCCAAGTTGAAATAGCCAAAATGCTAGGTACTTCGAAGGCAAACATATCTGCGACTGAAAAAAGTGCATTAAAGAATATTCAAAAAGCAAAAAATACTTTGGAATTAGTAAAGACACTAGATGCCGCGATATGGATCGCCATAAAACCAGAAACCGACCTAAATGATGCAGTTAGGGAGATATACAAAGCAGCAGATAAAAAGGGAATATGGGTTAAGCATAGCTTTCCATATCTTTCTAGTATTTTAAAAGAAAAAACGGGCGATAAAATTAAAGGTAGAAGAGTGCTTACTGAATTCGAGGTGGGAGTACTCCCAAGCGGCGAGATAGTTGTGAAGCCATCTTAAAAAGCGAAGGATACCAAAATTGCTAGTCCGCTAAAAACTGCCTCTATTAGCCATATCCACAAGACTATTTCTTTCTCTGTAAAAGGCTTAATTTTAAGTATAAGCCTCGGAAGTGAGAGATTACTATTCTCTGGGATATAGAGTTTTCCTTCTTTAACTATAGTAGGACTCTGAGATTCTCGCGTCATTACTCCTGCTGAGAAGTATTTTAACCAAGCGTCTAAAATATATGGAAAAAAAAGTACACCTATCACGATCAAATCAAGCTGATCTATAACCGCACATGAAAATAATACCGCACCGATAATAAGAGTACCCACATCCCCGGGGAATACTTTAGCGGGATACTTATTGTAGTATAAAAAGGCAATAAGAGAACCGAGTAACCCTGTACTTATAAGAAAACTTAATTCTTTACCATCTAAGAATGAAATAACAGCTAACCCTGCTGTCGCTATAGCTCCTGTTCCGATTTCTAGTCCATTAAAGCCAGCAAGCATGTTAGTAAAATTAGATAGGCACATGAATAGTATGGGAACAAGTAAAAGATAGAAGACCCCAACATCATAACCTAATATCTCTAGATTAGAATAGGGTATGAGAATTGCTCCAATTAAAGAGAGGAAAACTATTTTTTGTAGTGCTGTTAGTTTTTTAAACCCATCAATAATGCCGAGGAATCCCGTGAGAAGTGCTACCAAAGTTATGGGGGATATATTATGGCTTTTCAGGATTAAATAAGCTACGAGAGTTGATGATGTAAACCCGATGAGAATCGCTATTCCAACCATCTCTGGGACATACTGTTTTTCTTCTTTGTGAAGGTCTACCCCGACTATTCCTCTTTCCCTGAGTACTTTAGATAAGAAAGGAGTCAGCAAGAAAGTGACTAAAAAGCTGAGTATCAGAGGTACTATTAAAAGAAACTCAACCTCCAAGCTCGAAAAAGTATACGTTATCATCCTCAGAAGCGACTACTAGGTATCTTCCATCTCCAGAGAAAGATACCCTATTAACGTAATCTCCTATCTCATATTTCATAATTAAATTCCCTTCTTTATCAAGCAAATACAGATTAGTATCCCACGAGCCTACTGCGATGAATCTGCTATCTGGGGAAATAGCTACATCATAATTAGAGAACTCGGTTTTATAGCTCCAAAGCTTATTTCCTTTTTCATCATAGAGGTATACATTCAAATTTTGAGCCGCTGCACCAATATATCCTCCAGCTACGTCAACTCCGTAAATATAGCTTTTTTCTCCAGGAGTCCTCTTCCATAATAGATTACCATTGATATCTAAGACGTAGATGTTCATATCATCTACCCCTGCGACAATATAGTCCTCTGTTGGAGAAAAAGCAACATCCCAAACACCATATGCGCTTTTATCGGTCTTAAATTTCCACTTTTCTTCTCCCTTTATATCAAAGAGGTATACATATCCATTTTCAGCTCCTACTGCTATAAGCTCTCCAGTAGCAGTTATGTCAACCCCCCTCATTGGGCTAGCTATCTCCTTACTCCAGAGCTGGTTTCCTTTAACATCAAAGAGATATAACTTTCCTTTTGGGACAATATAACTTGTAGCCACAATGTAATTTCCGTCACTAGATATAGCTACATCATCAATAGGCGCACCAATATCTAATTCCCAGATTACTTCACCATCTTTATTGAAGAGGTATAGAATGTAGTTCCTTGAGCCCGCGACTATGAGTTCTCCATTACTGGATATGTCTACGCCATACACATCCCACCCAGTATCATAGTTCCATAAAAGCTGTAAAGGCTCAGCTAGCGGAGGGGGCGTGGTAGTCATGATTGGTGGAGTAGTGGTAGTTGGGATAGGCGTTTCTTTAGGAATTAAGGTAGGGGGCACGGTATACTGAAGCGGTCCAGATTCTTCTATTGGGGACACTTCTGAAGTTAGCCTATACGCACTTATTGTAACAGATTGTAAAACTACTAACGTTAAAAGTAATGAGACCCAAAACCTGTCAAGTCGCATTTTAGCACCTCTCAAATAAACTTATTCTTTCTCTCTTGCTTCAATGGCCAAATAAAATAATGAGAAGAGGAATATAAAGCTTGTTGGTTGTAGCCCTACTTCTACTAAAATAAACGCGTGCGTTAAGGCAATGGAATACAAGCAAGCCTGAACAGGTTTTTCGATCATCTCATGGAAAATTCCAAGTAAAGCTCCAATAGTGCACGCAGTTAATATTAACCCTAAAATACCGAAATCTAAAGTCCCAGGACCAAAGAGAGAAGAAGTTATAATATGAGGAGTATCATAGTTTAATACAACAGTACTAATAATCTCTTGAGAGGGACTTAACAGAGCTTTTCCAAATGTAACACCAAAAGGAAGACTCATTGCAACAATCTTGTCAAACACCGAGAAAGTAAAACCCATTCTATAAAAAATATATAACATAGGATGGATACTCCACTCGCCATAGGAACTTCTAGCTATGTAAGTACTTACTATAGTTAATATAAACAAAATCGTCGCGAAGACCGCTAGGATATCTCTCGTTTTAACTTCCCTTACTAATATCCCTGCTATAGTGGCTGAGATGAGAATGGCTATTGCATCTGATTTAAACCCGGATATAATGCCCAAAAAAGCTAAAAAAAAGACTCCTAAAATATATCTCCTATTTTGATGTATTGATAATAGAGCGGCAGAGAACACAGCAAACCCATGAAATAATGCTCTGAGAGGAGTAACCGCTGATTCTTCTCTAAAAACTGGATTTAATATCGGAACACCTCTAGAGAGAATAAGAAGAGTTGCAACCAAAGCTAAAAAAAACGATGCATAAGTTAGTAAGGCGACTTTATCTATATTTTTTGATATAAACCAGAGTGAAATAGCAAATCCCCCTGAGATCATAATTTTAACCACAGGATTCATCGAAAATGCTAGATCTAGAGTGATATAGCCAAAGCCGCCGAGTATGAGAGGTATTACCCATAGATTTGAGTTAGGTATTTTAATTCTCCTAGCTAATCTCGCTGAAATAATAAAAATAGTTATACCAAGCACACTTAAAATATAGCTCATTATGCTCGGGCTAGAGAGAAACCTGCTGGTTGATTCAATATTATAAGACAAAAAAGCCGAAAAAAGGAAAAGAAAATATAAAAATGGAAAAGCTATCTCAGGAAACAAGAAACTCCTCATATATCCTATCAATTTCATTAGCCATTCTCTCCCAGCTATATTTTTGCACTATTTTTTTCCCATTCTCAACCAACTTCACACGTAGCTTCTCATCATCAAGCACTTTCAAGATAGCCCTCGCAAGTCCATCAGGGTCCTCGCTCTCAACTAAGAGCCCGTTTACTCCATCCTCTATTATTTCAGGGATCCCTCCAACATTTGTTGCAACCACAGGCACGCCAGCAACCATAGCCTCTAGAAGTACCAGTCCAAATCCCTCTTCTCTAGATGGGAGTACCATCACCTTGCATTTACTTAAAACTTCAGACAAATCCCCTACCTCTCCAGTAAAATATATATCGGGATCATATTTAGATAAAGCCTCTAGTTTTTTCCTCTCCTTCCCGTCCCCCACTATGTAAAGTTTCACATTAGGCCTCGACTTTTTTACTTTTCTAACAGCGTTTATTAGGATATCAACCCCTTTCTGTTTCACTAAGCTGCCGATAAAGCATATCGAATCCTCAGGTTCTACATTTTTTCGTCTAATAGCTCTTGGGATTCCTCCGTATACAACTATTATTTTATCTTCATTTACGCCCATCTCTATGGCTTCTTTACGTAAGTATTCGCTCACCGCAATAATCTTATCAGAATTCTTTAAAACATATTTTACAAAAGCCTTTGTAAATGGGTTTTTTTTAAGAACTAATATATCAGATCCATGTATTGTGAGTATTAGAGGTTTTCTAGATATTTTTTTTAGCAATACTCCTAAGAAACCTTGCGGAAAAGCGTAATGAGCATGAATTAAATCATATTTCTTTTTTAAACCACTAAAAAATCCATATACAATAAAGCTAAAGGCTCTCAAAACTGAAAGATCAATAGTTTTTTCATAAGTTAATATTATAAAATCATTTTTTGAATTTTTGATAAGATTGTCCACATGAGTGACTATACCACCCTTCCGAGGCTTCCACTGGGTTATTAGCAGTACCTTCATGCTATTCGTGTTAACCTAGGTAATTAAAAATCTACCGAAAGAGAAAGCCCTGCTATGTGTCTAAGGAGGGTATTTGCCACAGATGCCATTCCGATCTATACAATAAAACTCGGTCTTCATGAAAAGTGTTTCTAGTAAAAAGTCAGCTTTAAATATAATCCTAATAGATTGCACTGCATGCAAATTAATGAGCCTTTAATTTTAATTCTAAGCATAATAATCGGTTTGATCTCTGGTGCCTTAGGATATACCTTCCATGATGAAGCCGACACTATAATAACTGTAGGACTAATTTTAATGCTCTACGGAGTGATGCTAAATATCCCTTTTAGACGCATCATTGAAGCTTCAAAAAATAGCAGATTTATTACATTAAGCCTTGCTGTGAACTTTATTTTAGTACCCGTATTTACATGGCGACTGAGTTCAGGATTTGTTAATGATCCCGCTATACTCCTAGGTCTCCTAATGTATTTCGTAATGCCATGTACCGATTGGTTTCTTACATTTACAAGCTCGGCTAAAGGAGACGTAGCTTTAGGTACTATTTTAATTCCAATAAACCTAAGCATACAAATAGTACTTTTACCCTTATATCTACTGCTTTTTATGGGGAATACTATCCGAATAGATCTGATACTATTTTTAAAAACACTTGCTCTCTTTTTTTTAATCCCTCTCTCTTTAGCACTAATCTCGAGGCACCTAGGTAAAAGATCCTTCAATCAGATGGTTTCAGATCTCCAAACTTTTTTCCTGGGCATCGTAGTTGCGGTTATGTTCGCCTCTCAGGAATCGATGTTTATCGCTAACATAGACAAAATTATAGTTATAGCCGCTCCAATTTTAATATACTTCATTTCTATGTACTTTTTATCTATTATTGTTCAAAGACTTTTTAAATTAAGATACGAAGAAACTGTGCTATTAAACTTCACAACTTCTGCCAGGAATTCTCCAATTGCCCTGGCAATAGCCCTTGGTGCATTTCCAAGCCTGCCTCTTACTGCTGCAGTAATCGCTATAGCTCCAATAATTGAGATACCCATACTCGCAGTTGAAGCAAGGATTTTAGGTAAAAGACGCTAATAATGCCTAGGAATTCTTGACTTTAGGATTATTAAAGCTCCTATAAAGAAGAACATAAAAACATTAAAATCAACTAACCCAGTTTCTATTCCCACTAGCACATATGCAAATAGCAAGGATAATATAGATATCGCAATAGCACTATGGGTTTGAAGAGTTGCTTTATAGGCAGCCCCGATTATAAGGCCAAGAATCAAAGCAAATACCATTATCCCTATAATACCAAAATCCAGCATTACTGTGCCAAATAAAGTGGAAGTCATTGAAATATCATAAACGCCAAACATTCTAGCAACAATCGTCCTTGGACCTAACGACGGTCCAGGAATAAATGAAAAGTATGAAGAAAAAGTAGCTAACGCTACAGACCCTCTATTTACTCCGAATGGCCAATAGAGGTTAACTAGCGTATCATAAATGCTTAATGTGAGCCCCACTCTTCTTCCAAGTACTTCTAAGATTCCTATCCCTGCTCCTTCTTCAACTGCTCTCAAATATCCGAAGAAACTAATACCAAATAATGAAACCATAAAAAAACTAACGATTTCGATCCATCCTAAAATCCTTGAGAAGTACATCGCCATACTACAACCTAGAATTGAGACTATTATCTGTGTTCTAAAACCCACTAGAGAAATCAGCATAGTAGTGGTTAGCAACGTTAAAAGCGCATACACCCTCGCTTCTCTTAACCCTATTTCCCCATTTCTAAGCTTTACTCCAATAACTGATATCGCGAGTATACCACCCGGTACAATCAAACTCGCTAACATAGTATAACTCACACTTAATCCCTTTTTTGCGAAAGGCTCGAAAAGAGGAACTGCACCAGCTCTTTCAATATCTAAAACAAGAGCAAACACGCCTATGACTAATAAACTAATCGCCAAACGAGACGAATAATTTTCTAGAGCAGTTACTCCAAATTCAGATTTCCTCGCAATTTTTACTCCAAACATGAACGAAATTAATCCTATTAGAATACTGAACGTTGCTAAGAAGGATGGTCTATAAGTGCTTATACCAACAAATCCTATATAGACTAAAGGAAACAATATGAATGGGTCTAAAAAAAACTCAAGATTGAACCTCTTATTTAATTTATCTATCTTACTCCAAAATCTACCTGGATAAAACATGACAAAAAGAAATGAAGTTTTTCTGACTTTAGATTTTATAAAAGAGTTTTCTAAGAAGGAGAGTATTAGTAAAGATAACTCTCTAGTTTTGCTTTTTTGGAAATTTTTCTTAATAGTCTCTTCTATTCTAGATATGACTCTCACGGATAGAGAACTCATAACAGGTCCTCATAGCTGATTACAGGTCCTGAATCCGTTGGTTGTTCGGGTTTTTCTTCAGTATCATAACCTAGGTAAATAACCACCTCTCCAAGAGCAATTGAATCGCATTTAACATGAGTATTTTCAAGCTCAGATAACTCCGCTAATTCCAGACGTAATGTAACAGCATTCTCTGTTGAAATGCCCTTCCCGACATCCCTTATAAGATACCTCCTCCTGAATTTATTATAAAGTTCCTGAGGAGTTTCTACGCTATTAATAAAAGAGAAATCTGCAGTTATTATAAGATGATCTGCATTATTCTTCTCCTTCAAGTTCTTTAAGTATGATATCATCTCATTGTAGCTTTTGAACTGGTATCCGGGAGAAGTTTTAAGCTTTGCAATATGCCTATCTAAAGGGATTAGAGTTATCTTATCAAGAGCTATATCTTCTAGATAGCTCATAGAGCCACCTAGTTTAAGTATCCTGCCATCCTTTAGTTTAAATTCAAACGCGCCTCTTGTTGGTCTTACTATTAGACCTCTACTATTGAATAGAACATCTTCTGTTCCAATCCATTTTCCTTCAGCAACTGCTTCAACTAAGAAGCCTTTCTCATTAAGCTTCTCAAATTCTTTTATGGCACTATACATTTCATCTCCACTAAATGTTAGGTCTTTAAACAAGATTGTTGAACCAAAAGAAAATAGGAGAAACGCTACCACTACAACGACAAAAATATCAATAAAATTAATACCTAACAGTCTACCTTCTTTTATATCGACAACCTTCATTTTTCTGACCTAAGTTTTGAGTAACTAAAATACACTATATTGATGAGGAATATAGTGAAAAAGGTTAGCTTAAAGACATTATTGAATCCGATTACATGTAAATAAGACTCTCCGAAAAGTCTATACATTATTCCTATTATTAAAAAATATAAATTATCAAATATAAATAGAACTTTTTCAAAAAATGCTCTATAAAGGAGAAAAACATTGATATCTCGGTGGAATAGTTTTATCGCTAATAATAAATATAGTGCAACCATCTGTACCATAGTGAGACCTACTGCGTATCCGAGTACCTCCAATACCTGCTCTATTCTCCGTTGTTCTCTTTCCATGAAAATCAAAATCATGCTACTGGAATTAAAAATCTTTCTATAGTAAGAAAAAAGTTAAAAAATGTACGCTATCCTGCATATTCAAACCTCACGCCAATCTAAATGTACTCTTTCATGCCTTGAGGAGAAAAGATAAGTTGGTATTAATGTTCCTCCAAGTATACCCATCGAATTTAAAAAATATTGTTTAATAAAATATTACACCATGAATCTATCGGATTTCGATTACCTATTGCCAAAGGAAAGAATAGCCCAACAGCCTGCAGAACCAAGGAGTTCCTCAAAGCTGATGGTGATTGAGGGCGAGAACATAGAACATAAGAAATTCTCAGATATAGTTCAATATTTCCGTAAAGGAGATGTCCTCGTTTTAAATGATTCAAAAGTAATTCCAGCGAAGCTTACAGGCAATAAAAAGACCGGCGGAAAGGTAGAATGCCTATTCATAGAAGAGAAAGATAGAGATGGGATATTCCTGATAAAAGGAAAAAAAATACGCTTGGAAACAGAAATATTTTTTAAAAAAAATATAAAGGGAAAAATAGTTGAAATTAGAGACGGAAAATATAGAATTAGATTTCCAGATAACACCACGGTAAGAGAAGTTCTAGACAAGTACGGCGAGGCACCTCTACCCCCTTATATTAAAAGAAATATCTCTTTAGAAAAATATCAAACTATATACGCCACAAAACCTGGTTCAATAGCAGCGCCAACGGCGGGTTTTCACTTTACTGAAGAATTATTGGGAAAAATTAAGAAGAGAGGCGTAAGGATAGCCAAGATTACCCTCCATGTAGGAGTAGGAACATTTTCGCCTGTTAAAGTTGAAAAAATAGAAGAACACAAGCTAGATCCAGAATACTTCGAAATAGATAACATCAACGCTGAAATAATAAATAAAGGAGAGCGAGTAATTGCATGTGGAACCACAAGCGTCAAAGCTCTCGAGAGTGCTGCAGATGCCAATGGGATTATAACCCCTATATCAAGATGGTCAGATTTATTCATCTATCCTCCATATAGCTTTAAAAGCAGACTAAATGGGTTGATAACAAACTTCCATTTACCAAAATCGACAAATCTGATGCTTGTCTGCGCTTATGCTGGACACAACAGAATTCTAAATGCATATAATATTGCGATTAAAGAGGGATACCGCTTCTATAGTTTTGGAGACTCTATGCTAATTTTAGGTGGTCCTATTGTTTGAGATAGTACATGTATCGGGAACTGCCAGAGCCGGGAAACTCTATACTAAACACGGAAAAGTGGAAACTCCATGTTTCATGCCTGTTGCAACTAAAGGGAGCGTCAAAACTTTAAGCTCTCAGGAGGTTGCAGATCTTGGAGTTCAAGCTATAATCTCAAATGCCTTTATTCTTTTTCTGAGACCAGGCGTAGAAGTGATAGAAAAAGCTGGAGGCATACATGAATTCATGAATTGGAATAGAACGATCTTTACTGATAGCGGGGGTTTTCAAATGCTCAAAAAAGATTTTCTCTTAGGGGTTAACAGAAAAGGTGTAGTCTTCAGATCTCCATTCGATAATACTAAACACCTGTTCACCCCTGAAATGTGTATGGAAATACAATCATCACTTAAAAGTGACGTTGCTATGGTGTTAGATGACTGCCCACCTTTCACCAAGGAATTCTCCTATATAAACGAATCACTTATTAGAACAATCGAATGGGCAAAGAGAAGCATCACCCTACGAAGCAATGGGCAGCTTGTATTTGGAATAATCCAAGGAGGAACATACCCCGACTTGAGAAGAAAAGCTGTTGAAGAACTAGTTATAATGGACTTTGATGGATATGGGATAGGTGGCCTCTCACTAGGTGAGCCAAAAGAAGTTATGTTAGACATTTTAGAATATACCTGCAGGCTTATACCTGAAGAAAAACCGAGATATCTCATGGGCGTTGGTTCTCCATTAGAGCTTTTAGAATCAATTTCTTCAGGCATAGATATATTTGATAGTGCTTTTCCAACAAGAAATGCTCGCCATAACACAGTTTACACTTGGAAAGGAAAATATAATATAACTAGAGGGAAGTTTAGCGAAGACTTTTCTCCTCTCGAAGAGGGATGCTCTTGTTTTACGTGCAAAAACTATTCAAGAGCCTATATACACCATCTGATGAAGGTCTACGAAACTTTGGGTATGAGACTAATAACAATACACAACTTATATTTCTTACAGCAGCTGATGAAAGAAGCACGGCAAGCTATCATAGAGGATAGATTTAATGACTTTAAGTCGGAGTTTCAGAGGTATCAGTGACATCCCTTTTCACAGTTTTTCCTAGCAAGGAATTCTTCACTTACTCCAATATTCTTTTCTTTTTTCAAAATCTCTCCTGTTTCCGGGTCAATATAAAACTCCATTGAAGTAAGGTTTTCAATGCCAGCACATCCACAGGCTCGCTCGATAAACTCAACTTTCCATACATATCCAAATCGCTCATCTAACTGTAATGAGGCAAGTTCGACTCTAAGGTTTGGATCTCTGAAGTATTTACTAGCGAAAGTTATGAATTCCTGGTCCACTTTAGCTATATCAATTGCATCTTGGGATCCAATAGGCAAATTAATCTCCTTTTTTGCCTCTTCTATAGCAATGTTTTTCTTGGCGATCTCTTTTTCTAGAGTTGACGTTTTAGCAAATAGGTATCCGGAAACACCTACTAAAATAATACAGATTACTAAAGTGACAGATAGACGCTTTTCCATTATCATTAAACTACGTTTATGCCCTCGGTATCCCGCCTTCGTTTATTATTAACACGTCCTTTACTGCTTTAACAGCTGCAAAAGGTATTAAGATTTCTCCTCTCTCGTTTAGTCGGAAATATTTTGTATCTATGCTTTTATCAGGTTTAACTATGAGCATCATAACCTTGCCTGCTAGGGTTTCGATTGACAGGTCTATCAATTTCCCTATAACAGTCCCTCTATCACTGACAACATTTCTCCCTATTAGACTTTTTCCGATTATTTTCGTCACCATCGTTCCTCAAGTGCGTATTTTAAAGTTATCTAGTATTTAAAAGTTTCACCTTGCAATTAAGACCGGACAAAATGCTCGTTTGGCAACGGCTTCACAAACACTTCCAAGAAGAATTTTTTAAGACCTGTGGTACCTTTTGAACCCATAACAATTATGTCGTATTCTCCTTCTTCAACCTCCTCAAGAATAGCATCACTAATGGAATGAGAAACCAATACCCTCGTACCTACAGTTATTCCCCTTTCTTCAGCTAAAATATGTTTGAAGCACAGCTCTGCATCCTTTATCATCTTTCTCTTCACGCTCTCCGCATGTAAATGCTTTGATGGCTTTACACAAATCACATGAAGTGCTGTTATCATGGCATTATAATGTTCAGCAAGAGAAATAGCAAACCTAGACGCTCTCGCAGAGAAAACCGAACTATCCGTTGGAAATAAGATTTTTTTGATCATGTTTAATATTCTATCCATAACACTGAAAAATATCCCTCTATGAGGAATATTGATTTGAAACTAAAGATAACGGAGGGGATAGTGATTATATTAACTCCTATAAGAACCTTCATGGATTAATCTAAACAAAAAAATGTCCTAAATTGGCCCTTTTATCACCTTACCTAGTAAAAATACACCAGTCCTCATAGACTTTTTTGAGAGTGAACTTATGTCCCGCATTTTCCAAGATATTAAGAGTGCAACAGGATATCCTCTGAGCAAAATTAGAGTCATGGAAAGTGAAATATATCTTTATTTTCTCCTCATCTACATCGATTTTTTTAATCATCCCATTTATTCTACCAATCATTTCAATAGCCGCAAGAAGTTTCTCCAATGGTACCTCAGTGATGGCGCTTCCAAGAATCCTCTCAATTGTCAAAATTGCGCTATCGTGACTCTCCCCTTTTTGAATCTTTAGAAAATCTTGAAGGCCAAAGATAGCGAGAGAGTTGTCATATAGCTTCGCCATCTTAAAAACCCCTCTCCAATAATCCGGATCCCTCTGAAGGCCCTCATATATATCTTGATTAAAACCGAAGTGTTCTACAACTCCCTTATAGGCCTCATCTTCACTTTCTGCAACAACGCAGTCCACATCAATAAAGGTAGGTGATCGAGTCACTTTAACCGGTTTCAAACGCAGAGGCTCATGCGCCACTATATAAGTAGCTAATGCTGCAATAGGCTCTACCTGACCTCTGCTCATCTCGATGCGAATTTTAACCCACGTTGGGTTCTTAGGGTCATCATAGGTTATTGATTGTCTACCCCAGCTCCCTGTCAGATATGTGTAGGTATTAACGTACTCAGAATACGTCTTAATATCTACCTTTTCCACCCCGATGAAATCTGGAAAAATTCTATCAAATAAAAATCTATAATATCCTAAAGGCGGAATCATACCTGCCACAAGTTTAAGCCAATATCCAAGTAAGTCCATAGGTACAGAACAAAACAGCTTTTTCTCGATCAATAAGTTCCTAATCTCTTTTCTTTCTTCCTTTAGATCATTAGGAGAAAGAGGTTTCTTAAGAGATATTACATCTCTCTTACTACTATTGTTTCGTATGAGTTCTCTAATAGCTTTTGAGAAATTGCCATCATTTTTTTTGAGAAGAAACTCGAGTGAATCAAAATCTTCCTCTTCTAAAGAAATGGTCTTTCTTATCTTCATTTACTATGCGCCTTATTTCTTCATACAATTTCATACTATGGTTCAATAATATAATACATATTTCTTAAATATTTTCTTATAGTGTGTGAAAAATAAAGGATTTTTCAAAATTTTTTAAGGTAGGTGAGAAAAAGATGAGTAGAAGTTTGACTAGAGGAGTTGTGACCCAAGGAGGGACTTTTAGTCAAAGGGTAGATCGTGCTCGGAGCCTATCTACATGCTCACAAATACTACGTGAGGGCAGTTCAAAGTCTTCATTTACATATGCTTTGTATGTTACAGCACAGCGAGAACTCGCCGAAAATAAATTAAGGGGTAATTTAAGATGGCAGTAAATTTAGTTCTAATCATCTCGATATTCGTACATCTCATAGCTACTGTAGCATGGATGGGTGGTATTTTCATCTATCTGCTGGTACTTATCCCAACAGTTCAGAAAACCCTTGAACCACCAATGGCAGGTAAATTGATGGGTATGATGTCAAAAAAGGGGAGGATGATAGGATATACCAGCATAATTTTGTTCTTGATCTCTGGTAGTATCATGACTGTACTGAATAAGAACTACGAAGGGCTCCTAACCTTTGAAAGCCTTTGGTCACAAGTGCTACTTTTGAAACATGTGGTTGTATTAGCATTGATAGGACTTGCGGTATACCATAACGAAGTCTTGATACCAAAGCAAGCTAGATTACGAGAGTTATCGCCGGAAGAGCGAGAAAAAGTGGAGAAAACACTAAAATTAGATGGCCTCGCTGCGCTATTATTGATGTTCTTAATACTGTTGCTAACTGCTATCACTAGAAGTATCTCTTAATATTCTTGCATAAAAAATAATAAAGGAGGTGATATAAACGCAGTATCTTGTAACCTTGAAACTTCTTGGAAGTCCCTCAGCTTCTCCTCAGGAATTGGCTCAACACATAGAACAAATAGTTATTCCCATGCATGAGAAACTTGATACAGACGAGAAAATCTTGTCAGGGGGTATTGTAGCTGGAGCTAGGATTATTACATTTATCGTAGATGCAGCATCCCATGACGAGTTAGACCGACTATTAATGAGTCTTCCCGGCTGGGGCTTGATGGATGTGAGTGTGACCCCGTTGCAGAGCTTTAGGGATCGGATCATAATATCTCGGCAAATGGCTGAGCGGTTAAAAAGCTTAAAATAATGAAAGAGCAGAGGTATTTCGGAAGTTTCTATATCTATGGGCTATCCATCATAACCTAAAGAAGGTATCAGTAACTTAACCATTTATCCCTTACTTTCAACATGGTTCCTACACATCATCTATCAGACTCTTGTAGAAAGTGTTTAATATCTGACATAATCCAGAGGCATCTTTATCTTTTCTTTAACTCTAAAGTTTTTGAATACGATCCACAGCTTTTTAAAAATCTGATACTCAACCTAGCTGTATAATCAAGATTTCCGGCACGGTTCTATGCAAAAAACTATAACTGCGTCATAAAAATATATTTTCTTTCAAAGGATAACGGCTCAAACTTCTTTCCTCCTCCCGAATAGAATCTCTTAAAAAATTCTAGCCACTGGAGCCTTAGTGAATGAACAAATACCAAAAATGTACCTGATACTAATATTAGTAATGTGCCTGCGAAGAATATAAGTACTCCAAGAATAAAGCTGCTGAAAGAAAAAGGCAATGAAGTTATCAATGCAGTTAATATTCTAGCGACCATTACATGAAGAACCAATAATGCAGCAATCCGAGCATAAGAAATTATATTTGCAAACAACGCCATGAGCTCTTCAATAACTTTAAACTTTCTTATCCATGAGAGTGCAACTATACCTCCAGAAAAAAGTAAGAATAAAACTCTAGAATGCTCTGGGAAGATTAGAATAAATAGGCTGGAAAAAAGTATTATTACAAGAGAAATCGGATATACTCCCTTTTTTCCTTGAATAAGCTCTTCATAAAGTCTTGAAAATAAGCTTATAGAGATATGAATAACTCCCAGTATCATAGATAGTAAAAATAAAAGTCCCAGGTTGCCCAAAGGTTCCTTCCACATAGGTTCTACTCTTATTAAGCCTCCAAAAAACTCTCCGAGAATAAATCCAAATACTATTGAGGACATAGCAGCATACATCAAGACTAAATTAAGGCTTCTGAGAAACTTACTAGAACTTCTAATTTCTAAGAGCAATACAATACTTAATAAGAGCAAGAAAAGACCATACCCCACATCTGCAAACATTATGCCAAACAATATTGTGAATGTAAGCCCAATAAGCGGAGTTGGATCTATTTCACGATATTTTGGTAAACCGTAACTCTCAATAAGTATTTCAAAAGGCTCAAATAACTTCGGATTTTGGAGTTTTATGGGGGGATTTTCTTCGGGTAATGCTTCTTGAACTTCCACTACCAACATATTATTAGTCGCTTTTTCTAATGCCCGAATAGTTTTTCCAACATCACTTTTTGGTACCCACCCACCTAAAATAACCGCATGTGGAGTGGAAACGAGATTGGAAATGGCTTTGGCTCTCCTTAATAAATTTTCCAACTCCTCATTCAAGGCAAGTAGTTTATGATAATTTTCTTTTTTGAACTGGCTTATTTTTCTATCCAATTTTTGAAGTCTAGCGGAAACCTCTACTTCTTCTCTTTTTAATTTTTCCAGATGCGCTATCTCTGCATCTTTAACGGTGCCCATGAGTTTTAATAAGCGGAGTTTAGCTTCTCTCGCGATTACTATAGTTATATCCTCTTTTTTCCTATCTAATTCGGTTCTTTTTTTCTGTAAAGTACGATATGCATCTTCAATCTCATCTATTTCAGCCTTAATTTTCTCCAAAAGATTATCTCCAGGCTTTTTCACTATTGATATTGGAACTACTGGCGGCCCTAATAGATCTGAGAGAAAAGATGTTTTACTTACTGGCTTGAACTCAGAAAGAAGACTTTTAACTCTCTCCTTCTCAGAAACTATCAGATCTTGCCTGCTTTCAAGAGGACATAGCGAGATCTCACCATCTATTTTTAATTTCTCCAAAGAAGATCGTAAGTTATCCGTATCAAACATATTCCGTATATCTTCTTTTACATCAAAAAATTCGACCGTCCCAACTTCTTGGAGTTTAAACATTACCCTATCTAGGTAATCCCGAGGGAAAATAGCATATAATTTCATCATTTCAGCTGGAAATAACATTAATTCCCCCCAATACCCGAAAATAGAACAAGATAAGTGATAATGGAGCTAAAGCTCATATTAACTAATTCAGATTAAACTAGAATATAAAATCAGCCCATGTACGTCAACTTTTCGAGTTCTTTAGTCTCAAATCTCTTCAAAAATCTCTCGTAGGATTCTTCAACTCCTTTATCCACACTTGGTCTAACCTTTTTCATCGCTTCAAGGAAGTGCTCATACGTAACCTTTTTAGTATCAAGGTCCCCACCTTCAAGCAAAACTTCCCTTATAGCCGCCATAGCAGCCTCTCTGCAAAGCGCTTCTATATCAGCACCTACATAACCATCAGTTTGTTTAGTCAGTTTTTCAAGATCAACGCTTTCGTCAAGCGGCATATTTTTCGTATGCACCTTGAATATTTCCAGTCTAGCCCCAGCATCAGGCATTTTTACCAGCATAAGTTTATCAAACCTACCCGGCCTTAACAAAGCAGGATCTAATAAATCAGGCCTATTTGTAGCAGCAATTACCACGACATTATAGAGTTCCTCCAGACCATCCAATTCCGTCAGCATCTGATTTAGAACTCTTTCACCAACCCGGCTGCCCGTTTCCATCCCCCTCATTGAAGCAAGAGAATCTATTTCATCAAAGAAAATAACACAAGGAGCTGCTTGCCGTGCTTTCTTAAATATTTCCCTTATAGCCTTTTCACTCTCTCCAACCCACTTGCTCAGTATTTCCGGTCCCTTAACGGATATAAAGTTAGCCTCGCTCTCGTTTGCCACCGCCTTAGCTAAAAGAGTCTTACCACAACCAGGAGGACCAAATATCAACAAGCCTTTTGGAGGCTTGATCCCCATTTTAGTAAACGCCTCTGGATGCTTTAATGGCCATTCCACAGATTCTTTTAGCTCCTGCTTTATTTCTCTAAGACCCCCTACATCGTCCCATCTTACATTCGGTACCTCAACAAAAACTTCACGCAACGCGGAAGGTTCAACAACTTTTAAAGCATCCATAAAATCATCCTTATTTACTTGCAGATTTTCAAGGATCTCCGAGGGTATGGTCTCTTCCTTTAAATCAATCTTCGGCAGTACTTTCCTCAAAGCATTCATTGCGCTTTCTTTGCAAAGAGATTCAAGGTCTGCTCCTACAAAGCCATGTGTTACATCTGCGAGCACATTTAAATCTACGTCTTCTGCCAGGGGCATGCCCCGAGTATGTATCTGAAGAATCTCCTTCCTACCATCCCTATCAGGCACACCAATAACGATCTCACGATCAAACCT